>Ga0335074_10013607_pt1 | contig 11434 bp, 8 predicted proteins | sample Lox_Sample_23_FD_206715 | JGI IMG/M metagenome (GOLD analysis project Ga0335074, IMG submission 206715) | Soil microbial communities from Loxahatchee National Wildlife Refuge, Florida, United States - Lox_Sample_2.3 | ecosystem: Environmental > Terrestrial > Soil > Wetlands | place: USA: Florida...
GCCGGCTCACCATCGAGGCAACCACCCAGCTGCGACCAGCCCGATGTGACACTGTCCCCCATGGCGGGCGTGGCCGGATGGGGCTCGTGACGCACAGACCCCGATAGAAATGGGTGCTGGGGCCCCCGACACCCGATAGACGGGGCTTGTGGCCCCCAAGCCCCATTCAGCGTGGTGTTACGGCGACTAATGGTGCCTGCGAGGCAAATTAGGTGATCTCCAGCAACTGGCGGAACGCCGTCATCCTGAGCTTGCGTCAGAACGGGGGCTTACCGGGGCGGGGCCTGCTTCAAGCTGTGCTTGGCCACCGACGTTTCGGACTTGCGATCGCCACCGGGCTGGTCGTCGGGGCGTATGCGGCGCTGGTGCTGCTGGCCACCCAGGTGCTGAGGTTCCACAGCACCATCGGCGTGGTCGCCTTCACCCTGGCCGTGGCGGCCTTGTTCAACCCGCTGCGACGGCGGGTGCAGGAATCGGTGGACCAGCGGTTCAACCGAATCCGTTGACGCCGACCAGACCGCGGCGATGCGGCGGTGCCGTCCGGGGTCAGACAGGTAGCGTCGCCTACATCACCGGCCCCGCGCTGGTCATCGACGGCGGTCTCATGGCCCAGTGACCGGGCCCGCGCCAGGGCTAGCGGATACCGTCCCAGAGGATGCGCTTCTCGGCCCGGGGGTCGTGGACCACCGCGCTGTCGACATCGAAGGTCATGGTGGCCCGGGTCTGCGGGTCGTAGGCGTCCCAGCCGGGCCGGCCCGACCGCGCGAAGTCGACCCACGCCCGGTGCATGGTCGCCGCCAGTTCGGCGGGCGGTGACGAGCCGTACAGCACGTCGCCTCCCTCGACGTCCAGGGTGTCGAATACGAAGCCGATCTCGAGCGCGTGGCATGCGCCCAGCCGACCACCGAACACCGGGGTAGGCCAGGCGAACTCGTACATGTACGCCGCGCCGTGGTGCTGCTCGGCCAGCCGGATGGCGGGGACCCTGAAGAACCAGTCGGTCATCACGTCGGCCAGGGCGTCGCCGGCGCTCGATGCGCCGGATCGGTAGACCGCCAGCCCGGCCGTGTCGAGCCCGAGGCCGCCCGTGACGAACGCCAGGCTGGCGTCGTCGATGACATCCGTCACCCCGGTCGGCACGAGGAAGAGGCGGTTCTCGTCCCGGTTGGTGCCGACGAGAAGGTCGACGCCGCGGCCGTTCCCGGCGGCGATGCCGTCGATGGGCCGGGCGGGCAGGATTTCCCCGTCCACGACCGGCTCGAAGGCCATCGCGTTGGCGGAGACCTCGCGCCACCGGCCGGGGTCGGGGTTCATGGCGAGATCCCCGGAAAGCTGGAATTGGGTGGCGACGAGGCGGTCGACCGGCACGGCCGCAAACGCCTCCAAGGTCGGTGCCACGCCGAGTCTGCGGGCCAGTTCGGCCGTTATGACCCGGGCCGTCTCGGCGGGCAGGGCGTGGTGCCCGGCTCCGCTCTGCGGGATCGCCCGCCGGAACAGGCCCGCCGCCCTGGGCATCGACAGCAGCGTCGTGACGCTCATGGCGCCGGCCGACTCGCCGAAGATCGTCACCTGGCCAGGATCGCCCCCGAACGCCGCGATGTTCTCCTGCACCCACTCCAGGGCGGCGATCTGGTCGAGCAGCCCGCGGTTGGGGGCGGCGTCGTCCAGCAGGAGGAAGCCCTCGCAGCCGAGGCGGTAGTTGATCGTGACGCAGACGACGCCATCGCGCGCGAAGCGGTCCCCGGCGTAGTCGGGGATGGAACCGGAACCGTTCACGAACGCGCCCCCGTGGATCCACACCATGACCGGAAGGCCCGCGGCGCCCGGGTCAGGGGTCCAGACGTTCAGGTTCAGGCAGTCGTCCCCCGCGATCACGGGCTCAGGCAACAGCCCGTCGTACGGTGGCGGGTAGGGCGGCTTGGGAGCCGTCGGCCCGTACTCGGTGGCGTCCCGGACGCCGTCCCATGCTTGCGGACGGACGGGCGGGCGCATCCGGTTCTGGCCGAACGGCGGCACCGCGTAGGGGATCCCCTTGAACGCGGCGACGCCGTCCGACACCTGACCGCGTACCTTCCCGTACACCGTCGTGACCACGGGCTCCATCAGTTCCTCCTACGCAATCGCCGTGCTAGCGCTATCTATTGGGTGACCCTAGCCTTGTCTGGCAAGAAGGTGGCTGGAAGGGATCTGGGGAGAGGCGAGAGAATGAGTTTCGACGAGGATGAACTCCTGATCCGTGCGGTCGGCGACGTTGGCGCAGTCGGTGGCCCCCACGGCCGCCGCGGAGTCGAGCGCGGCGCGCGCCGTCTGCGCAAGGACGTGTTCGAAGTCGAGCTGGCCCTGAGCATTTCACCGGGGGCGGCCGCGGATCGGGCCCGGGACGCGATTGATGAGCGCGGCGAGATCCTGGAACTCAAGGGCAGCGGTGACGATCTGGATACGCAGGTCGTCGGGATCGTGGGGTCCGGAGTCGGGAACCTCAACCCGGCGGTGGTGACGGTGACCATTCGCGCGTCCGAGCATGGATCACAGCTGGTGATCCGGGGCGCGGCTAAGGAGGGCCTGATCAAGCAGCGGGCGGGCGAGAAGGCGGCCAAGCAGGTGGCAGCCGCCATGGTGGATGATAAATGACCGGCGCCACCCGGATCCGGGTCACAGGTCGTGTTACGTGCTGGGTATGGGTGATGCGAGCAGCGTGGCGGCCTGCTGCTGGGTGAGCGCGCGGCCGGCGGCCAGCGCGGCGTCCCATTCCCCGGGTTCGGTGGTCGCGCGGGCGGGAGCCAGGTACTCCTCGAGCAGTTCGGGTTGCTTGATCGGGATACCGGTCTTCTCCCGGACGGCTTCGGCGGCGCCGGCCAGGCGGGCCGCCCGCGGGCCCTCGCCCAACTGCGCCGCGTTGGCTGCGCACATTTCCAGGGTGGTGGCCAGGAGCTCCGGGTCACCGCTGCTGGCGACGTAATCGGCCATGCTGGAGAAGAGGTCGCGCGCCTCCCGGGCACGGCCCGCCCGCAGGGCGACCCCGGCCAGCGATTGCTGGTCCAGGGCCACGCCCAGCATGTCCCCCAGCTTCTGGTCGATGGCGAGCGCCTCCTGCAGCACCTCCGTGGCGCGGTCGAAGTTGCCCGCATCGGCCTCCAGCTGGCCGAGGTTCGTCAGGGCGGCGGCGAGCCGCATTCCACTGCCGATCTCGCGGGAGATGACGGCGCTTTCCTCCAGCAGGGACCGCGCGGTGTCGTAGTCGTCGAGGTGATGATGGGTGATGCCGAGGCTGTTGAGTTCTCGTGCCTGCTGGTTCCGGTCGCCGAGGTCACGCCAGATCACCAGGCTGCGCTCGAGAAGCGGCACCGCGGCCTCCGGCTCGCCCTGCTGCTGCAGGAAGACCCCGAGCCAGTGCGCCAGCTGGGCCAGCGGCGCCCCGCCGTCCTCGTCGGCCAGGTCGATGGCCCGTTGCAGCCACCGCCGCCCTTCGGCGACGTAGCCGTGCCGGTACCAGAAATACGCCAGCGCCTGCGCCAGCCGCAGGCCTGCGGCGGCCCGCTCGCCGTCGGCGGGCGCCGCGCCCGCGGTGGGGGTTTGCAGAGCCCAGGCCAAGGCGGCGCGCAGGTTGTCATGCTCGGCCTCCAGCCGGTCCAGGGCGGCCAGGTGCGCCGGACCCCCGCTGCGCACCTGCTCGTCCGCCCGTTCGGCGACCCCGGCGTAGTACTCGGCGTGGCGGCGCCGGGTGTCGTCCAGGTCCCCGGCCTGCTCCAGCCGCTCGAGGGCGTACTCGCGGATCGTCTCCAGCATGCCGACGCGGGGCTCGCCGTCGGCACCCTCGGTCACCGTGATCAGGCTGACGTCCAGCAGCCCGGCCACCAGGTCCAGGGGATCGGCCCCGACCCCCTGGGCCCCTTGGGCGTCAGGGCCCGGCTCTGGCGCGACGACCGCGGCCAGCGCGTCCAGGTCGCAGCCCCCGGCAAACACCCCGGCGCGGCGGAACGCCTCGGCCAGGTCGGGAGTGAGCAGGTCGTAGCTCCAGGCGATGGCGTTCCGCAGGGTCCGCTGCCGCGACGACTGCCCGACGTCGGCGGCGGCTAGGTCGATGCTGCGGTCCAGGCGGGCCAGCAGGGCCCGGGGGGCCAGCAGCCGGACCCGGGCTGCGGCCAGCTCGATGGCCAGCGGCAGCCCGTCCAGCCGCTCGCAGATGGCCGCGATGTCGGCGGCGTTGGCGGCGGTGAGGGTGAAGCCCGGCCGGGACATGCCCGCCTGCTGGGCGAACAGCCGCGCCGCGCCGCTCGCGGACACTTCCTCGACGGACGCCTCGCGGGGCACTTGCAGCGGCGGCACCGGCAGTTCCCGCTCACCTGGCAGGTGCAGCGGCCGCCGGGAGGTCGCCAGCACGACCAGGCCGGGAGCAGCCGCGAGCAGCCCGGCCACCACGCCAGCGGCGCCGTCCAGCTGCTCGAGGTTGTCCAGCACCAGCAGGGCCCGGCGATCAGCCAGGTACCCGGTCACGGCGTCGGCGGCGGGCCCGTCGCCGGTCACGTCCAGGCCGTCGGCAATGGTCTTCCACATCACCTCGGCATCGCGGACGGCCGCCAAGGCGATGAAGAAAACTCCCTGCGTGAAGTCCTGATCCAGCGCTGCGGCGGCGGCCAGCGATAGCCGTGTCTTGCCGACGCCGCCGGTGCCTGTCAGCGTCACCAGCCGGATCCCCGGTCCGGTGAGCACGGCGAGGATCTGCTCCAGGTCGTGCTCCCGGCCGACCAGCGGTGTCATCGGCACCGGCAGCCTGCTCTGCGCGCCCAGGCTCTTCAGCGATGGGAACCGATCCGGCAGCCCGGCGACGACCAGCTGGTAGATATGCTCCGGCGCCTCGATGTCCTTCAGCCGGTGCCAGCCCAGGTCGCGCAGCGACACATCGGCGGCCAGTCGCGATTCCACCAGGTGCCGCGTCGCATCGGACATCACGACCTGCCCGCCGTGCGCGGCCGCCGCGATCCGCGCCGCCCGGTGCACGTCCAGCCCGACATAGTTGTCCTCGTGGCGGGTCGGCTCACCCGAGTGCAGGCCCATCCGCACCCGGACCGTCGCACCATCGGGCCAGTCATACCCGGCCAGGGCCCGCTGCCCGGCCACGCAGCAGCCGACCGCGGCGATGGCCGACTCGAAGACCACGAAAAAGCTGTCCCCTTCGGTGCTCAGCTCCCGGCCGCCGAAGCTGCGGAACGCGGCCCGCAGCAGCGTCCGCTGCGCCGACAGCGCCTCGCCGTACCGCTCCCCCAGGCGCCTGACCAGCATCGTCGACCCCTCGATGTCGCTGAACAGCATCGTCAGCGTCCCGGTGGGCAGCTCCGCCACCGTCTCGGCCACACCGGGACGACTCTGCCCGCGGCTGGTATCCGGCCGGGCAGCGCCGTCCTCCCCGTCCTGTTCGGCGTCCGGGGCGGGCCGGATGACCGTCTGGATGCCCGCCGAGCGACCGGCCTCGCCGGGTGGCCCGACGGCCTCGCCGGGAACCTGCGCGTACGGCGGCAGGCCCAGCGACCCGCGCAGCGCGTCGGCGAACTCGCGGCAGCTGGCATACCGGCCGGCGGGCGCCTTGGCGAGCCCGCGGGCCAGCACCTGGTCCGCCGCCGCCGGAAGGTCCGGCCGCTGGGAGGTCAGCAGCGGCGGCGGCTGCGAGGCATGCGCGAACATCACCGCCATCGCCTCCTCGCGATGGAACGGCGGCGAACCGGCCAGCAGCTCGAAGGCCGCGCACGCCAGCGCATACTGATCCGCCCGCCCGTCGACGGGCTGGCCCTCGAGCTGCTCCGGGGCGACGTAGTCCAGCGTGCCCATGAACTGCCCGGTGCGGGTCAGGCTGGTGGCCGCCAGCGCAGGCTTGCTCAGCCCGAAATCCGACAGGTACACGTGATCCGGCCGCCCGGCCCGCGCGTCCATCAGCATGTTGGCAGGCTTCACGTCACGGTGCACCAGCCCGGCCGCGTGGGCGGCATCCAGCGCCGAGGCCACCGCAGAGATGATGGCGGCCGCCCGCCCTGCCGACAGCGGGCCCTCACGCCGGAGCAGCGTGCGCACGTCGCCGCCGGGCACGTACCGCATGGCGATGAACAGCACGCCACCCGCCTCGCCGGCCTCGAACACCGGGATGATGTGCGGGTCATCCACCGCCGCGGCCGCCCGCGACTCCCGCAGGAACCGCTCACGGAACTCCGCATTGGCCGCCAGCGCCGGCGCCAGGACCTTCAGGGCCACCAGCCGGTCCAGCCGCTCATCCCGGGCCCGGAACACCACCGCCATCCCGCCCTCGCCGACCTGCTCCTCCAGGAGATACCCGGCCAGCCGCGAGCCCGCGGTCACCCCGGCCGGCAAACCACTAGCCTCTCCGGACCCCTCACCGCCCACCGAGCCTCCCCACCAGCAAGCCCACCTGACGCTCGCCTCCCCGGCGCAGGCCCGGCGCGAAGGCATAACGGGACTATCCGGCGGCCCGAACGCCCGCCGCCGGGGCTCTCCAAAGTATCCGGTGCGACCACCGCCGCCGCAAATGGGACCCGACGCGGCACCCGGCCGACGTGCTCGGAGGGTCTGCCGCAGTCTGTAGTTTGTTTGAGTTAACAAACTACAGATAGCATCGCTGCGGGAAACGGACCGAAGTATCCGCAGATGGAGCCGATATCCGTCGGTCTGCTGCACTAGCTGCAATTTGTTTGGCTTTAACAATCTACGGCTAGGATGCCGGCAGGAGGGGCGATGACGAATCGAATCCATGCCCGGGGGGGCGCCGCGGAGGCGCCGTCGTATCGCGATGAATGAGGCAGCGCGGAGCGATCCGACCACGCTGAGTCCCGAGCTGTGCGACCGGCTGCTCTACTACGCCCGGCGCGCGCCGTCGCCGCACAACGCGCAGGGCTGGCGCATCGAGGTCGACGGCGGGCGCTTCCGGGTCTCGCGCGATCCGGCCCGGCAGGTGCTGCGGGACTTCGATCCCGAGGGCCGGGAAAGCGACCTGGCCTGCCGGGCCGTGGTCACCAACCTGTGCGTGGCCGCACGGGCGTTCGGCTTCGATGCCGAGGTGAGCTGGCGGCCCGGTGGCGACGTCGTGGCCGACGTGACGTTGGTGCCTTCTGCGCAGGCGCCGGACGAGGCGGCCGGGGCCCGGCTGGGCGCGCTGCGTCGCCGCGCGATGAACCGGTCGCCGTACCGCCGCGCCGGCGCCGGCCCCAGGAACCGGCGGGCCGCCGTCAATGAGCGATCCACGGGAACGGGCAGCACTGACCGCCTTCCTGGCCGGCATCCCGTTCTTCGCCGCACTGGATGACACCACCCGGCATGCGCTCGCCGCGCAGCTGGAACCGGTGTACGCGGCCGCCGGCGGCTGCGCCCGCCCGTCGCCGGATTCGGCGTCCTGGACTTCAAGGGCGGGATCCCGCTCATCGAGGCCGGCTACCGGTACGCGGCCGAGGCGCTGGCCAAGTCCGGGCTAGCTGAACGCTTCGTGACCTGAGCCCGGGCTGGCGATAGACCGGCAGGGGCGTCAGCGGGATGTCAGGGGCGTCAGCGGGGTCTGGGTGACCTGTCAGCCCTGGCCGCGATGGTGAGGGCATGACGTACTCGATCATTGCCGAAGGGCTGGTCAAGCGGTTCGGGGACACGGTCGCGCTGGCCGGGGTCGACCTCGCCGTTCGCACCGGCTCGGTACTCGGCCTCCTGGGCCCGAACGGCGCAGGAAAGACCACTGCGGTGCGGATCCTCGCCACGTTGGTGCGCCCGGACGGCGGGTACGCCGCCGTCTGCGGGCACGACGTGGTGAGCCACGCGCACCAGGTCCGGCAGCTCACCGGGCTGACCGGGCAATACGCCTCGGTGGACAACACGCTCACCGGGTTCGAGAACCTCACGCTGATCGGGCGGCTGACCGGCCAGTCCCGGCCGGCGGCCAAGGCCCGGGCCCGGGAGCTGCTGGCCTGCTTCCGGCTCGACGACGCCGGCGACCGGCCGGTGAAGACCTACTCCGGCGGCATGCGCAGGCGGCTGGACCTGGCCGCCAGCCTGGTCAACCGGCCGCGGGTGCTTTACCTGGACGAGCCGACGACCGGGCTCGACCCGCTCAGCCGCAACGAGATGTGGGACGTGGTCCGCGGGCTGACCGCGAGCGGGGTCACCGTCTTGCTCACCACCCAGTACCTGGAGGAAGCTGACCTGCTCGCCGACGAGATCGTGGTCGTCGACCACGGCACGGTGATCGCGACCGGGACGCCGGAGGACCTCAAGGCCCGCGCCGGGGCGCTGACCCTGAGCGTGCGCCCGGCCCTCGCCGCGGACCTGCCCGCCGTGGTGGGCGTCGTGGCCGGGTTCACCCGCTCGGACCCCGAGGTCCGCGCGACGACGGTGACCATCCCCGTGAGCGGGGAAGACGTGATGCCGGCCGTGGTCCGCCAACTCGAAGACGCGGGCGTCCGGATGGCCGAACTCAGCCTGCGCGGGTCCACCCTCGACGAGGTGTTCCTGTCGCTGACCGGCCGCCGCGCCGAGGAGCCCGGAACGGCAGAGCTCGAAGGGAGTGCAGCATGAACCCGGTTCGCACGGTTATGGATAATACGGATTCGGAATATACGGAAGTCGCGGAAGTCGCGGCGGGCGCGGAACTCGCCGAGTACGCGGGGACGCTGGCGCCCCGGGTCGGGCTGGTCGAGGGGGTCCGGCAGACCTTCTCGCTGGCCTGGCGGACGCTCGTGCAGATCAGGCACAACCCGCTCGAGCTGATCGACTTCAGCATCCAGCCGGTGATGTTCCTGGTGCTGTTCACCTACGTGTTCGGCGGCGCGATCGGGGGCTCGCCGCACGCGTACCTGATGTTCGCGCTGCCCGGCATCATCGTGCAGAACGCGCTGTTCACCACCCTGAACACGGCGACGGGCCTGTCCACGGACCTGAAGGAGGGATTCTTCGACCGGCTGCGGTCGCTGCCGATCGCCAGGTTCGCCCCGCTGGCCGGGCGCATCCTGGCCGACATCGCCAAGCAGGCCTGGGCGGTCGCCATGCTGCTGGGGATCGGGGTCATCCTCGGGTTCCGGTTCGGGGCGGGCGCGGGCAGGCCGCTCGGCGCGCTGGCCGCCCTCGGTCTGGTGCTCGTGTGCACGCTGGCCATCTCCTGGGCCCTGGTGCTGGTGTCGATGCTCGCGGCGAACCCCGAGAAGGTGCAGATCTTCGGGTTCGTGGTGCTGTTCCCGATCACGTTCACCAGCGACGCGTTCGTCCGCACCGCCTCGATGCCGGGCTGGCTGCAGGCCTGGGCGAAGGCGAACCCGGTGTCGATTCTGTCCGATGCCATGCGCGGGCTGCTGGTGTCGGGCCCGGTCGGCAGGCCCGTGGCCGAGTCGCTCCTCTACGCGGCGGCGTTCACGCTCGTGTTCGCGCCGCTGGCGGTGCGGGCGTTCAAGCGCCGGGCGTAGCGGAGAGCAGCGCGGCCAGTGTGTCCAGAGTGACGTACTGGCCGCGCTGGTATGCGTCCTCGAAGGCCGCATCGCCGAGCATCGCACGTGCGTCGGCCGCGACCCTGGCTTCATCTTCTACCGAACGATCGATGGTTCCCCTGATCGATAGGCCGGCGCCCAGCAGCGTGGCCGACCAGGCCGGATCGCCCTCGCGGAGGGCCAGGTCGGCCAGGCCGGCCAGGGCCTGCGCGATCACCGGCGCGTCGGCCGCGGACCGGGCGACGTCCAGCGCCTCGGCGTGCCAGCGGCGGGCGGCGTCCAGGTCGCCCTCGGCACCGGCCAGGTACCCGAGCGACGTGGCGGCGAGGGCGCGGATCTGCAGCGCCACGTTCACGTGGCTGGCCAGCTCCATGGCCCGCAGCAGGTGGGCGCGCGCTGCCTCCGGCTCGCCGTCCAGCCGGGCCAGGTCGCCGGCCGTGAACGCGGCGAGGGCCATCACCTCGCGTAGGCCGAGCCGCTCGGCGTCACGCTGCGCCCGGCCCAGCTCGTCCCGGGCCCGGTCCTGCTCGCGGAGCAGCCAGAGTTCGCGCGCCAGCCACAGCCGGGCCTGCGTCTCGTCCTCGGCGCTGCCGAGCTCGGCGGCGAGCCGGGCGGCCTGCCGGTAGTGGTCGGCCGCGGCGGCGTGCTCGCCACGCCACGCCTCCATGTTGCCCAGGCTGCCGAGCGCGGCGGACCGTCCCCAGCGCTCGCCCAGGGCCGCGAAGGTTTCGGCGGCCCGGAGGAAATCCGTCTCGGCCTGAGCGTGCCGCCGGCCGAAGTTCAGCGTCATGTGGCCGCGGAGGATCCGGGCGGTCGCGCTCACCCACGCGTCCGCGTCGTCGACGGCCTCGTCGAAGGCGTCAGGCGAGGCGAGCTTCCCGTCGATGACCGACCCGAACATTGCCCTGATCGGGCCGACCAGCCGCAGGAGCGGGTTACGCAGGACGGGGACCGTGGAGGTGAGTTCGGTGGCGATCCTGAACCACTCCAGGGAGGTCTCGCTCCGGGATGAATCGCCGGCCAGCAGCGCGCCCACGGTGTAGGCCAGGGCTAGCCGCTCGGTGCCGTCCTCGTCGGTAGCGTCGCCCGCGATGGCGAGGGCCTCGCCGGCCAGCTCGGCGCCCTCCGTCTTCAGGCTGCGCAGCCACCAGTACCAGCCGAGGGCGCCGACCAGCCCGACGGCGGTGTCCGCATCGCCGGCCGTGACCGCGCCGCGGATCGCGGCGTGCAGGTTGTCCTGGTCCTCGGCGAGCCTGCGCACCCACTCCAGCTGCCGGCCGCCGCGCAGGTGCTCCTGGCTCCGGTCGGCCAGGCGCAGGAAGTACTGCGCGTGCGCCTGGCGCAGCTCATCCCGCTCCCCCGCCTCGGCCAGGCGCTCCAGGCCGTAGGCCCGGATGATCTCCAGCATCACGTACCGCGGCGGGTCGTGCCGCACGGTCAGCAGCGACTTGTCCGCGAGCGCGGTGAGCAGGTCGAGGACCTCGTCCGCGCCGATGCCCGACCCGGAGCAGACCTGCTCGGCCGCCTCCAGGGTGGCACCGCCGGTAAAGACAGCGAACCGGCGCCACACCGCGCGCTCGGCCTCGTCGAGCAGGTCCCAGCTCCAGTCGACGACCGCGCGCAGCGTCTGGTGCCTGGGCACCGTGGTCCGCCCGCCCCCGGTCAGCAGCTGGAACCGGTCGGCGAGGCGGGCCGCCACCTGCTCCGGGGCCATGGTGCGCAGCCGCGCCGCGGCCAGCTCGATGGCCAGCGGCATGCCGTCGAGCGCCCGGCAGATCCTGGCCACGGCGGCCTCGTTACCCTCGGTGACCTCGAAGCCCGGGCGGACGGCGCCGGCCCGCTGGGCCAGCAGGCGGACCGAGGCGTAATCCTGGATGCGACCGGGTTCGCCGTGGCCGGTCAGCCCCGCGGCCCGCCCGACCGGCATCGTGACTCCTGGGCCACGGCGTTCGGCGTAAAAGGAAGGCGTGACG
>Ga0335074_10013608_pt1 | contig 11434 bp, 15 predicted proteins | sample Lox_Sample_23_FD_206715 | JGI IMG/M metagenome (GOLD analysis project Ga0335074, IMG submission 206715) | Soil microbial communities from Loxahatchee National Wildlife Refuge, Florida, United States - Lox_Sample_2.3 | ecosystem: Environmental > Terrestrial > Soil > Wetlands | place: USA...
CTCTGGATAATACCTTACCTTACCTTGCTAGTAGGGCTTGAACTAGCAGTGCTTGAAGATTTGCTGATTGTGCCGTAGCATGTTGATTATAGCATGTAACACCAGAAGGTACACCGGATCGTTGCTTTACCCTCTGGCTCCTACAGGAGCGAGCCGGAATCTCAGGTGATCGAAGAAAGAACTCAAGAGTCGTGGCCAATTGTAGCCCGGTCGCGAATCACACCTCCGATGGAAACCGCAGCTACGGTACAGTAGAACAGTAGGCAGAGTATGGACGATGAATCAGCCGCTGATGTGCCGTGACGTGACCCGCTCATCATCCGGAGTAAACTTTTTCTGCTTTGAATATATACGGCTCTACTGACGAAGCTGTTTTCAGTTTGTGGTCGCTACCTCAAGTCCTTCTGACCATCACCCAGTATATACAGCTCTCTCGCGTTACACCATTTAAATCGGATCCGGACAGTCGCCGCATCTAGCATCATGTTGGTTGCCGTTGGATTCCTAACTTGCTAGCCTTGCTGAACTTTAAGATAGGAGAGTCATTATCAGAGATGATCGTGAAACTGCATCCAGGTACATTGCAGACTATATAGTTGGTAAGGCTGAAATGCAGCGAGTAGCTCTTACACCTCAAGTGCTAATATATTTCACGACAGACCGGATAAAGGCTTTCGAACCGACGCCTGAGAAGCCGTTCGTTCTCGGGTTGCCTACTGGCAGCAGTCCCGAACTCATCTACAAGTATCTGGTTGAAAAGTATAAGGCCGGCGAGATCTCCTTCAGAAATGTGGTCACTTTCAATATGGTGAGCGAGTTACCTTTCCAATACGCTAGATTAGAGCTCGAAATTCTCCGATGCTGTGCTATTTTGGGAGTTCCACTGCGTTTTGAAAGTCACACAATCACTCGGAACACAGCGAGCTAACCGCCAATCCGACAGGACGAGTATGTCGGAATTCCGCGCGAGCACCCGGAGTCGTACCACAGTTTCATGTACAAGCACTTCTTCTCGCACGTGGACCTCAACCCAGAAAATGTGAACCTGCTGGACGGTAACGCACCAGACCTCGAAGCGGAATGTCTGGCATACGAGGAGAAGATCAAGCGAGCCGGCGGCATTGAGCTATTCTTGGGAGGGATCGGGCCGGACGGGCACATCGCATTCAACGAGCCGGGCTCGAGCCTGAAGTCGCGCACGCGGGTCAAGACACTGGCCTACGACACCATCCTCGCCAACTCGCGCTTCTTCGGCAACGACCTCAGCAAAGTGCCGCGCATGGCGCTGACTGTCGGCATCGCCACCATCTTGGACGCGCGCGAGGTCGTCATTATTATCACGGGCGCGCACAAGGCGCTCGCGCTGAAGCGCTGCATCGAGGACGGCGTCAACCACATGTGGACGCTGTCGTCGCTGCAGTTGCACCAGCACCCGATGATCGTGGTCGATGAGGACGCGACGCTCGAGCTGCAGGTCAAGACCGTCAAGTACTTCAAATCGATCGAGCGCGTCGCCGCCGAGTGCGGCTTCCACCAGTACCTGCCGTCCGAGATGGCCGTCGAGTCTAAGAAGAAGATCGTCCGCGACGAGCTCGACAGCCCCAGGAGCCCGCGCAGCCCCCAGCGCAACGGCGCCCACCACGCTGACGATTTGTTGCTCCCGACTGCGGCTCAGAAAGCCGGTGAGCAGATTGCTCGTGCAATCACCCCGGAACTGGTCAACGATTCCATGCATTCCAGGCTCAAGGACCTTGGCACGAGTGACTATGCTGTTCGGCCGTTAGGTGCTCCGGTGGCGCCGTCCGCGGCTTGAGGAGACCGCAGTATGCGGTGTGTATCACAAGACACAAGTTTGTGCTTCCCAAATGATTGGATACGCGGTATGACGAGACTGATACTGGGGAACCGAATAGACGGTTGGTGGGAGACCGAGATTGAGTATTCTATGATTGATCCTGGATTGGGCAAAACCACGACAATCGTTCTTCTCCTATTCCTATGGCTTCGAAAAGATTGCCGTCAGTGCAAACTGAAAACTGTAGATTACCTAAATGATTATGAACAAAAGCACTGAACGAACATGTTCTCAATTGCTAAAGAACTAAAGCTAAAAGCTATTCTTAACGAAAGTTTGTAGAAACTAGCTTTGTTGGGTAGCGACAGGGCTGTAAGATAGAAATATCCCAAAGACAATAACCGTATCAATTTGAAGCAATCCTCTTCATTCTCGTCGTTTTCAAACCCACCAGCGACATACCACTCTCACACCCTCCAGTTTAGGAATCGTGTTGTCAAACTCCTATGGAATCATCACCTACAGCTACGCCATCATTTTGACAAACATCTCCGCAGCTGCTAAGGTAGCATTATGATTATCACTTCCACCCAATTCACTCTGGCTCGCCGAATCGGGATAGAAAAACGAAGCAACAGCAATGATGACATACGCAGCAATGAGCAGCGTGCCTTCGAGGTAATTGCTCTTACCATCGAGAATCAGAAAGTTGATAACGAAGGCAGTGACAAACAGACTGATAGTCTCGAACAGCGTGAAGTAGAGCGACATGGGCTTATCGAGGATCCAGCCGAGCAGCACGACGACAGGCGTAACGAACAGCGCGATCTGGATGGACGAGCCGACGGCCACGCCGATCGCCAGGTCCATCTTGTTCTTCGTGGCCACTGTCACCGCCGTCACGTGCTCCGCCGCGTTGCCCACGATCGGCAGGATGATCAGCCCGATGAACGCCTGGCTCACCGACGACTGCGACGTCATGTTCGGGATCGCGTCCACCAGGAACTCCGCGCACAGTGCCACTAGCCCGGTGGATATAAGTAGGGTGACTACGGCCGCCGTGCGCGACATTTGAGGCTCGTCATCTTCATCTTTCGAGTCCGCGGCTGTCGGGACGGTCGCGTTTGGTGGGCGTGCGATGAACGGCGGAAGAAGCTTGGCACTTCCAGTCGGTGCTGGTACGTGTGATTGTTGTTGCCGGTTCAAACGATCGGGCAGAGACGTCGTACGTCGGATTGCTGGCGATGAAGTCTTCGGCGTCGACGTGGTGTTTTGGGGCGAGTTTGTGAAGACGTTCTGAGATAATAGCTTGGGCAATGTCGGACGGCTGGCCAGTTGACGGAGTTTATTCGATGTATTTGACGCTTGATTCTTCTTCAATTCTGATTCCTTAGACTGTTCGGCACCGTCGACAAAACCAACATGAGGTCCATCAGTACTTTGATTCTGCGGCAGTTCTTCGGATGTTGGATATTTCTCAGCATCTGCCACTTTGTCTACGTTCCTGTGCTTCCGATGCCTTTCGCTTGGAAATGATAGGCGGAGATTGAATGTGGCGCTCAGGCGACCTAGAAGATTCTCCACCTCCAGTCTCAAAGTCACGAACTCGAGTTGAGCCGAAGCGTCGACTCTTGCCGACATCATCATCAGCCTCGTCGCCACTGAGAATTGGTCCAAGGTGACTGCTACGGCGAGGGACAGCGTTGTGGTAGTTGTCGTCAAAGTAGCCAGAGTTCAATTCTCCCGCTGGCGAGCTTAGATGAGATGGTAGTGACGGCGTGTCCTTCGAGCTCGCGCTTGACTTGCGTCGCTTGCGATGTCGAAAAGCACGACGAATACGCTTAGCCGTCGTAACTGATCCAGACGTCGAATCGGTGTCACTGTCGTCATCATCGTCGGATGAACTAGAGGACGACGAAGAGTCCAGAAGGTCATGAAGAACACCTGGATGGGATTCTTCATCAATACGCTCCTGAGGAGTGCTTTCATAGAGATAAGCATGCGACTTGAGCTGGAACAGCAGAAATATGAAGTAAACCAGGAGCAGTACGACACTGGTACCGCGGCTGATCTTCAAGGTTGAATTGTCTGCAGTTGCTGTGTCGCTAAATGAGGCATGGAAAGCTGTCTGAAGGATTGGTTAGATGATAAGGAGAATGTGATATGGTTGATTGGCGAACTCACTGGGAGAAGAAGGCTCACAACGCTGAGACTCAGAAGACATGCACTCATTTGCGTGACCGTATTGTTATAGATCTGGTGTGGAGTGTTAGCTTAAGAAGAAACAGTGAGAAGTGAGACAACCTACTTGTTCTTGGAAACGCAAGCCGCCGAAGAGAAAGGCCATTCCAAGAATAAGAAGCAAGTTGGCGAGAATCGATCCGAGCAAAGCTGCTTGAACGATTCGAATTTCATCCTTAGCTAGACCAATGCTGTACATTAGCAGAAAATCAAGTTAGCGAAGTCTGTTCAATGTTCTCACGGGTGCAACCGTAAAGGGAACTGCTGTTTGCTTTCAAGGTATGGCACGTCTTGTGGAACGGCTTCACTCTGGGCGCAGTGATATCACGTACATACTGCGGAAGGTTAGAATCTGATTGGTAGAAACTTTTCAAATAGACATACAAGATGATCAGCTCTACTGCGTTGCCGAAGGAGACGTTGAGCAAAGCTCCCCAGGTGTCTCCCAGTTTCTTGGCCACTGTCTCAGTTGCATACGTGAGCAAGCCAGCCAAGGGAACAATGGCGATGGCATTCATAGCGAAGATGATCTCAGGATTCAATTTGGCAAAATTCACTGCAATGCCAACAGGCACGAACAGAAGCAGTAAGTTGAACCAGCTACGTGTAAGGCTGTTCTTCGTATGCATGCCAAATCGTATGATGCCATTTTTGAGTCGGGTGGGAATATTGGGCTTCTCGGTCCGTCCATCTTGATTTATGGAGGCAGGTTTCTCTCCCTGAGTTTCGGTATCCTGCAGGGGAGGGGCGGTGGGAAGAGAAGCTGAAGGTGTACTGTCGCTTTGGACATCTCCGCCTCCGCCGTTTGAAGCTGCGATGCTGTTGCCATTGCTGGCTTGGCGCGTTCTGGTACCGCGTTCAGTCGGGACCTCTGAGCCGTGGCGCCGTGCATCTTGTGGGTCTTTCTTTTCAGTCTGGGGGAGAATTGGAGCTTGTTTAGTGGATGCGCGTCCGTTCGTGGCGCTTCGCTTCGCCCATGAACGAAAACGGTCTGATAAACTGGGCTCGTCAGAGGGTTCTCCCATCGAAGTATGTCAACGTTGAAGATTGAATGCAAAAGAAAGTGGATGCAGGGCGGACGGGCCGGGGTACTTAAGGCTGACACCTGCGGTTGGCTGTGTGCGAGGCGGCGCAATCAGAGCGCTAGCGCCGTGTGATCACTGGAATATGCAAGGTAGTACGAGAAAACGAGAAACGACGAAACGAAAAGCCTACTAGGTATGAACCAGCCGATATCCACGACCAATGGCGATGCCAAGGGGGAACATGTTGCATATCAGAAGGGTTGGCGTAATCTTGGCTCACCTAACTTGTTTGCTTCAGGGGCGAGGAAGTTTGTGGAAGCAACGATATACGATAAGACATCCTTTTTCAGATCTCGTTTGCTAAGGGCTTTTGACAGCTGAATACACCTGAATCACTGCCTTGTTGATTCTTCCCTTGGTGTGTGCCAAGATGTTCGGCTCACTTTTAATCTTGCCACGCGTCATCGCTCGATACACGAACCTTGACTATCTGTGATACTCTTACCCTAGATCCTTGGCATACTCTACCCCATATAGTTCGACGTCGATATGACATGATCACCTTGTAAACCCACAAGCTATCGTATCCCAACATTCGGATAAGGCGGCTTGGGATTTGCGTCCGCCGTAGCATGACATATTGAAGGCACGCGACCAGACACCTCGCATACCGTTCATAACGAAATCGGTTTCACCCCGTCCAACGCGCACACACAAACTCAGCCACACTAGCACTGCAGGGGTGCAACGGAAGCTCGAACATAAATGGCTAGCGACGCAACTGTAGCCAAAGTGTACTTGGGCGGAAGTACCACCATCTCGTGCCCTTCCAGTGTATCTAGTGGTCGCTGTCGAAGGCATCATTCTGGTAGCCTGGGGCATAACTGGATATTCTTAAACTCTGCTTGCCGGATACGAATTGACCCTGAACACGCACAAGTGCGGCACTGACTGGTTCTGCGCGATCCTCTCCGGCGCACAATCTCCATACGGATGGGATTGTGAACCCCTCGCTGCCGTCTCTATCTCACTTTTGACGAAGTCTTCGTAATAACTTTGTATGCTTACTTATAGACAATTCTTGATTGGTGGCTAAGTTTAGACAAGGATGGTGCCCGTTTCAGCCCCCCTTTCGAGCGTTCTCTTCACCCCTTTCTCGCGGTGGGTTCGCTCGTAACGAGCTCAACACGCCGGCCGTGATCGCTATTTCCATCTTTCCACGACGGAAAATCGAAGAATCAGCCGCCTGTTTTCAGTAGAGTATCTCACAATGATGAGAAGCGCCATTCCCCAGCACGAAGACCTCAATTTCAGTTCCCAACTGGATTGGGACACATTCAACGACGAACAGTTGATAGATGCACATATGATTGATGCTTCACAGACACCTCCTACCTCTTACAATGCTCCACCAGTTCGAACAACGCCTAGAGTTTCTTATTCCTACAAGAGTCCTACCGCCCATGCACAGACGCCGCCGGAACCAGACAAGCTTCGATTCCTTCAAGTAGATGAATGGGACGAGCATGCTAGCTACGAAGAGGATGTGCCAACCTTTATCCACTACTCCATTGAATGGAAGGTCGTTGTCAACAACAAGGAAGTGTCAAAGGACACGGAGCAAGATCTTTGTCCTGACCCCCATCGGATACTGGCACATGGTCCTCAAACCGAAACTCGACAAGCTTCTGCGGAAGAAGCTGCCACAAAATAGGCACGTTCGAGGTGATGAGACTAACGTTATTGTCTCAGTGAACCACCGCTCGGAGCGCGACCTAATTAAGCGATTTGAGGATATTGATGTCGACTGGCCTGTCGTAGAGAAACAACTCATTGCGTGGAGTGATCTCTTCCGTTCCGGTAAGAAACTCAGTAGATCTCACCTTCAATTACGTAGACATGCAGCAATCATCAGGCAATACCACTAAACGAGGAAACAAACGAGGCTCCTCGGCTACGCAGACAATGCTCGGAGATCGAGCTGCCCAGCTCGAAGCAGAACAGGAGACGACTGGGAATCCATCCGTCTGGCGAGAAGTGTATGCTTTGATGCGATGTCCAGGCCCGCCTTGCAATCTCGGTCCTCATTGTTGGCGCGATCCCTTCGGCAAGAAGCACTACAAGCTAAGAACACATCATCTCAAGGCCCTCATCAGTTTTGTGGAGGAGGGTAACATTCTGAGGACCCACGATGATGTCCCTGACAACATCCGTGACCAGCTATTCACTGAAGAATGTCAGCGGCTTGAGAGACAGCCCAAATCAATCGGCTCCCCACCAAGCTTTCCGCCCATTAACATAACTAACGTTTTGCCTCAAACCCACTCTTCTCCTATGCCCATCTCTAGCGAGACGACACCGCAAGCAGCGGTGCAGCCGTCAAGCGGTACCTGTCTTGGCATACCCGGTCCTCGGGACTTAGCCGTCAAAGCATATAGCGATTGGCAGCAAACGAACGTCGTTGATGAAGAACTGAAGGCTGAGTTTCGGAAGGCTGGGGAGGTAACGTTGCAAGACGGTTTAGACTTGGAACAAGTACATGATGATCAAGATCCTGGCTTTTTCATCCAGAGACGCATTAAACGTGGAGTTGCTCGTCGGTTCATAAGCGATATCCCAGGATGGGCAAAGAGATACAAAATGTCTTGTGGCAGCGACTTAATGAACTAATTTGACATGACCCTCGCCGGTGCCACAGTATTCCACATGTTCTTTTACAGTTCCTTTACAGTTCTTTGACCGTCACACCCGCGTGTCTGAAGTGCGCCTTCGAAACGCTGTCTCTGCTGCCCACAATACCTATGCACCACTCAAGAAATGCCTTGAAGTCCAACTGTTGATTTTCCTCGTACTCATGCCATTGTTTCTTTATGAAAGCCTTCAGTACTGCGAAAAACTCCTCGATGGGGTTCAGATCTGGTGAGTAAGGCGGTAGGTACTGGAGTTTTACTCCTGCCGTGGAGCACAGTTGTGCTACACGTTCCGAGTGATGGAAAGAGGCATTATCCATGACGAGAACGGACTTAGGTTCTGGCCATCTCCCGCAATGTGCGAGGAGCTGCTCAATGAAATCCTCGAATACACTGCCGTCAGTAGATCCCTGGAAGACTCGGGCAAGGACAATACCATCCTGGGCATACGCAGGTAAGATCTGATATCGACGCTCACGACGGAACTGTGCGATTTGAGTAGGGGCGACGCCAAGCGGAGACCAACCTGTTCGCCGGAAGCTGATCCTTTGGTCGCATCCCGACTCATCCACGTACACGAGCTGATGAGAATGGAAATCTGACAAATTATGAAGATACAAATCCCGCAAGTCGGCGTTACGCTGTCTGGCCACGCTGCGAGCTACCTTCTTCGACCAGTTGATCGATTTTAGAGCTCTGCTTATACTCATGGCGGTCACAACGACTTGGAACTCATCCCAGAGAAAAAGCACCATCTCATCCAGGTATAGTCCAGGCTTCTCGAGTAAATGTTCTTTCAAGGCTTGCAACATCAAAGGTGTGACACTTCGACGTCGTCCAGCGCCGTTGAGAGGCACTCTGGTAGTGCCGAAGCAACGTATGTTCGAACGAATGCGTTTGATGGAGCGCTCACTGCATACGGCGGCGGAGGCCATCTGTGAGGCGGAGAGGCTTCCTGAGACGATCATATCATGGATCATGGCATGCTGTGACACTGCGAGGTTCGGCGCCATGTTGCGGGCAGAGTACTCTAGTATCAGCTTGTTGTTCAAGAGATCGCGTTGCGGAACGAAGGGTCAACTTCGCAAGCTGGCCTCCTTCGCGTCACATGATGAAGATTCGCCGAAGCTAGCTATACAAAGGCATAGAAAGGAAATCCTCTATTCAAATTATTCATTTATCTCGTTTTACATCTCTCAGAGTTATGTGTTTGGTCCTTCACAGTTCACCTATAGTTTAATAGCGCGTGCCTCGACTCGCAAATTGCACGCGCAGAGTCTCGAGGATGAGTGCGCGCCGCTTCAACTGGGATTCAGCCTCGACAGCAAAACTCGCCGCCAACAATGCTTCAAGCAATGTTGATTGGTAAAGCTCTCGGTTCTAACTGTCATGTGCATTTGATATTTTCGCGAAATGGATGGGCTCAGCGTTGCTGCCAGCATCATCGCCGTCGTGCAAATCACAAGCAGCGTGATTAGATACTTGAGCGATGTCAAGAACGCTCCCAAAGAATGCGACGAGTGTATGATCGAGCTCTCCAACTCAAACGTCCTCCTGCTTCAACTAAAGTCTCACCTCGACAAATCGAACTCTCACGAACCTTGGTACGCCAAAGCTCACACTCTTAACGTCAAAAATGGCCTTCTTGATCAGTACAAGCTGGCGCTTGAACACTTGCTCGCAAAGGTTGAGTCCACAAACAAGGTGAAACTTGTACATGTACTCATGTGGGCATCTATAAAGAATGAGGTTGCAAGCATCCTGGCAAGGACGGAACGTCTGAAGACCTTTATAAGCGTTGAGCTCGGGATGGACCACTTGTGAGTATGCCCATCTAAGAGATGCGGATTTCATATACTCACTTTCATAAGCAAACTGTCTCTGTCAATCAAGGAAGACACCTCGTTCGCGCGAGACACCCTGCCTTCTCTCCAGACGAACGTCGTTGCGATTCGAGAGAAGCAAAATCTACAATAGGATACTCAGAAACTTGAACACCATAATGCTATATTGCAGTAGCTGTCGCCCACAGACTTCCTAGCCCAGCAGCAAGATATAATCACCCGAAGACAAGAAGGCACCGGACAATGGTTTCTAGACACTCCTGAGTTCAAGAGATGGCTGCAGGGATCCGATAAGACGCTATTCTGTCTCGGTATTCCTGGAGCTGGCAAGACGATGACGGCGGCGATTGCTATTGACCATCTCTGCAAATCGGCAGCGAACAATGGCATTGGGATCGCCTTCTTATTCTGCAACTACAAAGCGCAAGCTGACCAGAGCGCACCGAGTTTGCTTTCTGCTCTCCTGAAGCAGCTGGTGCAGAGCCGACTGGACATCGCGGCTCCTGTAACGCGTATCCACGACGATCACTCAAAGCAAAAGAGCAGACCATCTGTCGACGAGATACTTCAGGCTCTGCAGTCCGTCTGTTCGAACTATACGACAGTATACATTGTAGTAGATGCTTTAGACGAGTGCGCGGATAGAGATGGTGATCGAAGCCGACTCATCGATAAATTGCGCGAGCTGCAGGCTAGAACAGATGTGCGGCTTCTATTTACTTCTCGCTTTATCTCTGAGATAACGCAGAAATTTCAATCGGATATCACACTGAAAGTGCGAGCCAATGAAGAGGACGTGGGACGATTTGTGGCAGGCCAAATGTCACGCCTGCCGAAGTACGACGAGCAGCTCAAGAGTATTATACAGGATAAGATTATAGAAGCGGTTGACGGCATGTAAGTGCTTTTGATTCGGTCTTAAGCACACGTTGTACTATGGCTGACAAAATGGTTAGGTTCCTCCTTGCTCGTCTGTACGTCGAATTCCTTCGTGATAAAAGGAGAAAGAGGGAGGTGTTATCCACACTTGATCAGTTGCCAAAGGGATTAGCAGCACTTGATAAGGCCTATGACAAGGCCATTAAACAGATAGATGAGCAACTGCCCGGAGATCGAGCGCTTGCCAAGCGTGCTATATCCTGGATTATATACGCGCAGAGACCGCTTACGACGCAAGAGCTATGTCATGCGCTATCTGTCGCGCCGGGTGACAAGGCACTTGACAGTGATGATATTTACGACGTCGAAAGCGTAACCTCCGTTTGCGCTGGGCTCGTTACTGTGGACGAGGAGAGCAGCATCATCCGGCTGGTGCATTACACGACGCAAGAATACTTAGAGAGTATACGTCTGAAGTGGATCCCTGGGGCTCAAGAAGAGATAACAGTGGCCTGCCTAACTTACTTGTCCTTCGACATATTCCGAAGCGGCAGCTGTGATGATGACGAAGCTTTCGAACAAAGGATTGTGCAGAACCAATTCTTCGACTACTCGGCGCATTACTGGGGCCAGCACATACGACCTATGCAAAGCATAACTTCAGGTCTAGCGCTTGATTTTCTTTGCGATAATGCCTTAGTTGATTCTGCCACACAAGCAGCGTTAACGCAAAATTATAGATTTAAGGGTTATAGTAGACGGTTCCCATATCAAACAAGTGGGCTGCATCTTACAGCAAGATACGGACTACTTTACTTAACAGAGCAGCTGTTGAAGGTTGAGCATGGAAACAGCAGTATCGGAGCAGACTCGAAGAACGCTTACGGCCAGACGCCGCTGTCGTTGGCTGCAGAGAGCGGGCACGAGGCGGTGGTGAAGCTGCTGCTCGACACCGGCAAG
>Ga0335074_10013609_pt1 | contig 11433 bp, 10 predicted proteins | sample Lox_Sample_23_FD_206715 | JGI IMG/M metagenome (GOLD analysis project Ga0335074, IMG submission 206715) | Soil microbial communities from Loxahatchee National Wildlife Refuge, Florida, United States - Lox_Sample_2.3 | ecosystem: Environmental > Terrestrial > Soil > Wetlands | place: USA...
AGCCCGCATCCCGTCGGTGAAGATACCGCCCCGGAGCCCTCGCGAGAACGCCCACGCGGAAAGGTTCGTGCTCACCCCCCGGACGGAGGTCACCGACCGGATGCTGATCTTCGGTGAATGGCACCTGGGGTCGGTCCTGGCAGAGTACGCCCGGCACTACAACAGACGACGACCCCACCGCAGCCGCGAACTCCGCCCCCCCCGCCGACCTCTCCCAGCAGCGCATCAAGCGCCGGGCCACCCTCGGCGGCCTCATCTACTACCAGTGAGCCGCGTAAAAGCCCAGGTCAAAACCAGTGGCCGAGTTCTGGAACCCCGCAGGACTCCGGCAGGGACGTTTATGTCGCCCAGCGATGGGAAGTCGGCTGCAATCCATACGAGGAGCAAGAGGGCCGGCCCGGGATAGATCTTTAAGCCAACCCCCAGGTCCTTTGCATAAAGCAAGGGCGGGGGGATCGGCGACTCCTGTCCTTGAAGATTTCGCTCACGGATGCCAACTGGCGGGTCAGCGATTGCGCCTTGGCGCAAGCCCCGACTCGGCGGGTCCGTGTTCCTGAAGACGTTCTCCGCCGTGCCTGGAGCGCCACGGCGCTCGGCCGCCGCAGTGCCCGCGTCGCGCCTGCTGCGGCCGTGCGGTTTCCTCGCAGCGGCCTTGAACTTCCTGCGTGACTAGAGCTGTTCCCTGACTCCGGCTTCCTGCTCGACACCCCGTACCTCGGCCGCCAGGCTTCCGTCGATGGCCCGGCGGCCGGTTCCCCAGCGCAGTACCGGCAGCACCGTGCGGTGCCTGGTGTCCTCAAGCTCAAAGGCGAAGGCGTTGTACAGGGCGACCAGGCACAGCGCCAGACCCGTCCAGCCCGAGGCGTGCTCCCACGCCGTGCCGCCCTGGTACTCGTATACCCCGGTCAGCGCAAAGCGCGCCGCGGCGAGCCCGAACGCGACTGCGGCGGCCACCTTGCCCAGCGACGAGGCCATCATCGGGACCAGCAGCGCGGCGGCGGCGAAGAACAGCAGCAGCCCGAGGGTGGGACTGCGGCTTCCGGGCACGGACCGCAGCAGCAGGCTGCCCACGACCAGCCAGCAAGAACCCAAAAGGGCCATGCCCGTGCCCCCGGCGCCGTCGCGGCCGAGGAAGCCGAACACCGCCGCGGGGTACTGCATGGGCACGGCAAACACCAGGACCACCATCGCGACGTCACGGCCCTGCGTCACCGGCAGCCAGGAAAGCTGATAGCCGGTCAGCATCACCGATGAGTGGTCCCTGCCTCCGGCGTCGGCCACGTCGCTTCCCTGGTCCGGCAGATCGTTTCGTTTAGCGGTCGCGTCCGGTGGTAGCAGAAATATCGGACAACGATGTGCTGCTTCTCCAGCCTGCCAGCGCCGAGGGCCAAAGTACGCCAGCGGCGCGCTGCGGCAGGCCGAGGGAAATCATGGCTGAATGTCTGTGATTAACGATACGACTATCGATGGAAGGATGAGAAAAATGCCGGGCCGCAAGGTAGCAGTGATCACCGGGGCGTCCGCAGGGGTGGGGCGCGCCACCGTCCGGGCTTTCGCCGGCCACGGGTTCGACGTGGGCCTTCTCGCCCGGGGCGCGGCCGGGCTGGAGGCCATCGCAGTCCTGGCCGCACTGCAGGGCGGCCTTCTGCTGGCGAAGGTCGAGCGAGACGTCCGGCCGCTCGACGCGGCCCTAGACGTGATGATCTCGCTGATAGCATCCCTCGCTCCCGCAGGCCAGGGCGACCACGAAGTAGAGGCGGGCTAGCAGTCCCATGCTGCAGTCCGGCCCCCCGTCTGCGCCTATTGCAATTCGCCAATGTTTCTGGGAGATTATATAGAGATTTGAGCCTAATATCCGACATCGGTTTGGCGGTAGTCGGGTCCGGCGATGGGGAGGGTGCTCGCTGCAAAGAGGGCCTGGCATGCGGTTTGCGCTCTTAGGACCGTTGACGGTGACGCGCGAGGCGGGCGCACAGGTGAGGGTGGGTGGTGCGCGCCTGCGGGTGCTTCTGGCTGTTCTCCTGCTGCATGCCAACGAGCCGGTCTCCCTCGACGCGCTTTTCGAGGCGGTGTGGGACGGCACGCCGCCGGCAGGCGCGCCGGAGGCGCTGCGCGGTCACGTCGTGCGGCTGCGCCGAGTTCTGGGCCCGGAGGATGGGGCCCGGATCGCTGCGTGCAATCCGGGTTATCTGATCCGGGTGGCGGATTCTGAGTTTGATGTGCCGGACTTCCAGGCGTTGTGCAAGCGCGGCGGGGCCGCCATCCGCAAGCAGGCGTGGGCCGAGGCGTCCAGTGCCGTCGCCGAGGCCCTGAACCTGTGGCGTGGCGCGCCGCTGGCCGATGTGCCCTACCAGGCGTTGCGGGACGCGTGGGTCCCGCAACTGGAGCGGACGCGGATGCAGGCGCTGGAGTGGCGCATCGAGGCACAGCTGCAGCTGGGGCACCACGAGCACGTCGTCTCGGAATTGGCCGACCTGACGGGGCGTCACCCATTACGGGAGCGCTTCCACGCCCAGCTGATGCTGGCCCTGGCCCGCTGCGGCCGTCAGGCGGAGGCACTGGAGGCCTATCAGCGCGCCCGCCGGATACTGGTCGACGAGCTCGGGATCGAGCCCGGACCCGAACTGCGTGCCCTGCACGAACGCATCCTGTCCGGCGAGGGCGAACCGGCGGTCACCATTCCCAGCGGCGCGGTCGTGGGGGTGGTGCCTCGGCAGTTGCCCGCGGCGCCGCGGCACTTCACCGGCCGGCAGACCGAATTGGACCGGCTCATCGCCCTCGCTCGGGGCGACGGTGGTCACGCGGGTACGGTGGTGATCTCGGCGATCGACGGGATGGCCGGGATCGGCAAGACCGCGCTGGCCGTGCACGCTGCGCACCGGTTGGCCGGGCACTATCCGGACGGGCAGCTTTTCCTCGATCTGCACGGGTACACGCAGGGACACCGGCCGCGCAGCGCAGGCGAGGCGCTGGACTGGCTGCTGCGTGCTCTGGGTGCGCCGGCCGGGGTGATCCCGAAGGACGACGAGCAGGCCGCTGCGTTCTATCGTCAGCGCCTGGCCGGCACCAGGACCCTGATCGTTCTGGACAACGCCGCCACTGAGGCACAGATACGCCCGCTGCTGCCCGGTGCCGGGTCGTGCCTGGTGCTGATCACCAGCCGACGACGCCTCAAGGCCCTGGATGACGCCCACACCCTGTCGCTGGACGTGCTGCCCCGGTCAGAGGCGGTTGCGCTGCTGTGCGCGGCGGCCGGACCCGATCGCGTCGCGGCGGACCATCCGCTGCTGGATGAGGTAGCCGGGCTGTGCGGGTATCTGCCGCTGGTACTTCGCATCGCCGCCGCGCTGCTGCGCCACCGCCCGGCCTGGAACCTGGAACACCTCTGCGGGCTGCTGCGCGAACAGCACCGGCGTATCTCTGCACTCTCCGACGGGGACCGGGACCTGGGCACCGTATTCGACCTGTCCTATCAGAGCCTCACCGCCGACCTGCGGCGCGCGTTCCGCCGCCTCGGACTGGTTCCCGGCCCCGACCTGGACGCTTACGCCGCCGCCGCCCTGACTGGCGCCGACCCGACCACCGCCGCCTGCCTGCTGGAGGATCTGGTCGATCACAATCTGCTGATCGCCTACGCCCCCGGCCGCTACCGACAGCACGACCTGCTGCGGGCCCACGCCCGCACCTGGGCCGTCGCCGATCCCGACCACGGCAGTGCCCTGGAACGGCTGCTGTCCTACTACGCGCACACCGCGCAGAGTGCCTCCATCACCATCGCGCGCTATCCCCGGCCCGAACCCGACGGCCCGGCTCCCGCCCACGCCCCCGCCCTGACCAGCCCCGAGGCGGCCCGCGCCTGGCTGCGCGCCGAACGCGACAATCTCGAAGCCGCCCATGCGTTCTCCCGCATCCTCGGCTGGCACGGACACGCGCTGGCGCTGATCGCGGGGCTGGCCGAGATCTTGCGCACCGACGGCCCGTTCACGCACGCCCTGGAGTTGCACCAGGCCGCCACCGAAACCGCGGAACGTCTCGGCCGTCCCGCCGTGCGCGCCGCCGCGCTGACCGAACTGGGGATCCTGCGGCGGCTCACCGGGGACCTGGCCGCCGCCCGCGACACCCTGTCCCAGGCCGTGGAGATCCACCGCGCCACCGGCCAGCACCAGGGCGAAGCCACCACGCTGGCCGAGCTGGGGATCGTTCAGCGGTACATCGGGGATCTGGCCGGAGCCGCCGACACGCACAACCGCGCCCTGGAGATCTACCGCGCGGCCGGTCACCGCCAGGGCGAGGCCGACGCCCTGACCGACCTGGGCATGGTGCGAAGGCTGACCGGGGACCTGGCCGGAGCCGCCGACACGTACCTCCGGGCCCTGGAGATCCACCGCACCACCGGCCAGCGCAGCGGCGAAGCATACGCCCTGACCGAACTGGCCACGGTCCGGCGGCTGACCGGGGACCTGGACACGGCCACCGACGCCCTGGCCCAAGCCCTGGAAATCTACCGCGCGACCAGCTACCGCCGCGGCGAGGCCTACGCCCTGACCGAACTGGGTATCGTGCGACGGCTGACCAGAGACCTGGACACGGCCACCGACGCCCTGGCCCAGGCCCTGGAGATACACCGCACACTGGGCAACCGCAGCGGCGAGGCCTACGCCCTGACCGAACTGGCCACGGTCCGGCGGCTGACCGGGGACCTGGGCACGGCCACCGACGCCCTGGCCCAGGCCCTGGAGATACACCGCGCGACCGGCAGCCGCAACGGCGAGTCCTCGGCGCTCAACCACTACGCCGCGGCCGTCGCCACCGGGGACCGGCAACGCGCCCGAGCGCTCTATCAACAGGCACTGGCCATGAACCGCGAACTGAATAAACCCGACGACCAGGCCATAGCCCTGGAGGGCCTCGGCGAATGCCACCTCGCCGACGGGGACACCGGCGCCGCAGCCACTCACCTGCACCAAGCACTGGAGATCTTCCAGCGCCTCGGCATGGCCCTCGACACGCGCCGCGTCCAAGATCGTCTGCACAACGTCGCCACGTGATCGCCACGTCGATTTGTCACGCGTTTATCACTGGTTGTCACACGTTCATAACTGAGATCTCACGCCACCGCGAGACCGTATGGACGGAAAACCGTCACGTCCATTCGGGAGGAACGGATGAGGACAGCCTTCAAAGTAGCGACGGCGTTCACCGGTGCCGCCGCCTGCGCGGCCATGTTCGCACCGGGGGCCGAGGCCGCCACAACGGCAAGGACCCAGCCGGTGGCGCCGGACACCGGTCACAAGAACTGCGCCATCGGCGTATTTACCACGTCGGCCGTCTTCTGGTGGCGGTCCACTGCTGATCACGGGCCCACCTGCGTGGGCGGGCTCCCTAACTTTAATGTTCCCACGAGCCTGGGTGACAACTATTTCGAATCCGTCTGCCCCGGGAACAACTATCTCTCAATCGTCTCTGAGGAAGGAAATGGGCAGCCAAATAAACTCGGTCCGGCTACCCATACGATTAACCTCAATCAACACGTCCACTGGGTCAATATTTACAAATGGTCGCATAGCGACAGATGCTCCACCTGACGTTTCAGCCTGGCCGTGGCGGCCGTTGCTGTGTCCATGACAGCAACGGCGGACGCGGTCCGCGGCTGACCACGATGCGTCCTGCCGCCGCGGCAACGAGGCGGGTAGCGCGGGAAGGCGGGTTCAGGTGGACGGTCTAACCGCAGGGTTGGCCGGGATGGCGTCGGCTGATGTGGTTGCTGGTGGCGAGCGGCTCGACCCGGTGTTCGTGCTTTGCATGGCGCGGTCGGGGTCTACGCTGCTGCGTTTTCTGCTGGACGCGCATCCCGATCTGGCCTGCCCGCCGGAGACCAGCTTGCCCGCCTTGTGCCGGCAACTGGCCGTGGTCTGGTCGCTGATCGAGGGGGCCCCGCTGTCGGCCGAGCGCGGCGATGCGCCACCGCAGGTTCCGGATGCCGCCGTCAAGGGGATCCGGCGGATGCTCGATGAGATGACGGGCTCGGTCCTGGACCGGCGGGGCAAGCGGGTGTTCTGCGACAAGAGCCTGGGCTCGGCCTGGCACGCGGACCTGCTGCGGCAGATCTACCCGCAATCCCGGTTCCTGTGCCTGTACCGGCATCCGATGGACATGATCCGGTCAGGGCTGGAAGCCTGCCCGTTCGGGCTGAACGGGTATGGGTTCGACCAGTACATCGTCGGATCGCCGGGCAATTCAGTCCTGGCGCTGGCGCGGTACTGGCTGGACAACGCCACGCTGATCGCCAAGGTCGAGGAGGCGCAACCACAGCTATGTCACCGGGTTCGGTATGAGGATCTGGTGGAAGATCCGGAAATCGTGATGCAGGGCGTATACGCATTCCTCGGCCTCGGCCCGGCGCCGGGTGTGGCCCAGGCGTGCTTCAGTGGCGAGCGGCAACGCTTCGGCCCGGCCGATCACAAGATTTGGGCGACGTCATCGGTGAGCGGTGACTCGGTGGGCCGGGGCGAGTCGGTCCCGGCCGGGCTGATACCGCCGCACGTCACCGCCGCGATCAACGAGCTAGCCGGGAAGCTGGGCTACCGGGCGGTCGACGACCAGTGGGGCAGTCCGGGCCGCCCGGCTGACCCGCGCGACCCGGCGACGATCAAGGGTGTGGCGCCATCGCCGGGCAGCGCTCCCGGCGCCGGGCCGGTGCCAGGGTCGGCGGAGCTGGAGGAGTGGCTGCGGTCCAGGCTGGACAGCGCCGCCGAGCAAGTCGCCAGCCGGTGGGAGTCGTGCGCGTCCGGCAAGTTCCAGGTCGTATCCCGTGCTATCACCGGCGGCAGCGAGGCGCAGTGGGTGGTCGACATCACCGCCCGGACCGTCACGCCGGATGACGGCCTGGACGAGGACGTCGCCTGGAGCATGCTCGCCTGCCCGGAGACCTGGCAGGCGGTCCAGGCCGGGCGCGTCAACCTGATGACGGCACTGCGCCGGTCGGACCTGCGCTACTGCGGGGCAGGCGAGGACAGCCCGGTGTCGACCCAGACGCGGGTCGCGATGCTCGCCGACCTGCTCGGCCTCAGCTCGTGGAAGATGGCCGAGGCCCGGCCCGAGGACGCGGCCACGCCGGCAACCACGGCCACGCGGGCAACCGCAGCCACGCCGGCAACCGCGGCGGCCCGGTGATGGCGGTAGCTCCGCTGGCCCGCCGCGATCACCCCGCCAGTCCTGGGGTGTCCTCCCTGCCTCACCGCCCCACGGAGGCCGCGAGGAACTCCGGGAACGCCCCGGTCATCGTTATGACCTATACCGGATCGGGAGCAGATCAGCTGCGGCCAGTGCTGTCAGCATTCCCCGGCCTGGTGTGTACCCAGCAGACCGGCATACTGCCGTTGTGTCATCACGCGGTCGCCGTGTGGCATGCGGTTGACGGTCGGACCGGGGATGGATTTTCGTCGCTGGCCGCGGCGTCCGGCCGGGCGCTCAGCGGCCAGCTGATAACGGCGATCCTGGCCCGCGAGGGCGGCAGCCGGTGGTGTGAGTTCACCAGCGCCCCGCCCGCCGCGGCCAAGACTTTCGCTCGCCTGTACCCCCAAGCCCGGTTCCTGATCACGCACCGCCGCGCCGATACGGTGGTGCGGGCTATCACCGGCGCGAGTCCCTGGGGCCTGGAAGGGCCGGAATTCGCGCCATTCCTCTCTGCTCACCCGGCGAACCCGGTAGCAGCGCTGTCCGACTACTGGGCCAGGCACACGGCCCAGCTCCTGGAATTCGAGCAAGCACATTCCGGAGCATGCCTGCGCGTGCGTGCCGAAGACCTGACTGCGGACGCGGTGCAGGCCCGGCCGGACATCAGTGACTTCCTCGCCCTCGGCGACGGCCGCATGTCCCCGTCGTTCAGCCAAGACGATCGGTGGAGCCGGCCAGCCGGAGAGGACGCCCCGGTCAGCGGGCTCCCCCTTGACCGGATCCCGGCGTCATTGCTGGCACAGGTCAACGAGCTACACCACAGCCTCGGCTATCCTCCCGTCCCCGCCGCGGGAGCGTAAAAGGGTGATCAGCGGTGAATGAGCCAAACATCAACGGGCGCCGCCGAATGCGGGTGCTCGCGGCCGCGGGTGCGGCCGTGGCTGTGGCCGCGGCGGGCGTGACGGCCGCGCTGCTCGGGAGATCAGTCAGCGACCCGCCCTCGGCGCTCACCGCGACGACCCGCGCGCTGGCCAAGACCTCGGCGGACAGCTACCGGTTCAGTCTGGACTCAACGGTGTACTTCCGGAGGCGCGAATTGCGCTCCGACGTGGTTTCCGGCGCATTTGACCCCAGGCACGAGCTTGGCACGGAGCGGCTGACTGCGCGTTCGGGACGCCCGCCATCTTCGGCCGGGGCCCAGATCCGTTTCATCGGTAAGTATCTGTACACGTGGGTGTCTCCCGGATCCGTGATGGGGACCATCGGCAAGCCTTGGGACAAGACCGCGGCCCCGCCCCCGGGGACGGACGCCCTTTATGAAGGTGACGTCTACGGCTTCAGCACAGAGCAGCCGGTCAGTCCGGCGGAACTGCTCGGGGTGCTGCGCTCCGCGGCCAAGGTGCGCGCCTCCGGACCCGCCTCCGGCCCGGGCTGGAACGGCACCAAGTTCGCGTTCATCGTGCACCTCAGCGCGCAGGAGTCCGTAACCGGGACCGTGTATGTGGACCAGCAGGGACGGGTTCACCGCCTGGTGACGATCACCTCGGAGAAGGGGGGGTTCACGACAGACAGAGAAATCACGTTCGGCGACTTCGGCGCTCCCGTGCCGGTCACCGCGCCACCCGCCAACCAGGTCAAGTACACCAGCGGCAGGCCCTACTGGGGGTACTACTTCTGAACTCACTGGCTCTGACCATCCAGAACGAAGTCGACCTCTGAGGAGGAACAGATGAGGACAGCCTTCAAGGTAGCAACGGTATTCACCGGAGCAGCCGCTTGCGCCGCCGCGTTCACACCGGCGGCCGAAGCCGCTCCCACAACAACGGCAACAGCAACGGCGAGGACCCAGCTAGTCACGCCGGACACCTCTCACCACAACTGCGCCGTCGGCCCTGCGACGAAGTCGGCCGTCTTCTACTGGCCGGCCTCCAAGCATCACGGACCCACCTGCGTGGGCGGGTATCCTGATCGTGGTCATCGTACGTCCCTGGGTGGCACCGATTTCTCCAAGATGTGCGCCGGCGACAACTACGGCATCTTCTTTGCCGTGGGAATTTCATCCCCATTTGGCTTTACTCCAGGCACACACATGAGCATCCTTGGCTTTCAGATCAGTGAGGTCTCTATCTCGAACTGGCGTGGCGAGGATACCTGCGCCACTTAGTGGTTTCTCGCCCGCAGTTAAACTGCGCTTTAACTGCGGGCGACTAGGCTCGGTCCGCTGGCCGTCCACGGCGATAGACAACCGCCACGGCGGGCAGTGCCGTTGATTAAAGGTTCTCGGATCCTGGTTTCCACATATATCCACTGGCGGACACGCCGAAATCTGTGGATAACAGAGACCGTGACAAGCAGCAGCTGGGCAGGCCGCGCATCTGCTGGCGCAGTTCCCGGGCAGCGGCCACGTCGCCGTGGTAGCGGGCGCGCTTAGGAGCCGGGCGCTGTAGTAGTGCCAGCGGGCGATGGCTTGGTGGCGCCGTCGCTGGATGGACCAGTGCGGTGCGAAGGCGAGGCGGGCGCGGGAGATCGGGCCGGCGGCGTACGCACTTACCCCGCCGCGTTGCGATCACCGCCTGAATCCGCCCTCTCTCTGCGCGGCGGGAGTCATCGCAGCACCTCGTCCAGGGTCGCCAGGGCACGGCCGATGTCGTCGCTGCTGTTGTAGAAGTGCATGGAGAAGCGGGTCGACCCCGCCGCCCCCTGCGCGCTGCTCGGCGCGGACCTGCCCGTGAACGCTGCGCCCGTAGGGCGGTGAGGTGACCACCAGCACCACCCGCCCCGCGATGCCGGGCGGCAGCAAGGCGGGCAGCTGGCGGGCGTCACCGCGGATCACCTGCGCCTGGCCGGCCGCGCCGTTGCGGCGGGCGTGGGTGATGTTCGCGGCGGCGATGTGCGCCCACCGGGGCTCGTACTCGACGCCGATGGCGTCGCGGCCGAGGTGGATGGCCTCGACCAGGGTGGTGCCGATGCCGCACATCGGGTCGGCGACCAGGTCCCCGGGCTTGCTGTAGCGGGTGATCGCGGTCGCGGCGATAACGGGCAGCATCTTGGCCGGGTGGGCGGTGGCGGCGGGCAGGTACCGGCCGCGGCGCTGGGTGCTGGCGTCGCGCTGGGCGGTCACCCACACCGACAGCGGGGCGCGCGGATCGCGGCCCGGGCGCTGGCTGGGCCGGGGTGCGCGCGGGCGGGGGTCAGTCATCACAGGGCTCCTCGCCGGGCTTGGTGAACACGAGCAGGTCGCTGTGGATGCGGGCGTGGACGGCCGGGGGGCCGCCGGCCTCGTCCGGGCGGGCGGTGCCCGGCGGGCCGGGGGCCAGCTGGCCGCCGGTGATGGCGGCGTGCACGGCGACGATGTGCTGGGCGTAGATGAGCCCCGCGACGCGGGCGGGGGCGGTGACCTCGCCAGGGTCGTCGCGCAGCCCGCCGGGGCCAGGCGTGCTGGCGGTGATGACAGCGAGCACGCCGCCGGGCCGCAGCACCCGCTCGCACGCCGCGTACAGCACGCCGCCGGCGCCGGGCCCGCCGCGGCCGGTGATGGCCAGGGCGGCCTGCCCCGCCTCCGGGCAGCCGGCCTCCAGCAGCAGGCCCGGGCCGCCGGCCCGGACCTGCGCCAGCGGACGCTCGGCCGGGCCGAGGTCCTCGTCCAGCCGTGAGCTGGCCGCGTGGCAGGCCGCCGGACCGGGGAAAAGGCCCAGGACCCGCCGCCCGGCTGCGGCTGCCGCGGACAGCATCGCCCCGGTCCCGGCGGGGATGACGACGAGCTCGCCCGGCCGTGAGAACGCCGTGATGACATGCGCGGCCTGCGGTCCGCAACCCGGTGGCGGGCCGGGGTCCGGCGTGGCCGGCCAGACGCTGAGCGGCTCGCCGATCCCCGGGGCGCTCGCGGCCGGGCCGGGCTGCTGCCCGCCGGTCTCTGCGGGGCAGGGCACGGCGGGCGGTGCGGGAAGCTGGCCCGCGTGACGTGCTGGGTGTGGCATGGGTGGCTGGTCCCGCTGCCACCGCACGATCCGCTGACACTAAAAGAAATCGGGTTTCCAGGACCTTTTTTCACGCCTCGCCGCGAAATACCGCCGACGCGGCCGGAATGGCGGCCGTTGTTGTAGGGATCCAGCGAAGGCATCGGTTCTGGTGCCTAGTACTACAACAGCGTCTCGTGATATTTGGTTCGGCGGGCGTAGTGGGCTTTCCGTGCGGCGGCCTGGCGGTAGCGTCGCCAGTCTGACCACTTCTGGTGGAATGCCTGTGGCCTGGTGACAC
>Ga0335074_10013610_pt1 | contig 11433 bp, 10 predicted proteins | sample Lox_Sample_23_FD_206715 | JGI IMG/M metagenome (GOLD analysis project Ga0335074, IMG submission 206715) | Soil microbial communities from Loxahatchee National Wildlife Refuge, Florida, United States - Lox_Sample_2.3 | ecosystem: Environmental > Terrestrial > Soil > Wetlands | place: USA...
CCAATAAATCGTACGTTTCTCATTGCCGGCTCCCATTTGTATGCGGCTCTGCGCCGCGGTTCAACCCGATCCACAGCGTAATCCGCGAAGCTGCAAATCGGGAGCCGGTCGTTACATGATGACTAGGATGTCGCCGCGGTCAGGTGAAGAATAAAACTAATGATCCGGCCGCGATCATCCACCCGAGGGATCGATGGATGCCTCGGATTCAATCTATGATTTGGAACTAAACTATTGAAAAATGAAGAATTATTGGTGCCCGGGAGAGGCACCGAAATCGCTTGTAAGTAGCTGATTCTGCTCGCCCAAGTCTCTGGTTCTCGCGCAGCTTCCCCATTGTTACCCCCGCCCGGTGCTTGCTGCGGATCGATGCGAGTGGACAATTCTTCGGCCTGGGTTGCGAGATCCACGCGGAACTAGCGTCTGCCGACTTGCCTGGTGTGCATCGTGGCAGTGGCTGTTCTCGTTGCCGCTGCACCGGCGCGGGCCTGGCCGGCGGCAAGGTCGTGGGTGCGACCGAATTTCAGCAAGCCGTAACACCGGAACAGGTGCTCTACCATCGTTCGGTGGCGGCGCTCCCCGGCCATCCCCGGGGGTCTTCGTGGGGAGCTGAAGTATTTATTAATAGCTCGCGTGCGACGAAATACGTGTAACCAGACAGGTTGCGATCCGTAACCGTATAGGTTACACTTTATCACTGTGATAAAGAGCTTCAGACACAAGGGCCTTTCGGAGCTGTTCGAGAGCGGCAAGAGCCGCCGCGTACAGCCGAAGCACCTAAAGCGCCTGGGGCTCATTCTGACCGCCCTCAATGCCGCGACGCAGGTCGGGCAAATGGCCATGCCGGGGCTGCGGTATCACCCCCTGAAGGGTGGTCGGCATTCGATCTGGGTGGATGAAAATTACCGCGTCACCTTCAGCTTCCAACGGGGACACGCATACGAGGTCGACTATGAAGACTACCATTGAGAGTTCCGGGCGCATGCATAGCCCGGCCCATCCCGGCGAGATCCTCGCCGAGATGTACATGGGGCCGCTTGGGGTAACTGTCACCCGGGCCGCTGATGCGCTTGGTGTGAGCCGCAAGCATGTCTCGGCGATCGTGAACGGTCGGGCGCCCGTGACGCCCGATATGGCGGCAAGGCTGGCTGGAGTATTCGGCACGGAGCCGGACATCTGGATCAATCTTCAGGCCCAGCATGACCTCTGGCAGGTGCGCCAGCAGGCACGGCCGAAGGTCAAGCGGCTGGCCGCCTGAACCTGAGAGTGGCTCAGGAACCATGTCCCCGTTGATCGAAGAGAATCTCGAGGAGATCGGCCGGCTGTGCCGCCTTCACGGCGTGCGCAAGCTCGAGGTATTCGGTTCGATCCTGCGACAGGACTTTGATCCCCAGCGCAGTGATGTCGACGTGCTCGTGGAATTCCAGCCACAGGCGGCGAATAGCTTCTCGAACTTCCTGGACCTGAAGGAAGCACTCGAAAGCCTCTTTGGCCGGCGAGTAGACCTAGTCGCGCTTCGCGCAATCCGAAACAGCCGGTTGCGGCACCATATCGAGCAGAGTAAGTCGCCGGTTTATGCCGCAGCGTGATCCCGGCGTCTATCTCGGGGGTGCAAGCGCCACCGGTCTTGCGAAAACTGGGCGACGCGCGAAAATCGTGCGAATGCAGGGAGCCAGCCTGCCGTTTCGTGACCGATCCGCACCCTCAATTTGATCTGCGTCCCACCCTCGACGAGCGGCTCCGCCGGGCAGCCGAGGACCTGGTCGAGGCGGGATGTGTATCCGAGATCCGAGTTCACCAGAATGGAAGCGTGATCACCGGCATCGTGCGTGCGGAACCGCTATCCGCGGCTCACGCGGGCAAGCAGCGCGTCTATATCCGACGCGCGAATCGCTCCGCGCAGGTGCAGGCCGAGTGTAGTTGCGGCTCACTCGGAATCTGCGTTCATGCCGCTGCGGTCTGCATTGCCGCATCGTGCCAAAGGCAGGAGGCACCACTGCCAGCTCGGGCGCCAGGGTTGTCGGGCTCTGTCGACGTTCCTGGCGCAAACACGAGACTGTGCGAAGCGCGGGTAGCACCACAACAACTCTTGTATCTGCTGGAGTCCGACGCGCAATCGATCCAGGCGCTCGGCCTCGGAATTCTGCGGCTGACTATCTGGATTGGAGCGGCCACGGTTCGACCGGGCGAGTTCATCGAACCGGTCGCCTTTGCGCTCCGCGGCGCGGCGCGGGGTCGCGGCGATTATCCGCGTTATGTCGACGAGCGTGACGAGGACATTCTCGAGATGCTCCTCGCCGAGGGGGGCGAGGGACCTTGGCGCCTTCAGGGGAGCCCCGGCGCGCAGGTGGTACAGCGGGTCATGGCCAGCGGGCGTGCCTTCTGGGACTCATTGCGATCGCCTCCGCTTCGCGCGGGACCGGCGCGGCGCGCACGGCTCTCGTGGCGTATCGACGGCAGCGGCGAACAGCACCTCGCCGGTCATGTTGATGATTCTGCTGCCGTGCTGCTTCGCCTGGAGCCGGCCGTCTATGTCAACGTTGCGGCTCGTGAGTGGGGCACGGTCCAGCTGCCTTGTTCGCGGGCTCTCGTCGACCGGTATGCGGGCCGGAGGATCTCCCCCGAGGAGGTGCAAGCGATCGTCGCCCACCTCGACGGCGAGGCGGACACCACGGCGTTCCCTCGACCTGCGCGCCTGGTCGTGGAGCGTCAGCCGCTCACTGATTTGCGCGCACGACTGACTCTCGGTGCGGACGCCGAGGCGCGCCTCGAGTACCTATACAACGGTGCGGCTGTCGACAGCCGGCGTGTGGAGACACACGGGAACTGCGTTCGCAGCGTGGTCAGCGGAACGGTGTGCGAGATTCTGCGCGATCGCCGACGAGAGCAAGCTCTCGATGCGCGCCTCGCGTCCGTGCTGCCACAGCGTCCGGGCGGGTGCGCCGCCTGGCTCAGCTTTCTGCTCGATGCCGCGCCGCCGCTCGAGTCCGAAGGCTGGGAGCTCGTGATCGAGGCCGGATTCCCCTTTCGACTCGCTCGTCTGGACAGGTGGTTCGGCGAGCTCGAATCTGCGTCGCGGGACGACTGGTTCAGCCTGCGGCTCGGCGCAATGGTCGATGGGCAGCCTGTCAATCTTCTTCCGGCGCTCGCCGCCTATCTGCAAGACCCGTCGGCAGGCGAGTCGGCTCCGGCATCGGGCACCGTGCCCCATGAGCCGTCATCCCTCCGGATTGGCGAGCACTGGCTCTTGCGGCTCGAGGACGGCCGCTATCTTCCAATCGGGATGGAGCGCATCCGGCGCATCGCCGCGATGCTCGTGGAGCTGTTCGAGTCGAATGGCCTCGACGACCAGCAACGTGTGGTGATGCCGCGCGCTCAGCGCTACCGCCTCGCGGCTTTGCGCGAGCTCGAAGACACCGCGCTGCGCTCGAGCGAGCCAGCACTGCGCGAGTTGCTCGGAGGGATCGGTGAAGTCACGTCCATCCACCCTGTCGGGGCGCCCGAGAGCTTCAGAGCCGTGCTGCGCCCGTACCAGAGGGAGGGCCTCGGCTGGCTGCAGTTTCTACGCCGCCATGGTCTGGGAGGGCTGTTGGCGGATGACATGGGTCTGGGGAAGACCGTGCAGGCCATTGCGCACCTGCTGCTCGAGAAGGATGCCGGGCGCCTCCGAAGGCCTGCGCTGATCGTGGCGCCCGTGAGCGCGCTCGCCAACTGGCAGAAGGAGATTCGGCGCTTCGCGCCGGCGTTGCGGCAGCTCACGCTTCACGGCCCCGGCCGCCGGGCGCGGTTCGCCGCGATCGCGACCTCGGATGTGGTGATCACCGGCTACCCGCAGCTGCAACTCGATACCGATCTGCTGCTCGAGCAGGATTTCTACATGGTGATCCTCGATGAGGCGCAGATGATCAAAAACCCGCGTGCCAGGGTGTCGCAGGCGGCGCGGGCACTGCGCGCCGAGCACCGCCTCTGCCTGAGCGGAACCCCGGTGGAGAATCATCTGGGGGAACTGTGGGCGCTGTTTGCCTTCGCCGAGCCCCGCCTGCTCGGCGATGAGCGCCAGTTCCAGCGCCAATATCGCGCGCCGATCGAGCGGGGCGGGGATCGGCTGCGGGCCGAGGCCTTGGCCGGACGCCTCGCCCCGTGTCTGCTGCGGCGGACCAAGGATGCCGTCGCGCGGGAGCTGCCGCCGAAGTCGGAGATGCTCGAGACCATCGTGCTCGATGAGCGGCAGCGCGACTTCTACGACGCCATCCGCCTGGCTTCGCACCGGCGGCTCCGCGAAATCCTCGAGCGTCAGGGGCTCGCGCGCAGTCAGATCACGATCCTCGATGCGCTCCTCAAGCTCCGGCAGGCGTGTTGCGACCCCCGTCTGGTCGCGGCTGGCGCCGCCGGCGAGACGATCCCCTCCGCGAAGCTCGACTGGCTCGCCGCCGCGCTCCCGGAGCTCGCGGCCGAGGGGCGCCGGATCCTGCTCTTCTCGCAGTTCACCTCCATGCTGCGGCTCATCGAAGCCAAGGTGCGCGAGCTCGAGATCCCTTACTGCCTGCTCACCGGGGAGACGCGCGAGCGTGCCGCTCAGATCGAGCGTTTCCAGGCGGGCGGCGCGCCGCTCTTTCTGATCAGCCTCAAGGCCGGCGGCACCGCTCTCAACCTCACGGCCGCCGACACGGTGATCCACTACGACCCCTGGTGGAATCCGGCCGCCGAGGCGCAGGCGACCGATCGCGCACACCGAATTGGCCAGGATAGGCCGGTATTCGTCTACAAGCTGATCGCGCAGAACACTGTCGAGGAAAGGATGCTCGCCCTGCAGGAGGAAAAACGCGCGCTCGCGGCCGGGATCTACGCCAGTGGGACCGGCCCGCCTCTGGCGCTGTCCGAGGCCGATCTCGAAAGGCTGTTGACGGCATGACAGAATCGTCCGGCGAGCTGCAGGCGCAGGTCGATGCGCTCCTCCTCGAGCAAGGCGCGCTCGCTCCGCTGGAGCTGCTGTTCGCCACGGGCAGGCTCCTCTACGCCGATTATGAGGCATGGCGGCGAGGTGAGGTCGGGGGCCTCGACGAGGTGTTGATGGGACGCCGCGAGGCAGTGCGGGAGGAGCTTGAGCAGGCGGCCGCGTATGCGCGTGCGCTTGGCCTGGTCGAGCAGCCCCAGGATCTCACTACCCCGCGGGATGCCTCCATCGGGGCCGGCGCACAGCGCGTCAGTGATGACCCGCGCCTCCGGGCACTCATCGCAAGCCGCTATGTGCCGGCGCAATCGGCTCCGCAGATGGATCTCTTTTTCGACAATCCCGTGGTCTCGCTGGTCAACGGGCTGGCGCACGCGATTGCCACAGGTGATTCGGTGGAGGCGGCCCGCCAGCTCGATCGGCTTTACGCGAAGGAGCCGAATCACCCGGAATTACCCGCCTTCGATCGCCTGCTCGAGGCGCTCGAACATGCGGGCCGCCCGATCGCCGATTGCCACGAGGAGTTGGAATTTATAACGGATATCGCGCCTTGCGCCTGGCGCCTGCTCGGCGCGCGCGCGAGGGATCTGCTGGTGCCGTTGTGGCGGCATCTGGCCGAGGCACTGCAGTCGAGGGTTTATTCGCCGCAGGCGCCCGCGCTGCACGCGAGCCATGCATGGAGCCAGGCCCAGGCGTGGGATGAGGTCAGGGCGAGCGTTCTCGGGGAGCCGCAGTGGTGGCGCCATTTGCCGCTCGCTCTGCGGCTGATCGAGAGCGGCTTGAGGCGGCGGCGGCGCGCGGAGGCGCTGTGGGCGTGGTTCCAACTGTGCTGGCACGCGCCGGAGCGGGTGTCGGAAGCGCTCGAGACGCTCAACTTTCCCGACCTGCATGCGCTCTGGCAGCGCTTTCTCGAGGCGGAAGAGGAGCCGCCCGTGCCGTCGGACCCACAACGCACCCTCACCGCGGCCGATTTCCCCGCCTGGCTCTTGCTCGATGAGCCGGCGCTCGCGGACCGGCTGCCGACGGAGCTGCCCATCGGCGCAAGCGCGGGCGAGGAGCACTACCGGTTGGCGCGCCGCTGGATCGCCGCGCGCAAGGAGCGGCTCGTGGCCGAGGAGATGACCGTGCGAAAATCTTTCAAGGAACGCCAGCCCTCGCTTTTTGAGCAACTGCTGCGCACGGTCGAAAAGGAAAGGTAGCATCGGATCTGCATAGAAGGGAGTAGAGAGCACTTGCGCCCCAAGGACCGGCTTGTCTCACCTTGAGGCCTCAGGCTCGGTTTCGCTATCTCGCACCGCGCCCCGAAGCATGGTGATTCGCGCCCGTATTTCCAGCTGGCGCTGTCTTTGGTGCCGGAAGTACTCAATGCCGCGCTGGATCTGCTCATCGCGCGGCTTGTCTGCAGTACCGTAAGCGAGGCTTCCGATGATGGCGAACAAGTCGGCACGTCCCGGCCTCTCGCGGGCGACCTTCTGATATTCCGCCATTCGTTCATCGACATCCTTCTGCACCTTGGCCAGGAGTTCCTCGTCGCGTAGATCGACCAGGTCCAGCCGTGCGCCGCCGAGGTGCCGGATCGTCTCCCAGATGTGGATCGGGATCGGAATCGTCACGCGACCGTAGCCTGCCTCGAAATGGGTCGTGTCAAGCCGTAGGTAAACGTGGTCCTCATCAAATACCTCGCGGTAAAGATGAAAGTCCTCACCCCATGAAATAGTGGACTTCGTTGACATGCGAAAGGCTCTGTCATGTTGGACGCACACATCACGAGGCTCGAGGCGAGCGGCCCGCGGATGGAGCACTCGGCCAGATTCGAACTGGCGTGGAGCGAATCGCTCGCCGGTTTTGCAGACCGGTGCCTTCAACCGCTCGGCCACGAGTGCGATTGTGGCGCACCGGAAGGGACTCGAACCCCCAACCGGCGGTTTTGGAGACCGCCGTTCTACCAATTGAGCTACCGGTACGCCGAACTCGGTCACTATATACCACGGACCGTATCCGATTCGTGATTCTTCTCGAGTTTTGTACGGAATTCTGACGTTGTAGTCGGACGTCACGAATGACGTATTCAACCGACGGGTTTGCTGCACCGGCAGCCGCTTGAGCGAGTGTGTTTGCGGCTCAGCTCGCCCGCTCGTTTAAATTATCGCCGTGTCCGAAAAACCGAGCCACCTCTGTTGATCAGCTCAACTCGGCCATGACGAGTCACGAGAAGCGGGTCGCCGATCTTCTTGCGCCACTCGGCCATTGCACGCGACTCGAAGCCACGGGCAAGGAGTTGCCGCGCCGCGTGATGCGTACTGCGAATTCGGGAGCAGGGTGCAACAAGTCAGTCCGGAAAGCTATTCGGGCGCAACGTCCGGAGAAATTCCTCGCAGGGCATGCACAGGACGCCGTCTCGGGTCAGCCGATCGTCTCCCCGATAGAGAAGGTAACGCCTACTCTGGGGATAGTCTTCCGCGAAACTTCGGAGCGAGGTGAAATCGCTCGAGTCCGCCCTTCTCGCATTCTTCACCTCGATAGCGTAGATCCCTGACTCGCCGTATAGCACGAAATCGACTTCGTTGCGGGATCGGGTCTGCCAGTAATGCAACGTGTGCTTACCGTGCGAGTAGTCACACCACGCGTGCAGATGCTGGGCGACCAGACCTTCGAGGGCAAGTCCATCGATCTCCGTGGATGAGTCGAGAGGGCCCGCGGGTCTGTTGGCGCGAAAAACACCGGTATCGAAGAAGTAGAATTTCGGGTGTGCCGCGAGCTCGCGCCGGGCGCGGCGCGTGAAGACCTCCAGTCGGAATCCGAGCAGCAAGTCTTCGAGGATTTGCAGGTAGCCCTCTACGGTCTTGCGGCTCACCTGCGCCTCGCGCGATACGTTGGCAAGGTTGAGCACCGAAGCATGGCTGAAGCTCATGGCCTGCAGAAACCTTGCGAACGCACCGATGTTTCGCACGAGACTCTCCTGTTGCACCTCCTCCTGCAGATAGAGTGCGTTGTAGGCCTCGAGAACCGCGATGGGATCGTCGGCCGCCCAGACGACCGGGAGCATTCCCTGCCGAAGTGCGGTGCCGAGCTTGAAGCGTGAACCTAGTTCCACAGCCATGTAGGGGTGCATGAGCTTCTGCGTCGCGCGTCCGCCGAGCAGATTGACTCCTTCGCGGCGAAGCTTGCGGGCGCTCGAGCCGGTAAGGACAAACTGCTGGCCGGTCTTGCGCTCGATCAGCAGGTGCACCACTTCCAGCAGCGTCGGGAGCTTCTGGATTTCGTCAATGAGGATGTGCTTCGCCCCCGGGTTTGCTCCGACCACTTCGATGAGATATTCGGGGGCGGCAGTATAGCGGCGGAGAACCGCCGGGTTGAGCAGATCGACGCGCAGGGCATCCGGGTACTGATGTGTGCACCAGGATGTCTTGCCTGTCCCGCGCGGTCCCAAAAGAAAATAGTGATCGCGCCCGGCGGAAAGTAGGCGGGGAATGAAGGCCACGGACGTTTGCAAAATGGCGGCACAGTCGCCGAATCGGGTCTCATTATGGCGACTCAACCGCCATTTTGCAATTCAATTGGGGTATCGAAATCGACCGCGAAGAAGGAGGTCCAGTCTGGCCCGGGGCACGGCTCGAATTGAATCCCCCACCACCCCGCCCCGATTGACATCCTGCTAGGATGTCGCCGCGGCCAGGTGAAGAATAAAAGTAATGATCGTAAGGCATGACCAGCAGAAGCGGTACGACAGCTCCTGCTGCTGAGTCTCAAGCTATAGGTGGCAAGATGTCCGCTCGGGGTCCGAGAGCGGCCTACTGACAGAGGCATCGCGCCCGGCTGGACATTCGTACTCCTCGCTCTCTCTCGTGCTGCCTAGACCCGAAATTCTGAGTTTGACACTGGTCGGCCGCGGTGGGATAATCCCACCATGATTCTAACCCTTGATGCAAAGCGACGCCTTACGGTCCCTGCAAACCTGGCCCCTGCGGAGCCGGGTGATCACTTCATTGCGGAATTCGATCCGGAAGAGGATGCGATTGTCTTTCGTCGGCTGGCGAGGCGGGCCGACTGGCTGGGGGTTCTCAGGGCCTGCCCAGTGGACATGGATGACGTTCCGCCGCGCAGCCGTCAACTCCCGAAGCATCGCAGGCTGTGAGCTGGCTGCTTGACGCGGACGTACTGAGCCAGCCTGCCAAGAAGAATGGGCATGCAGGCGTCATTGCGTGGCTCGAGCGGGAGAAAGACAGCTGTTACACGAGCGCAATCGTAATCGCACAGCTTGCCTACTGGGTCCGCAACAAGCGCGGCAAACAGCGTGAGGCTTTGCAGGCTTGGCTCACTCGATTGATCGATGCGCTCCACGGACGCATTCTTGGCTTTAACGTCTCTGTGGCGCATGTCTGGGCCGAGCAACAGCACAAACTTGAAGAAATCGGGCAGCCAATGCCCGTGGAAGACAGCTACATCGCTGCGATTGCGATTCGGCATAATCTAACGGTGGCGACCGGGAACGAGAAGGACTTTCGACGCCCTGGGATCAAACTGTTCAATCCGTTTGAGGAGACTGGCTCGGCGGACTGAGCGGCTCGCCATCGTTTGTGCCGCACGGCACCCGAATCGCAGAACTCGCCGGACCCTGAATCTGCCGAGAGCAGTACCGACTCGGCAACCCAAGGGTGAAGGAGCTTGGCCGGGTGAGGCTGGTGGCCGAGGGGTAACAGGGAAACCGCAGCGTTGAGTTACCCCCAAAGTGACCCCAATTTACCTCACGCTTGACCGCTTGGCGCGGCACGCACTGTCCCGAGAACAAGGACTTGCATCGCTGATGGGGCGAAAATCGCCTGTTTCGAGTCCTTCTGATGTTATTATAAGCTAATGAATTTAAAACAATATTTTCCAATGGTGCCCGGGAGAGGACTCGAACCTCCACGGAGTTACCCGCTAGTACCTGAAACTAGTGCGTCTACCAATTCCGCCACCCGGGCAGGTCGACCGGAATGCCCATTGCGGGCGCGCGCAATCTACGCAGGGGGTCGGGAGCTGTCAATTGAAAGCGCGTAGAGGCAAGTTCGGACGCCGGGACCGCAAAGCGGGTGCGCACCCCAAGGCTCAGGCCGCACAGCGCGGCACAGGCGCGCGCGACGGACACGGGTCGATCGCCCAGGGCGATGGCGGCAGCGGAGCGGAAATAGCTCGTCCCCCGCGCCGGGGAAAGCCGAAGCACGCGCTGCAGGGCAGCCGCACGATCCAGACGCCGCGAGGGCAGGGCCGAGTCTCGGGCGCCGCGCACGCCGGCGGCGTGGTCGAGGGCCAGGTGAGCGCTCATCGTGCCGGATACGGATTCCTGCGGGTCGAGGGAATGAAGGACAGCGTCTTTCTTCCGCCGCCCGAGATGCGTGGAGTCATGCACGGGGACCGACTGCGCGTGCGGCTCTCGCGCGACGCAACCAATCGATGGTCGGGCTCTGTCGAACAGGTGGTAGAGCATGGAGTCAGCGCTTTCCTCGGTACAGTGGAGGCGCTCGGCCGCACGGCGTGGGTCACTGCCGCGGACCGTAGGCTGCAGCTTCGATGCGCCGTCGAGCACAACGCCCTCAACGGCGCGCGCAACGGTGAATGGGTCATCGCGCGCATAACGCAACATGCCGGGGCAGCCAAGGCCGCGCAGGCTCGGGTGGAGAAGCGGCTCGATCCGGATCGCCCCGTCGAGCTCGCCACCGAAGCGGCGATCGCGCGCTTCGACCTTCCGCACGAGTTTTCGGCCAATGCGCTGCGCGAGGCGCAGGCCTGGGGCGATCATGTCGATCCGCGTGATGCGGAGGGGCGGGAAGATCTCAGGCAGCTGCCACTCGTCACGATCGACGGCGAGGATGCGCGTGATTTCGATGATGCCGTTTATGCAGAGCCGCATCCCGCGGGCTTTCGGCTGATCGTCGCGATTGCGGATGTCAGCCACTACGTCAGGCCCGGCACTGCGCTCGATGCGGAAGCGCTGGAGCGGGGCACATCCGTGTATTTCCCGACACGCGTGCTGCCGATGTTGCCGACGGCCCTTTCCGATCATCTCTGTTCCCTCGCGCCGAGGGTCGACAGGCTCTGCTTCGCGGCGGACATGGTGATCAGCAAGACGGGCGTGCTGAAGTCGGCGCGATTCTATCCCGCCGTCATGCGCTCCGCGGCGCGATTGACCTACAAGCTTGCAAACGCGGCGCTCTTCGAGGGGAGGCCGGCTGCGCGCGAGCAGCTCGGATCGCTCGTCGAGCCATTGCTCGTGCTCGTCGACGTATATCGCGCCTTGCACAAGGCACGCAGCAAACGCGGCGCGCTCGATTTCGACGCCGCCGAGGCGGAGTTCGTAATCGATTCCGCGGAACGGGTGAAGGCTATCGAGCTGCGCACCCGCAATGACGCGCACCGCCTGATCGAGGAGTGCATGATCCTCGCGAACGTAGCGGTCGCCGAGGAGCTCGAGAAGACCCGCACGCCTACCCTATACCGCGTCC
>Ga0335074_10013611_pt1 | contig 11433 bp, 9 predicted proteins | sample Lox_Sample_23_FD_206715 | JGI IMG/M metagenome (GOLD analysis project Ga0335074, IMG submission 206715) | Soil microbial communities from Loxahatchee National Wildlife Refuge, Florida, United States - Lox_Sample_2.3 | ecosystem: Environmental > Terrestrial > Soil > Wetlands | place: USA: Florida...
GGAATGCGGCGCGCAGGTGCGCGGCGACGGCCAGGTGCCGGGCCTTGCGGTCGCGGCGGGACAGTGTCTCGTAGGCGACCTGGCGGAGCATGTGCTGGGCGAACCCGTAACTGCCGCGTTCGGGGGAGAGCGGGTCGGCGGAGATGGCCAGTACCTCGCGCCGTACGAGATCTGCGAGGGCGGCGCGGACGGCCTGCTCGTCCTGGCCGGAGACTGCCGCCAGCGCCTCGGCAGTGAACGTGGCGCCGAGCACGGCGGCGTCGCAGGCAAGCCGGCGCGCGGCCGGGTCCAGGGTGTCGAGCCGGGCGGCGAGCAGGGCGTGCAGGCTGCGCGGCACCTGCAGCTCGCCTATGTCGCCGGTCAGCCGGTAGGCGCCGTCGATGGGCTGGACGACGTCCCGGTCGATCAGCGAGCGGATCACCTCGATGGCGAACAGCGGCAGGCCCTGCGCCTGACGGGTCACCGTAGCTCCCGCGGCCGCAGGCATGCCGGGGACGAGGGCCTCTATGAGGGCGTCCATGGAGGCCGCGTCGAGGGGATCGAGGGTGAGGGTGACCCGGTTGCGCCCGGTGCCGAACCCGGGCCGGGACTCGATCAGCTCTTGGCGGGCGAGTACCAGGATGAACACCGGCAGGTTCCGCACCCAGTCGGTCAGGTAGTCAAGGAAGTCAAGCAGCCCGGCGTCCGCGTACTGGGCGTCCTCTACCAGGAGCACCACCGGGTTGACCCCCGCGAGCCGCTCTAGGAACAAGCGCCACCCGGCGAACAGTTCCTCCCGGGACAGCGGCCCTCCGCCGTCTGCCGGGAACGCGACGCCGACCAGCCGGCCGAGCCGTACCCCCACATAGGGCCGTTCGGCCGGGTCCGGCACGTACCGGTCCAGCCCCTCGGCGAGCTTGCGCGCGGCGGTGTCGGCCGGATCGTCCTCGGCGATACCCAGCCGCTGCCGGATGATCTGCGCCAGCGCCCAGAACGCGACCCCGTCGCCGTAGGCCAGGCACCGGCCCCGGTGCCACCACACATCTGCGGCGAGGCCGTCGATGTACTTCTCGAACTCCCAGCCGAGGCGTGACTTGCCCACCCCGGCCGGACCGGACACCAGCACCATCCTCGGTACCCGTCGGTCGGCCGACGCGTGGAACAGCTCCTTCACCGTGCGCAGCTCCATGTCCCGGCCTACCAGCGGGCCCTCTAGGCCGTCCACCCGCTGGGCCCCGCCGACCGCCGACACCACCCGGACCGCCCGCCACAGCCGCTGCGCCTCCGCCTTGCCCTTCAGCAGGTGCTCACCGGCGTCGGCGAACCCGACCGCCGAGGCGGTCAGCCGGTGCGTCGCCTCGTCGGTCAGCACGGTGCCGGGCTCGGCCGCCGCCTGGACCCGGGAGGCGGTGTTCACCGCGTCGCCGGCCACCATCCCCTCGCCGACCGCGCCCAGGGTGACCGCGACCTCCCCGGTCACCACCCCCGCCCTGGCCGCCAGCCCCGGCACGCCGACCTCGGCCCCGAGCGCCGCGACCGCGGCCACCAGGTCGAGGGCGGCCCGTACCGCCCGCTCGGCATCGCCTTCGGCGGCCACCGGGGTGCCCCACACCGCCATCACGGCGTCCCCGATGAACTTCTCCACCACCCCGCCGTAGCGGCCGATCACCGTCCGCGCCACCGCGAAGTACTGCGACAGCAGTTCCCGCACCGCCTCCGGGTCGCGCGCCTCCGACAGCGGGGTGAACCCCACCACGTCGCAGAACAGCACCGAGCACACCCGCCGCTCCGCCACCGGACCGGCCGTCTTCACGCTTGCCGCGGCCTCCGGGGTCGGCGCCGGTCCGGCTGCGGTCAGCGGCTGACCGCAGGAGTAACAAAACCGCTTGCCAGGGATAAGCGGCTCACCGCATGACGGGCAGCCCCCGACCGGCGAGCCGCACTCCCCGCAGAACCGGTGCCCAGCTCCTACGGAAGCGCCGCACTGCGGGCATTGCTCCATAAAGCCCCCACCCCAAACAAATCCCTAGCCCAAGGGAAATCGCTCATTAGGGAAACGCCCGCCTTTATCGTAAGCGCCGGGCACCTTGAGGAGAACCGGGAATCACTTCACCGCAGAGGGCCTGCCGCGGTACCTATTCGCCCGCGAAGTGAGCCAGCATCTCCGGTTGCCGGACGGTCAGGTCGCGACCGTCGACGGTTATCCATCCCCTCTTTTCGAAGCCCCGCAGGGCGGCGTTGACGCTTTGCCGGGTGCCCGCGGCGAGGCGGGCGAACTGCTCCTGGGTTAGCTGCGGCGAGATGACGCCGTGAGCGTCGCGGGGCTGGCTGAGCAGCACTTTGGCGATCCGCCTGGGCAGGTCGAGGAAGACCAGGTCGGCTGTCGCGTCGGTGAGCCGGCGGACTGTGGCGGCGACCGAGGCGGCCACGGCCAGGGCCGCTGCCGGTACTCGCGCGCAGACATCCTGTACCCGTTCGCGCGGAACGAAGAGCAGCTGGCTGTCCACGAGGGTTTCCACGTCCGCCGACCGGGGACCGCCGTCGGCGATGCTCACATCGCCGAGCGTCGCCCCTGGCCCTAGCATCGTCAGTGTGAGCTCCGCGCCGTCGGCGGAGCGGGTCACCACCTGAAGCCGGCCGGACATCACCACGATCAGCGTGTCACCGGGATCCCCGGCGCTGCATACGACCTGGCCTCGGCGCAGCGTCCGCACCCGGGATGCCCCGGCGAGGACCGTCAGGTCGGTGTCCGGGACGGAACCAAGGAGAGAAGTCCGGCGCAGGACCTCTGTCAGATCAGCCGCCATGACAGCCACCATCCTTGCCTCCGGCGTTGCTGGCCACGGCCCGCAACACGGTCTTGACTTCATACGGGGTCAGCTGCGGGTGCTTGCTCAGCATCCGCGCCACGAGGCCGGTCACGTGGGGCGCGGCAAACGAGTTGCCCGTCGACACGATGGTCCCGCCGTCCAGCCACGGGACCTCCAGGTCGATGCCGGGCGCCCCGAAGTCGACTGGGGGACTCGGGTTGGCGTCGATGCAGAACGGATCGGTCCCGTCATGAGCGGCGACGGAGATCACGGAGGAGAACTGGGCGGGATACGTCGGCGCCGGCACGTTATTGGCGGCGCATACCAGCACCACGCCGGCGAACGCCGCCTCGTCCGCGATCTCGTGGAACAGCCCGAAGTAATCCTCGCGGCGGGTGCTCAGCGACACGTTGACGACCCTCGCCCCTTGGGCGATCGCCCAGCGCAGGCCCGCGGCGAAGACCATGCCCTTGCCCGACAGGCGGCGTCCGAGAACCCGCACCGACCACAGCGCCGCGTCCGGTGCGGCCCGGCGGATGATCCCGGCGCAGGCGGTCCCGTGACCGAACAAGTCCTCGTGCGGACCCTCGGTGCTCGCGACCTCTTGCTCGTTGGGATCCCACTCGAAGGCAGCGGCCCGGTCCACCCTCCGCACGGCCAGGTGGGCGGCGTCGATCCCGCTGTCGACGACGGCGACCGTGACCCCCGCGCCGGAATACCCGCCCCACGCCCAGTCCTTGTCGATGGGCAGATCGATCTTTGGCACGGGGCGCACCGCCTGCGGGGCGAAGGCGTCGCTCCAGGCTGGCCTTAGCGCGGACGTCCCGGCCGCCTTCCCGCGTAGTCGCCGACATCGGTCAGCACTGCCAGCGCCAGCCTGCGCTCCGCGGTGCCGCTGCGCGCGAGGGAAGCGAACGCGGCGGCGAGCGCCGCGAGGTCACGGTCCGGGCCCGGGAGCCGGTCAGCGGCCGCGCGGAGGGCAAGGACGAGGTCGGCTCCGGCTGCCCCCTGCGCGAGCGCCCCCAGCAGCACCCGCCCGAGGTTCGCGAAGGCATCGACGCTCGCCAGCGCCAGGGCGGCCTGGTCGGCGAACAGCGAAAGCAACTCGATGTCCCGCTCGGCACCCGGTCGCCCCGCATCGCGGTCGAGCAGGCTGATGACCCCGAGGAGCCGTTGCGGCGTTTCCACCGGTACCGCCAGGATTGACCGCGGCACGTACCCGGTTTGCTCGGCCGTCTCGCGGGAGAACCGGGGATCACTGGTGACGTCGCTCACCGCGATCGGCTGCCCGGATTGCACCACCCAGCCTGCGATGCCCTGCGACGACGATATCCGCAGGCCCGTCACATCGCCGGCGCCCTCGCCGGCCGCGGTCGTGTAGATGAGCTCGGATTCGTCCTCCGACAGCAGCGCGAGCGAGCATGCCGCCGCGCCGAACAGCTGCCGCGCCGTCTCGGTAAGGGACCGCAGCAGCTGCTGTGAGCCGGCCGGCCGCACTGCCGGTCCGAGCGAGGTAGCCAGCTCGCCGATCTCGGCCAGCAGCTCATCGGCTCCCATCGCGACCACCTGTACCGGCAACCCGGCGGCCCGGTCCGTGCGTCAGTGCGCTCGACTGCCCAGCCACATCTGTCCCCATCCCGCATACTCGGTCCAAGGACGTTATCTCACACTGGCGCTGGCTTACCCGTACGTGGCTATATGGTGGAAAATGCTGATCGATGCGGCCGGAGAATCCGGCAGACGGTGCCGCGGGCAGTATCCGCCGCAGCCTGTCACCCTCTCGCTGGTCTTCGTCCCGGGCACCGGGTCTGCGGCTCTTGTTGGATCGGCTGACCTGAGGTAAGTTACCCGCCAGTCATATACCTCGCTGTCGATGGCGCTGGAGGCGGCGATGCATGACGTCCTCGACCCGTGGCTGAACCCGGTGACCTGGGCCGTCCCGTTCTTCCTGCTCTTCATCGGCATCGAACTCGCCGCGCTGAAGTGGCTCGACCACGACGACGTCACCGGCTACCAGGCCAAGGACGCCTCGACGTCGATCATGATGGGTCTTGGCTCGCTCGTCTCGACCCTGCTGCTGAAGGCCGCGGCGTTCTTCGTCTACATCGCGCTGTACCTGTACGTCGCGCCCTGGCACCTGCCCCTGCGTACCTGGTGGTCGTGGGCGCTGGTTATCGTCGGCGTCGACCTGGCCTACTACTGGCAGCACCGCTTCGTGCACCGCGCCCGCGTCGGCTGGGCCGCACACCAGGCGCATCACTCCTCTGAGTACCTGAACTTCGCGACCGCGCTGCGGCAGAAGTGGAATCCCTGGTTCGACTTCTTCTTCTGGCTCCCGCTGCCGCTGCTCGGCGTCGCGCCGTGGGCGATCTACTTCGCGTACGGGATCAACCTCGTCTACCAGTTCTTCGTGCACACGGAAACGATCGGCAAGCTGCCCCGCCCGGTCGAATTCGTCTTCAACACGCCGTCCCACCACCGGGTCCACCACGGCTCGGACGCGATCTACCTGGACAAGAACTACGCCGGCATCCTGATCGTCTGGGACCGGCTGTTCCGTACCTTCCAGCCCGAGCTGTTCCGCCCGGCCTACGGCCTCACCCATCCCGTCGGCACCTACAACCTGGTCACGCTCCAGTACGGCCATTACGCCGAGCTGTGGCGTGACGTCCGCGACGCCGCCTCCTGGCGCGACCGGCTCGGCTACCTGTTCATGCCGCCGGACTGGCAGCCGGCCGCGGCCGCCGCTCCCGCGGTGCCCGCGGCCGGCTGAGCGCCGTCCGCACGGCAGGCCGTCACAGTTCGATGCGGGAGCCCATGATGACCGTGCGGTCGCGGGGGAGCTGGAAGTACTCGGCCGCGTCGGCGGTCAGCCGGGTGGTGGCGATGAACAGCCGCTTGCGCCACGCGCTCATCCCCGGTGCCTTTCCCTTCCGCACCTCGATGGTCGACAGGAAGTAGGAGACCTCGTCGCGGCCCAGCGGCTTGTCCGCTCCGGCCTGGCGGATGAGCGGCAGCAGCGGGGGGACCCGCGGGGCATCCATGTACCCGAAACGGGCGGTGATGTGATAGATCCTGTCTTCCTTGTAGCCGAGGTGGTCGATCTCAAGCCGGTCGGCGTCCGCCACGTGCGGGACCGGGAGTGTCTCGATGGCCAGGATGAGCACGTGGTTGTGCAGCACGTGGTTGTTCTTGACGTTGGCGCGCAAGGCGAGCGGCGCGGTGGCCTTGCCCCGGTTCAGGAAGATCGCCGTGCCCGGTACCCGCGGCAGCGGCGGCTTCTTCGTGTGCAGCTGGTCGATGAACTCGCGCAGCGATCCCTCGTCTTGGGCGCGCTGCCTGCTTACCATCTGCCGCCCCTTCTGCCAGGTGGTGAGGACAGTGAACACCAGGATGCCGATGGCAAGCGGCAGCCAGGCCCCGTGCGGCAGCTTGGTCAGATTGGCGGCGAAGAACAGCAGGTCGATGGCGAGCAGCACGGCGGCGCCGGGGAGGACGATCCACAGCGGCTTCTTCCACTGGCTGCGGACGATGTAGAAGTACAGCAGCGTGGTGGTGGTGATGGTGCCGGTGACCGCCACGCCGTACGCGTAGGCGAGTGCGGTCGACGTGCGGAAGGTGAAGACCAGCGCGAGCACCGCGACGCACAGTGCCCAGTTGATCCACGGGACGTAGATCTGGCCCATCTGTTCCTCTGAGGTGTGGGCGATGCGCAGCCGCGGCAGGTACCCGATCTGGGCGGCCTGCTGCGTCACAGAGAACGCGCCGGAGATGACCGCCTGCGAGGCGATGACCGTCGCGGCGGCGGCCAGGATCACCATCGGGATGCGTGCCCACCCGGCGACGAGCAGGAAGAAGGGGTTGGCGATCGCGGTAGCCGGATGGGACAGGACGAGCGCTCCCTGCCCCAGGTAGTTGAGTACGCAGGCCGGGAACACCACGAACAGCCAGGCCCGGGTGATAGGGCCGCGGCCGAAGTGCCCCAGGTCCGCGTACAGCGCCTCGGCGCCGGTCACCGCGAGCACCACCGCCGCCATCGAGAAGAACGCCGTGGTGAAGTGCCCGAACAGGAACGTGAGCGCGTACGTGGGCGACAGCGCCCGGAGGATATCCGGGTTGCTGACCACGCCGCGGATGCCCCACGCGCCGATCACCACGAACCAGAGCATCATCACCGGCCCGAACAGCCGCCCCACCGCCTGCGTGCCGAACCGCTGCAGCAGGAACAGGCCGACCAGGATCACCGCGGTGATCGGCAGCACGATGCTGCCCACGGACGGCGACGCGACCTGCACGCCCTCGATCGCCGACAGCACCGAGATCGCCGGGGTGATCATGCTGTCGCCGAAGAACAATGACGCGCCGAACACGCCGAGCCCGGCCAGGATCAGTGCCGTGCGCCGCTTGCTGGGCGTCGCGCCGCGGCGGATCAAGGTGATCAGCGCCATGATGCCGCCCTCGCCGTCGTTGTCGGCGTGCATGACGAGCAGGACGTAAGTGACCATCACGACCATCACCACCGCCCAGAAGATCAGCGAGATGACGCCGTACACGTTCTGCGTCGTCACATGAACGTGGTGCGGGTCGGACGGGCTGAAGACCGTCTGCACGGTGTACAGCGGGCTCGTCCCGATATCGCCGAATACGACTCCCAGGGCACCGAGTTCCAGAGCCCCGCGCGCGGTGCCGCTCCGCATCGCCAGCCTGCGCTGGCCAACTTCCGTCACGATCACCCATAGTGTCAGGCGCCCGCGTATGGCGGCAGCCCTGGGCAGGGCGGCGAGTGCCTCGACCCGTGCAGCCGGCCCGCGCCCGTCACGGAGCGCGGCTGACCACTGCGGGGTTGGGCCGGGATCGAATACCCAGGAGATGCCTGTGGTCCCGGGAATTGCCGACCAAGGTCCGTGCCGCCCGGGCGGGGCGATGGCACACCGTGTGGTGCGAGACGCCAGCTTGGGCGTCGCCCAACCCGAGTGGAGCCGGACGATGGCAATGACAAAGCAGCCAGTCCCCGGGACGACGATCTTCGACGGCGAGCAGGCCCAGAAGGGTTACGCGCTGAACAAGATGTGCATGTCCTTCAACGAAGCGGCCAACCGCAGGGATTTCCTCCGGGACGAGGACGCGTACTGCGCGCGCTACGACCTGAACAGTCAACAGCGCGAGGCAATCAGGCACCGCAACGTGCTTGAGCTGATCGCGGCCGGCGGGAACATCTACTACCTGGCGAAATTCGCCGGGATCTTCGGCTTCGACGTGCAGGACATCGGCGCTCAGCAGACCGGGGTCAGCAAGGAAGAGTTCAAAGCCCGGCTGCTAGCGCAAGCAGGGGAGCGATAGCCATGGCCAGGATCCTCGGCTGCGTCATGACCTCGCACGTCCCGGCGATCGGCCGGGCAATAGAAAAGGGGCTTCAGGAAGAGCCCTACTGGAAGCCCTTCTTCGACGGCTTCACGCCGGTGCACCGCTGGCTGGAACAACACCGGCCCGACGTCGTGGTTGTCATCTACAACGACCACGGCCTTAACTTCTTCCTCGACAAGCTGCCCACGTTCGCGATCGGGGCGGCCGCGGAGTACCGCAGCGCGGATGAGGGCTGGAACATTCCCACCGTGGCGCCGTTCCCCGGCGACCCGGGTCTGTCCTGGCACCTCATCAACTCGGTGGTAGCCGAGGACTTCGACATCACCACCTGCCAGGAGATGAACGTCGATCACGCCGTCTGCAACCCGATGGCGCTGCTGTGGCCGGGAGGCAAGCCGTGGCCGGTGCGGATCGTGCCGGTGGAGGTCAACACCGTCCAGTTCCCGCTGCCGTCGGCCGCTCGCTGCTACCAGCTTGGCCAGGCGATCGGCCGGGCCGTCGCCTCCTACCCGGACCGGGACCTGCGGGTGCTTGTCATGGGCACCGGCGGGCTGTCTCACCAGCTGGACGGCGAGCGGGCCGGGTTCATCAACAAGGATTTCGACCACCAGTTCATGGCTAGCCTCGTCGCGGATCCCGGGTGGGCGACGCAGTACTCGACCATCGAGTTGGTCGAGAAGACCGGCAGCCAGGGCATCGAGCTGATCCTCTGGCTGGCCGCGCGAGCGGCGCTCGGTGGCGGCGAGGTGCGTCAGGTCGCGGCCAACTACCACATCCCCATCTCCAACACCGCGGCCGGCATGATGCTGCTAGAGCCGGAGCCGTGACCGATGACAACCGAAGTTGCCGCGCCCGGGGCCGACTGGCTGGTCTACCGTGCGAACCCGCGCAAGCCCCGCTTCATCCCGCCCGCCGGCGCGGTCGACGCGCACTGCCATGTCTTCGGCCCTGGCGACATGTTCCCCTACGCGCCGCAGCGGAAGTACACCCCGGTCGACGCGCCGAAGGAGAAACTGTTCGCGCTGCGTGACTTCCTCGGTTTCCAGCGGAACGTCATCGTCCAGGCGACCTGCCACGGCGCGGACAACCGCGCCCTGATGGACGCCGTGCTGACCGCCGGCGACCGTGCCCGCGGTGTGGCGGTGATCGAGCCGGGCGTCACCGGGTCGGAGCTGGCCGACCTGCACGCGGCCGGCGTCAGGGGCATCCGCTTCAACTTCGTCCGCCGCCTCGCCGACCCCGAGCCTGACGAGTACTACCGGCGCCTGGCCGACCTGGTAGCCGACTTCGGCTGGCATGTCGTGGTGTACTTCGAGGCCGCGGACCTGGCTGAGCGCTGGGACCTGATCACGCACCTGCCCACGGTCGTGGTTGTCGACCACATGGGCAGGCCCGACGTGACCCGTCCGGTCAACGGCCCGGGTTTCGCGCTCTTCCAGCGACTCATGGGCGAGCACGAGAATGTGTGGGCCAAGCTGAGCGGCGCGGAACGCCTGTCCGTCTCCGGCCCGCCCGGCTACGACGACTTCGTCACGTTCGCCAGGCACATGGCCCGGACACACCCCGGTCGCGTGATCTGGGGCACCGACTGGCCGCATCCGAACATGAGGAGCCACATGCCGGACGAGGGCGACCTGGTCGACCTGATCCCGCGGATCGCCCCCACCGCCGACGCGCAGCGCCGGCTGCTCGTCGACAACCCGATGCGCCTGTACTGGAAGGACTAATTATGCGAATCGCTCTCGCCGGGACCGGTGCCTTCGGCATCAAGCACCTCGACGGCCTGGCGAACATCGACGGCGTGACCGTCACGGCGGTGGTCAGCCGCAGGCTGCAACAGGCCGAGGAGATCGCCAGGAAGTACGGGGCCGGGCACGCCACCGACGACCTGGACGAGGTCCTGCGCCGTGACGACGTAGACGCGGTGATCCTGTGCACGCCGACCCAGCTCCACGCTCGGCAGGCGGTCGAGGTGATGCTCGCCGGCAAGCACGTGCAGGTGGAGATTCCGGTCGCCGACTGCTGGGCGGACGCGGCGAAGGTCGAGCGCGTGCAGCGGGATACCGGCATGGTCTGCATGGTCGGCCACACGCGACGGTTCAACCCGTCGCACCAGTGGGTGCGCCGCCGCATTCTCGCGGGTGAGCTGTCCATCCAGCAGATGGACGTGCAGACCTACTTCTTCCGCCGGAGCAACATGAACGCAGCCGGGCAGCCCCGCAGCTGGACCGATCACCTGCTCTGGCACCATGCTGCGCACACGGTCGACCTGTTCCAGTACCAGACCGGTGAGCCGACGCAGATCGCCAACGCCGTCCAGGGCCCCGTTCACCCGGAGCTGGGCATCGCCATGGACATGTCCGTCCAGTTGCGGACGCCGTCCGGGCGGATCTGCTCGCTGTCGCTCAGCTTCAACAACGACGGGCCGCTCGGCAGCTTCTTCCGGTACATCTGCGACAACGCAACGTACATTGCCCGGTACGACGAACTGGTCACCGGCCGCGACGAGCCGGTCGACGTCTCCGGAGTGGACGTTTCAGCCAACGGTATCGAGCTCCAGGACCGGGAGTTCGTCGCGGCGATCAGGGAAGAACGCGAGCCGAACGCCAGCATCGCCAGCGTCCTGCCCTGCTACCAGGTGCTCGGCGAGCTGGAGACCCAGCTGGCCAGCCAGCGGTAGCGACGCCGTTAGCGGCGGATGACCCGATCACCGGACGGCCGCCGGGTCACGCCGGGGAGGTGACCCGGCGGCCGTCTGCGCGGGAGGCGCCGCGGGCGGCTCAGGCCCAGCTGATGACGTCCTCGTGGTCCAGCCGGGGCAGCCGGCCGAACCAGGCATTCTCGCCGGGGTGGCCGATGTTCACCACGAGCATCGACTTGAACCGGCCGTCCGGGAAGAACTCGGCGTCCAGGGCGTCCGCATCGAAGCCGGTCATCGGTCCTGCCGCCAGCCCCTGAGCGCGGACCGCGAGGATGAAGTACCCGGCCTGGAGTGCGGCGTTGAACTTGCCGCCGTTCAGCCGCATGGACTCGTTTGCCTCGAACACGTCCTTCATCTGCGGCCTCATCGGAAACACCGTCGGGATGTGCTCGTGGAACTGGGTGTCCACCGCGAGCACGGCGACCGCCGGGGCGGCCGCGGTCTTGGCCTGGTTGCCCTCGCTCATAACCTTGACCAGGCGGTCGCGGCCCTCGCCCGGCCGGACGTACAGCACGCGCAGCGGCTGGGTGTTCGCCGAGGTGGGCGCCCACTTGGCCAGCTCCCAGATCGAGGTCAGCT
>Ga0335074_10013612_pt1 | contig 11433 bp, 10 predicted proteins | sample Lox_Sample_23_FD_206715 | JGI IMG/M metagenome (GOLD analysis project Ga0335074, IMG submission 206715) | Soil microbial communities from Loxahatchee National Wildlife Refuge, Florida, United States - Lox_Sample_2.3 | ecosystem: Environmental > Terrestrial > Soil > Wetlands | place: USA...
GACCTCACACGGAGTTGATCGCGGCGCGCGCCGCCCGCCGCATGCGCCGCGGGCGGGCCGCGGCCGCTTCCGGCCGGCGCCTTTGCCCCGTATGGTGACCACGGCAGAAAACAGGGGAAACGCTTGGCTGCATCCGCCGACGTCAAGGTCTTGAGCACGACCGCCATGAAAATGGTGTTCGAGGAGCTGTCGCCGCGTTTCGAGGAGGCGACCGGCAGCCGGCTCGTCGTTCAGCTCGGTCCGTCGCTGGTCCTGGAAAAACGGCTGGCCGACGGCGAGACCGCCGATGTCGCCATCGTCACCGCCCCCGGCGCCGCGGACCTGCTCGGCCGCGGCAAGCTCGCCGCCGGCAGCCTGACCGGCATCGCGCGCTCGCTGATCGGGGTCGCGGTGCCCAAGGGCGCGCCCAGGCCCGATCTCGCTTCGGTCGAGGGATTCAAGCAGGCGCTGCTGGCCGCAAGGGCGATCGCACTGTCGAAGCCGGTCGGCGGCGGCGCCAGCGGCGCCCATATGGCCAAAGTCTTCGAACAGCTCGGCATTACCGAAACGATGACGGCGAAGGCCAAATACGGCGCCGGCGGCGCCGCCGGCCTTGCCGGGCTCGTGGTCAAGCGCGGCGAAGCCGATATCGGCATCCAGCAGATGGCGGAATTGCTGGCGGTCGACGGCATCGACGTCGTCGGCCCGCTGCCGGAAGCGATTCAGGCCGATACCATGTTCACGGCCGGCATTCCTGCGGGCGCCGCGCATCCGGCGGCGGCGCGCGCCGCCATCGCGTTTCTCACCACGCCGGCGGCAAAGGCCGTGATCAAAGCCAAGGGTCTGGAGCCGGCCTGAAATTCAAGCGCGGCGGATTGAATCGTCATCCGCCGCATGCGCGGCGCATGACGGCGCAGCTAGATCTTCCGGCTGTCATAGGCCCAATGCAGCAGCGCCTGGCGCTGGCGCTTGCGGCAGGTGAGGTCGCCCGGCTCGCAGTTTTTCTGAATTTGCCGCACGTGCCGGCGGATCGCCTTCCAGCGCCCGATCTGCCGCGCATCCTCATCCGGGATGCGGCGGCCCATGTAATAGCGGCAATACCATTGAAACCAGCCGCGCGGATCGTCCTTGTAGATCCAGCCCTTCTTGCGCCACACCGCCAGCGGCTGGCTGGCGTGGACGCCGAAAAAATTCAGCGCGCGATCGCGCGTCTTGCCGGCAAGCTTGGCGTGGGCAAACCAGCTTTGCGGAAACTCCTTGCGGCAGTCGGTCATGTATTTGCCGCCGAACACGCCGAGCCGAAGCATTTGCGCCGGCGTGAGCTCGGGCCGGAAATCGCGCGCGAAATTCCGCCCAGCGGGCGCTGAGCGTTCGTAGCGATAGCCTCGCTGCATCTTGTCGTTGATGGTGACGCGCTTGGGTTTCATCGGCGGTGCGCCAGTACGTCGGGATTGACGACGTTGATCGGATTGCCGGCCGCATAGGCGTTGATCTGATCGAAAATGTCGGTGAACTGCGTCTCGTATTCGTCGCGCGTCACATAGCCGATATGGGGCGTGCAAACCACGTTGCTCATGGCAAGGAGCGGATGCCGCGGATCGGCGAGCGGCTCCTCCTCATAGACATCGACCGCGGCCATGCCCGGCCGCCCCGCCCGCAACGCCTCGACCAGCGCGCCGGGCGCGATCAGCGGCGCCCGGCTGGTGTTGACCAGAAGCGCGGTCGGCTTCATCCGCGCCAGATCCGCCGCCGTCACGATATGGCGCGTCGCCGGCACGAGCCGCATGTGCAGCGAGATCACGTCGCAATCGGTGAAGAAGGCCTCCTTGCTGGCCGCCGTGGCGTAGCCGTCGGCGCGCGCCTTCGCCAAAGTGTCGGGCCGCGCCCACACCAGGATATTCATGCCGAAGGCGCATCCGTAACCGGCGACCACCGCGCCGATCCGGCCGTAGCCGTAGATGCCGAGCGTCTTGCCGCGCAGCGTCGAACCGACGCCGACCTGCCATCGGCCGGCTTTCAGCGCCGCGACGTGCTGCGGAATGAGCCGCAGCGAATCCAGGATCAGACCGAAGGTCAGTTCCGCCGCGGCATAGGAGGGCGTGCCGGGATGCTGGCTCGACGACACGACGATGCCGAGTTGCGTGCAGGCCTCGATATCGATGTGCGGATAGACGCTGCGCTGACTGATGAGCTTCAGCTTGGGCAGCCGCCCAAGAAGCGGCGCACGGATTTGCGTCCGCTCGCGGAACAGCACCAGGACTTCGGTCTCACGCAGCCGCTCGGCAAGCAAATCGGTGTCCTGCACGTGATCGGTCCACACCGTCACGTCATGTCGGTCGAGCTTGCGAAAGCACGGCAGCGTGCGCAGCGTGTCGAAATAATCGTCGAGGATGGAGATTTTCATGAAGCTTTAGTCACTCTCCGGCGCCCGCCAGCGCAGGCCCGGAAAGCGCGCATAATCGCGATCGAGCGTAATCCACTCGCAGCCCCACTCAATCGCCAATGCCGCGTACCAGGCGTCCGTAACCGTCGTGCCGCGCGTATTGGTCTCGATGCACAGACGTTTGAAAATATCAAAGTGTCGCTCGCGAGGCTCGACCATCTGGCAATGCGGCTGCGCGAGCAGGTCATCGCAGAAACCAAAGGCCTCGTCGAGCGTACTGGGCTCGGCATAGACGCGCCGATTGGTAGTGACTCTGACAACTGCGCTTAGCGCAAGCGGCGAAAGGCCAAAGCGTGGTTCCCCGAGAACCACGCGGTCGAGCCATCGGCGGCATAGCGCGTGTTCCCGGACATCTTTGCGAAATGCGTAGATGAGAACATTGACGTCCGGCAATATCATTTGAAGCCGTTTTTCAGCCGCTCGATGTATTCGAAGTCTTCCATCTCCTGCAGCGCGGCGGAATTCGAAATGTCGATGCCCGGCAAGGGGCCTCCGCTCGCATTGCTGCAGCGTGGCAAGATGCGCTCGGTTTTGGCTTTCTTTCGCGTGTCGCCGATGACCAGCCGCAGTCCCTCCTCGATCAGCGAGGTGAGCGTGCGGTCCTCCGCCAGCGCCTTGCGCTTGGCGCGGACAAGCAGGTCCTTCGGCAGGCGGACGGTGGTGCGCTCGACCATATGTCAAGACATATTGTAGATATGTCAATATGTCAACCGAGTGGGCGGGCGACGAACTTGGTTGTAGGGACAGTCTGACCGCGAGACGGGCGCGCGAAGCGGCGGGGAGAAGTTAAGCTCGAAAATCGAACGGCATGCCGGACGATTTCATGGTGAGGCTTTTGCCAAAAAAGAAACCGGGCCCTTACGGGCCCGGTTTAGTTCGCCGGCGTGGGGGCGCCGACGACACCTTCCAGAGGGGAACAACTGCCCGCGTTCTCGACTGCCTATCTGGGAGGATGGCGGCAATCGGTGCGGTGCAGCACATGCTCAGTATGCGATTGGCATTTCGCGCCGACAACGCGAAGCTTCACATGACAGCCATGCGATGCTCGCGCATTGCAAAAAAGGGAATGCGGCCATGCGGCCAGTCGTTTTCGAGTCACGGCCGATGAGAATCCGGCAGCGTTTTGCTGCGCGTCACAATGTCGCGCGACGCGCGGCGGTCGCCGCGGCGCGATCAGAAATTCCACCGCTGCGCATTGGCGACGAGAAAGTCGCGAAACGCCTGCACGCGGGCCACGGTCTTGAGCTCTTCCGGATAAACGAAATAGGCATCGAGCGCGATCGCCTCGGTGTCGCCGAACAGCTGCACGAGACCGTCCTCGACGAGATAGTCCGGCAACATGGCGATGCCGAGACCGCGCTGACAGGCGCGCAGGATGCCGAGAATATTGTTGATGACGAGATGCGGCTGGCGCGGCCCTTTGCCGTCGCGGGCGACCTCGATCAGCCAGCGCGACGATTGCAGGTAAGACGGCACGTTGCCGCCCAAGACCAGGGCGCGATGCTTGTCGAGATCCTCCACCGCCCGCGGCGTGCCGAATTTCTTGAGATATTCGGGCGAGGCATAGGCGTGAAAATGCACGGAAAACAGCTTGCGCTGGATGAGATCGGGCTGGGTCGGCTGGCGCAGCCGGATCGCCACGTCGGCCTCGCGCATGGCGAGGTCGAGCTCCTCCTCGGTGGTGATCAGCGTGATGTGCACCTCCGGGTACAAGTCGACGAACTCGCCGAGCCGTGGCGTGAGCCAGTGCACGCCGATGCCGGGCGTCGTGGTCACCCGTAGGTCGCCGTTCGGCCGCTCGCGCGAATCGGTGAGCTTGGCGCGCGCCGCTTCGAGCTTCATGAACACGTCGTGGGCGGTACGATACAAAAGCTCGCCCTGCTCGGTCAGGATCAGGCCGCGCGCGTGGCGATGAAACAGCGAGACCGAGAGCTCCTGTTCGAGCGCGCTCACCTGGCGTGAGACCGCCGATTGCGACAGCCCGAGCTGCTCGCCGGCATGGGTGAAGCTGCCCGCTTCGGCGGCGGCGTGAAATACTTTTAGTTTATCCCAATCCATTGCATGTACTTTCTTCTCTTCCCGATGGCGGGAGAGCGAATAATCATTCCGCGGCCGCACGATGCAGCGTGCTGGCCGCGAGAAAACGCTCGGCTTCCAGCGCCGCCATGCAGCCGAGCCCGGCGGCGGTGACGGCCTGCCGATAGACCTCGTCGGCGACGTCGCCGGCGGCGAACAGCCCCGGCACCGACGTCGCGGTCGAGTGCGGCGCCGTCTCGATATAGCCGGAAGGCTTCATGCGCACCTGGCCGGCAACCAGCTCGGTCGCCGGCGAATGGCCGATGGCGATGAAGATGCCGTCGACTTTGCGTTCGGTGACCGCGCCGGTTTTGACGTTCTGCAGATGCGCGTGGGTGACCTTCAAGGGATCGGGCGTGCCGGCAACGTCGTGCAGCACGCTGTCCCAGAGCACGTCGATCTTGGGGTGCTTGAACAGCCGGTCCTGCAGGATCTTCTCGGCGCGCAGATGGTCGCGCCGGTGCACCAGCGTGACCTTGGCGGCGAAATTGGTGAGGAACAGCGCTTCCTCCACCGCGGTGTTGCCGCCGCCGATGACCAGCACCTCCTTGCCGCGATAGAAAAAGCCGTCGCAGGTCGCGCAGGCGGAAACGCCATAGCCGCGAAATTTCTGCTCGCCGGGCAGGTCGAGCCAGCGCGCCTGGGCGCCGGTGGCGAGGATCAGCGCTTCGGCGAAATAGACATCGCCGGAATCGCAGTCGATGCGGAACGGGCGGCGCGCCAGGTCGACCTTGCCGACATGGTCGGCGACGAGCTTGGTGCCGACATGGGCCGCCTGCTTCTGCATCTGCTCCATCAGCCAGGGGCCCTGGATGACGTCGGCATAGCCGGGATAGTTCTCGACGTCGGTGGTGACGGTGAGCTGGCCGCCGGGCGCCATCCCCTGGATCAGGATCGGATCGAGCATGGCGCGGGCCGCATAGATTCCGGCGGTGTAGCCGGCCGGCCCGGAGCCGATGATGACGACCTTGGCGTGGGTGGTGTTGGACACCGGTCCATCTCGATCGTTAGGGCAGGTCGTTGCGCGGCGACCGTGCCGGAAAAAGCCCGCGAAACCGGCGATTTCGGACTTCGCGCGACTGAAAAATGCCCGAGCCCCGGCCCTTTTTGCCGCGCTTAAACCCTCAGCCGGACCCTTATTTAGGGATTCGGCCGAGCCATGCAAGATACGCAACCCACCATACCCACAAGCACAAGGGGAAGGCGGTGCTGCGGTCCGGCTGGGGTGGCGCGGCCGCGGGAGGCTTTGACGGAGTTGAAGCGTTGCCGACGGCGGGTCGCGGCGCCGGTTATTTCCACTCGACCTTCATGACCTCGTAGGCCTTGGCGCCGCCGGGCGTGACCACCTCGACCTGGGCGCCCTTCTTCTTGCCGACCAGCGCGCGCGCGAGCGGCGAGGTGATGGAAATCTTGCCCTTCCTGGCGTCGGCCTCCGGCTCGCCGACGATCTGCCACACCATCTTTTTCTCGGTGTCCTCGTCGACCAGCGTGACGGTGGCGCCGAAGGTTATGGTTTCGCCGGACAGTTTCGACACGTCGATGACTTCGGCGCGCGCCAGCTTGTCCTCGAGCTCGGCGATGCGGCCCTCGTTGAGCGACTGCGATTCCTTGGCCGCGTGATATTCGGCATTTTCCGAAAGATCGCCGTGGGTGCGCGCGTCGGTGATTTGCTGGATGATGCGCGGCCGCTCCACCTGCTGGCAGTGCTTCAGCTCGGTTTCCAATGCGGAATAGCCCGCCGCCGTCATCGGAATCTTATCCATCGGTCTCAAGCCTCCAAAACCTCAAGCCGCAGAGACAAAAATCCAGTCGCGGGCCGCAAGCTTTGCCGGGCCACGCGACACGAAAGACTGGCTCTACACGGACCGTCGCTGCGGCCGCCCCGATGCTCGATCAGACCCGGCCCCAAAATAACTTTGCAGCGCACACACTTCGAGGTCGCCCCCAAGGTAGGCCCTGATGCCCTGCGCTGCGGCGACGGCCCCCGAAAGAGTGGTGTAGTACGGCACTTTATGCAAGAGGGCTGCGCGCCGGAGCGAGCGGCTGTCGGCGAGCGCGGTCGCCCCCTCGGTGGTGTTGAAAACGAGCTGAACGTCGCCGTTCTTGATGGCGTCGACGATATGCGGACGGCCCTCGGCGACCTTGTTGATCTTGACCGCCTCGACCCCCTGGGCGGCGAGGTAGCGTTGGGTTCCCGACGTTGCCAGGATGCGGAAGCCGAGGCCGGCCAAGAGCCGCGTCGCCTCCAGAATCCGCGGCTTGTCGGCGTCCCTGACCGAGACAAAGACGGTGCCGCTCTTGGGCACGCGGGTGCCGCCGCCGAGCTGGCTCTTGGCGAAGGCGATGTTGTAGTCGCGATCAAGCCCCATCACCTCGCCGGTCGACTTCATCTCCGGGCCGAGCACGGTGTCGACCTTGTCGCCGAAGCGGGCGAACGGAAACACCGCTTCCTTGACCCCGACATGCTCGGCGCGGCCCGGCTCGAAATGCAGCGTCTTGAGCTTGAAGCTTGCAAGCGTCTCGCCGGCCATGATGCGGGCCGCGATCTTGGCCGCCGGCACGCCGGTCACCTTGGCGACGAACGGCACCGTGCGCGAAGCCCGCGGATTGACTTCGAGCACGTAAATGTCGCCATCCTTGATGGCGTATTGGACGTTCATCAGGCCGCCGACCTTGAGCGCCAGCGCCAGCGCCCTGGTCTGCCGGTCGAGCTCGGCGATGGTCTTGGCCGAGAGATCGTGCGGCGGCAGCGAGCAGGCCGAGTCGCCGGAGTGAATGCCGGCCTCTTCGATGTGCTCCATGATGCCGGCGATGTAGCTGTCCTTGCCGTCGGCGAGGCAGTCGACGTCGACTTCGACGGCGTCGGTGAGATAGCGGTCGATCAACAGCGGCCGCTTCTCGGAGACCGCGAATTCCGACGGCCGGTCGAGATCGGCGGCCAGCCGCGCGACATAGCGCGCCAGATGATGGCTGTCGTGCACGATCTCCATGGCGCGGCCGCCGAGCACATAAGACGGCCGGATCACGATGGGGTAGCCGATCGCCTCGGCAATCGCTTTGGCCTGGTCCGGCGAAGTGGCGATGCCGCTCTTTGGCTGGCGCAGCTTCAACCGGTCGAGCAATTGCTTGAAGCGGTCGCGGTCCTCGGCGAGGTCGATGGCGTCGGGCGAGGTGCCGAGGATGGGCACCTTGGCCTTTTCCAGGGATTCGGCGAGCTTGAGCGGCGTCTGGCCGCCGAACTGCACGATGACGCCGTGCAGCGTGCCGTTCCGGCGTTCGGTGTCGATGATCTCGATCACGTCCTCGGCGGTCAGCGGCTCGAAATAGAGCCGGTCCGAGGTGTCGTAATCCGTCGACACCGTCTCCGGATTGCAATTGATCATGATGGTTTCGTAGCCGGCGTCTTTCAGCGCGAAGCAGGCATGGCAGCAGCAGTAATCGAACTCGATGCCCTGCCCGATCCGGTTCGGCCCGCCGCCGAGAATGACGACCTTCTTCTTGTCGGACGGCGCCGCTTCGTCGACGGCATCGCCGTTAAACGGCGTCTCGTAGGTCGAATACATATAGGCGGTAGGCGAGGCGAACTCGGCGGCGCAGGTGTCGATGCGCTTGAACACCGGCCGCACCTCGAGGCTGCGCCGCCGCCGCGAGACCTCCTCGGCGTCGAGCCCGGTCAGCCGCGCCAGCCGCGCGTCGGAAAAGCCCATGGCCTTGAGCCGCCGCAAGGCCGGCGCCGATTGCGGCAGCCCGCGCGCGCGAATGTCCGCTTCCATGTCGACGATGTCGCGGATCTGCGCCAAAAACCACGGATCGATCTTGCAGGCATTGTGGATGTCGGCGTCGCTGGTGCCGAGCCGCATGGCCTGCGCCACTTTGAGAATGCCGTCCGGCGACGGCGTGCCGAGCGCGGCGCGGATGACGTTCTTGTCGTCGCCCTCGCCGAGCCCCGGGATGGCGATCTCGTCGAGCCCGGTCAGCCCGGTCTCGAGCGAGCGCAGCGCCTTCTGCAGGCTTTCGGCAAAGGTGCGGCCGATCGCCATCGCCTCGCCGACCGATTTCATCGATGTGGTGAGCACCGGCTCGGCGCCGGGAAACTTCTCGAAGGCAAAGCGCGGAATCTTGGTGACGATGTAATCGATGGTCGGCTCGAACGAGGCCGGCGTCGCGCCGCCGGTGATATCGTTCTCGATCTCGTCGAGCGTGTAGCCCACCGCGAGCTTGGCCGCGACCTTGGCGATCGGAAAGCCGGTCGCCTTCGAAGCAAGTGCCGAAGACCGCGACACCCGCGGATTCATCTCGATGACGACGAGCCGCCCGTCCGCCGGATTGACCGCGAACTGCACGTTCGACCCGCCGGTCTCCACCCCGATCTCGCGCAGCACCGCGATCGAGGCGTCGCGCATGACCTGGTATTCCTTGTCGGTCAGCGTCAGCGCCGGCGCGATGGTGATCGAATCGCCGGTATGCACGCCCATCGGATCGATGTTCTCGATCGAGCAGACGATGATGCAATTGTCGTTTTTGTCGCGCACCACCTCCATCTCGAATTCCTTCCAGCCGAGCACCGATTCCTCGATCAGCACTTCGGAGGTCGGCGATGCGTCGATGCCGCCCTCGACGATCTCGATGAATTCCGCCTTGTTGTAGGCGATGCCGCCGCCGGTGCCGCCGAGCGTGAACGACGGCCGGATGATGGCCGGCAGGCCGATATCCTCGAGCGCTTCGAGCGCCTGGATCAATGTCTTGATCTGATGCGAGCGCGGCGTCGCAAGCCCGATCTTGGTCATCGCCTCGCGGAACAGCTTGCGGTCCTCGGCCTTGTCGATGGCGTCGGCGGTGGCGCCGATCATGGTGACGTCGAATTTCTCCAGCACGCCCATTTTGCGCAGCGACAGCGCGGTATTGAGCGCGGTCTGGCCGCCCATGGTCGGCAACAGCGCAAAGCCGCCGGGCACGGCGTAGCGCTCCTTCTCGATGATCTTGGCGACGATCTCCGGCGTGATCGGCTCGATATAGGTGGCGTCGGCCAGATCCGGATCGGTCATGATGGTCGCCGGATTGGAATTGACCAGAACGACACGATAGCCCTCGGCCTTGAGCGCCTTGCAGGCTTGCGTCCCGGAATAATCGAACTCGCAGGCCTGGCCGATGACGATCGGGCCGGCGCCGATGATCAGGATCGAGGAGATGTCTGTCCGCTTCGGCATCGCTTCCGTATCTATGCGTCATTCCGGGGCGCGGGCAGTGGCCCGCAAACCCGGAATCCATAGTCACCGATCGTGGTTATGGATTCCGGCCCGGCCTTTCGGTCGTCCCGGAATGACAGGGACACGCAAAAAAAGGCGCGCCTGACGCGCGCCGGCGCCGGGGCTCGGCCCCGCGCGAGGGCCTCTTAGACCAGATTCGACGGGATGGGAAGGCTCGCGCCGGACCCGCCCACCGCCTCCTATGGTCACCGCGCCGGGCTTCGCGATATAGCTGACTTTGCCGCCGAATGCCCGAACCGGCCGGTCGCGAATTCAGGCGTCAGGGAAGCCAGGGAGGACCGTGTGGCCGCGTCCATGCAAGGCGAAATCAAGCCGAGCGTCTATCGCTTCAAGCTCGGCGATTTCGAAGTCACCAATATCCTCGACGGCAAGGCCGCCCGCGACGGGCTGCACCCGAGCTTCGGGCCCGAGCAAAGCGCGGAGGCCGCGCAGGCGCTGTGCCGCGCCAACGCCATCGACGCAAGCCGCTACGTGCACCCGTTCATTCCGACGCTGGTCAATACCGGCAAGGAATTGATCCTGTTCGACACCGGCAATGGCGCGCTGCCGCGCGATTATCCGCAGTTGCGCGGCCGCATCTCCGAAGGCGGGCTCCTCGCCGCCATGGCGCAGGCCGGCTACAAGGCAGGCGATATCGACATCGTCGTCATCACCCACGGCCATCCCGACCACATCGGCGGCTTGATGGACGGCGGCAAGCCGGTCTTTCCCAATGCGCGCTACGTGTTCGGCGCCACCGAGTTCGATTTCTGGAAGCGCGGCGAGAACGTGCGCGAAGCGCGCAAGTTCAATCTCGAGCTTTTCCGCAAGCTCGCTCTGCCGCTCGAGGACCGCGCCAGCTTCGTCAAGCCAGGCGACGAGGTCGCCTCCGGCATCCGCGCCGTCGACGCCTTCGGGCATTCGCCCGGCATGCTCGCCTATCACCTCGAAAGCGGCGGCAAGCGGTTTATGATCTGGGCCGACAGCTGCATTCATTACGTCATGTCGATCCAGCGGCCGGATTGGCATACCGACGTCGACGACGACAAGGACAGAGCGGCGACCACCCGCAAGCGCATGCTCGCCATGGCGGCGGACGAAAAAATTTTCGTCGCCGGCTATCACATGCCGTTTCCCGGCATCGGCCTGATCGAGGGGGCCACTGACGGCTACCGCTGGCTGCCGGTGAGTTATCAGCTCGAATTATAAGCTGCACGGCGCCGCCGCTCAGTGCGCCGTTCCGCCCGGCTGACGCAGGTTTGCGGCCCTATTCCCGGCCGTCCGCGGCGAGGTCGAAGGTCAGCACGCCGGCGTGATTCTCGGGCCGCTGCAAAACTTCGGGGTGACGCAGCGTCCGGCGCGCATCGTTGAGGCCGGCGCGCCAGTGCTCCTCCATGCTCAGCCGCGAGAACTCGTAGTCCTTGGACTGGCCTTCGTAGTTTCGGGCGCGATAGATCAGGTGAACGATGTTGTAGACCTTGCGGTCGGCCGCGGTGGCGATGAGTCTCGCCTCCGGCGTCTCGCGCAATTCCGGCGGAAGCTTTTCCAGGAGAACGGCGGCGGCGCGGCGCAGCCGCTGCACCTGCTTGAACTGGTCGGTGTTGGCGCGGGTGCGGCTCGAATAGCGGATCTCCTTGGCGCGGGTGGCGACGTCGAGCATGGTGTGGGGAAAGTCGCCGCGGGCGTTCC
>Ga0335074_10013613_pt1 | contig 11431 bp, 5 predicted proteins | sample Lox_Sample_23_FD_206715 | JGI IMG/M metagenome (GOLD analysis project Ga0335074, IMG submission 206715) | Soil microbial communities from Loxahatchee National Wildlife Refuge, Florida, United States - Lox_Sample_2.3 | ecosystem: Environmental > Terrestrial > Soil > Wetlands | place: USA: Florida...
CTCCAACGTGTTCTTCGAGCAGGCGATCGGGCTGGAGGCGCATGTGCGGCGCGAAATGCCGCTGTTCCTCACGTTGCGCGACATGGACGGCCAAGCGCTGGTCACGGCGATGCTGCCGCCGGGCGGGAAGCCGGACCGCTCGTTCAGTCCGATCATCGTCGGACCGTCCAACGCCGATCCCTATCCGCAGCACAATGACGCGATCCGCGCTCTGGCCGAGCATTTCGGCGTCGCGCTGGACCGCGCGCGCTGTTATCCGTATCGTCGGTAACCAGTTCAGGAGACGCATGCCATGGCTATGACCATCGAGCAGTTCGCGGCGGATTGTAAACAGGCGCTGGCCGCCGATCCCGGCCCGCAAGGGCGGCAGAAGGTGTGCGCGCTGGTGCAGGATGTGCTGAAGGACCGCGGTTTCGTCGAGGCCTATATTCAGCCGGATGGGCCGGAGCGGAAGGTGCTGTACGAAGACTCGGAGCTGGGCTTCACCATTCTGGCGCACAGCTATCGCGGGGTGAAGAACTCGAAGCCGCATGACCATGGGCCGTCGTGGGCGATCTATGGCCAGGCCTCCGGCGAGACGATCATGACCGATTGGGAGTGCCTGGCGCGGCCGACTGCGACCTCGGCTGGGAAGGCACGGCATATCCGCGATTATACGCTGACGCCGGGTATGGCGTATCTCTACGAGCCGGGCGTGCTGCACTCGCCCCGGCGCGAGGGTTCCACGACGCTGCTGCGCATCGAGGGCGTCAATATGGATCGCGTGCGGCGGTTTCCGTACGAGGCGGTGGAGGCTGCGGCGGCAAAGTAGGGCACTGTTCGGCCTTGATCCTGGGCGGGTTCGCGCGGAAGCGAACCGGGCTCGCCCCCGGCACCCTCACCCGCCGCGCGTTGCGCGGCGACCCTGGATCAAGTCCAGGGCAGGCTCTCTCCCGCAGAGCGGGAGAGGTGAATGTTGCCGGTTCGGCGAAGTTCGCTTGGCATGAATCATGATGGCGGGACCGCCGCGCGGTGGCCCCGTTCATTGCTTTCTGACATGCGCCGGGTTCGGCGCGCGATCGCTCACGGCGGCCCGGTACAGGCGGCGTAATAAAGTCTCCACGGCGGCGGCAGGCATGGCAGCGCGTCGCACACACCCCTCGAGGGGAAAAGCGCGCGGAAGCAGTGGAAGGCGCGCCAGCGCGCGACTGATTGTATCGGATATCGGAACGATCGGCCAGGGTGGGGCCGGCTTGCGTGCCCGACAGGTGCAGATGGGGCGGCGGGGTCTGGTGTGGTCTGCGGTGCAGCGGAGGTGATCACGGCGTTGTCCGGCGAGTCGGACAGCGGTAGCGGCGAGAGGAGTAGCGCATCTTTTGCCGACGGCCTCGGCTCGGTTGGCGGTGCCTGCACCGGCGGATGCGGCGATGCGACCTGCGCATCCGGCGCGGCGCCCCCGGCAGCGGCCGGTACTGCCCCTGGCGTTGCGGGCAACGACGTATCGGCCTTGGCGTCATCGAGCGCAGTGCTCAGCCTGTGCCATAGGTTGGGAAGCGTTGCCGCGCGGTCCGAGATGCCCGCTTCGGGCGCCATGACCTGAGTGATGTACTGGGTGAATGTGGAGACCACCAGCTCGAGGGTCTTGGGATCGCAGTCCTTGAGCGGCGTGTTGAGGACCGCACAGGCTTTGGGAGTGAGCTGGGGGAATGTCTCCGGGGTGAAGTGCACGTCGCCCTGTTTGAGAAACGCGGGGCGGCTGACGGAGGCGGACCGGCGGTGACGGCGGGCGAGCAGAGGCGCGAGCCAGGGCGGCAGGGGCAATGGCGCAGGGAGAGCGGCGTGCGACCATTGCGGGACGGGCACCCGGCTGGGCGCGGGGGCTTCCGGATGTTGCGCCGCGGCGTGGTCGCGGCTGGTTTGCGCGGCGGCTGGGCGCCGCAGAGCGCCGGCGAGGGTGATGGCGCTGCGCACCGCGCCGCCAAGGCGGCGGACGAGGCGCGCACCAATCCCTTGGTGGGATTGGGAAGCACGGCCGGGTGTGTGGAGCGCGATTGCCATCGGGAACCGAGTATAGTGGGTATGTCGTCCTGCTTCAAGGGTGGATTTGCCCAGCACGAGATATTTTTCTTGGGACGGCCCTTGGTCGCTCCGTCGGGGCGTTAAGGTCGCGCTTGCCGGGCGGGTTTGACCGGCAGCGGGCTGTGGTTGCCCGCCGCCCGCGAGCCGCCCCGATCTTGCGCAGTGAATTGTTCGGAACAGCCGCTTTGGGCGGGGAGGTGGACATTTGGCGCCTGCCGGGTGCGGGGCCTTGGCCCGGGGGTGCCAAAGCCGCCTCGGGCATCGAGCGCCTGGCGGCGCCCGCCCGTTGCCGTAACGCCGCTGTTCAGCAACGTCTTTGACGGCGATCCTGGACAATCGCAATCGTCGCCTCGTCGCATCTGATTTCGAGGATGAACTCACGCACGCCACAAGGAAGGGGCATTCTGACAAAGTCGAAGTGCCGATCCCGACAGCCCCCCCTCAGTCTGCGATGCCAGTGACGAACGCGAGCAGCCGGCCGAGCGCGATCAGCGTCGTGTCATCGACCCTGCCGATTGGCGCACCGCACCGATCCCGCCGAACCGCCATGATCTTGTCCACCATAACTTGCGATGGCTCGCGCAGGCCGGTTTCCGGGCCCGCCTGCAGCGACAGCCGGTAGAGCGGAGCTGCGCGGAGCATCGTGGTCAACAGGCAGACAAGGACGCTGTCCGTTGCGGCCAGAAAGTCAGATTGAATGACCAGCGCCGGTCGGGGTTTGCCATAGTCACCGCTGACGGCGACCGTGATAACGTCGCCCCGTTTCACCGCACCGCATCATCCGGATCCGCTGCTGCCACTATGAAATCAAGCGCCTCGCGTTCCTCCGGCGCGCCTCGCAAGAGGTTTGCCTGGCGCTCCGCTTCCTTCCGAAAACCGGGCGCGTGCGGGTCGGGTACCCAGATCCTGAGCAGCTTCATACCGCGTGCCCGGCGGGTGGCCCGGTAGCGCTGGAACTTGTCGAGGCCGTCGTTACGACCCGGCCTGGGCATGGCGAGTTTCCCCGTACGATAAGGTTGCGCGCTACCTATCTGGTAGCGCGACCCAGTCGTCGCAAGGGTTGGCTCGGAATGTTGCCCGAGTGGCGAACCGGCTTCCCCCGAGTGCTCGTGGAGTGGCGCGGCGTTCTCCCCATGTCCGCTTCCGCGAGGAGTGTTGGTCAGGCCACCGGGCAGTCGCTAAACATCCAGGAAGACCGTCTCGTTCGCACCCTGCAGCCGGATATCCATCCGCCAGCTTGCCGGACCGTCCGGGCGGGCGATCAGCGTAGCGCGTCGGGCCGGGTCCTCGATCGAGGCCAGCAGGGGGTCGATCTCGTTCAACGGTTCGCTCTGGAAATAGACCCGCGTTATGAGCGCACGCATCAGGCCGCGCGACAGCACGGTGACCGCGATGTGCGGCGCCTGCTGCGTGTTGCCGCGCCCCGGCACGGGCCCGGGCTTCAGCGTGATGAAGCGGAACTCCCCGCCGCGATTGGTGCCGCAGCGGCCGAATGCAGGGAACGAGTCGCAGGCGGCGGGATCGGATTGCCAGATCTCGACGCAGGCATCCGGGCTGGGTTGTCCGTCGCCGTCAATCAGCATACCGCTCAGGGTGATCCGTTCGTTGCGGGGATAGGTGCGCTCGGCGCCGAACCGGGTCAGGTCGGCCCAGGAGGGGTCTTCCAGCAGGTGCCAGTAAGGGCCGACGGTCTGGCTGGCGGTGGCTGTCGGCATGGTCTGCGCCCCCTTGTCCACACTCACCGCGCGAGGCTAGCCGCGTCCGACCGACTGGAAAAGATCAGCGTGCTCCATGCGGATCGACCACAACCTAAGATTGTGTCTTCGAAATGGTATCGTAGCCCCATTTTGTATTTGACATGAGACCAATACCAGCATCACCCTCCTGCAACAATAGTGGGGAGGCGCAAATGGCGTCGGTTTATCGGTGGACCAATACGGCTACCGGGAACTTCAACATCGCCTCCAACTGGACCCTCGTGTCCGGCCCCGGAAATACCAACGGCTACCCTTCCACCGGCGACACGGCGATCGTGCCGTCCGGAACTATTGTCACCGCCCCTGACCAGCAATTTGCGGCCAATACAATAGAGGCCGGTGGCACGACCTCGGTTGCCGCTGTCATCTTCACCGGCGATTCGCTGGTCACGTTCGGCACTGCGACATTCGATTCGTTTACGCTGTTCGACATGTCGGTTCCGGGTCAGACCACGGCGGAGCAGACGCTGCTGGATGCGATCGGCACCTTCGTCAACCGGGGCACAGTCGAGGCGAACGGACCGACGGGAAGCTCACTGACGATTGACGTGCAGCAGGGGACGTCCGGTGCACCGGGATATTACTTCAACTATGGCACGATTGCCGTCGATAGTGGCAACGCGCTGACGATTTCCATCGGTTCCAACGCCGAGTTCTTCAATGTCGGCTCCCTGATCGCCAATGGGGGGTCGCTGCTCATCACCGCCGCACCGGCCGCGATTGCAGGCGGGGCCGCGCCTGTCGTCGGGCCGGTTATCCTGGAGAATGGCGGTACCGTCGAGGACAATACAGCGTTCCCAGCCGGCGTGAGCGGCACGTTTCGAACCTATGTGTTCAACGATGGCTCGAACGACCTGCTGAAGATCGATCAAATCGGCTCGTTCTCGGCCCGCATTCTTGGCTTTGAGGCTGGCGATACAATCGACATCGGGAATGTGCCGTTCACCAGTTACAGCTTTGATCCAACCGACGACCTTCTCAGTGTCATCAACGCCGGCAGCACGGTTGCATCGCTCGATTTCGGCTCGGGCGTCTTTACCAGCGGAAGCTTCGATGTCATGACCGTCGCCGGTCAGACGCTGATCGAGACCACCGCGACCAGTACCGTATGGAACAATACGAGTGGAACCTGGACGAACGCCGCGAACTGGTCCGGCGGCATCGTCCCTGGCGCCGGCAACACCGCGCGGATCGGCATTGGCAACACCGACACCTTTACGGTGACGACCGGCGCCGGCGCGATATCCGTCGGCTCTCTGATCCTGGATGATCCGAACGCAACCCTGCAGGTCAGCGACAGCCTGACCGCCGCGCCGCAGGTTCTGCAGCAGATGGCCGGCACCATCGACGTCACCGGTACAGGCACGCTCGTCGCTCAGGGGTTCCGTCAGCTCACCGCGGCGACGAGCCTGCAGCTCGATCCCGGCGCGGTGATGGACGTGATTGGCCGGCCGACGCTTACCTTCGCCAGCAACGGCATCATCAGCGTCGAGAACGGCAACACGTTCGGTGCGGCACTGATGGGAACCGTCGTGGTCAATGGCGCGGTTCTGAACGCGAGCTCGAGCAGCGCCGGCACCGGTGGGTATCTGGAGATTGGTGACGCGGGAGATGGGACCCCGACGACGATTACCGTCGAGGCGGGCGGGTCGGTTTCCGATACGTACTCGGTCCTTTATTCCGATCCCACCTCGTTCGGGGAGCTGACGCTGACCGGGGCCGGAACCGAATGGACTGACGCGGGGGACCCAAACGACACGCTGACGACGCGCGGGTACATGGTGATTGGCGACAACAGCCAAGCTTCCAACACCCCCGTTCCGCCCATCGCCGGCGCGGCCACGTTGACGGTCACGAACGGCGCGACGCTGACCGAGACCACGTTCGCACGGATCGCTTCCTCCACCGATAGCGCGGGGATAGTGAATGTCACCTCCGGCGGTGTGTGGAATATCGGCTTGCCCACTGGCGGTTTCCTGAATGTCGGGCAGACGGGGATCGGCTCGCTGGACGTGGACGGCGGCACCGTCGCGGTCGGCAATGTCGGCACTTTCCTGAATAACGGAACGACGTTCACCGGCGGCGGCATCGGCATCGGCAATAACGCCGGGGCGACCGGCTCTGTTACGGTCTCCTCCGACGGGCTGCTCAGCAGCGAGGCCGGGATCGGCGTCGGCAATAGTGGAAGCGGCACCCTGGACGTGCAGACCGACGGCACGGTCTCGGTCAGCGGTGACGGGATCGGCGTTGGCCAGAACGCAGGCGCGTCGGGCACGCTGATCGTCTCGGGCAGCGATGCTTTGGTGACAGAAGGGGCCGCGGCGGCGGGTATCGGCGTCGGGGAGTCCGGGCTGGGACTGCTCGCGGTCCTCGCCGGTGGCACGGTCGCGCTCCAGGGGGGCGGCATCGAGATCAACACTGGCGGCGGAGCCGGGACGATCCTGGTATCGGGGGCGGGCTCGGAGATCATCGCTCAGGGCACTCTTGGCAGCTCCGACGGGATCGGCGTCGGGGGAGCTGCTGGGCTGAGCAGCATGACGATCGCCTCCGGCGGCCGTGTCGCGATCGACAACGGCAATGGCCTGAACATCGGCGGCGCCCACGGGCTGCCGGTGTTAGGCGCGATCGGCACGGTCGCGGTGCAGACCGGCGGCACGCTGGACGTGACCGGTACGGTATTTGTCTGGAGCGGCTCGACGCTCCTCGTCGATGGCAGCTCGGCGGTGGATATCGGCACATCGGGCAGCTTTGACGCGGGCAACGTGTTGATCGAGAGCGGTCATACGCTGATCGGCAACGGGCTGGTCAGCGCCGGCGTGGTGAACGATGGGGTGATCGTCGCCAGCAATTCGATCGCCTCCGGGCAGTCGTCGCCGGGCACGCTGGAGATCAATGGCAGCGTCGCCGGGACGGGGACGATCGATATCAATCAAAGCGCGATTCTGAAACTCGACGGTGCGGTGGCGAGCAGCGAGACAGTCACCTTCGTCGGCGGCGGCGGGGAGATGATCCTCAGCAACCCGCCCGGCACGTTCACGGCGGCGATCGACAACCTGAACGTCGGCGACAGGATCGAGTTCGGCAATGATGTCGTAGTGACTGGCGCAAGTGTCACGTCACCGGGTACGGTTACGGTGGTAACCACTACCGGCAGCATCGTGCTGAACAATGTCAGCTTCGCGGCTGGAGCGAATCAGGGCTTCTTCGTTAACCAGGACGCATCCACTGGCGACTGGGCCATCCAGGTGGCGCCGGCGTTCCTGAACTGGACCGGCGGCATCAGCAACGATCTGGCCACACCGGGGAACTGGTCGCCGCCTGGGCCGCCCAACAGCACGGAGAATGTCACTTTCGACAACGGCGGCGGCACGCTGATCGGATCGGCCAGCGCTCTCAGTTTCAACATCGGCGGCGCTGGGACGTTCGATTTCAACGGAGCGACGCTCGACATCGCCGGCCAGCCGAGCCCGCCCTATCTGCCTTACGCCGGCCAGTTCGCCGCCGATACGGTGCTAGACGGCGGCACGCTCGATGCGCTGGGCTCGACGAATATCAGTGCATCAGGCGGAGTGACCGTCACCGCGGAGGGGGGTGCCAGCGTCACCACGCTCGATGACGCGATTGGCACATCGTCCGGTCAAAGCGGCACGCTGGTTCTGACCGGGGCGGGCACGACCTGGACCGAAGAGGACGATCCCGCCTTCAACCTGAACGGGTACGTCAGCGGTTTTCTCGGCATCGGCAGCAACATCGGCGCGACGGGCTATCTCTCGGTCAGCAACTCGGCGTCTCTGACAAGCGAAAGTGGCGCCAGTTTGGCGCTGGATACCGGTTCCCAGGGCTTCGCCACCATAGCCTCCGGCGGGGTTTGGACAGTCGATGACAACCTGGGAATCGGCGCCGTGGGTGTCGGGAGCGTTTCCATTCAAGCCGGCGGCACCATCACGAGCGCCGGAAACTTCGTCTTCGTCGGCGGTCCCGGTGGAGGCATAGGCACACTCAGCGTCAGCGGCGCGGGTGCCCTGCTTACCGGGGCCACGGACGGCGTGATTGTTGGGCAAACCGGCAATGGCACGCTGACGGTGTCCAATGGCGGGTCGATCAGCACACCTGGCCAATTTACCGCGGGGGTGATCGCCGACGGTTCGGCGACCATCGGTACCGGCGGCGAGATTTCTTTCGGGGGCACTGAAAACTATATCGCCTATTCGTTCGGCAGTACCGGCGAGCTGGTGATCGATGCCGGCGGCACACTCGTCTCCACAGCTGCGCCGCAGACCGCACATTATCTGCTCAATATCGGTGACGAAGGCGCCTCGGGCACGTTTGCCGCGGCGAGCGGTCATGTGCTGGTCGATGGTGGACTGCTCAATCTGAACGGCAACCAGATTGCGCTCGGACTTGATGGCGGCAACGGCACGCTAACAGTGCAAAATGGCGGGTCGGTCACCGTCGGTACCCCCAACAACTCCGACGCAGCAGCACTCTCGGTCGGCAAGCTGGGCTCCGGCACGGTGACCGTTACGGGAGCCGGGTCTAGCCTGACCACGGGCGGCGAAGCCTATTTCGGGTTCGGAGGCAGCGGCACGCTGCTCGTGGAGAACAACGCGATCGCGCAGTTCGGCACGGATGGGACTGGCTCGGGTCTCCTGAGGGTCGGAAGCGGATCCACGGAAACCGACGAGCCGCGAGGCGGCGCCGGTGTAGCCACGATCAGCAGCGGGGGCTCGCTCTACAGCGCCGGGAACATCGTTGTTGGCGGCAACGGCTCGACCGGCACACTCAACATCAACGACGCGACCGTCGAGGCGGGTACCCGCTTGCTGGTAGGCTCCGCATTTATCCTTTCAGCAGGCACGACCGAGGTCGGAAACGGCACCGTTAATATCGGTCCGGACGGCGTGCTCAAGATCGACGGCAATGGCATCACGGCCGCCGGCACGTCGGGGCTGTCGATTTCCACGTATGAAGGCTCGACAGCGACCGGCGCCACCGGCGCGGTCGATGTCAGCGGCGCCGGCGCGTTCCTTAATGCCGGTTCCAACTACATCAATATCGGCAGCACCGGCAACGGCGACATGACGGTGAGCCAGGGCGGATCGGTGCTGGCGGGGACCTTGTTCGCCACCGATGCCGCAACGAGTATTGGAGCCGCCGCAACCGGTGTCGGGACGTTGACCGTTACCGATGCGGGTTCTACTTATACCGCGGATGGCCAGATAAATGTCGGAGAAAGCGGCACCGGCACGCTCTGGGTCCTGAATGGCGGTATCGTTACGGCGGATCAGGTCGATATCGGCGATCTGGCCGGTTCGAGCGGCTCTGTCGATGTCGATGGTACCAACAGTCAGTTGAACGTGACCGGTGCCGTCAATGTCGGCGTTGCCGGCAGCGCCGAGCTGACCATCAGCCCCGGCGGAGTGGTCAGCGCCGCCTCCAGCTCTGTCGGAACGCTCGGCACGCTCGACCTGACTGGCGGCACGTTGGATCCGGCGACGCTGACCAATACGGGGTCGATCACCGGCTTCGGCGGACTCGACGATGCGCTGGTCAACAACAGCACGCTTACCGCCAATGGTGGCGAGCTTGACGTGAACGGCGCTGTCTCGGGGACTGGCGATCTGACGATCGACGGGGCGAGCACGCTCGACGTGACCGGCTCGATCGGGCCCGGCCAAACGGTGACGTTTGACGGTGACAACGCAACGCTGATCCTGGGCACGCCAGGCAGCGAGTTCACCAACCCGATCGTGGACATGCAGGACGACGATCGGATCGAGCTCGCCGGGATAACGATCACCGGCGTCTCCTTCACCCCGGGCACTGTCGCGGATGTCGGGACATTAACAGTCACCGGCTCGGAGACTTACATCTTCAGCGATGTCACCTTCGCCGCGGGCGCCAGCACCAACTTCACGGCCGATTACAATCCGGTCACCGGCAACTACTACATCCAGGTCGCCTGCTATTTGGAAGCCACGCGCATTCTCACCGACAAAGGAGAAGTCCCCGTTGAATCGCTTGCCATCGGGGACAAGGTCATCACCCGCTCGGGCAAAGCGAAGACCATCAAATGGATCGGCCGGCGCAGCTACGCCGGTGCGTTCGCCGCCGCCAATCCGACGCTGGCACCTGTGCTGATCCGAGGTGGGGCGCTGGCCGACAACATCCCGAGCCGCGATCTCTATGTCTCCCCCGAGCACGCAATGTTCATCGATGGCGTGCTAGTCCCCGCGCGCCATCTGGTCAACGGCATCTCCATCCTGGCAACGCGCGACATCGATCCGATCCGCTATTTCCACATAGAACTTGACCAGCACGACGTCATCTATGCCGAGGGCGCCGCCGCCGAGACCTTCGTCGATTGTGACAGCCGCAACTTGTTCCACAACGCGGCAGAATACGCGCAGCTCTACCCCGACGCGCCCTCACCCGGTTCGCTTCGCGAACCGACCACTCCCGCGGAGCGGGAGAGGTGGGGGGGTGGGGGGGCGTTCTGCGCCAAGGTGGTCGAACGCGGCCGCAAGCTGGTGGCCATCAACAAGCGCCTCGCCGCGCGCGCCGCCGGCGCGGCCAGCAACAGCCCGCTCGACGGCTACATCGACTACGTCGAGCACGCCGGCATCGCCGGCTGGGCCTGGTGCAACACGCAGCCCGACACCCAAGTCCGCCTCGAAATCCTTGCCGGCGACAAGCTCATCGGCACCGTGCTCGCCGACCGGTTCCGCGCCGACCTGAAAGAAGCCGGCATCGGCGATGGCCGCCATGGCTTCGAGCTTCGGTTCACTCGCCCGCTCGATCCTTTCCTCCGCCACGAAATCACCATCCGCCGCGCCATCGATCACGCCCGGCTCGCGGTCGGGCCGATCGTCGTCGAACCGGTGGAACGGCTCGACGAGCCCGCCCGTGAAGCCGTCGCCGCCCTGCTGCGCACTGCCACCGCGCGGGCGGAAAGCGTCGCCGAAGCCGAAGCGCTGCACCATCTGCTGCTCGCCGAGGCCCGCCAGGCGCAGCTCGCCCGTATGCGGCTCCTGCGCCGCGAAGGCGCAATCGAGCACCGCCGCGGCGCCGCCCCCGCCCCCGCGCGCCGGGCCCTGGTGATCGACGAAGCCTGGCCGCGCACAGACCACGACGCCGGCTCCCAGGCCATCGTCTCGCACATGCGCGCACTGCAACGGCTGCGCTGGCATGTCTCGTTCGCCGCGACGGCGCCGCTCGCCGACAACGCCATCGCGAAGGCAGCGCTGGAGTCGCTTGGCATCACCTGCCACGCCGCACCCGAGGTGGGATCTGTCGAGGAACTGCTGCGGGATGCCGCCGATCAATACCAGCTTGTGTATCTGCACCGCCTGCCCGCCGCGTCCGCCTACGCGGGCCTGGTCCGCCGCTATCAACCGGCGGCGCGGCTGATCTACAGCGTCGCCGACCTGCATCACCTCAGGCTCGCGCGCCAGGCTGCCGTCGAAGCACGACCGGAACTCGCCCGGCGCGCGGCAACGCTGCGACGCCAGGAACTGCTCGCGGTGCTCCAGGCGGATGCAGTGATCACGCACTCGCCGGTGGAGGCGGCCGTGCTGACGCACCAGGCACCGGGCGCGCAAGTGCAGGTGGTGCCC
>Ga0335074_10013614_pt1 | contig 11431 bp, 5 predicted proteins | sample Lox_Sample_23_FD_206715 | JGI IMG/M metagenome (GOLD analysis project Ga0335074, IMG submission 206715) | Soil microbial communities from Loxahatchee National Wildlife Refuge, Florida, United States - Lox_Sample_2.3 | ecosystem: Environmental > Terrestrial > Soil > Wetlands | place: USA: Florida...
TCATCGACAGAGCCGGGCGCTACCAGAAGGCCGTTCTTCCTGTCGCTTACGATCTCTGCTGCGCCCCCCGCGCGTGTAGCAATTACAGGCTTTTTGGCAAGCATTCCTTCCAAAATTACACGGCCCAGAGGCTCGGCCACGGTTGACGTATGCACGATGATATCCATCGTTTTCATCAGCGCGGGTATGTCCCGGCGAAAGCCGAGGAAGTTAACACGCTGAACTAGATCGCGCTGAGCTGCTCGATTCTTCAATTTCTCTGCATAGATCTGCTCGCCGAACAAAGCATCTCCCACGATGCAGAGTTGTACATCCGGCAAGTTGGTTACGGCTTCGAGCAAGATATGCTGACCCTTCCACTCAGCCAACCGGCCGAATACACCGATCAGGGTCTTTCCCGGCGGGCAGAGTTCCTGGCGGAGATATTCAACACAGCTCGGCTTGACTTCGTCGAAGGGACGCGCGCTGACACCATCGGGCACTTCTCTTAGCATGCTTGCGCGACCGCCCGCAGCCACAAATGCATCTGCTGTCGCTTTGGAATTTACGATGATGGCGTTTGCGGCCCGATTGCCGGTGACTACGGCTAGGCGGCGCAGAACCGGACTGAAATGCTCACTGGTTAGTATGTCGCGAAGGTGCCAGATAAGCGGCTGGCCCGATCGTCTGGCGAACGCTGCCAGGAGAAAAGCTTTCTGGGAATTGGCATAGAGCACATCCGCCTGTTGCGCGGCTCGTGCTAAACGCTTGCGCAGGCTCAGCAACGCGGGCAGGGTGGAAATCAGTTTCGAAATACCGGATTCGCGGCGGACATTTTTGAGGCTGTCCAGCGGCAAGACTTCGACAGGTATACCAAGCTCTTCGAGCATAGGGCGGAATGGCCCATCCTCGAATAGGGCGACCTGGGCATTTTGTGGAGAAAGTCGCAGCCAATCAAAGAGCGACAGCTCACCTCCACCCAGTTGCCCGGTCTGGTCGATATATAAAATCTTCATGAAAGGGCTCGATCGTATACGGATCGCACCCGTTGAGCGATCAACGGCCAGGAAAAGTTGTCAGCAGCAAAGGCGCGGCAGGCCTGATCGGAGGGAGCCGGTCTTTCTCCACGGAGAGCCTCTTTCAATACGCTGGCCATTTCGCCTGCGCTGATATTGGAGAAGATGCATTGCGGGGCGAAAGTCTCCAGGATCTCAGGCAATCCGCCAATTGGCGTGACGAACGCGGGCGTGCCGGCAGCGAGCGATTCGAGAACGATGAGACCGAAGCCTTCCAGCGACTGCGACGGCACAACGGTCAGATCGGCAGCGCGATAGGCAAGAGGAAGCTGCTCGTCCGGTACACGGCCCAGGCGCTGGACGTTGTTTTCCAGGCCAAGCGCGTTGATACGCTGCTGTAACTCGTCCGCGATGGGGCCTGTGCCGCCCAGCAGGATCAGGACCTCGGGGCATTCAGCCGCCAGGAGTTTCGCGGCGTCCAAAAGATTTTCAAGGCCCATACGGCGAACCTGTCTGCGCACGGTGAGGATGATCGGCCGGTCGGTAGGCCAACCTAATCGACGCCTCGCTTCGGTGCGCGAAATCGCAATGTGGAAACGATCAAGATCGACGCCGCCGGGGACGACTTCGACGCGCTCCTCCTTGACTCTGTATCCGGCAATCAGTTCGTCCTTGAATGCCTTCGAGAGGACGATGAGCCGACGGGCGCATAAATAGACGCGCTGCTCCAGCGTGGCTTTCATCCGCGACTTATAGCTGATTGCACCTTCGGCGCGACTCTCTGCCGCCCACGGTCCATGGAAATGAACTACGGTAGGAAATCCTTTGAGGCGGTCGAGGATCGGCATGGTATAGAGCGCGAAATGGGACACGATGAGATCAACCTGCTTCCGGTCAATCTGATTGAGGGCGAGACGGCGAACGGCGAGCATGCGTCCGGGGAGTACCGCGTCAGGCGCAGCAAAGGAGACCACGTGCCCCTCGCTCTCAGTGCGGACAGCATCCGATCCGGCAACCAGACCGTGGACAGAAGTTCCCGCAGCTGCGAGATGGCGAAGCAACTCGAAGTAGTAAGAATTGAGTCCTCCCGCGGTTTCGGTGTGCCACTCATTGCCTATCTGGAGTGTTCGCATGAGATCCTATCCACGTCTTGTCTGGTCTTGGGAACAGTCTGATTACGAGGGTGTGTTGCAGTCAGATGACAGATACGGCCGGAATGACCATTCGCTTTGCCACCGAGAGGATGCAAAAGGTTCAAAACGGATCGACCACGGCCCGTCGCCCTTGTATCATGGTCGTAATGATCACGGCTTTATATTAGCAAGCGGGCCGCACTTTTTCCCTTGAGCAATAACCGAGATGATCTCCGCTCTTCTATAAAAAATGATTGCAGCCGTCCGGCTTCATAACCTGGGTGGCAGCAGCCGGACGAGCGTAACATCTGCGAGAGAGAAACAGTTCGTGGTAGTCTGCGAGTCCTGTTTCTCGTTTCATCGCGCATCAACAGCTGAGATGGAGAAACCGTTTGAAGACGCTCATGCGCCAATTCGTTGGCGCGAAGTCCGGCGCATCAGCTATTTTCCAAACGGGCGTCGCCAATGTGATCGTGCAAGGCGCGAATATTCTCTCCGGCATTCTTACCGCACGAGCGCTGGGACCGGGCGGCCGCGGAGCATTGGCAGCGATCATTATGTGGCCACAATTTCTCGCCTATGCCATGACAGTGGGCGTTCCGGTGGCGACCGTGTACTGGCTCAGACGCCGGCCAGAACTGGGCAGAGAACTGAGTGCCGCAGCTTTGCTGTTGAGCGTTCTTTTCGGATTGTTGGCGGCGTTGGTGGGAATTGTCATCATTCCGTACTCGCTGCATACCTATCCGCCGGAAACGATTCAGTTCGCACGTGTATGGGTCATTGTCACTCCGCTCGCGCTGGCCGCGGTCACGATCATGTCGCAAGCGCAGGCGGCCGATGCGTTCACCAACCTGAACATCTTTCGCGTACTTTCTCCTTTGTCAGTATTGGCTGTTCTGCTGATAGAGAAGTTTTCGGGCCGTTTGACAGCCAACAGCGCCGCACTGGCGTACCTGCTCGCGGCAACGCCCGCTACCATCTGGATAACGATTTGGGCGTGGAAGCATTTCCGTCCCAACTTTCATTCGATCACGCCCGCAGCGAAGCTACTGTTAGGCTACGGCCTTCGTGCATGGGGAGTCGACCTGCTGGGAACGATAGCCAACCAGGTAGATCGCATCCTGGTCGTTGGCATGCTGAATCCGGAGTCGATGGGGCTCTATGTGGTTGCGCAGAGCGCCGCTGGTGTACTCGCTGTCCTGCCAAATGCTGTGGTACCGGTCAGCCTTCCACGATCGTCAGGGCGGAGCAGAGAGGAGATTACATCCATTACCGGCAGAGCCGCGAGGATGACGCTGCTGATCATGATCCTGGCATCGCTTCCGCTGCTTTTCTTTGGAGGCTTCCTGCTCAAGCTCGTGTACGGAGCGAAATTCGTAGCGGCCGCGATGGTTCTGCCGTTTCTCGTGGTCGAGGGGATTTTCGACGGCCTCACGTCGGTCCTGGCGCAGGCATTCCTGGCTTCCGGTTTTCCGGGTACAGTCACACTGCTACAGGGAAGTGGACTCGTTGCATCCATTCCTCTTCTCTACTGGTTTATTCCGCTGTTCGGCGTGCGGGGCGCAGGTTGTGCGCTCATGCTGGCGACGATGCTGCGCTTCGTGTTTATTTTTCTGAACTTTCCTTTCAAACTGGGTGTCAGGCCTCCCAACATGATGATCCAGCGGCAGGAGGTCGTGACTTTGTGGCGCAGAATTCGAGCCGCAGCCCCGGCTGCCTAAACGGGAGCAGACGAAGACCCATGCGAGAATTCGTTCCATGAGCGTAGCGGTCCTGGCAGCGAGGGAGGAACCGACAGCGAGCCTTGCAGAATGGCGGGCTGTCGGCATTGTTATGCCCCTCGCGTCTCAGCAGGGAGGAGCAGAAGCTTTGCTCCAGCATCTTCTTCGCCATCGCAATCACGCACACAGATATGTATGCGCATTCCTGCAAGACGGACCCCTGGTCAAGGAAGTGTCCGGGTTGGGATACGACACCACGGTGTTTCGTACTACCCATCTCTCACATGCGAGCAACTATCTCAAGACTGTTTGGTCGCTGCGTTCGTGGATGAAAGCCAAGAAACTGCGGACGGTTGTTTCGTGGATGCCCAAAGCGCACATGTATGTGAGTCCAGCAGCGATGTTCCTGGGGGTGCGGGTGGTATGGTTTCAGCACGGCGTTCCCCATCGGCATCCGATGGACCGGCTCATCTCTCTTTTCCCGGCGAAGGCTATACTCTGCTGTTCGCAGACGTCTAAACGTGGTCAGGATCAAATGTTTCCCCTACGCCAGAGCCACGTGTGTTATCCGGGAATTGTGCTTTCTTCCGGTGCAGCGACATCGAAGATCGACGCACGCCGTCGTCTCGGGCTGCCCGAAGCGGTGCCCATCGTCGGTATGGTTGCCCGATTGGAACACTGGAAGGGCGCGCATATTTTTGTGGAAGCAGCAGCGCAAATCTTCGAATGCTACCCCCAAGCTACCCTGTTTATTGTGGGTGGGGATCATCCGCTTGATCCCGCCTATGCAGAGAGAGTCAAGGGGCTGGTGCGGGAAATGAAATGCGGGGACCGGTGGATCCTGGCGGGTCAAAGGCCGATGACTGAGGTGCCGCTCTGGCATGCCGCCGCGGATTTGATCGTTCATCCAGTTGTTGGGGTCGAGCCCTTTGGCATGTCAGTGGTGGAAGCAATGGCTCTGGGAAAAGTGGTGGTGGCGAGCGATCTTGGCGGGCCTGCCGAAGTGATTCAAAACGGAATAAATGGAATCCTGATTCCCGGCGGAAAAGCGAGCCTGCTGGCCTCCACGGTGTCGCAGTTGCTTGAGGACCCGAACCGGTGCGCGGCCATTGAGAAGCAAGCCTCACTCCGCGCGCGGAGCTTTTCCGTCGATGCTTTCGCCGGGCGCTTCAATGAACTGATGACGTTGTTGCAATAAGCACTACTTGGAAAGGAAACTGCATGGGTATTCAGGCGCCCCCGGACCGGCTGGCTTTTGTCTCGCACCGGTTTCAACGCAACGATGGTCAGGGGCGGGTTAACTATGAGATTGTGCGCGCTGCCCTCGAACACGGGTATAACGTAACCGTAGTTGCATCATACTGTGCTGATGACATCGCGAACCATCCCCGCGCCCGCTACGTCCACATCGGAGGGGATAGGCTGCCGACCGAACTATTGAGGAACCTGGTGTTCGCCTGGAGCAGTGCCCGTTGGATTCGACGCCATCGCGATGAACTGGATATGGTCCAGGGGAACGGCTTTGTCACTTGGGAAACCTGCGATGTAGTTGCTGCACACTTCGTTCACACCGCGTGGCGAAAAAGCCCCTATTATCCGTTTACGTCTCTGTCGCCATATTCCCTTTATCAGCGTTTGTATACGTGGCTCAATTCGCGCTGGGAAAAACAGGCCTTTCTTCGCGCGAACCGTGTGATCGCAGTTTCGAGAGGTGTAGCGCGTGAGCTGGCCTCCCTCGGGGTTCCGGACCATCGGATCGAAGTGATCTATAACGGTGTGGATACCGATCAGTTCCAACCGGGTGAATCGGAGCGGACTTCGTTCGGACTGCCTTCCGGCGTTCCACTGGCGCTCTTTGTCGGGGATATCAAGACACCACGCAAAAATCTGGAGACCGTTCTCCGTGCGCTCGCATTGACCCCGGAAGTTCATCTGGCGGTGGCGGGGAAGGCCGCGGGCAGCCCATATCCTGAGCTTGCGCGAACCCTGGGAATCAGTGATCGAGTCATTTTCATGGACAAGGTTTCGCGTATCCCGGCGCTTATGCGGTCTGTCGACCTATTTGTATTTCCCTCCCGTTATGAGGCTCATCCGCTGGTTCTATTGGAAGCCATGGCTTCGGGGCTACCGGCGATCGTTTCCGGAAGTTTTGGCGCCGAAGACTTTTTGGGAACTGCCGGGGAGATCCTGAAGGATCCCAACGACATAGCTGCTCTGGCTGCAATGATGAATGAGCTGATTCACAACCCGGCGAAAAGAAAAACCATGGCCCTCGCCGGCCGTGACCGCGCACTCTCCATGCGATGGTCGTCGATGGCAGCCACCTATCTGGAGGTTTACAGCGAGTTGCTACGGGTGAAGTCTACAGCCGCCTGACCGGCTATGGAGCGACCTGCCGAAGCAACGGACGAGGCGCTGAAGATTGCATCGCTAGGTAGGGAGCCGCCCACATCGTACAGGCGTGTCGAGTACGAGGTTGTTTTCCTTAGCCCGCTAGTTCGCCGGCTCAACTAGGACTTCCACGGGATCATCGGAGACGGAGAAAGTTATCTGCTGTCCTGCGGATGTATAAGACACCTCGGCGCGTGTATCCAAATTGAGCACGGCGGCCACGCTAAGGCCGGCCGGTATGGTGAGCGTAACGGGTGCTGCGGCGGGAGAGCTGAGAGTAGCCCAGGTTCCGCTGGTGTTGCTGCGCTGCCAAACCGCGAAGAGGATCGAGTTTGCAGTATCTCCGGAACGAGCCCCCACCAACGATACGGTGTCCAGCGGATAGGTTCCCTTGTAGCCGGCAACGGTAGGCAGCGTGCTTGCCGTGTAGGGCGCGACCGGCGCCAGCTTGATTTTGCCGAGATCCGACATCAGGCCCGCCACTGCTGTGTAGGCAGGCAAAGGGCTGTGTGTCCCATCGGCGTTCGCTGTTGGATTGACGAAGCTGAAGTCGTCTGTGCTGGTGTCGTAGAGCCGGTAAAACTCAATCGGAGTAACGCCGGCTGCCTGATACCCGAGAAACTGGCGCATTACGAAGCGAGCCTTGTGGAGGTTATCACCCATGGCTCCCTCAAAACCGGTTTCAGTGATGTTGTGTCCGATGCCCCAACTGGGATTAATGGCCTTCTCAATCAGTGACAACTGCACCGCATAGGCCAAATTGGGCCCGACCCCCGCCAGGTTGCAGGAAGCGAAGTTTCCTGCCGCAGCTGCATGGATGCTGATGGTTGCTGCAAGGCACGGTTCGATCCACAGCTCATCCTCAGGATTGTTCCCGTAGGGGTGGAAAGACTCTGTGGTCACGATGGTATTTGGCTGTTGATACACGACTCCCGTGTTCGCCAGCATCTGCGGGTTCAACAGCGAATTGCCTCCGGTTTTTTCTGTGCCGCCCCAGTTATAGGTGACGCCGGCGGCCGGAGATGCCTGCGCTTGTATGGCGGCCGCAAATCCCCAGTTCGGAAGGTAAGTTGTCTGCGGGCCAGGACTCACCGGTACCGGCTGGTTGTCATAGAAGTCGTAGCGATCATCCCACGGATCATCGCTCCATGGCGGTTCATTCCAGATTTCCACTTCGCCGGTCACTCCCGATGCCGAGATCTTGCTGGCGAGAAATCCGGCATATCGCGCGTAGGCGAGAACGGAGGGATCGGTGGGACTGAACGATTGCGGGGGCGGGTGAAGGTACTCATTCACCACGTACTGTGTGGACGTTCCCGGCGGTAAGGCTGCGCTGAGTCCGGAGGCAAGCGTCAGCGTCGCGTGGGTGGCGTCCTGCAGGCTGATGCCGGTGATGAGGCCGCCGGCGTAGGAGTGCTTATTGGTGATGGGCAGGTTGGAGGAGCTGATGATGGTGTCGTAGAAGGGAGCCATCGTGGCCAGAGTGTCGCCTCCGCTTCCGGTTGCGAATTGCACATTCAGGGTCGTCGCACCGGCGGGGGCTCCATTGGGAACAGTCACGGTCAGGATCTGGTGGTAGGGCGAGCCGTAAGCGGCCACGATCGTCGAGTGCATTCCCACCGCGGCCGCCGATGCGAGCGCAGCCTGACAGTCAGGCTGCAGCGTGAATTGTGGAGAGGCGGCGCCGTTACCGGGCGGAGGGGTTTGATTTTCTGTTGAGACCCAACTGCATTGGTAGCGAGCATGGGTGGCACCGGCCGCTGCCGCCATCTGAAACTCCCAGTTGTTACCTGCGGTGATGTTGAAGCCCAACCCGTTTACCGCCTGGGAAGCAGGGATAGCACCCAAAGATTCCACCGTGGTTACGGAACCACCGCCGGACACCGGCTGAGTGGCCGTGACGACCGTCACCTGAGCGCTCGCGGCAGAATAACCTGATGCACTCGCGCTTAGGATGGACGATCCGGCGGCTATGCCGCTCAGAGTGAAGGTGCCGCTTGTGTGTCCAGCCGCAATCGTCAGCACCGAGGGCGATACCATCACATCGCTCGGTGCTGAGCTGGCCAGCGTGACGGAAACTCCTCCCGCCCCCGCCGGTGTTGCCAGAGTGATCGTGCCGGTGAGGTTAGCCCCCACATTCACGACGGTCGCAGGCAGGGAAAAGCTAAGTGCAGGAGCATTCACGTTAAACGAGGCGCTGGTGGCCGATGTCATTCCCGCGCTGGTTGCGGCGAGGGTATAACCATTGCCTGCATTTGGAATGCTGAGATTGGGAAAAATTGCAACGCCATTGACCGGCGTGACCGTGGTGGGACCATTAATTGCGGCGTTGGAGTTTCCGTTGAGACTCAGCATGATCGGGTTGGACGCGCCGGTAACGAGGTTTCCGTTGCTATCGATCGCACTGACTGCAGGCGCCGGGTTGAGGATCGAACCAGCGACAAAGTTCGACGGTTGCGTGCTGAAAACCAAGTGTGCGGTATTCGCCGCAGATAACGCGTCTACGCTCACCTGGGCGCTGGCTGCGGAATAACCGGCTGCTGTAGCTTTAATCACGGAAGATCCTGCACCCACCCCGTTTAGCGTAAATTTTGTGGTGCTCTGGCCGGCAGGGATCGAAAGTGCAGACGGCGATACGCTGACCGCCTGGGGGGAGGAACTGGACAGCATGATGGATGTCCCTCTCGATCCTGCCGGTGCTCCTAAGTTGATGTTTCCCGTGACCGTGCTGCCAATGCCGATCGACGAAGCCGGGAGGGAAAGGGACATTCCAGGCAGCGAGACGTTGAAGCTGGCGCTCTTGGCTGAGGCGAGCCCGGGAGTCGTCGCCGATAACGTCAGACCAGTGCCGGCGGCCGGTATGGTCAGATTGGAGAATACGGCAACACCTTGCACCGGCGTGATCGTGGTAGAACCGCTGAGAGGCACTCCGGAGTTGAGCGTGAGCGTAATCGTGTTCGCCTCGCCGGTGATGCGATTTCCGTTGCTGTCGACCACACTGACCGCGGGGGCGGGCGTCAGCGGTGATCCAACTTGCGCATTTTCCGGTTGCGTGCTGAAAATCAGGCGTCCCGGATTCACCGTGTAGCTTGCGGAAGAGATGGGGCTGCTGATTTCCTCCTCAATGGCAATGGCCCGAATCGTCTCATTGCCTGAAAGTGTGAAGGGTGATGTGTAGGTGGCGGAATCGGCGGACGGTGCGTTTCCATCGGTTGTGTAGTGGATCGCGACGTCTGGAACGGCGTCGGTCAGCGTTACCTGTTGCCCAGCCCAGTAGGTTCCAGCCGAAGGTTCAATGACCGGCGCCTGTGGCACAGGCAGCAGCGGCAACCGCCAGTCGGGGGGCGCAGAGAGGATGGTTGGTCGAAAGGCCGCCTGCTGGGGAATCAGGCTGAAGACATTGGTCGCATCCTCGTCCGGAGCTTGGGCAATCGCGAGGGCGGCATTGATGGTGTCGGTAGGTGGTGTACTCCCGCGTAAACTGCCGAGAGAGAACAGAAGTCCGCACGAACTTCCGTCCCCAGCGGTGCCTCCGTAAGAATTGACGCACGCGTTCAGCACATCTGCCAGGCTATCGAGTTTTGCGGTCTGAACTACGTAGCCATCCGGAACGCCCTTGCCGGGTGACACGCCGTGCGCCATATCTGCCAATTGCCGTGCCAGGGTAACAGCGGAAGAAAACGATGCGTCGCCGGCGCTTGAGCCCAGAAGTGTGGGAGAGGACATGTACGGAGCCAGTGGCCAAATCGAACCGATCGTCGTGACTTCGTTGACAGTTACGGTAGAAGACGACACCGTGTCCGTGCAGGTTCCGACCAGGGCCATCAGAGCTATAGCCGGATTGTTGTTACCCGAATTGGGTCCGGGATTGCCTTCGCGCGCTACCACATAAAGTTGTGCACTGGGCGAAGGGCAAACGGCGGTGAAAGAAAAGACTCCATTCTTATCGGAGCGGACGGGCTCGTTCAGTAGAGCCTTGGCCGGAGAGCTATTGCCGGAGGTTCCCGCAGAGTAAATCTGAATGGAGGAGCCACTGATCGTGTGTTGACCACCCTGCACGCTGCCGTTTACCGATATCACAGCGGGCATGGCGCCGGACCAGGACGGCTTTTCACATCCGTTGAGAAACGTGAGAGCGATCGCCAGCAGCCACAAACCCAAGAGTACACTGCACGCTCGTGAGCCGGGCGCGAGGTGTATTCGGGAATCGGAGATGAGCGATGTTGCTCTGCTTCGCTCCAACATGGAGTCCGAATCTCCTGCAAGGGAGACACGAAGTCTTGCGTCGCAGCCCGGACTTGTCCGATAGTCCGGCGACGCTTCGCAAGCCGTGTTTGAACCTCATGGTTGCGGTTCGGTGTTGTGGAGTGCGATAGAAAACAAACCCGTCAGCAAACGCAGCGCAGACGATTTCTTCTCTGCGCCAGGTTGAGCGAATCGCTCAGGCCGGTGTCTGGTTCAGGTTCACCTACGGGGGTGCTCGTCTCCTTTTATAGAGGGAATGCACCAAGGAGGGAACAGGAGTTTGCGCCATTCAAGCACAGAAGTAATTAAATTCTTTTTCATCTTTCGCGATATCAAACATCTTCTTGCTCCGGAAACCACGATCGCCTCGTTTTTGGCTCAGCAAGGGGATCAACCAGCTGTTTGTGGAGAGTGTTCCTCAGCCATGACGACAATTCCACAACCAGAACCCGTGGTATTCTGATCGCAATGTGATCGAGCAAACGTTGGTAAACTCGATCCCGGTGATCACCACGCCCGTCGACAACGGCGGATTCGGTCGCGTGAAGCGCGCCCGAAACGAAACAGGACGCACCGGATATTCCCACAATTTCTCTGCACAACGGTTGGAGTGCGCACAGGCTCACAGCGCCCTTCGCCGAGGGGCCCCAGGCAGCAGCACGGCGTGTTTCAGTGAGGACTTCGTCTCCTCAAGCTGAGCTTATGTCCACAAGGGCTGTGCCAGCTTGGCGAAACAGAACCGCAGGCAAAACTATGGTTTTGGATTATTACCAGCTACAGGAACAACCGTTTGGCGTTACGCCTGACTCCCGCTATCTATTTTTGAGCCCTACTCACAAAGAGGCTCTGAGCTCACTGATATACGGAATTGAGTCCGGGTGCGGGTTTGTCGCGTTGATTGCTACACCCGGTATGGGAAAAACGACGCTCCTGTTTCAGGCGTTGG
>Ga0335074_10013616_pt1 | contig 11430 bp, 10 predicted proteins | sample Lox_Sample_23_FD_206715 | JGI IMG/M metagenome (GOLD analysis project Ga0335074, IMG submission 206715) | Soil microbial communities from Loxahatchee National Wildlife Refuge, Florida, United States - Lox_Sample_2.3 | ecosystem: Environmental > Terrestrial > Soil > Wetlands | place: USA...
GAGACCGATTACACCGCGCTCATCGGCACGCTGGAGAAGAACGACGTCGGCATCGAGGGTCGACCGCCCAAGCAGCCGAATTTCCTCGCGCAGTTGCTGTTGCAGCTCGCGCCGGCGCTGCTGTTGATCCTCGTTTTCGTGTACATGCTGCGGCAGATGCAGGGCGCATCCGGCGGCCGGGGGGCCATGTCCTTCGGCAAGAGCCGCGCGCGTCTTCTTGGCGAGGATCAGGTGAACGTCACTTTCGCCGATGTGGCCGGGGTCGATGAGGCCAAGCAGGAGGTGGGCGAGATCGTCGACTTCCTCAAGGATCCGGGCAAATTCCAGAAACTTGGCGGCAAGATTCCCAAGGGCGTGCTCATGGTGGGCTCCCCCGGAACGGGCAAGACGCTGCTCGCCCGTGCCATCGCGGGCGAGGCCAAGGTTCCCTTCTTCACCATTTCCGGCTCCGATTTCGTGGAGATGTTCGTCGGCGTCGGCGCCTCGCGCGTGCGCGACATGTTCGAGCAGGCGAAGAAGCACGCCCCGTGCATCATTTTCATCGATGAAATCGATGCGGTGGGCCGGCATCGCGGTGCGGGCCTCGGCGGCGGTCATGATGAGCGCGAGCAGACGTTGAACCAGCTGCTCGTCGAGATGGATGGCTTCGAGGGCAACGAGGGCATCATTGTCATCGCGGCGACCAACCGTCCCGATGTGCTCGACCCGGCGCTGCTGCGGCCGGGGCGGTTCGATCGGCAGGTGGTGGTGCCGCTGCCGGACGTGCGCGGGCGCGAGCAGATTCTGCGCGTGCACATGCGCCGCGTGCCGCTCGCGGACGACGTCAAGCCGGCGCTCATCGCGCGCGGGACGCCCGGCTTTTCCGGCGCCGATCTCGCCAACCTGGTGAACGAGGCCGCCCTCTTCGCGGCGCGAGCCAACAAGCGCATCGTCGGCATGGACGAGTTCGAGCGCGCCAAGGACAAGATCATGATGGGCGCGGAGCGGCGCTCCATGGTGATGAGCGAGGAGGAGAAACGCATGACGGCCTACCACGAGGCCGGCCATGCGATCGTCGGCATGACGGTGCCGGAGCACGATCCGGTCTACAAGGTGACGATCATCCCGCGTGGCCGGGCCCTCGGTGTCACTCAGTTCCTGCCCGAGCAGGATCGCTACAGCATGTCCAAGCGGCGGCTCGAGAGCGCGATCGCGACGCTCTTCGGCGGGCGCATCGCCGAGGAGCTGATCTTCGGGCCGGAGTCGGTGACGACCGGCGCCTCGAACGACATCGAGCGGGCGACGGAGCTCGCGCGCAACATGGTCACCAAGTGGGGCCTGTCCGACAAGCTGGGGCCGCTGACGTACTCGGAGGAAACCGGCGAGGTGTTCCTCGGGCGCAGCGTCACCCAGCACAAGCAGGTATCGGACGTCACGGCGCACGCCATCGACGAGGAAGTGCGCAGCGTCATCGAGAGCAATTATCAGCGCGCGCGTCAGATTCTGACGAGCGCGCTCGAGAAGCTGCACCTGATGGCCGATGCGCTCATCAAATACGAGACCATCGATGAGGAGCAGCTGAAGGACGTCATGGCGGGAAGACCTCCCAAGCCGCCGGCGGGCTGGGACGATTCGCTGTCGAATCGGCCACCGCGGCCGCCCGCGGAGGGTTTGCCGGCGCCGGCACCGGGCAGCGCGATCGGACCGCCCGCGGGACAGCACTGACATCCCTTCACTGTCGGGGGCGGGCGCTCGAGCTCGAGCGGCCCGTCGTCATGGGGGTGCTGAATGTCACTCCCGACTCATTCTCGGACGGCGGACGCTTCCTGCGGTTGGAGGATGCGGTCGCTCGGGGACTGCGGATGGCGGAGGAGGGGGCGGCCATCATCGATGTCGGCGGAGAGTCGACGCGCCCGGGAGCGGAATCCGTCGGCGTGGAAGAGGAGTTACGTCGGGTCATTCCCGTCATCGCGCGGCTGCGCTCCCGCACTCGGGTCATCATCTCGGTCGATACCAGTAAGCCCGAAGTCATGCGGGCGGCCGCGACGGGTGGCGCCGGCATGATCAATGACGTGCGGGCTCTGCGCGAGCCGGGAGCTCTCGAAGCGGCGGTAGCCTCCGGCTGTGCGGTCTGTCTCATGCACATGCTCGGTGAGCCTCGTACGATGCAGGCTGCGCCGAGATACGCCGATGTGGTGAGCGAGGTTCGGCAGTTTCTCGCCGAGCGGGTCGAGACCTGCCGGGCCGCGGGCCTGCCGCCCGAGCGCATGGTGCTCGACCCCGGGTTCGGCTTCGGCAAGACTTTGGAGCACAATCTCGAGCTGCTGCGCCGCCTGAGGGAGCTGTCGGTGAAGGGCCTGCCGATCCTGGCCGGCCTGTCGCGCAAATCGATGGTGGGCGCGCTCACCGGCCGCCCGGCGGGCGAGCGCGTTCACGGCAGCGTCGCGCTCGCGGTGGTGGCAGCGCTCAACGGCGCGCGTATTCTCCGTGTGCACGATGTGGCCGCCACCGTCGATGCATTGAAGGTCGTGGCGGCGGTTGCGGGCGCGGCTGTTGCGCACGGCGGTTGATTACCGGCGGGAGATTATCTTTGACCCGACATTACTTCGGTAACGATGGGCGAGGCGCAACGCGCCGAGCGCACGACCAGGATGGTCGGGCCGGCTCAGCGCTTCAGGGACGATTGCTGCTGGAGGATCGGCCGTGACCCGACACTACTTCGGTACCGACGGCGTCCGCGGCCGCGTGGGCGAGCACCCGATGACCGTGGATTTCGCGCTGAAACTGGCGAGCGCCGCAGGTCGCGTGCTCGTGCCCGAAGGTGGCACCGTTCTCATCGGCAAGGACACACGCCTCTCCGGCTACATGTTCGAATCCGCCCTCGAAGCCGGCTTCGTAGCCTCGGGCGTGAATGTGATGCTGATCGGTCCGCTGCCGACGCCGGGCATCGCCTACATGACATGCCACTTCAATTGCGACTTCGGCGTCGTCATCAGCGCGTCCCACAATCCCTACGATGACAATGGCATCAAGTTCTTCGATCGCAGCGGCGCGAAGCTCTCGGACGAGCTGGAAGAGCGCATCGAGGCCGAGCTCGCCCAGCCGATCATCACGCGCACCTCCCGCAGCCTCGGTCGGGCCACCCGGGTCGATCGCTCCCGGCTCCAGTACCAGGAGTTCTGCGCCTCCACTTTGCCGAGCGGCACCGATCTCACCGGCTTGAAGATCGTTGTCGACTGCGCCAACGGCGCCGCCTACAAGGTCGGACCCCGTGTACTCGCGGACCTCGGCGCCGAGATCGTCCCCATCGGTTGCTCGCCGAACGGCCGTAACATCAACGATGGCTGCGGCTCGACCGCTCCGGAGCTCCTGCAGCTCACCGTGCCGGGCGTGCGCGCGCATCTCGGGCTCGCCCTCGATGGTGACGGCGACCGGCTCGTCATGGTCGATCATCTCGGCCGCACTCTCGATGGCGATCAGCTCCTTTACATCATCGCGCAGGCGCGCCAGGGCAGCGGCTCGCTGCGAGGCCCGGTGGTCGGCACGGTCATGAGCAACCTCGGTCTCGAGGTGGCGCTGCGCGAGAGCGGCATCGGTTTCCAACGCGCGCAGGTCGGAGATCGCTATGTGCTCAGTCTCCTGCGCGAGACCGGCGGCATCCTCGGCGGCGAGACCTCCGGTCACATCATCTGCCTCGACAAGACGACGACCGGTGATGGCATAGTGAGCGCCCTGCAGGTGCTTGCGGTGATGAAGCAGACGGGGCGCTCGCTGGCGGAGCTCGCCTCCGGCATGCGCAAGTTCCCACAGGTCCTGCTCAACGTGAAGGTTGCGGCCCGATTCGATCCCGCCACGGTGCCGGCGGTGCGCGAGGCGGTGCAACGGATCGAGAAGCGCATGAATGGCGAGGGCCGGGTGGTGCTGCGTCCCTCGGGCACCGAGCCGGTGATTCGAGTGATGGTGGAAGGTCGCGACGAGGGCGTCACCCGGGCCGCGGCGACCGAGCTGGCGGAGGTCGTGCGCACCGCCGCGGGGTAGCCGCGTTGCGCGTGGGGGGATCGGTGGCTATGATCCCGGCCCCCCGCTTGAGGTCGAGGCATGCGCCGCCCCATCGTTGCCGGAAACTGGAAAATGCATGGGACGCGCACCGAGAATGCGCGCCTCATCGAGGAGATCATCTCCGGCTATCCGGCCGAGCCCGTGGCGGAATGCATCGTCTGTCCGCCTTATGTGTATCTGCAGGAAGTGGGGCGGCTGTTGCGCGACAGCGCCATCCTCATGGGCGCGCAGGACGTGTGCGCCGATGCTCAGGGCGCTTTCACCGGCGAGGTCTCGGCCACGATGCTGAAGGACGTCGGCTGCCAGTACGTCATCGTCGGGCACTCCGAAAGGCGGCTCCTCTATCGTGAGAGCGATCAGCTCGTCGCCCGCAAATTCGCCGCGGCCCACGCTCGCGCCCTGGTGCCGATCTTCTGTGTGGGCGAGCAGCTTGCGGACCGGGAGACCGGCCGCACCGGCGACGTCGTGGCGCGCCAGCTCGATGCGGTCCTCGAGCTCTGCGGCGCGCAGGCATTGCAGGGCGCGGTGATTGCCTACGAGCCCGTCTGGGCCATCGGCACCGGTCGCAACGCGACTCCGGAGCAGGCACAGGAGGTCCACGCCTTCATTCGTGCCCGGATCGCGGCCCGGGATGCTACAATCGCAAATGCCACCCGCATCCTCTACGGTGGCAGCGTCAAGGCGAGCAATGCGGCGGAGCTCTTTGCCATGCCGGACGTGGACGGCGGCCTGATCGGCGGCGCTTCGCTCAAAAGCGACGAATTCCTGGCGATCCTGGCCGCCACAGGATCACGCTGAGTTTACTTGCCTGATGTTGGCCCTATGCTGCACGCGTTTCTGATAGTCGTTCAAATCATCTCGGCGATCTGCATCATCGTCCTCGTGATGCTGCAGCGCGGCAAGGGTGCGGAAGCCGGCGCGGGTTTTGGCGCGGGAGCCTCCGGCACCGTATTCGGAGCGCGCGGGGCGACCACCGCCCTCTCGCGGGCGACCGCCATCTTCGCCGCCATCTTCATGCTCAACAGTCTCGCGCTGACTTACCTGAGCACGCACTCGCACCAGCAGCAGACGACCATACTGGACATCGCGGGCCAGAAGGCGCCGGCCGGCGGGGCGAGCAACCAGGCCAACTCGACGCCCGCGATGCGCAAGGCGCCGGCCCCCGCGCCGGGGATCTCGACGCCGCCGCAGCCGCCGCCGACGCCGCAGCCCAAGCCGCAGAAATGATCGCGCGCGAGCGCGATCCGCGACTTGACGCCTGAGACCGTTGCCGCAAGCGATTGACCAGAAGCGATTGACTAGTGCCGACGTGGTGGAATTGGTAGACACACTAGCTTGAGGGGCTAGCGCCGCAAGGTGTGGGAGTTCGAATCTCCCCGTCGGCACCAAAAAAGTCTCGAGCACTGCTAGAATGGGCGGCTTGCAGCGGGAGCAAGCCGAGACAGGACTCGCGCGGTCCCGGTGTGGCAGCTTTTGTTTCGGGCGAGAGGCATGCTGACCAACTACCTACCGATACTCATCTTCCTCGTGATCGCGACCGGGCTCGCGCTCCTGCTGCTCGTTCTCGGCACCCTCATCGGTCGGTTCTTCTCACGCAATCCCGCCGACCGCGACAAGCTCTCGCCCTACGAGTGCGGCTTCGAGGCCTTCGAAGACAGCCGCATGAAGTTCGACGTGCGCTATTACCTCGTCGCCATTCTCTTCATCGTGTTCGATCTCGAGATCGCGTTCCTCTTTCCGTGGGCGGTGGCGCTCGGCAAGATCGGAACCCCGGGTCTCGTCGCCATGGGTGTCTTTCTTGCCATCCTCACCGTCGGCTTCATCTACGAGTGGAAGAAAGGGGCGCTGGAGTGGGATTAGATCCGGAAGGCGCCGAAGGCTTCGCACAGCGAGGTTTTCTCACCACACAGGTCGACAACCTCCTCAACTGGGCGCGCACCGGCTCGCTCTGGCCGATGACCTTCGGGCTCGCCTGCTGCGCGGTGGAGATGATGCACGCCGGCGCCTCGCGTTACGACCTCGACCGCTTCGGCGTCGTATTTCGCCCGAGCCCGCGCCAGTCGGACGTCATGATCGTCGCCGGGACGCTGGTCAACAAGATGGCTCCCGCCCTGCGCAAGGTCTACGACCAGATGGCCGAGCCGCGCTGGGTCATCTCGATGGGCTCCTGCGCCAACGGCGGCGGCTATTACCACTATTCCTACTCGGTCGTGCGCGGCTGCGACCGGATCGTGCCGGTCGATGTCTACGTGCCGGGCTGCCCGCCGACGGCGGAGGCGCTGGTGTACGGCATCATCCAGCTGCAGAAGAAGATCGCGCGCACCAGCACCATCGCTAGATAGAAAGATGGCAGAACCGACCCCCCCGCCTGGCGAGAAGGCCGCGGACGGCGCGAGCCCGGTTGCGTCCGAGCTGTCGCGCAAGATCGAGGCGCAGCTCAAGGAGGCGGTGCAACGCCTGCCCGCGCTGCCTGGCGAGCTGACCTATGAGGCGCGGCCCGACGCGCTCCTTGCCGTCTGCCGCACCCTGCGCGATGCGCCGGATCTCAGGTTCGAGATGTTGATGGACCTCGCCGCCGTCGACTATCTGCACTACGGGCGTGACGAGTGGCAGACCGACACCGCGACCCACTCCGGCTTCAGCCGCGGCAGGGTGGCGCGCGCGAGCGCGCCGGACCCCCACATGCCGGGCCGCTTCGCGGTCGTCTACCAGATGCTCTCGATCACGCACAACGCGCGGCTGCGGCTACACGTCAAATGCCCCGACACGCAGGAGCCGACGGTCGACTCCGTGATCGATGTGTGGGCGGGCGCCAACTGGTTCGAGCGCGAGGCGTTCGACCTTTTCGGAATTCTCTTCCGCGGGCACCCCGACCTGCGCCGCCTGCTCACCGACTACGGCTTCATCGGGCATCCATTCCGCAAGGATTTCCCGCTCATCGGCAATGTCGAGGTGCAGTATGACCCGCAGAGAAAGCGCGTGGTGTATCAGCCGGTGAGCATCGTGCCGCGGGTGCTCGTGCCGAAGGTGATCCGTCACGATCACCGCTACGACCCGGCGCTCAAGGACCCGGAGGCGCCGCGCTAGCATGAAGCGCTCCACGGACCACTGATATGGCGACCAACTCGATGAGCGAGATCCGCAACTACACCATGAACTTCGGGCCGCAGCACCCCGCGGCCCATGGGGTGCTGCGCCTCGTGCTCGAGATGGACGGCGAGGTCATCCAGAAAGCCGACCCGCACATCGGCCTGCTGCATCGCGCGACCGAGAAGCTCGCGGAGTCCAAGCCCTTCAACCAGTCGATCGGCTACATGGACCGGCTCGATTACGTCTCCATGATGTGCAACGAGCACTCCTACGTGCTCGCCATCGAGCGGCTGCTCGGCATCACCGCCCCCGAGCGCGCGCAGTACATCCGCGTGATGTTCGATGAGATCACGCGCATCCTGAATCATCTGCTGTGGCTGGGCTCGCACGCGCTCGATATCGGCGCCATGACCGTGTTCCTGCTGTGCTTCAAGGAGCGCGAGGAGCTCATGGACGTCTACGAGGCGGTCTCGGGCACACGCATGCACGCCACCTACTATCGCCCGGGCGGCGTCTACCGCGATCTGCCGGAAGTGATGCCGCGATACCAGCCCTCGAAGTGGCGCTCGCAGAAGGAAGTCGATCGCCTCAACGAGGCGCGCTCCGGCACCATGCTCGATTTCATCGAGGCGTTCACGCAACGCTTCCCGGCCGCCATCGACGATTACGAGACGCTGCTCACCGATAACCGCATCTGGAAGCAGCGCACCGTCAACATCGGCGTCGTGACGGCGGAGCGCGCGATGCAGCTCGGGTTCTCGGGGCCGATGCTGCGTGGCTCCGGCATCGTGTGGGATCTGCGCAAGAAGCAGCCGTACGAGGTCTACGACCGGATGGAGTTCGATATCCCGGTGGGGGTGAACGGCGACTGTTACGACCGCTACCTCGTGCGAGTCGAGGAGATGCGGCAGTCGAATCGGATCGTCCGCCAGTGCGTCGACTGGCTGCGCAGCAATCCCGGCCCGGTGATGATCGATGATCGCAAGATGCGCGCGCCACGCCGCGAGCACATGAAAGGCGACATGGAATCGCTCATTCACCACTTCAAGTTCTTCACCGAGGGCTATGAAGTGCCCGAGGGAGAGACCTATGCCGCGGTGGAGGCGCCGAAGGGCGAGTTCGGCATCTATCTCGTATCCGATGGAGCCAACAAGCCGTACCGGGTGAAGTGCCGCGCCCCCGGTTTTCCACATCTCGCCGCGCTCGAGGAGATGGTTCGCGGCCACATGTTGGCCGACGTGGTGGCGGTGATCGGCACGCAGGACATCGTCTTCGGGGAAATCGACCGTTGAGCAACGAGACCCAGAGCCGCGCCGCGGACGCCGATGCCACCAAGCTCCTCTCGGAGCACACCCGGCGCGAGATCGATCACTGGGTGGCCAAATTCCCGCCCGGGCGGCAGCGCTCCGCGTGCATCGCGGCGCTGCGCGCGGCGCAGGAGCAGAACAACGGCTTTCTCACCGCGGAACTGATGGATGCGGTGGCGGTGTATCTCAAGCTGCCGCCGATCCAGGTCTACGAGGTCGCGAGCTTCTACTCGATGTTCGAGATCCATCCCTGCGGACGGCACCACGTCAGCATCTGCACCAACATATCGTGCATGCTGAACGGCGCGGAGGATCTCGTCGCGCATGCCGAGCGCAAGCTCGGTATCCGGCTCAACGAGAGCACGCCCGACGGGCGCATCTTCTTGAAGCGCGAGGAGGAGTGCCTCGCCGCCTGTACCGGCGCGCCCATGATGATGGTCGATCACGTCTTTCACGAGCATCTCACTGCGGAGAAGCTCGATCAGGTTCTCGATGAGCTGAAGTAGCGCCATGGCCGTAACCCCGGACAAGATGAATCTCGTGGTGTTCGAGCCGTTGAAGCTCGAGCGCCCGTGGGAGCTCGCGACCTACCGCCGGATCGGCGGTTACGAGGTCTGGGAGAAGATCCTCGCCGAGAAGCCCCCGCGCGAGCAGATCATCGATGCGGTGAAGGCCTCGGGATTGCGCGGCCGGGGAGGCGCGGCCTTTCCCACCGGCACCAAGTGGAGCTTCATGCCGCGCAACTCGCCGGTGCAGAAGTACCTGGTCTGCAACTCCGATGAGAGCGAGCCCGGTACCTGCCACGATCGCGACATCCTGCGCTACAACCCGCACGCGCTCATCGAGGGTCTGGCGATCGGCGGCTATGCCACCAACTCCACCGTCGCCTACAACTACATCCGCGGGGAGTTCCTGGGCGAGCCCGTGCCGCGCTTCGAGGCGGCGCTGAAGGAGGCTTACGAGGCCGGGCTTCTCGGCGGCAACATCCGCGGCAGCGGTGTCGATTTCGACATCCGCACCTTCGTCGGCGCCGGCGCCTACATCTGCGGCGAGGAGACCGGGCTCCTCGAGTCGCTCGAGGGCAAACCGGGCAAGCCGCGCTTCAAGCCGCCGTTTCCGGCGAACTTCGGCCTCTACGGCCAACCGACCACGATCAACAATACGCTGAGCTTCGCCTCGGTGCCGACGATCCTGCGCAAGGGCCCGCAGTGGTTTGCGGCTCTCGGGCCGCCGAACTCCGCGGGCACGGTGATCTATTCGATCTCCGGGCATGTCGAGAAACCGGGCAACTTCGAGCTGCCGCTCGGCATTCCCTTTCGCGATCTGCTCGAGCTCGCCGGCGGCGTTCGCGGCGGCCGGCGCCTGAAGGCCGTCATTCCCGGCGGCTCCTCCGTGCCGGTGGTGCCCGGAGAGGTGATGCTCAAGACCAACTTCGACTACGACTCGCTGCGCGCCATCGGCTCGGCGGTCGGAACCGCGGCGGTCATCGTCATGGACGAGACCACCTGCATGGTGCGGGTGCTCGAGCGCATCTCGCGTTTTTACATGTCCGAATCCTGCGGCCAGTGCACGCCTTGCCGCGAGGGCACGGGCTGGATGAATCGGCTGCTGAAGCGGGTGCTCGCGGGCGAGGCGCGGCGCGAGGAGCTCGCGCTCCTCGTCGATGTCGCCAACCGCATCGAGGGGCACACGATCTGCGCGCTCGGGGATGCGGCGGCCTGGCCGGTGCAGAGCTTCCTCAAGCATTTCCGGCACGAGTTCGAGTACATGATCGATCACGGCGGCCGCAGCATCGTCGAGGAGCAGCTCGGAGCACGGGCGGCATAACATGGCTGAAGAATTCGTCAACGTCGAGATCAACGGCAAGCCGGTCAAGGCCCGCAAGGGCGAGATGATCATCCGCGTCACCGACGCGAACGGCGCCTACGTGCCGCGTTTCTGCTATCACGACAAGCTTTCGGTGGCGGCCAATTGCCGCATGTGTCTGGTCGAGGTGGAGAAGGCGCCGAAGCCGATGCCGGCGTGCGCCACCCCGGTCGTCGAGGGCATGAAGATATTCACCGACTCGCCACGGGCGATCGGCGCTCAGCGGGCGACCATGGAGTTCCTGCTGATCAATCACCCGCTCGACTGTCCGATCTGCGATCAGGGAGGGGAGTGCGAGCTGCAGGACCTGGCGGTCGGCTTCGGCCGCGATGTCTCGCGCTTCACCGAGCGCAAGCGCTCGGTGCAGGATGAGAACTTGGGTCCCCTCATCGCCACCGACATGACGCGATGCATCCATTGCACCCGCTGCATCCGCTTCACCGAGGAAATCGCCGGCATCCAGGAGCTCGGCATGATCGGCCGGGGCGAGCAGATGAAGGTGCGAACCTACATCGAGAGCACCGTGCATCATGAGCTCTCGGGTAACGTGATCGACCTCTGTCCGGTGGGCGCGCTCGTCTCCAAGCCCTACCGCTTCACCGCCCGCGCCTGGGAGATGATGTCGGTGCCGCTCGTCTCGCCGCACGATGGTACCGGCAGCAATCTTTTCGGACACGTGCTGCGCGGGCGGCTGATGCGGGTGGTGCCGCGCGAGAATGAGGCCATCAACGAGACCTGGATCGCCGACCGCGACCGCTTCAGCTACGAAGGGGTCTACAGCCATGAGCGCCTCGAGCGGCCGATGATCCGCAAGGACGGCGCCAGAGACGGTCAGTGGATCGAGACCGACTGGGAGACGGCGCTCGCGAAAGCGGCCGAAGGAATCTCCCGCTACGGCAACACCGCCGGGGAGGGCTCTTCCGGGCGCGCCCGCGGCTCCGATTTCGGGGTGCTGGCGAGCCCCTCGGCCACTCTCGAGGAGCTGTATCTCGCGGGCCGCATCGCCCGCGGCTCAGGGGCCGGCAACATCGATTCGCGCCTGCGTCAACGCGATTTCCGCGATCAGGATTCCGATCCGTTTTATCCGAGCCTCGGACTTCGCATCGCCGACATCGACTCGCTTCAGGGC
>Ga0335074_10013617_pt1 | contig 11430 bp, 11 predicted proteins | sample Lox_Sample_23_FD_206715 | JGI IMG/M metagenome (GOLD analysis project Ga0335074, IMG submission 206715) | Soil microbial communities from Loxahatchee National Wildlife Refuge, Florida, United States - Lox_Sample_2.3 | ecosystem: Environmental > Terrestrial > Soil > Wetlands | place: USA...
TGACGGCGCTGGCCGCGTGCGGCGTCGAGATCGCGGGCCGCGAGCCGCACAGCTTCGCGCCCAACGGCATCAACGACGAATACCTGGCCACGAAGGCGGCGCGCTTCGGCCACCTGCTGGATTGATCGTGCCCATGGTGCAGGCGGTGGTGTACCCGGACGGCCGGCTGGTACTGAAAGGTCACGTGTTCCGCGCGGCCCTGGGGCGGGCTGGCGTGCGGGCGCACAAGCAGGAAGGCGATGGCGCGACGCCGGCCGGTGTGCTGCCATTGCGCCGCGTGCTGTACCGGCTGGATCGGGTGCGTCCGCCCGATTGCGCGGTGCCGATCGAGCCGATCGCCGAAACCGACGGGTGGTGCGACGATCCGGAGCACCGCGACTACAATCGCCAGGTCCGCCTGCCGCATGAGGCACATTGCGAAGAGCTGTGGCGGCAGGACGGGCTGTACGACGTGATCGGGGTGCTGGGCTGGAACGATGCTCCGGTGGAGAAGGGCCGCGGGTCGGCGATCTTCCTGCACGTGGCAGGGGCGGAGTACGGTCCGACGGCGGGCTGCATCGCGCTGGCGCTGGCGGACCTGCTGCGGGTACTCGCGGCCAGCGTGACGGAGCTGGTGGTGGGGGGGTGAGTCGCTTTTGGGTTATGTTGGCGGGGGACGCGGCGCGGCATTGGCGATGGTCCCGTGCGTGGTGTTGCGCGGGGATTTTTCCGGGATTTTTCGCGTGAGGTCCGGTTGCTTGGTCCGTCCGGCTGTTGGAGCCGAGCAGAGATTTTGCGGATCCCACAGATCAGGGCAGGAACGCATGTTTCTGGCATGCGTCCCGGGCGATGAAATCTGTACTGCTGATCGTCTGGATCGCCGCGGCTAGTAAGGAATTTCCTGCCGGTCCTTGAGATGGACCGAAGATGCCAACAGTGCCGGCGAATCTGCGTGCAGCGACGTGCATCTGCGTGACTGCCTGAACATGATCGTACGCAACGAGCAGCGCATCATCACGCGCTGCCTTGAAAGCGTGGCCGCGTATATCGATTGCTGGGTCATCGGCGGCACCGGTTCAAGCGACGGCACGCCGGAAACCATTGAAACGTTCTTTCGCGACCGAGGCATTCCCGGCGAACTGCACTATTTTCCGTTTGTGAATTTCGAGCAAGCGAGGAACGAGGCTTTGGTGCGTGCCCGCGCCTCGGCACTCTCGTTCGACTATCTTCTGCTTACCGATGCCATGGAACTGGAGGTCGCCGACCCATCGCTCCGCGACCGGCTGTTCGTGCGCACCGTCGCGGAACGGTGGCGCACCTGGGAGACATTGATCGCCCCCGCGCTGCGACGGCCCCCGCTGGCGCCGATCCTCGCGGCCTTCCCCGGCGAGGTTCGCCCGGGGCTGATGGAGCAAGCGAACGCGTGGGACGCGCGGCGGGGATGAGCAGCCGTGGCTACGGCCACGCCACCAGCGGCGGCAGGCTCATCAGGATCGCCTCGACGTTGCCGCCGGTCTTCAATCCAAACAGCGTGCCGCGGTCGTGGATCAGGTTGAATTCGACGTAGCGGCCACGGCGCACCAACTGGTGCGCGCGCTCCGCCTCGGTCCATGGCTCGAACATGCGGCGGCGCACGATGCGGGGGAACGCGTCGAGGAAGGCCTCGCCCACGTCGCGCACGAACGCGAAGTCGGCTTCGGCGTTGCCGGTGTCGTGGCGGTCGAAGAAGATACCGCCGGCACCCCGCGGCTCGTTGCGGTGCGGCAGGAAGAAATAGCGGTCGCACCACGCCTTGAACGTCTCGTAATAGCGCGGATCATGCCGGTCGCAGGCGGCGCGGAAGGCGGCATGGAAATCCCCTGCGTCCACCAGGGCCTCCGGCGTGTCCGGCCGCATCGGGGTCAGGTCCCCTCCCCCGCCAAACCAGCCTTTGGTGGTGATCAGCATCCGCGTGTTGAAATGAGCAGCCGGCACGCGCGGCGAGGCCATGTGCGCCACCAGGCTGATGCCGCTGGCCCAGAAGCGCGGATCCTCGGCCGCGCCCGGGATCTGGGCACGGAACTCCGGGCTGAACTCGCCCCAGACGGTGGAGACGTTCACCCCCACTTTCTCGAACACGTTTCCCCCGCGCATCAGGCTGATCACCCCGCCGCCGCCGTCTGCGCCGTCCGGCGTCGGGCGGGACCACGGGGTGCGGGCGAAGCGGGCCTGGGAGGCAGGGGGAGCCCCGTACCTCCCATCGTTTCCAACCCCTGCACGCCCCGCCTCCGCCTCGATCGCCTCGAACGCGGCGCACAGGCGGTCGCGCAGGGCCTCGAACCAGGCGCGCGCGGGCTTCCGCAGTGCCTCATGCGCCACCGGTGCCGGCTTTTCCGCTGCGCCGTCCATCTGGGGGGTTGTTCCAGCCATGCGATCAGAGTAGCCCCTCCCAGGCCACTAGTACAGAGGGTGTGTTGCCGTGCCGCAAGCGCCCCCTTAAGGTGCGCCGCCGCGGTCCGGGACCGCTGTGGCATGGTCGGGGGATCGGGCAGGTCGCGGGGCCTGTCCGCGGTCAGGTGCGCCCAGCACCGGCCGTCATGAGAAGAGGGGTAGAATGTCGCACGTCGCCGCTTTGCACGGCCCCGGGCCCGCCGGTGAGGTTGCCAAGCGCGATTTTCTGAAACTGGTTACCGGTGCCGCCGCCGCCGTTGGCACGGCCGCGTTCGCCTGGCCCCTGATCGATTCGATGAACCCGGCGCAGGACGTGCTGGCGCTGTCGGCGGTCGAGGTGGACCTCGCGCCGATTGCCACAGGTTCCGGCATTACCCTGATGTGGCAAGGCAAGCCGGTCTTCGTCCGCCACCGGACAGAGCATGAGATCAGGGCGGCGCAGGACGTGAAGCTGGCGCAGTTGATCGACCCGCAGCCCGATTCGGCGCGGGTGAAGCCGGACCACGCGCAATGGATCGTGCTGATCGGCATCTGCACACACCTTGGCTGCGTGCCGCTTGGCAACAAGCCCACCGAGCCGCGCGGCGACTGGGGCGGCTGGTTCTGCCCCTGCCACGGCAGCCAGTACGACACGTCGGGGCGCGTGCGCCACGGCCCGGCGCCCGCCAACCTTGCGGTGCCGGCCTATGCGTTCGACACCGACAGCAAGATCAAGATCGGCTGACGAGAGGAAATACCGCCGATGGCCGGCCAGCTACACGACAGCGACTTCAAGAATCCCGTCATCCAGTGGATCGACACGCGACTGCCGATCTTCACGATGATGCAGAAGGAATACGCGGTATTCCCGACGCCGAAGAACTTCAACTACTTCTGGAATTTCGGCGCGATGGCGGTGGTGACGCTGGTCATCATGATCGTCACCGGCATCCTGCTGGCGATGAACTACCAGCCGAACACCGAACTCGCCTTCGATTCCGTGCAGCACATCATGCGCGACGTGAACTACGGGTGGATGCTGCGCTACATCCACGAGAACGGCGCCTCGATGTTCTTCATCGTCACCTACATCCATATGTTCCGCGGGCTCTACTACGGGTCCTACAAGAAGCCGCGCGAGCTGCTGTGGATGATCGGCGTGGTCCTGCTGCTGCTGATGATGGCGACGGCGTTCATGGGCTACGTGCTGCCCTGGGGCCAGATGTCCTATTGGGGCGCCACCGTCATCACCAACCTGTTTTCGGCCTTCCCGGTGGTGGGGCACGGCATCGTTACCTGGCTGTGGGGCGGGTTCTCGGTCTCCAATCCGACGCTGAACCGCTTCTTCGCGCTGCACTACCTGCTGCCCTTCGTACTGCTTGCCGTGGTCGGGCTGCACGTGATGGCGCTGCACGTCACGGGCTCGAACAATCCGCTGGGCATCGACGTGAAGTCGCCGCAGGACACGGTGCCGTTCCATCCGTACTACACCGCGAAGGACAGCGTCGGGCTGTGCGTGTTCCTGCTGGTGTGGGCGATTTTCGTGTTCTTCGCGCCGCACATGCTGGCGGACCCGAACAACTCGATCCCGGCCAACCCGTTGCAGACGCCGGACGACATCGTGCCGGAATGGTACTTCCTGCCATTCTACGCGATCCTGCGCTCGATCCCGAACAAGCTGGCGGGCGTGTGCCTGATGTTCGGCTCGATCCTGGTGTTGTTCGTGCTGCCGTGGCTGGACACCTCGCCGGTGCGCAGCGCGCGGTTCCGGCCGATCTACCGCAAGGTGATCTGGCTGCTGGTGCTGGCGGTGATCGGGCTGGGCATCTGCGGCGCGCACAAGCCGCTGGGCATCTGGGTGCCGCTGTCGCGCATCTGCGCGCTGTACTATTACCTGCATTTCCTGGTGATCCTGCCGCTGCTGGGCAAGCTGGAGCGACCGCTGCCGCTGCCGGAAAGTATCAGCAAGGCAGTGCTGACGCGGGGTGGAGGGCCGTTGCCGCAAGGCGCGGCGGCAAAGCCGATGGAGAAGGCCTGATGCGCGCGGTCGCTTGGTATTTCGCCGCCGCCCTGCTGCTGGGCAGCATGGCAGCGGCGCCCGCGCTGGCGCAGGATGAAGCGCCGGTTCCGCCGCACCAGGAGTGGAGCTTCCAAGGGCCGTTCGGCACCTATAACCTGGCCGACGCGCAACGCGGCTTCCAGGTTTACAAGGATGTTTGCTCCAACTGCCATTCGATGAACAACCTGCATTACCGCGACCTGGCGGGGATCGGGTTGTCGGAGGGCCAGATCAAGGCGATCGCCGCCTCGGTGCAGGTGCCGGATGGTGTGGACGACCAGGGTAACCCGAAGGAAGGTCCGGGCACGCCCGCCAGCATGTTCCGCGCGCCGTTCCCGAACGAGGAAGCGGCGAAGGCCGCGCTGAAAGTGGCGCCGCCCGATCTGTCCAACATCATCAATGCGCGGGAATACGGGCCTGACTACGTGTATGCGATCCTGAACGGGTTCTCCAGCCCGCCGCCCGGCTTCAAGCTGGCGGAAGGTTCCAATTACAACGAGTACTTCCCCGGCCATCAGATCGCCATGCCGCAGCCGCTGCATGGCGGCGACGTGACGTTCGCAGACGGCGCGCCGAACACGATACCGGCCGAGGCGCATGACGTGGTGACGTTCCTGGCCTGGGCCTCGGACCCCAACATGGTCCAACGCAAGCAGATCGGCTGGCGGGTGGTATTGTTCCTGGTGGTGATGACGGGACTGACCTACGCGGTGAAGCGCAAGGTGTGGGCGGACGTGGAGCACTGAGGGCGGGCGCGGCACCCATCGTTGCGCGACGGGTAGCGCCCGGCGCCACACGCACCCATCGGCGCGCGACGGGTAGCGGCGGCCGCCCCACCATGTCATTGCGAGGCGCGTAGCGCCGAAGCAATCTCGCGCCCGGAGATGTACGACCGTCCGTGCGCCTCTCGATCGAGATTGCTTCGGCGCTGCGCGCCTCGCAATGACATGTGGGACGCACGCGCCGCAATGACGCGTGGGACGCACGCCTCGCAATGACATGTGGGACGTGCGCGCCGCAATGACGCGTGGGACGCGCGCCCCGCCACGACGCGTGGGACGCGCGTCCCGCCATGACACTTGGGACGGAGGATCGCGCCGATGTCAGATCAACCGATCGTCGAACCTGTCATCGGCATCGTCGGCGGCTCCGGCCTGTATGAGATCGCGGGGCTGGAGGACACCGCCTGGCAACAGGTGGAAACGCCCTGGGGCATGCCGTCCGATGCGCTGCTGTTCGGGCGGCTGGACGGCGTGCGCTGCGTGTTCCTGCCGCGGCACGGGCGCGGCCATCCGCTTTCGCCGACGCATCTGAACTATCGCGCGAACATCGACGCGCTGAAGCGGTCCGGCGTTACCGACGTGATTTCGCTGTCGGCGGTGGGCAGCCTGCGCGAGGACCTGCCGCCCGGGCATTTCGTGATCGTGGACCAGTTCATCGACCGCAGCTTCGCTCGGGAAAAGAGCTTTTTCGGCGAGGGCGTGGTGGCGCATGTCTCGATGGCGCATCCGGTGTGCCCTCGTCTGGGCGATGGGGTGGAAGCCGCGTGCCGCGAGTTGTCGCTGCCCGTGACTCGCGGCGGGACGTATCTGGTGATGGAGGGGCCGCAGTTCTCCACCAAGGCCGAAAGCGAACTCTACCGGTCCTGGGGCTGCAGCGTCATCGGCATGACCAACATGCCGGAAGCGAAACTGGCGCGCGAGGCGGAGCTTTGTTACGCGACCGTCGCCATGGTGACGGATTACGATTGCTGGCATCCGGACCATGACCACGTCACGGTCGAGGCTGTGGTGAAGGTATTGCTCGACAATGCAGAGCATGCGCGGGCGGTGGTGCGGGCCGTGGTGCCGGAAATCGGGCGGCGGCGTGCGCTGTGCCGCGGCGGATGCGATCGGGCGTTGGACAATGCGGTGATCACCGCGACGCATATGCGCGACCCGGCGCTGGTGGCGAAGCTGGATGCGGTGGCGCGGCGGGTGCTGCGCTGACCGACGACAACCACCGGAACTCGTCAAGCGATTCTGTTAACCGTTTGTTGCAAGCTTTCTCTTCATTTTGGCTGCCGCAATTCGAACCCGATAGGACGTGCGGCCCATGCATATGACGCGGAACGAGCGGCTTCGGCTGTTTGCGACATTCCTGAACAACATCGGCGTAGCCACGATCGTGACGTCCATTATCGCGCCAGCGGTCAGCTTCTTTTACGGTGTCGGTAATCTCGTGCCGACCCGCTGGTGGATTCTGATCGGGTTTGCTTGGTTCTTGCTCGGGATCGTCCTACATACGGCAGCAATTGCTATTTTGGGGAATCTTCGGTCATGACCGGCTTGCAGCTTTATCTGCTGATCACGCCGTTCGTCCTCATGGCACTGGCCTGGGGCACCGTGCTGTGGATACGCCATTCCATCGAGCGGTCGGATCGCAAGGAGCCCGGACAACAGAAGCTGGGGTGATTTCTGTCCGGCTTCCCGCTTGCCCTCTGCGCCCGCCCAGCGTAACGCGCGCCCGGGAGGACGACCGCCATGCAAGACCCGCTGAAACCCGCCGCGCGCCTGCTGTACGAAGCCAGCATCGACCGCCCGCGCCTGGCGCTGCCGAACGGCAAACGCGTCGCCGTCTATATCGTGGTGAATGTGGAGCACTGGGACGCCGACCGCGCCATGCCGCGCCAGGTGCTGACCGCGCCGCAGGGCGCGTCCGTCGTTCCCGACCTGCCCAACTGGGCCTGGCACGAATACGGCATGCGGGTCGGCTTCTGGCGCCTGAAGGCGGCGCTGGATGCGCATGGCATCGCGCCCTCCATGACCATCAACGGCACCGTCCCCGGCGCCTATCCCCGCGTCGCCCGCGCCGCGCGCGACGCCGGGTGGGAGTTCATGGGCCATGGCTGGCGGCAGATGGCGACGCACCTGGTCGAGGACCAGCGCGCCATGATCCGCGCCACCATCGACACGTTGGAGGAAGCGAGCGGACACGAAATCGTCGGCTGGCTGGCTCCGGGTCTCACCGAAACCTTCGGCACGCCCGATCTGCTGCGCGAGGCGGGTATCGGCTACTGCGCCGACTGGGTGGTGGACGACCTGCCCTGCACCCTGCAGACCGCGCATGGACCGCTGCTGACCATGCCGTACAGCGTGGAACTGAACGACATTCCGATGATGATGATCCAGCATCACGCCGCGCGCGAGATGTTCGACCGCACCGTGGCGCAATTCGACCGGCTGTATGCGGAAGCCGAAACCCAGGGTGCCAAGGTGATGGGGCTCGCGGTGCACCCCTATATCAGCGGCGTGCCCCACCGTATCGGCTGGCTCGAGCAAGCTTTGGCGCACATGGCGCGGCACGAGGGCACATTGTTCTGGCAGGGCCGGCAGATCATGGAATGGTATCTGCGCGCGACCGCAGCGTAAGCCCGCGCGCGACCGCGCCTCAATAGCGTCGTATCCGGCCGAGCCACGCGGTCATCGGTCCGCCTGGACGCGGATCGAAGGATTGCGGCGGGCCGCCAGGATTGAGCAAGACCAGAAAGAAGCGGAGCACCGCGCCGATCAGGAAACTGAGATAGATGCCTTCAAGGCCGAAATTGATGAAAGCCGCCTGAGCGCTGTCTTCGGGTGCGTAGGCACTCGAGAGCAGTAGCGCGCTGCACAGGATGATCTCGTTCAGCGCCCAAACGATCGTCATCGGCTTGCGAGGGCCGCGGTAGCCGCGAATGCCTGAATAAAGCCAGACGAAGCCGAACAGGAGCAGTACCGCCCAGCACAAAGTGGGCACCCAGACATTGGGCAGGGATCGCACGAACGGATCATGGACGGCCTGGGACGCCAGGTCCCAGAATCCCCACTCCACCGACTTGCCATGGCCGCTGATCAGGTAGCCGGCCGCCGCCAGCATCGCCGCGCCGCCGCCCGCGCGTTCGGGATTGTATTTCCGCTGCACCGCCCTTGCGCTCGACCGCTGCAACAGACTCGCCACGGCAGGACGCGCCAAGACGATCAAGGACAGGCCCAGGACGGTGAGTGTCCAGGAGTCCATGGTGCTATCCGGCTGCGCGCGGTAGCCATCCCGCGGTCAATTATGCCTCCCCGACCTTTCTTACCGGCCTCCGTCGTTCGTCATGAGCGATGCCGCTGCCAGCCCGTGTCAGCGCACGGAGCGTGGCGGCGACTCACTCCCGATCAGGACGGCGCCTTGAACGAGATTGCTTCGTCGCCGGGTTCCTCGCAATGACAATTTGTGTCGTAATGACGCTTATTGCGACAAGAGAGTTACGCCGCATTATTCCGCTGCCGCCGCGCCGCGCGCCTGCAATCGGCGCAATGCCCGGTCGATCCAAAGCGCCGTCAGCTTCTCCTGCGTACTGTTCTGGTCCAGCCGGTCGTGCAAAGCGGCGAAATCCACCCGGTCGAGCGCCTGGTCCTGATTGTAGCAGGAGAACACGACTGTCCGCTCGCCGGTGGCTGGATCGACCTGCGGTTGCAGGCACTGCGCACAGACTTCCTTCATCATGCACTGCATCGGCGAGTTGATCGACCCGATCGCCGTGTGCCCCGGCTTCAAATACGGTGCCAGCACGCCGTGCCGGGCGACGCCGACCGCCTGCATCATCCGGTCGGAGCCGATGACGACCATGTGCTCCACCTGGTTCAGCGGAATCGCCTGCGCCCCCAACTGGCCGGATCCGTACGCTGCCATCCCCTGCACGATATTGCCGGCAACGCTGCGATCCTGCGGCCGGTCCGGATTGGGCAGGAAGCCGGGATACTCGTCGCAGCACCAGACGATGACATCGGCGGCGCGTTCGATATCCGCAACCTTGTAACGATCCTGCACCGTCTTGTAGCCAGCGAAATACAACACCCGCGACCCGGCCGCGCGCAGCCCCGCTCCGATCGAGAACAACACGGCGTTGCCCAGCCCGCCGCCGACCAGCGCGACGGTCTTGCCGGCGGGAAGCTCGGTCGGCTTGCCGGTGGGGCCCATCAGCACCACCGGCTCGCCCGGCTTCAGCAGGGCACACAGATCGGAACTGCCGCCCATTTCCAGCACGATCACTGACACCAGCCCACGTTTCGGATCGGTCCAGGCGCCGGTCATCGCCAGGCCTTCCATGGTCAGCACCGTCGCGACGCTGCGCCCGTCCGCGCCATGCTCTGCGATGCGCGCGGCGTGCATTTCGTAGTTCTGCAGCCGGTAGAACTGCCCGGGACGGAAGGCGCGCGCCGCCGCGGGGGCTCGCACGACCACTTCGACGATGGTCGGCGTCAGACGGTTCACTTCATGCACCGTGGCGCGCAGTTCGTCGCGGCAGCGCGCGATCAGCTCGGGGCCGGTTACGTTCGAAGCAGGCTGCGACGCCAGCACTTGCGAGACCAGCGGATAGCCGCGCTTCGCCCCGCCCATCGCCTTCACCACGTTGCCGAAGAAGCTCGGGTGCAGGTCGCCGAAGAAGCTGACGAAGCGGCCGTTGTCCTCGCGGTGCATCAGCACCTGGGCGATGTCGGGCTTGGCAAGGCCGCGAACCGGTGTCACCGGCGCACCGCTTTCATCCACCGCGCGGAAATACTTGCCGTCGAGTTCGAAACGCCCGTCCTCGCGCGCGAGCACGGTGTTGGGCTGCGTGCCGGCGGCCACCAGCACGGCGCGGGCGGGCAGATAAGGCTCGGACCCGTCGGCGCGTGTGAAGCGGACGCCGGAGGCGTGGCCGTACTCATCCACCTCGATGAAGCGGGGAACGAGGCCCTGGGCGAAGCGCACGCCTTCCTCCATCGCTTTCGCCACTTCCTCGTGGTTCAGCGTGTAGGAGGGGGAGTCGATCAGCCGCCGGCGGTAGGCGATGGTGGCGCCGCCCCATTGGTCCAGTAATTGCGCGAGGCGCGGGGGGCGGTTTTCCCGCGCGGCGGCTTCGCGTTCCGCCTGGATCGCCGCGGCATGCCGAAGGAACTCATCCGCGATCTGTTGCTCCTCCCCGGACCAGCGGCGGCGCACTGCCGATTCGCCGCGTTCCGCCACCAGCGTGCGGTAGCGCAGCGCAAACTTTTCGACCTGGCGCACATAATAGGCGAGGCTTTCCGTCGCCGTATCGATCGCGGTGAGGCCGCCGCCGATCACCACGACAGGCAGCCGCACCTGGAGATTTGCAATGGAAGAAAACTTCGCGGCGCCGGTGAGCTGCAGCGCCATCAGGAAATCCGACGCCGCACGCACGCCGCGGGCAAGCCCGTTGGGAATGTCCAGCACTGTCGGCTTGCCGGCGCCGAGGCACAGCGCGATGTGGTCGAAGCCCATCGCCCAGGCATCGTCCATCGTCAGCGTCGCGTCGCCGCCAAAGCGGATGCCGCCGAAATGCGCAAACTGCGGCCGGCGTTCCAGCAGCAGGCGCACCAGCTTCAGGTAATTCTTGTTCCAGCGCACGGTGATGCCGTACTCGGCGACGCCGCCAAATCCGGCCATCACCCGGTCGTCGAGATCCTCGAACAACGTGTCCGCATCGCGGATCGGCGCGGCGGGGTCGAAGCCGAGCGGCTCGATGCGCAGCCCGTCGATCGCCACGACCGTGTGGCCGTCGTTCATCAAGTGGTGCGCGAGGGTGAATCCGGCGGGGCCGAGACCGACAATCAGAACCTTGCGGCCGCTGTCGGGGCGCGGCAGGGGGCGGCGGATGTCGAGCGGGTTCCAGCGAGTCACGAGCGAATAAATTTCGAAGCCCCACGGAAGTGACAGCACATCCTTCAGGATGCGCGTCTCGGCCTGCGGAATATCGACCGGGTCCTGCTTCTGGTAGATGCAGGCCTTCATGCAGTCGTTGCAGATGCGGTGGCCGGTGGCGGCCATCATCGGATTGTCGATCGCGATGGCGGCAAAGGCGCCCAGCACGCTGCCCTGGGCGGCCAGCGTGTGCATCTCGGAAATCTTTTCGTCGAGCGGACAGCCCGCGAGAGTCACGCCGAACGGCGATTTCTGGAACTGCCCGGACTTGCGAT
>Ga0335074_10013618_pt1 | contig 11430 bp, 10 predicted proteins | sample Lox_Sample_23_FD_206715 | JGI IMG/M metagenome (GOLD analysis project Ga0335074, IMG submission 206715) | Soil microbial communities from Loxahatchee National Wildlife Refuge, Florida, United States - Lox_Sample_2.3 | ecosystem: Environmental > Terrestrial > Soil > Wetlands | place: USA...
CGACCGGGCGGGGCGGGGCGGAGCCGGCGGGGCGGGCTGGCGGGGCGGGCCGGCGGGGCGGGCCGGCGGGGCGGGCCGGCGGGGCGGGGCTGGGGCAGGGGCGGGGCTGGGGCAGGGGCGGGGCTGGCCGGGCGGGGGCGGCTTAGCGGCAGGTCGGGCAGGGTATGGGATGCCGACGGAGGCCGTATCACGGGGGGCGATGCCATTTATGGCCGATTACACCAAATCTGGAGGAATCAGCACAGCTAAGGCTCGGCGGAAGGATTCCGCCGTCCGCAACAAGACCTACGGGCTCGACACCAAGGCCCACACCAAGCGGAACAAGGACGAGAAAGTCGATCTCGCGGCCCTGGTGCCGGAGGCCCGTCAGGCCAGACCGCGCACGTACATCATGGTCGAGCACCGTCGTCGCGATACCGCCGCGGTCGTCCGGGCCCTGGACCTGACCGCACCGGACGCGCCGGCCAGGCAGATTCTGCCCGCAGCAGATGACGACGGCGAGCCGCTCGAGTACGCGGTTGTCTGTGTCACCCACCGCAGCCCGCCTGTGCATGCGGGCACGGCCTCGCAGGCGCGCCGGGAAGCCAAGGCGTCGCACAAGTGGTGCGAGGGCTGCCAGGGCGACCAGGCGAGTACCCCGGCGGCCCGCAGCAAGGCCGGCAGCAAGGCCGGCGCCAGAGCCAGCAGCAAGGCCGGCACCAGAGCCAGCAGCAAGGCCGGCGCCAGAGCCAGCAGCAAGGCCGGCACCAGAGCCGGCAGCAAGGCCGGCAGCAGGGGCAGCGCAGGGGCCGACGGCAGGGGCAGCGGCAAAAGGATTAAGCGGCCGTAGGCCTCTTCCAGGGCCGCGATGTCGAACTTGGTCATGGTGAACATGGCGCGGGTGATCTGCTCGGCCTTCGAGCCATCGCGGATCATCTCGAAGAACCGGATGGGCACCACCTGCCAGGACACGCCGGACCTGTCGGTGGGCCAGCCGCAGACGTTGGGCACGCCGCCGTCAGCTGAAGATAGCCGCCGTCAGCTGAAGATAGCCGCCGTCAGCTGAAGATAGAGGTGCAGAGCCAGTCCGCTTCTCCGGCCCGGTTATCGAACCACGGGCATGTCGTCAGTGTTGTCATGACGGTGTAACGATAGACGCCACCAGAACTCATCGGCAGGATTGATGCCATGGACGATCTCCCGCCGCTTGTCCAGCAGGCCTACGCCGCCGCGCGCCGGGTGGGCTTCCCGCTGACCCATGAGGAATCCGACGGCAGCGGCTGCGCCTGCCTGCCCGACACGGGCCGGTTCCTGGCCATGCTCGCCGCCGACCGCACCCGGATCGGCGAGCTTGGCACCGGGACCGGTGTCGGCACCGCCTGGATGGCCAGCGCGATGCCGCCCGGCTGCACTCTGGTCACCGCCGAGAGGGACGAGCGGCGCGCGGCGGCGGCCCGAGAGGTCTTCGCCGACGACCCGCGGGTCACCGTGGTCACCGGCGACTCGTTCGCCACGATCGCGCTCGGCGGGCCGTATGACCTGCTGTTCAGCGACGGTGGCGGCGGTCAGGACGAACTGGTAGGCCTGCTGACGATAGGCGGGCGCGTGGTCATGGACGACGTAACCCCGTGGCAGCTGCTGCCGGACGACTCACCGTTCAAGCGGGCGGACGACCCCAAGCGCAGGTTCTTCGCCGACCCGCGGCTGGTAAGCACCGAGGTCGTGCTGCCGGACCTGCGCAACGCCCTGCTAGTCGGCACCCGCGCGGCCTGACGGGGGACGGAACGCCGCGAACGGGTTCGTCACCACCAGCGACCGGCACACGAACTCGTACAGCGCCGCGGGCCGGCCGCCGGCCGCCGCCGGACGCACCGTCCCCGACGTCGCGCGGATTACCGCGCGCCTGGTCAAGATCCGCTGCAGGTTCGTCGCGGACACCGGGTGCCCGAGCGAGGCCGCGTAGATGTCACGCAGCTGCGCGATCGTGAACGCGGCCGGTGCCAGCGCGAACCCGATGTTCGTATAGGACAGCTTTGCGCGCAGCCGGTCACGTGCCGATTCGATGATCGACCCGTGGTCGAACGCCGTTCCGGGCAGCTCGCCCACCGGGAACCATGAAGTGTCAGACGGCACCCTCGGGGTGACGTCGGTCGCGATCAGCGCCAGGTAGGCCGTCGCCAGCACCCGCTCACGCGGGTCCCGGTCCGGGTCGCTGCGGGTCTCCAGCTGCTCCATGTGCGCGATCGTGGTGATGTCGACCTTCGCCGCCAGGTGCCGGCTCGCCGACGTGCCCAGCCGCTCCCGCGCTCCGAGCGGGCCGCGCGGCAGGGACCACAGCCCGTTGAACGGCTCCTTCGCCCGCTGCCACAACAGGCATTCCAGCCGCCTGTCCCGCACGCGCAGCACGACGGCGAGCACCTCGTGAGCGAAGAGCTGCGGCCCGGCTGGCCCGCCGGCGGAAGACACCGTCACGATGGCATGCTATAGTTTTCGCCTATGAGTCGAAAACTGACTTGGTCGCTAGCGGACGAGATCCGCGAGCTGGCGCTGACCCAGGACGCGGTGATCCTCGCGCACAACTACCAGTCCCCCGAAGTCCAGGACGTCGCCGATCACGTCGGGGACTCGCTGGCGCTCGCCCGGCTCGCCGCCGCCAGTGCCGCCAGCGTGATCGTGCTGGCCGGCGTCTACTTCATGGCCGAAACAGCGAAGATCCTTTGTCCGGAACAAACGGTGCTGATACCAGACCGCGACGCCGGCTGTTCCCTGGCCGAGTCGATCACGGCGGAGCAGGTCCGGGACTGGAGGGCGGGGCATCCTGGCGCCGTCGTGGTCGCGTACGTGAACACGTCCGCCGAGGTCAAGGCCGAGTCCGACATCTGCTGCACATCGGCCAACGCGGTGGACGTCGTCCGCTCCATCCCAGCCGGACGCGACGTCCTGTTCCTCCCTGACCAGTTCCTTGGCGCGCATGTCCGGCGCGAGACGGGCCGTGACAACATCCACGTGTGGATGGGCGAATGCCACGTCCACGCCGGGATCAGTCCCGCCGACCTGCGCCGGAGAGCCAGTGATGTTATGTACATCCATCCGGAGTGCGGGTGCGCGACCTCGGCGCTTTGGCAGGCGGGTACCGGCGACCTGCCCAAGGCCCGGGTGCTGTCCACCGGCGGGATGCTGACGGCGGCACGGTCCGAGCAAGCGGGCTCGGTGCTGGTCGCGACCGAGACCGGCATGCTGCACCAGCTGCGGCGGGCGAACCCGGCGGTGCGCTGGGAACCTGCGAATGAGCGCGCGGTGTGCCGCTACATGAAGATGATCACGCTGGAGAAGCTGGCCCGGTGCCTGCGCGACCGTGCCGGCGAGGTTTTCGTCGAGCCGTCTGTCGCCGCGCGGGCCCGGCGGGCGGTCGAGGCGATGATCGCGCTATGAGCTTCCGGCGGTTTGCCCACGTCGCCGGAGCGCAGACCCGCTGGTCGCGCGGCGCGGAGGTGGTCGTGGTGGGGTCGGGCGCGGGCGGCCTGACCACCGCACTGACCGCTGCGGCGCGCGGCCGGCGGGTGCTGCTGCTGACCAAGGAATCGCTCGGCGGCGGATCGACGCCGCTCGCCCAGGGAGGAATGGCGGCGGTTACCGGCCATCGCGACTCGTTCGAGCTGCACGCGGCGGACACGATGGCGGCGGGCGCCGGGCTGTGCGACCCCTCGGCGGTGCGTGAACTGGTCTCGTCGGCTCCCTTGGTGATCACATGGCTGTCCTCGCTCGGCGCCCGGCTGGGGTACGGGCACATGGAGGGAGGGCACAGCAGGCGGCGGATCGTGCACGCCGGCGGGGACGCGGTCGGTGCCGAGGTGCACCGGGTGCTTTCCGCCGCGGTGCGGGATTCTTCGGTCACCGTGCTGGAGCACGCGGTGGCGCTCGACCTGGTTCCCGGCGGATTGCTGGTCGGACTCGGTTCCGGTGTCCTGGACGCAGGGCTGGTGCGTGCCGGTGCGGTCGTGCTTGCGACCGGGGGTTTCGGGCAGGCGTACGCGACCACGACGAACCCTCGCGGCGTCACCGGGGACGGGCTGGCACTGGCCGCCCGGGCGGGCGCGGCGGTGCGGGACGTGGAGTTCGTGCAGTTCCACCCCACCGTGCTGTGGTCCCCGCCCGGGAACGGCTCCCTTTCAACGAACACCCGTCCGCTGATCACCGAGGCACTGCGCGGCGCGGGGGCCCGCGTGGTGGACGCGTCCGGACGGCCGGTGCTGGGCGGGCGCGACCTGGCGCCGCGGGACGTGGTGGCGGCGGCCATGCACGCGGCGATGGTGTCGTCCGGCGTGGACCACCTGTACCTGGACGCGACACCGGTCGGAAGGGAGGTGCTCGAGTCGTCGTTCCCGACGGTGACCGCGGCCTGCCGTGCTCGCGGCGTTGAGCCTTCTCGTGACCTCATCCCGGTCGCGCCCGGAGCGCACTACGCGTGCGGCGGGGTCGTCGCGGACATGGCGGGCCGGACGTCGCTGCCCGGCCTGTACGCGGTCGGGGAGGTGGCGTGCACGGGAGTGCACGGCGCCAACCGGCTCGCGTCCAACTCACTCACCGAGGCGATGGTGATGGGACGTCGCCTCGGTGCCAGGCTGGGTGCTTCCCCCTGGAGGACGTTCCCCGTCTCCTCCCCCGGCCCTTCCGGGCTGACCGGCGTCGATCCGGGTGCACGGGCCGGCCTGGCCGCGGCCATGTCACGGTACGCGGGGGTGACCCGGGACCGGGATGGGCTGGCGACGCTGCTCGGGTTCCTCGACCGGGTGCCCGGTTCGGACGTGCTGGACCTCGCCACGGTCGAGGCGACCAGCCTGCATACCGTTTCGCTGCTGGTGGCGTCCGCCGCGCTGGAGCGCTCGGACAGCCTCGGCTGCCATCGCTGGAAGGAGGCCGCATGATCCTGGAGAACACAGCGCTTGACAGGGCGGAGGTTGAGCGGGCGGTACGCTCCGCGCTGGAGGAAGATCTGCGGTTCGGTGCCGACCTCACGTCGCTGGCGACGGTCCCGGATGGTGCCGTGGGCGTCGCGGACGTCGTGGTGCGGGCGGCGGGCGTGCTGGCCGGGATTGACGTTGCCCGCGCCGTGGTGGAGATCGCCGGGGCGGGCTCGCTGTCCGCCCCGTTGCCGGACGGGTCGTGTGTGTCACCGGGCGACGTGGTGGCGACGATCAAGGGGCCGCTGCGTGAGCTGTTCGGCGCCGAACGCACACTGCTCAACTTCCTCACCCACCTGTCCGGCATCGCCACGGCCACCCGCGCCTGGGTGGACGCGGTGGCCGGCACCGGAGCCGTGATCCGGGACACCCGCAAGACGCTGCCCGGGCTGCGGGTGCTGGAGAAGTACGCGGTGCGTTGCGGCGGCGGGATGAATCACCGGATGGGCCTGGGTGACGCGGCACTGATCAAGGACAACCACGTGGCGGTCGCGGGCTCGGTGACGGCCGCGTACCGCGCGGTGCGGTCCGCGGCGCCAACGGCCGTCATCGAGGTGGAGTGCGACACGCTCGGTCAGGTCGGCGAGGCCCTCGCGGCGGGGGCCGCGCTGATCCTGCTCGACAACATGAGCGTGCCGGACATGCGCTGTGCCGTGGACATGGCGCGCGCGTTCCCGGACGCGCGGCTAGAGGCCAGCGGCGGACTGGAACTCTCGTCGGCACGGGAGGTGGCGCTGACCGGTGTGCAGTACCTGGCGGTGGGCGCGCTCACCCACTCCTCCGCTGCCCTCGACCTCTCCCTCGACCTCTCCCCGGACCTGGAGCCGCTGACTCCGCGCCATCCCGGGCGTCGCGGAGTCAGCCGAGCTTGCTGATCCGGCGCAATACGCTGGCCGGCGCGTAGTCCGGTTGCTGTCCGCCGGCCAGCTGTCCGCCGGCCAGCTGGATGCCAGCCAGCTGGATGTCGGCGGCGACGCGCCCGCCGGCCAGCCGGATCAGCCGCTCGCATCTGGCCGCCACCTGGGGGTCGTGCGAGGCGAGCACGACCGTCATCGTGTGCTCGATGCGCAGGCCGGCCAGCAGGTCGAGGATGCCCGCCGCGCTGTCTTCGTCGACGTTGCCGGTCGGCTCGTCGGCGAGGAGCAGGGCCGGCGTGTTGATGAGCGCGCGGGCTATGGCCACCCGCTGCCGCTCACCGCCGGACAGCTGCGACGGCAGCGCGCCTTCCCTGCCCGCCATGCCCACCGCGGCGAGCAGGTCGGAGGCACGGTCGCGCTTGTTCCATCTGGTACGGAACGGCAGCACCGGCGCGGTCACGTTATCCAGGGCGGTCAGCGCGGGCAGCAGCACGCAGTGCTGAAACACGAACCCGACCGTGCGCCGGTACCGGTCAGCCGCCGCGCCGCGCACCGCGGTCACGTCGACGCCGTCGCGGCGGACCGTGCCCGCGTCCGGACGGTCGATCGCGCCCATGATGTTCAGCAGCGTGCTCTTGCCGGCCCCCGAGGCACCGGTCAGCGCGACGAACTCGCCGGCCCCGATCGTGAAGCTGACATCGTCCGCCGCGGTGAGCTGGCGGCCCGGGCCGGTCTGATACCGCTTGCTGACACCGAGCAACTCGATCATGTCTGGCTCACCCCTGGCAGAAACCCGGCAACTGGCTCTACTCTAGCCCTTACCTAGTAACAATGTAAGGCGGAATCGATGCTCAGGCTGGTATGGCGCGGGGTGCGCTTCGCGCGTGGCCGGGCGGTTGCGCTGGCCGCCGGGATGCTGGTGGCGGCTGTCGCCTTCTCGCTGCTGACCGCGTCAGTGGTGGTGAACGCCGCTGATGTCAGGGGCGTGGTCAAAGCGAACTGGCGGGGCGAGTACGACCTGCTGGTACTGCCGCGCGGCTCGGCGCAGACCGTTCCCGCCAAGCACCTCGTCCAGGTCAACTACCTGTCCGCCAGCACCAGCGGCATCACGATGAGCCAGTACCAGACGATCGCGCACCTGCCAGGGGTGCAGGTGGCAGCGCCGCTGGAGATCGTCGGCTACGTGCTGGAGACCGCCTACATCCCGTTTGCCCTGTCCCCCGCCGCCGTCGGCACGTCCGGATCGAGGGTGCTGACCATCACGTCGCGGTACACCGCCGACCAGGGGCTGTCGGCCTACCCGGCTACCGACGACGGGTACGTGTACATCACCACGGACCGCGTGACGCCGCTGCAGTCGGCGATTGGCCACGAGCTGGGGTCGGTGACCGGGCCGGTCGAGCACCTGCCGGACGGCAAGAGCGTGATCATCTGCCCGTCCGTTTACCCGCCGTCCGCGGTGGCGCAGCCCTCCCCGTTCCTGCGCACGATCGGGCTGCTGAACGGATCATGCTACTCCCGGGCCGGCGGGGCGCCGGGGCCGGTCTACGGCGGTATTTACTGGTCGTTCCCTGTCCTGCTGGCGGGGATCGATCCCCGGGCGGAGGACGAGCTGACCGGCCTGCGGCAGGCGGTCACCTCGGGCCGGTACCTGGCCGAGGGCGAGAAAGCATCGCCCCCCGCGAGCAGCCTCAACCTGGTCACCGTCCCGGTGATCGGCAGCACGAACTCCTTCGACGGCGACACCGACCGGGTGACGGTCGGACTGCTGCCGCCGGCAGCGGCGGCCGTGGCCCGGTCCGCGGCATCGCCGACGGCGATCGCGCGTGCGCTCGGGTCCGAGCCAGCGTCGCCGGTCATGCATGTCACGATCACCGGCGCGACGGCATGGCGGGACCTGCTGGCCCAGCTCGCCGCGGCGTCCGGCACGTCCGTTTCCCAGACGCTGGGCCAGTACTGGCTGGCGGGCCCGGTCAGCTACCGGCCGGGATCAGACGGCCAGCTCGACCCGGTACCGGTGCGCAACCCGGTCTCGGTGTGGACGGCAGGCGTCAGCACCGATGGCGACTACTACGTGCAGGCCCCTCCCGCCGCGGCCGATACCGGGTTCCGTACCCTCACCGAACTCCTGGAGACCGACGGCGAGGGCAGGATCAACGAGAACGAGGCGAACGTGCTCGGCCTGAAGCTGGTGGGCGAGTTCGACCCGGAGCGGCTGCCCGGGTTCTTCGGCAACGGTCCCGGATCACCGCTGGCCAGCTACCGGGCGCCGCTGCTGACCGGCGCGGACGCGGCTAGCCTGGCCGCCCTGCATGACCAGCCGCTGGCACCGGACGGGAACATGGCCGGTTACGCGCAGCAGCCGCCGCTGCTGTACACGACGCTGTCCGGCGCCGCCACGATCGAGCAGAACGCCGCCGTCTACCTGAGCGCCGACCAAGGCGTGACCAGCGACCCGCAGATCGTGGCACCGATCGGGTCGATCCGGGTGCGGGTGTCGGGGCTGCGCGGGACGGTGACCGAGCAACTGGACAAGATCGGCGTGATCGGCGAGGACATCGAGAAGACAACCGGCCTGCAGGTGATCGTCACCGCCGGCGCCTCACCGTATCCGGTCACGATCGGCCTCCCGGCCGGCAGGTCCGGCCGGCCGACCCTCCAGCTCACCGAGGACTGGACGCAGACGGGCGTCGCGCTGCTCGTGCTGCGGCAGGCCGACCGGGAATCGCTGGCGTTGCTCGTGCTGATCCTGATCGTGTGCGCGCTGTTTCTGTCCAGCGCGGCGCTGGCCGGGGTCCGCGGCCGGCGCACCGAGATCGGCGCGCTCCGCGCTGTCGGCTGGGGCAGGCGGCAGGTGTTCACGATCATCCTCGGCGAGGTGGTGACGCTCGGCGTCGCGGCCGGCCTGGCCGGAGCCGGGCTATCCGCCGCGCTGATCACCGGCCTCGGGCTGCACGTCCCGTTGTGGCGGGCTCTGCTCGTGCTCCCCGTCGCCACCCTGCTAGCGGTCGTCGCCGGCCTGGTGCCGTCCTGGATGGCGGCGCGAGTGCCGCCGTCCGAGGCTCTGATGCCGCCGGCCCGCGCGCCTCGCCGCACCGGGCGGCCGATCAGGACCGTCACCGGCCTGGCACTCACCGGCGTAGCCCGGCTGCCGGGGCGCAGCGCGCTCGCCGCGGCCGGCCTGGCCGCCGGGGTGGCCGGCCTGACCGTCTTGCTCGCCGCCCACGTGTGTTTCTCCACCTCCATCGGGGACAGCGAACTGGCCGGGCTGGTCAACGGGTCAACCCGCGGCAGCGACCTAGTCTCGGTGCTGCTCACGATCGCGCTCAGCGCGGCCGGCATCGCCGACGTGACCTACCTGAACCTGCGCGAACGCGCCGGCGAGCTGGCCGCGCTGGCCGCCTCCGGCTGGGGCCCCCCTCAGATCGGCCGCCTGCTCGCCAGCGAAGCGGTGGTCACCGCGATGGCCGGATCGCTCGCCGGCGGGGGTGCCGGGCTGGCACTGGCCGGCGTCGCGTTCGGCCTGACCCTGCCGGTAGCGGCGGTCGCGGCGGCCGCTGCCGCGGGCGGCAACGCGGTCGCCATCGCGGCCACGATCACGGTCCTCGCCTGCACCTCGGGCCGGCCACTGGCGGCAGTCCTGGCCGCCGACGAGTAACGCCTACGTGTAACGCCTCAGAGCAACGAGGGAGATCTGTCGTGGACGGCGCATCGGTTGGTTTCGCAGCGGTGACCAAGACGTACCGGACTGGTGCCGGGCTGCCAGTCCGGGCGCTGGACGGGGTCACGCTGGACATCCCGGGCGGGCAGGCAGTGGCGGTCACCGGCCGGTCCGGTTCCGGCAAGTCCACCCTGCTGCATCTGGCCGGCGCCATGGACAGCAGCGACAGCGGGACGATCACCGTCGACGACCGCGACCTGGGCAGCATGACCGAGAAGCAGCGGACCCAGTACCGGCGCCATGTCGGGTTCGTGTTCCAGCGGTTCCACCTGCTCCCCGCGCTCACCGCCTGCGATAACGTCGCCGCGCCAGTACTGCCGTTCCGCACCGGCTATGACAAGCTCGCCAAGGCACGGGACCTGCTCGGAGCCGTCGGCCTGGCCGGACGCGAAGACGACCTGCCCGCCAAGCTCTCCGGCGGCCAGCAGCAGCGCGTCGCCATCGCCCGCGCGCTCATCGGCGACCCCCGCCTGCTGCTCGCCGACGAGCCGACAGGGAACCTGGACAGCACGACCGGCGCGGAGGTTCTCGATCTGCTCTTCGCGCTCCGCCGCGACCGGGGCCTCACCCTCATCCTGGCCACCCACGACCCCGCCCTCGCCGAACGCTGCGACCGCGTCATCGAGCTAAGCGACGGCACGGTCACGGCCGACTCCCCGGCCGCTGGCTCCCGCGGGGTCAGATACGCAGATAACGACGGAGCGTTACAAACGAGGTGACGCCGCACAGGAGGACGCTGACAAGCATCGAGAGAACGATGACCTCGATCAGGTCTCCGGTGGATAGGCCGATATCGAAGTTGAAGTACTGCGCGAGCGTGTTGAGCAGCAGCGACTTGACCGCCACCAGAAGCCCGGCGGCGATCACCCAGCCGATCAGGCCAGCGATCGCGCCCTCCGTGAGGAACGGCAGCTGGATATAGAAGTTCGACGCGCCGACCAAGCGCATGATGGAGGTCTCCCGGCGCCGGTTGAACGCGGACAGCCGGATCGTGTTGGCCACCAGCAGCGTCGCCGCGATCAGCAAGATGACCGCGAGGATCGCCACCGCGTTCCTGGCGGAGTCGAGCAACTGGTAAAAGCTGTTGAGGATGGTCTCCTCGTTAATCACGTCGGCGACCCCGGGCGCGCCGACGATGGCACTTTCCGCGATCGTGGCGTCGGCAGCGGGATTCTTCAGCTTCACCGCGAGCGAATCGGGGATCTCGGACTCGGAAATGCCGTTCACGAAGGATGGTTCGCCCGAGTAAAAGTCCTTGAACCCCTGGTAGTTGGCGGCCTGCGGAATGTAAGTGACGGACTGCACCTCGGGCAGGGCCTGGAGCCGCTGCTCGACCGCGCTTTCCTGGGCCGACGTGGCCGGGCCGTTCTGCTGGCATGCGGTGATGCCGCTGTCCTTCACGCAGAAGAACACCGCGACCTCGACCTTGTCCTCCCAGTAGGACTGAGCCCTGTCCACCTGCTTGACGAACAGGAACCCTGTTCCGAGCAGGGACAAGCTGATCGCGACGACCACGATCAGCGCCATGGTCATCGTCAGGTTGCGGCGCAGCCCGATCCAGACTTCCGACAACACGAACTGCGACCGCACGCTGGCCAGCCCCCTCTCTCTCGATGTCCGGCACCTGACGGTAAACCTACCGAATCAGGACATCGCACGCGCCGCGAATCCGCGAGGACGCACGCGCCGCCGGGCGAACCGTCGCGAAAGCCAGCCCGGCCCGCCAGCACCGCCCGCGAGCCCGGCCCGCCAGCACCGCCCGCCAGCCCGGCCCGCCAGCACCGCCCCCTGGTGGCGAAACTAGAACACGTTCTATAGTTGGCGGGTGACCGAACTGCTGCAGGCGCCGCTCGACATCGGGTTCGACTACACGCGATCACCGGGGCCGGTGCTGAGCCGGTTCCTGACCGGG
>Ga0335074_10013619_pt1 | contig 11430 bp, 15 predicted proteins | sample Lox_Sample_23_FD_206715 | JGI IMG/M metagenome (GOLD analysis project Ga0335074, IMG submission 206715) | Soil microbial communities from Loxahatchee National Wildlife Refuge, Florida, United States - Lox_Sample_2.3 | ecosystem: Environmental > Terrestrial > Soil > Wetlands | place: USA...
GCCCATCGATATCGCCAGCGGCGGGGCATCCGCGTGCCGCAGGCCGGGCAATATTCGCTGTCCGATGGGATCGAGGTGCCGCAAACCGGGCACAGGCGCGCGGTCACGGGAGGGAGAGCGAGATAGCTGCCTCAAGTAACCATGGATGCAAAAGGGCTTGAATTCGGTCGGGGATCGCACGGGCGCACGCCCGCGCCCGCGTCGGTCGGAGTTCCCCGACCCGCACCCCGGGTCGACGGACGTGGCGGACCCGCGCGCGACTGACTACGGGCCCCCGGGTTGCGGCACCGTCAGGGGCGAGTCGGGCAGCGGAACCCCGTCGAGCTGGGCCGCGAGTCGGTCCAAGAACACCCGCAGACCCCGGGAGAAGACGGTAGCGGTCGCGGGACTTAGCTTCCGATGGGTCAGTACCAGGAGGGTCCCCTCGGGGGCGGGCGTCAACTCCCACCGGACCACCGACGCTTCTCCCGACGGGAAGTACTCTCGAGGAGGCGAGTTCCACTCGTGTTCGTAGACCCGTGGCGGGTCCCACTCGAGGATGCGGCCCACGGCGCGAACTCCGTACGGGCCGGTCACCATCTCGAGCGACCCCCCCTTCCGGCGGTCGGACCTCGTCTCGGTCATGAACCAGCGCCGGATCTGCTCCGGGTCGGTGATCGCCGACCAAACGGCTTCGGGGGGATGCCGGAGCGTGCGCCGGAAGACGAGCGTGGCGAGTTCGCCCTCGACGCGGACCTCCCCGGGCTCCCCCGGGGAACGAGCGACCCGGGGGGCCGGTCGGCTCGCCATCAGCCCCGCCCCCGCTTGAGCTCGCGAGTCTTCGAGTCGAGATGCGCTTCGAGGGAGTCCAACTCGGTCTCCCAGAATCCCCGGTACTTCGAGATCCAGGCATCGACCTCGGCCAGCCGCTCGGAACGTAGAGAGTAGATCCGGTTTCGTTGCTCCCGCCGAACCTGGACCAGCCCCGCTTCTCGCAGCACCCTCAAGTGTCGGGACATGCCGGGCTGGCTGATCTGAGGAAAGGCTCGCCCCAGCTCCCCCGCCAGCCGCTCGCGACGCGAGAGGAGGTCGAGCACCTGGCGACGGGTTGGCGCAGCGAGCGCGGAAAAGATGTCTCTCTCCATCGGTGCAGAGGATAACATAACCACAGGTTTAATTACACTGCTCGGGAAGCCACCCTCCCCCCAGATGGGGTGTCGAACTGTTATCGACAGCCGGCCCACCCCTCGATCCGGCCCGGAGTCGTACAATATATATCAAAGATGTTATGCATATCGCTGCGAGTGCGAGCACGCGCGAGAGTGAACCAACATGTCGAAGATCGGTACCGTCCCGAAACCCCGCATGAAGAACCCCGCGATGATCCTGCCGGAGTCGATGCCGCTCCTCCAGGGCCTCGGCCAACTCGGGCAGCAGAACGGGGCCCCGACCACAGCTATCGCGCTCGCGACCCTGCGCGTGAGCCAGATCAACGGCTGCAGCTTTTGCGTCGACCTGCACAGCCGCATGCTGAAGAAGCTCGGGGATTCGGACGAGCGAGTCTTCGCCGTCGCGGCGTGGCGGGAGTCCCCCTACTTCACCGAGCCCGAGCGGGCGGCGCTCGCGCTCGGCGAGGCGATGACGCGGATCGCGGACCAATCCGACCCGGTCCCGGACCCGGTCTGGACCGACGCGGCTCGCCACTTCTCCGAGCCGGAGCTCGCCGGCCTGATTCTAGCGATCGGCGTGACCAATCTCTACAACCGAATCAACGTCACGATCCGCCAGACTGCGGGCGAGTGGAAGCCTGCGGAGGGAACGGAAGCCGCCCAGAAGTGGGGGGCGGACGCGTCCAAAGCCTCCAGCTCGGCCTGACGTCGTAGCTCGACGGTGTGGGGCGGATCCTAATTCCCGGTGGCCGCCGGCCAATCCCCCCCGTTACAGGGTCGACTTCCCAGCCGTGCCCTTGGCGGCGAGGGCCCCGATCTGCGCGCGCGCTGCCTGAGCGATGTCGGCGCCGGTGTTGGCGTGCCCGTTGATGCCCCACCCGCCCTCGGGGGACTCGTAGAGGAGCACCCACGTGCGTTCCGCCAGCGTCGGATCTCCCGCTGCTCTCGCGACGATCGCGGTGAGCTCGCTTACGACCCCGAGCTGCTTCTCCCGGTCCAGCACCCCGACGGGCGTCAGCACCTGCACCCGGACGTAGTTGCTGTCGCCATCGACGTTGGCGAGGGAATCTGCCGGCAGCTCGTGAACAAAAGCCGCGGTGTTCTTCCGGAAGAGCGGGATCCCCGGTACCTTTTCCCACTTCATGACCGCCGCAGCGAGTTCCCGCGCCAGAGCGTGCTTGTCCGCGAACGTCCCGGTCACCGCGTAGACATCGATCATCGGCATGGAGGAACCCGAGGCGATTATGACGGCCATCATATAATATTTGAGCCCTCGAGACCCGGACGCGTGAGGCATCGGCTTAACGGGCGGCCGGACGTGTCTTGGATGCCATGACCCACGACAGTCGCCAGCGCATGATCGTGAGCACCGCCGGGTTAGTCGGTTCCCACGGGGCGAGCGGGACCTCCTTTTCCGATATCATGCGGGAGAGTCGTGCGCCTCGCGGTTCCATCTACCACTATTTTCCCGACGGGAAGCGTCAGCTCCTCGGGGCAGCCATCCAGTGGACCTCCGAGCAGATTCTCTCCTATCAGCAGCAGTGCCCCGCCACAACCCCGACCGGTGTGGTGGAGCACTTTGTGAGCCTGTTTCGGCACTCGGTCGTTTCGTCCGATTGTCGCGCGGGATGTCCGGTCGCCGGGGTCGTCGTCGACACGTACTCTACCGACGATGAACTCCAGAGGCGCAGCCGAGCGAGCTTTCGAGCGTGGGAGGGCCTCCTCGCCCGCCAGCTCGTTGCGGTCGGAGTGGAGCGGGCCGCGGCACGGTCCCTCGCCCTCACCACCCTAGCCGCTGTTGAAGGGGCGCTGATCCTCTGCCGGACCGAGTCGAGCGTTGCACCGCTGGATGCAGTGGCCGCGGAACTGCGCCGGCTCGTGCGGTCCGGGCGGTCGGCCGCCGCACCGCGACGGGGCGCGTCGCGCCCGAAGCTCAGCCCCCGGGAGCGCGGTTTCAAGGGGCGCGCGCGTCAACGGCGGGCCCGGACTGCGGATCGGTAAGGCACCGGGAGCGGGACTTTGGGGCCCCGAAACCCCGGAGGCTGCACCGAATCCGCTGCACCCGGCACCGGGAAATACAGTCCCCGTTACCGTCAGAAAATCACCCGCCGGCGGGCATCAGTCTAAGAACCCCCTGTCCCCATTCCCGGGCCATGCGCCGCACTCCAACGAACGGCCGGAAACCGGGCGGCTGGGACGCGATACCGGATCCCGAAGGGTTGTACTCCACCGGGATTCCTGACTTCGACCGGATCCTCGGAGGGGGGTTCAAGCGAGGCAGTCTCGCCCTCTTCGAGATGGACGAGACCGTCGGCCAGGAGGACCTCGACCTCCTTCTGTTCCCCACGATCCTCAACCTCCTCTACCAGTCCCGGGGGGTCATCGCCGTGCTACCTTCGGCTGACTCGCCCCACTCCTTCCGGTCTCGCATGTCGCGCTTCGTCACGCGTCGACGCTTCGACAACCGGGTTCGAGTGGTCGATTACGTCGGGGAGGACGAGGGGCCCGCCTACGTCGTGAGTCTGAAGGGCTTCCACTTCGACCCCAAGCACGCGCGGGCCAAGAACCCGAAGACAGTCGCCGCCGACATGGCGAAGATGGAAGCGGCCGAGAAGGCCGCCCAGGGGCATCGAAGGAAGTCCTTCCTCGAACTGAACGCGATCGAGGTGGCGGACACTCTCGCGGGCGGAGCGGAGGCGAGCCGGATGTTCCTCTACGGTGTGAAACGGGCTCGCAGCGTCGGGAATCTCGTCATCGGACTGCTGTCCCCGGGGGTTCAGTGCGCCCCGGTCGTCCGGCGGATGGCGGACACCAAGTTCTCGCTGCACCGGGATCCGGTCGGTCTAATCATCCGGGGTCTCCGTCCGTCCTTCCCGACGTACGTCGTCACCGAAGACCAAGCCGCCGGACCGCCGCACGCAGTCTTCATCCCCCGTCCGCCGTCGTAGGTTCGATCACCTTCGCCGGTGCAGCGTTCGTTTCCGGCATCCCCAACGAGAGTGCGGGCGCTGCCTTTCGGCGCTGGGTCGACCCCCCTCCGGCTCCCGAGAGCTGATAAGTGGTGGACCCGTCGAGCGGTGGGGCGTGGAGTTGACTCCGCGCCGACGGGACGCCGAATGAACCCACTCGAGGAGCCCGCGTCGGACTGGCGTACCCCGGCCGAGATCGACGAGTACCGTTCCACGCCCGACTACGCTGCGACCGTAGCATACCTAGAGCGCATCGTCGCGGCGTATCCGAGGACCGTACACCTGGAGAGCTTCGGCCGCACCGGCGAGGGCCGCGACCTCAAGATCGCGGTCGTCTCGAAGGACGGCCGGTTCGACCCGGAGTCGATCCACCGCGCGGGTCGCGCCGTCCTGCTGGTCCAGAACTCGATCCATGCGGGAGAGATGGACGGTAAGGACGCCTGCCTCGCGCTGCTGCGAGACCTTGTCCGGAACCCGAACCGGATCCCCTTGCTCGAGCGTGTGGCCCTCGTGTTCATCCCAGTCTACAACGTCGACGGCCACGAACGGCGCTCGCCGTTCAATCGCATCAACCAGAACGGTCCAGCGCTCGCCGGGTGGCGAGCCAACGGCACCAACCTCAACCTGAATCGGGACTACCTGAAGGCCCAGGCCCCCGAGACTCGCGCGTTCCTCCAGCTCGTCCGTCGCTGGCGACCCGATTTCTTCGTGGACAATCACGTGACGGACGGCGCGGACTTCCAGTACGACGTCACGTTCGCACTGGACGATACGCCCGACGTTTTCCCGCCCACCGCGCAGTGGATCCGAACCGTCGTCACGCCGGAGCTCGAACGAGAGGTGAACGCCGCCGGCCATCTCGCGTTCCCCGGACCGATCTTCCTGAAGGACGAGGCGGACCCGTCCCGGGGCCTTGCCCTCCACGACAATCCGCCCCGGTTCTCCACCGGTCGCATGATCCTGGAGAACCGGCCCGGGCTGCTGGTCGAGCTGCATATGCTGAAGGACTACCGAACCCGCGTCACCGGCAACTACGAGATCCTTCGGGCGCTGCTCGAGATCCTGAACCGAGACGTCGAGAAGCTCCTCGCGTTGAACCGCGAGGCGGACCGGGCGAGCGCCATGCTGGGTTCCGGGACTTCGCCCCGCGACCCGTTCCCGCTCTGTTTCGAGCGCGACGGGTCCACGGCCCCGGTCGCATTCCTGGGGAAGGCGTTCACGCGCGAGCCGAGCGCCATCTCGGGGGTCATGTCGGTCCGCTACGGGCCCGGCGCTTGGAACGTCACTCTCCCCAAGGATGCCGGGGCCCGGGTCGTGGTCGCCGTCGTCCCCCCAGCGGGCTACATTGTGCCGCCGCAGTGGACCGAGGTAATCGACACGCTCGAGCGCCAGGGGGTCCCGCCCCAGCGCACGACGCGGGTCTGGACTGGGACCGTGGAGCGGTACATCTGTGCAGGTATGCGATGGCCGGAGCGACCGTTCGAAGGGCGGCACCCGATCCTTCGCGGAGGGAATGTCGAGCGCGAGATCGGATCGTTCGGGACGTGTTCGCTGCGGGAAGAGGAGCTCACCTTTCCTGCGGGTTCAGCCGTGTACCCACTCGACCACCGCCTCTCTCGAGTCGTCATGCACTGGCTCGAACCCGAAGCTCCGGACTCGGCGCTTCGTTGGGGCTTCTTCGACCCGATATTCGAGCAGAAGGAGTCCGGGGAAGCCTATGTCGTCGAGGCGCTGGCCCGCAAGGAGCTGGAGCAGAACCCGGTGTTGAAGGCCGAGTTCGAGGCTCGACTGCAGACCGACCCGGGCTTCGCGAGCGACTCCAACGCTCGACTTGAATTCTTCTACGAACGCTCGCCGTGGGGACAAGCGAACCGCGTCGGCGAATACCCGGTGGGTCGCCTGCAATCGCTCGAAGGTGTCCCCCTGCGGTAGTTCGTCGGCGGGGCCGCCCCGCACGCTCGGGCGGATGCGGCGGGATCGGCGTATGGCCCCCGACGATCGAATCGAGGGACGCGGGTCTTAATCTGCGTGGTCAAGTTTCCACTCGGAGCTATGGGGCGCCGTCTGGCCGCGATCATGCTCACCGACGTGGTCGGCTTCGCCTCCTCGGCCCAGGATAACGAGGCGCGCGCGCTCGCCCTGCTCCAGGAGAACGCGGACTCCGGAGGGCCGAGCTTCCCGTTCGCGTACCTCTCCTTTGGGTTGGACTCCGTGCGGGACGACCCCCGTTTCCAGGCCCTCATCTCACGGTTCGGCCTTCCGTGCGGGTCCCCGCCGAGAATACAGGCGGCGAAGACGTCGCGGCAGTGAACGGGGCCACGGGTCGATCCGGGAGTCGGCCGCGGGGGCATCCGCAGGTTTTTAGCGAGGTAGGAGGTCCCGCGCTCGTGCCGCTATACATGGACACCCACCGAAAGGTGAAGGGCGTCACCGCCAAGGCTGTCGCCGAAGCCCACGAGAAGGACCTGAAGGTGCAGGGCAAGCACGGAGTGAATTACAAGAGCTACTGGGTCGACGAGAAGAGCGAGACGATCTTCTGCCTCGTCGAGGCTCCGAATCCCGAGGCCGCCGCTCGGGTCCACAAAGAGGCGCACGGGCTCGTGGCCGACGAGATCCACGAAGTCCATCAGGGCTAGCCGGACCCGTTCGTAGAACGAGGACCGGGCTCTCCCTGGCCCGGATGCGTTGAAGTAGGGGGAGCCGGTTCCGGCAGCATGGCGCGAATCAACGATCAGGAAGGGAGCAAGTTCGACGCGACGCTGGATGAGATCTGGAAGTACCTGCAGAGCCCCGAGGCGCACGGCAGCGCCCACAAGGGGTCCCGGAACCGCGCCATGAAGCCCCTCACCGACACCTCGTTCGTGGTCTCCTGGGAGCAAGAGGTCAACGGAAACTGGGTGAAGGTCGCGAACCGGATCACCGTCTTCCCGCCCCTCGGCATGGTCGCCGAGGCGATCGAGGGACCCCTTACGGGGTCGAAGATGATGACGGTGTACACTCCGCACGGCGCCAAGACCGAGGTCTCGATCTTCGGCGAGATGCAGTCCCCGATGATGCCCGCGGCGCAGCTCGAGCCGATGGTCCGAAAGGCCTGGGAGAACGCCTTCAACGAGGACACGGCCGGCATCCGCGAGTTCACAAAGAGGTCAAAGTAGCCCGACCGGCCGTCGTGGAGGGAGACCGCCCTCGGCGGGGTCGCAACGGCCGCTTCGCCCGGGGTCGGCGCGCCCGTCGCGGGGTCCAGCCGAAGCGGGCGATGGGGACTCGGTCTCCGCGGAACTCCACTCCTTCGATCTGGAGGCGGAGCCGCTGTTCCCTTCCCTCCTCCCCCGGGAGGGCGATCCGCCCGCCCGCCGCGACGACCCGATACCACGGCAGCCCTTCCGCATGCTGCAGCGCCCGCACCGTCAATCGGGCGGCGCCGGCGAGCCCTGCTGCTTCGGCCACCTGGCCGTAGGTGATCACTCGCCCGCGGGGAATCCGGGCGATGACGGCCCGCAGACGCTCGAGCTTATGGGCTGAGCCGCGCGCAGAGCCCCGGTCCGAAACCGATCGCGGCCTCGCTCCCGCCATACGAGTTCCCACCGGCTCGACGAGACCGCACAGCATTAGCCCGTGGCGGAGCAGGAAACGATCGCGGGAAGCGCGGACCCCGTCTGGAGCCCGGTGGACCCGTCAAAACTGACCAGATACTTCCAACCGGACGTGGAAGGTAGCCCCGGTTCGGCACTCTGCCCGAAGGCGGGGCACGTCGTAAAGGCGAGGGTCCATTGGGGCCCTACTCCGGTGGCCACCATCAGCGAAAGCGTGACGTTGATCCCGGGGTGCGAGTCGACAAAGGACGCGTTCGAAGCGACTGCCGTGGGCGCCACGGCGGAACTGTTGACGACGCCCGCGAACGGGATTGCCGGAAAGAGGCCCTGGTCGCAGAGTGTCGACGCGGTGAGGAGGGGCGTGGCGCTCCCGTTCACCACGACGACGTCCAGCACGCTGGTCTCACTGATGCCGGAGCCTAGCACGATGGAGGTCCCGTTCTCGTACTGGAAGAGCCACCAGGGAGCGTCGCCGGACGCTCGGGATCCTGAGAAGGAAGGGATGCCGGGGCGTGACGTCGTCAAGAAGTGGAGGGAGCCCGGCACTCCGGTACCAAAGTTGCACGTCAACCCGGCACCGAACGGCTCCGCCGTGCGGAGTTCCACCCCCAGCGCGGAGAACAGGGTCCAGGGACCGCCGCTCACTTTCTCGGACGCGATCTCCGCGAGCGGCAGAGCGCCGGAATAGGGGAGGCCCGTCGGCGGCGCCGGGAGGGTCGGAGTTGGGCTGGACGGGGGGGTCGGGGGCGCCACCGTGGTGAGCAGCTGAGCGGCCACGAGGAGCATGGCAACCGCGACCGCGGACATTGCGAGCAGCACGAGCACGCGGGTCGGACGGCGGGGCCGCGATCGGCCCGGTCCTCCCAGGGTCGAGCGAAACGCGCTAGCGAACGAATCGCTGGGAGGAGTCGCGTCGACCCCCATCGACGACCTGAGTGCCTTGCGGGAGTTAGCGCTTTGGAAGGTGCGCAGGGGAGTCGGGCGGGGCCCGCCCCCGAACCCCCGTGATCCTGTCGGTGATCTCACGGACCACCTCGGTCACCGGGCATTCCGCGTTCACCCGAACGCCGTACTCGAACGCCATCGCCTTCGCGTAGACCTGACGCGCGGCCTCGGGGCCGTGGGAAGTCTCTCTCCGTCCGTCCCGTTCGATACAGCGCCGGAGCGGTGCCACGAGAGTGAAGATGAAGTGCGGCGAGGCGAGTCGCCGCGTCAGGTCCCGGATTTGGGTCTTCCAATAGAAGTTCCCATCGAAGACCACCGGGCGGCCCTTAGTAATCCACGGGCGGGCGAGTCGTGCTGCGATCTCGTTGGCGGCGAGGAATTCCGAAAGTCGACCTCGGTCCCAGAGACCGTGATCGTCCAGGATCTGGTCGATCGAGAGGTAGTGAGCCCCCAAGGTCGTCGACAGGCCCTTCGAAACGGCGGTCTTGCCGACCCCCAGGGGGCCGCGGACGATGACGAAGAAACTCACGGGTCGGGTTCAGCGAGTCTCCGATAAAGCCCGCTCGTCAGCATGTGGAAGAGCGCGACCCAGGGGACCTGGCCCGTCCTCCCCTACGGCGAAAGCGGTTTCGACATCAGGACGTTCGTTTCCGTGTATCCGAGCTTCTGGTAGAGCTTCCGCGCTCCCTCGTTGTCACCGAAGACATGGAGGGTGATCCTCTCCGCGCCCCGCTCTCGCGACACGCGCTCGGCCTCTCGCATCGCCGACTCTGCGTATCCCTTTCGACGATGCGGCTCGAAGACCAACAGGTCGTAGACGAAGGCCCCACGGGGTTCGATCGCCAGCCAGATCACACCGACCTTCTCGTCCGAGGGCTCGGCCCGAATGCTGAAGAAGAGGTGGTTGGGCGTCCCCAGGCCGTCGGGCAGGAGCTTCTGGACCTCGTCCCGGGCGCGCTCAGGTGCCTCCTCCTGGGTCCAATGGCCCGTGCGAACGTGATCTGCCGCGTAGCCCTCCAGCAGCCCGGAGAAGAACGGCCCGAACTCCGCGGACGTCAGGGGATCAAGCCGGACCATGGTCCGACGAGCCGAGCCGGCAAATGAGGTTTCAGCCATCCGTTGGGCGACCGCCTCCCCTCAGGGACTTTCAGCTCGCCTGCCGGCAGAAGAGCGCCGTTCGCGTCGCCGCGCGGGTTCGGGGCACGCTTACAGACGAAGCCCGGTCGATCCCGACGGGCGGAGGGTCGACCGGGCGAATTCTGTGCCGGTGGTCCGGGGCGGAGCCCGGCAACGCACGCTCCGGAACTCAGGAGGGGGGCCCGTGGTGAGACGAACCCGGGGGCCGAAGCTAAATCAGAGCCCTCCTGCTCGAGCGGCATGAGCGCTCCCTCCATGCCCGGAAATCCCTCCCCGAACCCGGTGGTGTCGACGAGCCCTCCGGCTCGCGACACTCGACTCCGGTATCGCGCCGTGCCCTTCCTGGTCCTCGTACTGGCGGAGATCCTCGTCGGCAATCAGCTCGCCGTGGTCAGCAGCCCGTACCCGGTCGGGTACCTCGCCGCCCACGTGGGTCTGTCGATTGCGCTGATCGTATGGGGCGGATACCTGGTCGTGACGGCCTACCAGATGCGCCGGGTCCTCGCCCGGGTGCTTTCCGGACTGTGTTTCGGGCCGGTGGTGATCGCTACTCTCAGCGGAACCGTCTTCCTACTCGGAGGAGGTTCGCAGGCCGCCTTGTACGCGATGGAGGGTTTCGGGGGCCTTGCGTTCCTGGGCTCGATCCTGCTCATCCTCTGGGGGTCGTTCCCCTCGTCGGGCCCTACGTCCGGAACCGCATGAGAGGTCGGCCGGGCTACCGGCGCTCCGCGTCGGCTCCACCGCGAGTCGCGCCCCCTGCCCCTCACTCCCCGGTCCGAACGCGGTGATCTCGAGCGCCCTGGAGAGCACCGTTCCGCGACCTCCGGCCCGTTTCAAATACCGGGGGGCCAACTAAGGCCTGGAGTCAGTGCGAGCGATGAGCGATCCTCCCGATCCGACGGACCACCCCGAGCACGACCGGGTCCTCCAATGGCTCCTCGGCGACGACCAGCCTGCCGCACGGTACGGTGCGCTGGTCGACCTGCTGGGCCGCAAGGAGAACGACCCCGACGTCCGACGGGCCCGTTCGAGGATCGGACGCGTCGGATGGGGGTACGACCAGCTGCGGCGGCAGGGGCCGAAGGGCTTCTGGGAGACCCGAGAGCCGAAGAACGTCCGGGAGTGGATCGACTTCCTCTACTTCCCGTACTACACGGCGACCAACTGGCGCGCCCTGGTACTCTCCGATCTGGGCCTCGACCGAACGAACCCTCGCGTGAAGAGGCTCGCGGAGCGCATCTTCGAGTACAAGCTTCGGCTCGGTTCTCCGTTCAACTTCTACTACGAGGAGATGTGCATCTCGGCGAACACCGCCCGAATGCTGACCCGATTCGGTTACGCGGACGATCGTCGGGTCCGGAAGCTATACGATTGGATCCTCGAGGATCAGCGAGACGACGGGGGATGGAACTGTTCGCAGGGCACTCCCGGTACGTTGGACGTCTGGGAGCCCCTCGCGGCGTTCGCCGCGATCCCTCCGGCGAGTCGCTCGCCCCGGATGGACCGGGCGATCGCACGGGGCGCGGAGTTCTATCTCGAGCGGAAGCTGTTCGAGGAGGGTCGTTCCTACCCCCCCTGGCGGCGACTTCACTACCCGAACCACTACTACTACGACATCTTGGTCGGCCTCGACCTGCT
>Ga0335074_10013620_pt1 | contig 11430 bp, 11 predicted proteins | sample Lox_Sample_23_FD_206715 | JGI IMG/M metagenome (GOLD analysis project Ga0335074, IMG submission 206715) | Soil microbial communities from Loxahatchee National Wildlife Refuge, Florida, United States - Lox_Sample_2.3 | ecosystem: Environmental > Terrestrial > Soil > Wetlands | place: USA...
TGCCAAAGGTGATGGTGACCAGGCGCGGTGTGTCTACACCGAAGGCCCGCACGAGGGCCGGCGCTTCGATCGAGGCGCGAATACGCGCGCCGAGCAGACTGCGATCGATCACGAGCCACGCTGCGACACAAACCCCAAGCGAGACGGCGATCACGAAGAGCTTGTAAGTCGGAAAATACGTAAATCCGAGATTGGTCGCGCCCGAGAGCGCATCGGGAATCGCGTATGGCGATCCCAGCGTCCCGGCGAGCAGCGTCATCACGTTCACGATGACCAGCGTGATCGCGAAGGTCAACAACAACCCGTAGATCGGATCGTTCTGGGCAACGCGCCGTAGGACGAACCACTCGAGCACCATGCCGAAGATTCCGACGGCGATCGGGATGACGATCAACGCCGCCCAGAACGGCAACCCGATGACCTGCGCCCCGTAATACGCGCCGAAAGCACCGAGCATATACATCGCGCCGTGCGAGAAATTGATCACGCGGAGCGTTCCGAAGATGATCGAAAGGCCCAAGGCGAGCAGCGCGTAATACGCGCCGCTCGCCAGGCCGTTGAACACCTGAGCCGCGATGTAGTCGAGGCTCACCGGATCTCGCTCGCTACCACGTTCTGTGACAGCCTTCCGTCGCCGGATTGGGGAATGCCTGGTCGCCCGGGACCGTTCCGATGACCTTTACCCAGGCGTTGGGCTCTTTGTATTCCGACGGCGGCAGCACCTGATAGAGATAGAAGTCGTGGATGACTTGGTGATCGGCCGTGCGGAATTCCGCGTCGGTCGCGTACATGTCGCTGAACTTGTGGCCGTCGAGATAGGCGACGACCTTGTCGGCATCCGTCGACCCGACGGCTTTGACGGCCTTGAGCCATTGCAGGGTCGCCGAATAATCGGCCGCTTGAATCGAGATCGGCATCTGCCCGCCGCCCATCTTGGCCGACCAGCGCTTCGCCCACGCCGCCGCTTCCGGCGACTGGTCCCAGTACCACGAGTCGGCGAACTTCAAGCCCGTCCAAAGCGTCGGGTCGGTCGGAACTTGCCCGGTGAAAAAGAGCCCCGCGATGATCTTCATCGTCTTGTCGAGCCCGAACTCTTTGGCGGCCTTCATGCTGTTGACCGTGTCCGCACCGGCGTTGAGCAGCGCCAGGACTTGAGCACCCGAGTTCTTCGCGGCCAGCATATACGACGAGAAATCGGTCGTTCCGAGCGGCATGAAGTCGATCTTGTCGAACTTTCCGCCGTACGGCGTGATCGCGTTGGTGAACTCTTCTGCCATCGAGTGACCGAACGCGTAGTCCGGCGCGATACCGTACCACGTCTTGTCGCCCCCTTTGACGATCGGAATCGCCTCGGTGTGCGCCAGCGCGTACGTGTCGTATGCGTACATGTACGTGTACTTATTGCAGAATTTTCCGGTGATGTCTTTGTCGGCGGCGCCGGTGACGATCACGAGTTTGTGCAGTTGGTTCCCCACCGACGAGACGGCCAGCGCCGTCGCGGAGTTGACCAAGTCGACGGCGAGATCCGCGCCATTGCTGAACTCCTCGCGCGCCTTCGCATCGGCGACGGTGGCGGTGTTGCGATGGTCGACGGCATCGACGACGATCGGTCTCCCGAGCACTTTGCCGCCGAAGTCGTCGACGGCCATTTGCACGGCCAACACCGAGCCTCTCCCCGAGAGACTCGAGTAGACACCGCCCATGTCGGTAATGACGGCAATTTTTATGGGAGACTGACCCGCCGCCGTTACCGGAGCGGTTGAAAGCGGCACGCACAGCATCAGCGCTGCAAGCGCCACAGAGGCGATTTTCGATAAGCGCATTTTTATTGACTCCCTGATGACGTAAGAAATGCAGGATTCAGACGGCGCACCGCGCCGGCAAGACCACCGGGGACGAACAACACCAGAACGATGAACAATACGCCGAGGATGAAGAGCGGTTCCGAGAGCGTGACGCGCAGGAACGCCGGGAGTGATTGCAACTGCGTCGCGCCGGAAACGGTAACGAGGCGAAAATCGAGGTACTCGTAGACGATGCCTCCCAAGACCGCGCCCCACAACGTGCCGACGCCCCCCAGGACGACCATGACGAGCAATGCCAGGGTAAAGTTTGCCGTCGTGATATCGGGACTCGCGCTCCCTTCGATGAGCAGATAGACGATCCCGGCCGCCGACGCGAGGAACGCGGACAATACGAACGCGCCGAGTTTATAGAGATAGGGATTGAGTCCGATGACCGCGACCCGGCGCTCGTTCTCGCGAATCGCTTGCCACACGCGCCCGGGCGCGGAGTTGACGCTCCACCATCCCACCGCGCAGGTGCACGCGAGCAAGGCGAGCGCAAGCCAATAGAGATTGCGCGTGTTCTCGACGCCGACCAAGAACGCGGGCAGCGCGTTGACGCCGAGCGCCAGGCCTTCTTCGCCCCCGGTGAGATTGAACGGGTTCTGCATCACGAGAATCGACCCGGCCTGCGCGAACGCGAGCGTGACCATCGCAAACTGCACGTCGCGCACGCGCAGACAGACGGCCCCGATGACCAGCGGCAACAGGATCGAGAGCACGAAGGTGAACGCCAGAGCTTGCGGCAGCGACCAGTGCCAGCGGGCGAGCGCAACGGCAGCGGTGTAGACGCCGACCGCAAAATAGAGCGCGTGTCCGAACGAAAGCAGCCCCGCAAAGCCGAAGATCAGGTCGTACGAGAGCGCGAGCGCGCCGAAGATGAAACACAGTGCGAGCAGGTTGAGCGTGCCCGGGGCACTGAGCGGTTCGGAGAAGATCGGCGGCAGCGGAATACCGATCCACGGCGCCGCGACCAGCAACGCGATGCCCGCGAGCGCCAGCACGAAGCGCAATCGCGCGTTCATGATGCCTCCGCGGATCGCGGACGCAACAGCAACGCCGCCGCGAGGAGAATCACCACCGAGAAATCGCCGATGCCGGGCGCCGCATAGAAATTCAAAAACTGCTGCACGATTGCCACAACGGCAGCTGCAATGGCCGATCCCGTCACCGAGCCAAGCCCGCCGATCACGACGACGATGAAGGCGAAGATCAGCATCGACGTGCCGCGGGCGGGATCGATCTCGCCAAAAAACGTCCCGGCCAGAAAGCCCGCGAGCCCGGCGGCCATCCCGCCGATGACAAAGACGAGCGTGAACGCGCGATTGACGTCGATGCCCAAGGCTTCGACCATCGAGCGGTTCTCGACCCCTGCCCGAATCACGAGCCCATAGCGCGTGGCCCGCAGAAAGAGCACGAGCGCGCCCAGCACGAGCAGCGCGATCGCTGCGATCACCAGCTGCGAGGTCGGTATATTCGCGCCAAGCACGCGCACGGTCCCCGTCAGCCATGCGGGTAGCAGCACCTGCTTCATGTCCTCGCCCCACGCACCTTCGACCAACGCCACCGCCGCAAGCGCCACGCCGACCGTCACCAAGATCTGACCGATCGGGCGCGTGTAGAGCGGGCGGATGAGAAAGACCTCGAGCAAAAACGCGCACGCACCGCCGGCGACGATCGCAACCACGATTCCGGCGAACCAGGCGAGCGTGAGGTTTCCGCCGAGCAGCGGCAGCGTGACTTGCCACGCGATATAGGCCGCGATCGTAAAGAGGGCACCGTGCGCCATGTTCAAGACGCGCATCAATCCGAAGATGAGCGAGAGACCCGACGCAACGAGAAAATAGAGTCCGCCCAATCCAAGCCCGGTCAAGAACAACAAGACGATCGTGCTCATCGTTCGCCGCCGCCCGAGCTCAAGCCGAGATGATGGCGCGCCAGAACCGGATCGCCCATCAATTCGTCGACGGTCCCGACGTAACCGACCCGGCCCTGATCGAGCACGATCGCGTCGCGCGCGAGTTTATGCGCAACGCTCAAGTTCTGCTCGACCAACAGGATCGTCACCGCTTCGGCTGCGCGTTTGAGCGCATCGACGACATGCCGCACGACGAGCGGCGCCAAACCTTTGGTCGGTTCGTCGACGAGCAGCAGCCGGTTTCCGCCGTTGAGCAGCGCGCGCGAGATCGCGAGCATCTGTTGCTGTCCCCCCGAAAGCGTGCCCGCGCGCTGCGCGCCGCGCGCCTTCATCTCCGGGAACAGGTCGTAGACCAAATCGTATTGGTGCTCGCATCCCGGCCGTTCCGCGAGGCGCAGGTTCTCTTCGACGGTGAGCGCCGAGAAGACGTCGCGGTCTTCGGGCACGTAGGCGATCCCACGGCGCGCGATCTCGTGCGTGCGCAGCGCGGCGATTCCTTCGCCCTCGAACTCGATCAAGCCGGTACGGTCGACGAGGCCGAGGATGCCGCGCAGCGTCGTCGTTTTGCCGACGCCGTTGCGCCCGAGCAATCCCGTGACACCGCCGCTCGGCACGCCAAAGGAGAGGCCGTGTAGGATGTGCGACTGCCCGATACGTACGTGCAGATCGCGCACGTCGAGCAGATTCACAGCGGATCTCCCAAATACGCGGTCTGCACGGTTTCGTTGGCAATGACGCGCTCGGGCGTATCGATCGCCAGCAACGAGCCGTGATGCATCACCGCCATCCGGCCGGCGAGCTGCGAGACCAAGTCGAGCCGGTGCTCGACCATGATGACCGTGCAGCCGCGCTCGCGATGCATGCGCGAGACCAACTCCAAAATCTCCGGAACGTCTTCGACCGCCATACCGGCGGTCGGCTCGTCCAACACGGCGACGCGCGGTTCGAGGCACAAAAGGATCGCAAGATCGAGCTTGCGCTTCTCGCCGTGCGAAAGCGACGCGGCGGCATCGTGCATGCGGTGCGCAAGCCCAACGTGCTCGAGCGCATCGCGAGCGCGCTCCAGCGCGTTTTGGCCGGCATCGGCGAGGCGCCACAACGCGTACGAGCCGCCCAGATACGCTTGCGCGGCCAGCCGAACGTTTTCCAATGCGCTGAGCGCATTGAAAACGCTCGAGGTTTGAAAGGTACGCCCGAGACCAAGTCGCGCGCGCTCGTACGGCGCCGCACGCGTCACGTCACGGTCGAAGAGCAGAATGCGTCCGGCGGTCGGATAGGCTACGCCGGAGAGGAGATTGACGAGGGTCGTCTTCCCTGCGCCGTTCGGGCCGATGACGACGATGAATTCGCCTTGCTCGATCTCGAGCGAGACCCCCTCGACGATTTTGATACCGCCGATGTGATAGCCCACGCTTTCGGTGCGAACGGCACAGGTTTGCTTCACATTACCTTGTGGCTAGTGGAACGGACGGACCGGCGGCGCGATCGCATTCGCCGGCACCTCGCGCAGACAGACCGGATACACGTTCGACCCTTGCGTCTTCAAGGTCGCGATGAACATCGGCTGGAGCAGCGCGTGATCCGCGGGCCGAATGTACTCGGAGCCGATCGGACTCACGAACTTGTATCCTTCGAGCGCCGAGATCATCTTAGGAACGTCGTCACCGTCCGCCACCGAAACGGCGTGCACGACCTCTTCCGCGGTGACGAACCCAACCGCCTCAGCCCACTCGGGCAACTTCCCTGAATCTTTTTTGTCGGCGCGGACCAGGTACGCGTTTTCCGGGGTATGCGAGCATTCCGAGAGATAGATTGCCATGTATTTCATCTTCGGAAACTTCGCGAAGAGCGGGAAGGCGGCGCGCTGATCGAGGCCGGTTACGACCGGGGTGCTGTCGAGCACGCCCGCATCCGAGAGCGCTTGCATGAGCGCGACACCCGAAGCACCGGCCCACGCGATGAAGAGCAGATCGGGCTTCGCATCGACAACTTTCTGCGCAAACGGCGTGAAATCGTTGGCCGAGAGCGGCACGAGCAAACCGCTGACGGTCGCGCCTTCGCTGCCGAGCACCAAGCGCGCGCCCGCGACGTTGGCTTGTCCGAACGCCGAATCCTGAGCGAGCACCAGAATCCGCTTGTCGCGCAGATTCGTCCCGAGCAGCGTCCCGATCGTGAGCAGGTCTTGAATGCTCTCGCGGTCGGAGCGGAACGTATTGCGGTTCGCGCCGGTCAGCGCATCCGTCGCCGCGATCGGGATGTAGAGAATGTTGTTCTCCTGCGCTAAGGGCGCCACCTGAACCGCGATACCCGACCAAACCGTACCGGCGATGATCTTGTAGCCCTGGCCGATCAGGTCTTTCGTCTCCGCGATATTTTTCTGAGCATCGCCGCCGTCGTCGTTGATCGAAACGTCGAGCTTATGTCCGCGCACCGTTTCCGTACCGTGCGTGAGGTAGTCGAGCCCGACTTGGAAGCCACGCAGAAACTCGACGCCGTAGGCTCCGAGCAGGCCGGTCTTCGACGTGATCAGGCCCACCTTTACCGGTTCGTCACCCGCGGCTGCGACCGGAACGATACCGGCGCTTCCGAGAGAAAGGGCGAGCGCGGAACATACCGCGGCCCGCATGACACGATGCACAATCATACGCATGAAACGAGTATCGCAGGCCGAGCATCGCGCTGTTTACACCCAAAAGGACATAGTTTCAACCGGGCGAAGCGCCTCGGTCAAAGCGTTTATATGGAACGAGCCACCAGCGGGATTCACTCCCGCATCCGCTTAGCAGCGGATGAACTCGCTCACCTCGAACGCGAAGTTGCTCGTTTGGTCTCCGTCCTCGATCGCGAAGCGATCCTCAAAGAGGCGACGCGCATCCTCACGGACGAGTTTGGCTTCAATTGCGCTTGGTTTGCCGAGCGTGAGAATGACGACGCGGTCGTCATTCGCCACGGCGTTCAGATGCTCTCGCGCGTCAAAGACATGGTGCTGCGGCGTGGCTGCGGCGTCGGCGGCAAGGTCTACGCGCTCGGCAGGACCGTCTGCGTCGACGAGTACCTGCTCTCGCATGAGATCACGCATCATTACGACGATAAGATCGTCGAAGAGCGGGTCCACGGCATCATCGGCACACCGATCAACTACGACGGCGCCTTCTCCGGCGTTCTCATGGGTGGGTCGCGCAGCGGGACCACCTTCGGTGACGGCGCGGCGAAGATCATCGAGACCGTCGCCGAGCGCACGGCGCAGGCGCTCAACGTGGCCGAGCAAGCGCAACGCCGCTCGGCAGCGGCCATCCAGGAAGAGCGGCAGCGCATGGCTCTCGATCTCCACGATACCGTCGGTGCGATGTTGTTCGCGATTACCGCCGGCGTTCGAAGCGTGAACGAGACGGTCAACGACGTGGCCTTGCGCGCGCGGCTGGGTGCGATCGAAAGCCAAGCGAAGGAGGCCGCATCGATGCTCCGCGACTCGTTGCGCGCGCTTGCGACGCCGACGGATCAGCTCGCGCTGGGATCGGCGCTGCAAGCCGTGATCCATCATTTCGAAGTACGAACGTCGATCAAGGCGAGCCTGATGATGCTCGACGTGCTGCCGTCACTCAGCGATTCGACGGTACGCATCCTCATCGCCGCCGCCAAAGAGGGACTGCTCAACATCGAAAAGCACGCCCGCGCCGACAATGTGGTCGTCACGTTGGGAAGTCTGGGCAACGGCGTCACCCTAGCGATCACCGACGACGGCATCGGCGCCGAGGTGGACTCGCTGCTCCCGCACAACGAGGAGCGCGATCACGGATTCGGTCTCGATGCTATCGAGCACGCGCTCGCCAGCGTCGGGGGCACGCTTCAAGTCGTCGAAAATCCCGACGGTGGAACCACGTTCCGCGTGTGGGTACGATGCTGAAGCCTCCAACCCCGCCGGCAGTCGTTCGCCTCTTCGTCGTCGACGACCATCCGGTCGTGCGCGACGGCGTCGCATTGCTCGCGACGTCGACGCGGCGGATCGAGCTCGTCGGCTATGCGCCCAACGGGAAAGCTGCGCTCGAGATGGCGCCGCTCGCCGCACCGGACGTGATTTTGCTCGATCTTCGGCTTCCCGACATCCTTGCGCCCGAACTGATCGGGATGCTGCGCCGCGCCGTGCCGGACGCGCGCATCATCATCTTCACGGCCTACCCCGATCACCCGGCGGTTTGCGCCGCGCTCGACGCCGGCGCGTGCGGCATCGTGACGAAGGACGCGGCGCGCACCGACCTGGCATCGGTCATCGTCGGAGCGATGCAGAATGAGGACGCGGCACCGCAAGCCGTTCCGAATCGCAGCCAGACAATGGTCGGCCGCAGAGAGTATGACGTCCTACGGCGCGTAGCGATCGGCGAAACCAATCACGAAATCGCCGAAGCGATGAACTTGAGCCCGAACACCGTCAAGGCGTATCTTCGCAATCTCATGCAAAAACTCGACGCGCGAAATCGCGTTGAAGCGATCTCGCGCGCAAGAGAAGCGGGGCTCCTGTAGGAGCCCCGCCGTTTCTAGCCGGAAGCGCTAGAACTTCAGTGCGTAACTCAATTTGAAGAGGAACGTGACCGAACGCACGACGTCCGGCGGTGGAATCGTGTCGCTCGAGTAGCGGCCCTGCAACTTGAAGTACGTAAAGCTTGCGCTCAAATCATGCGGCAGGATTTGGAGCAGCCCGAAGTCGGTGACGTTGTAGACTTCCGGCGTGTTTTCCGCATGGAACCAGACCGGGAGGCTCGAGTACCCGACGAACGGGATCGTTCCCGGACGGATATCCGTGTCGGCGAAGGGGAACATCGTCACCCCGTAGCCATAGACCACGCCGCTTCCGACGTAGCCCGGAATCCCGCCCGTGAAGCAGGCCGGTTGCGAGGGCACCGCCGGATAGTCTTGGCAATTGCCGGCGGACGGGCGCGGGAAGTAGTTCGCGTTGAACGCGAAGCTGAACATCGGCGGCTGATACGGGTGGTGCGGACCGGTTGCGTACGTTGCACCCAAGCCCCAGGAGTTGGAGTTGATGCTGGACGGGTTGGAGGCCCCGCCGCAGTCCTCCTGATTGAGACACAAGCCTGCGACCGACGTGCGCTGATGGCTGTCGTAGTCGCCGCTTAGCGCCAGGCCGTGGCCGAGGGCGTAGTTGAGCGAGAGCTTGTCCTCACGATCGGTGATATCGCCGGTGAGCAGCGAGAAGGGCGCAATCGTGACGATACGCCCGAGCGAGAAGTCGAAGTTGGTGTGCGCGTAGGCGAACGTCCACTTCTTGTTGATGTGATAGGTCAGGCCGTAATCGATCTTCCAGTCGTTGGTGGTCCGCGGCGTGCCGCTGCACGCCGGACCGGACCCGCAGTACAGCGGAAACGTTCCGGGCGGGAGCGGTGCCGACGAGTCGCCGGTGCCATCGATGAAGTAGATCGGGCTAATATCGATCTCCCACTGTTGGGCCGCCGCGGCGATGCGGGTAGTAAAGAGCATCAGCGATGCGAGCATGAGGCCGGCGATCGCTATGTGAAAGGCGCGACGCATAGATTTGCCTCCGTTAGTAAGGTATGACAAAACGCGGTCAAGCGCTGGCGCTTCTGACCGCTTTATGAAGAGATTATCTCACAAACTCCTTTTCCCTATATACACCCGAAGGGGTGATTATGCTGAGATTAGCTCATGTGCCAGCCGTGGCTGACGACGATCGACTGGCCGGTGAGCGCATTGGTGGGGAAGGTTGCCAGAAAAACGACCGTCTCGGCGACGTCAGCCGTGGTCGTGAACTCGCCGTCGACGGTCTCCTTGAGCATGACGTTCTTGATCACGTCGCTCTCAGAAATGCCGAGTGCTTGCGCCTGCTCGGGGATCTGCCGCTCCACCAGCGGGGTGCGCACGAAGCCCGGACAGATGACGTTCGAGCGTACCCCGAACCGCGCGCCCTCTTTGGCAACCGTGCGGCATAGACCAAGCAGTCCGTGCTTCGCCGCAGCATAAGGGGCTTTGAGCGGTGAGGCCTCCTTCGAGTGGACGGATCCCATGTAGAGAATCGATCCGCCCTTGTGGTGGGCATACATGTGCTGCAGCGCCGCGCGCGTTACCAGGAAGGCCGCGTCGAGGTGCACGCTCACGACCTTGCGCCAGTCGCCGTAGCTGAGCTCGTGGATCGGCGCGATGATCTGGATGCCGGCGTTGCTCACCAGCAGGTCGAGACCGCCGCACGCGGCGATCACGCGCGCCACGCCCGCCGTTACCTGCGCCTCGTCCGTCACGTCCATGGTTACCGCGATCGCGCGCCCGCCGCGCTGCTCGAGTTCCGACGCCGCACGCTGCGCACCTTCGGCGGAGAGATCGGCAATCGCCACGACGGCGCCCTCACGCGAGAGCGCGCGCGCAATTTCGAGACCAATTCCGCTAGCGGCACCGGTCACAAGGGCAACCTTGTCGGCTAGCCTCACCGTAGGGGATCTCCTTCACTCGTAATTTTGCAAATCAGAACCAAAAGGTGCTACACCTTTTCGGACGTATTGGCGCGACATGAGCGGCGAGGAGCATCAATACGCCTTGCAAGCAACCGGAATCGTGAAGTCGTTCGCGGGGTTCGTCGTGCTCGATGATTTGACGCTGTCGATTCGCGCCGGTACGATTCACGCCGTCATCGGTCCAAACGGCGCGGGCAAGACGACGCTCATGGGCGTGCTCTCGGGATTCTTGCGCCCAAACGCCGGAACGGTTCGCTTCGGCGAGCGTGACATCACGCACGCCGGGCCGGCGGCGGTGGCGCAGCTGGGAATCGTGCGCAGCTTCCAAATCAACAGCATCTTCCCGCATATGACGGTGCTCGAGAACGTCAAGGTCGCCTTACAGGCGCGCACGGGCCTTTCACGACGCGTTCTGGCCGGACGAACGGCAACCGCGATACTCGACGATCCCGCGCGCGACGCGCTGCGCGTCGCCGGCCTCGACGACTACGTCCGGACGACGGCGGCGACGCTTCCGTACGGCAAGAAGCGCGCTCTCGAACTCGCGATCGCGATTTCGCAGGAGCCCCGGGTGCTGCTGCTCGACGAGCCGACGTCGGGCATGGGCGCCGAAGACATCGCGCCGACGATCGAACTCATCGCCCGCCTCGCCGAGGGCCGTACCGTGGTGCTCGTCGAGCACAACCTCCGCGTCGTCGAGCACCTGTGCGATCGCGTCAGCGTGCTCGAGCGCGGGAAACTCCTGACCGAAGGCACCTACGACGAGGTCCGCGCCGATCCTCACGTGATCGAAGCGTACCTCGGCGGAGGAAAGCACTGATGCTGCGCCTTTCCGACGTGCACTCGTATTACGACGAGTCTCACATCCTCCACGGCATGAGCTTCGAGCTTCGCGACGGCGAGGTGGCCACGCTTATCGGCCGCAACGGCGTCGGCAAGACCACGACGCTGCGCACCATCATGGGGATCGTCCGCGCGCGCAGTGGTTCGATCGTGCACGACGACCGCGAGCTCACCGCCTTGACGTCGGACCGCATTGCGAAAACCGGCATCGCGTACGTGCCCGAAGAGCGCGGCATCTTCTCGACCCTCTCCGTGCGCGAGAATTTACTCTTTGCACCAACGCTCGCATCGGGTGGCTGGAGCATCGACCGTATCTTCGACTCGTTTCCAATCCTGCGAACGCGCGCAT
>Ga0335074_10013621_pt1 | contig 11430 bp, 7 predicted proteins | sample Lox_Sample_23_FD_206715 | JGI IMG/M metagenome (GOLD analysis project Ga0335074, IMG submission 206715) | Soil microbial communities from Loxahatchee National Wildlife Refuge, Florida, United States - Lox_Sample_2.3 | ecosystem: Environmental > Terrestrial > Soil > Wetlands | place: USA: Florida...
GACAACCTTGCGGCACAAACAGGGCTCGGGGTGCTCAGCAGCCAGTACGTCGATGTGAGCCTGGACCGTTTGGAAATCTCGGTATCCCTGCGCGAGGACGTGCACCTGACGCTGCTGTCGTTGGCGCTTGGCGACAAGCCTTTGGAGGTCGCCGCTACGGCGACGAGTGGGCCCGAAGGTTCGCTGAGCGGCTCTGGTTGCGCTGGCGCCGCACCGGGGGCGCAATAAATGCGCAGTGCCGCCGGGCGCCGTGAAGGCTCCCCGAGCGCCAAGGCCCCGCCATATTGGCGCCTCGTGCGTGTTGAATTGGAGGCCTTCAACCGAGCACGGCCAATGGGCAGGCTCGAGCGACTCGTATTTGCGGCCCAATGTGCGATGGCATTGTGGCTGTTCGAGCGCCGGTGCCACCCCCAAGGTACTGCGGTATGCCTGCTGTCGCCGCGCCCCGGACGCATTGCGCTTTGCGCTGTCGCCATTGTCGCGGCCGCAGTGGCACTCGGGACGATCTCCCCGCTGGCTGACGTCGTCGTGGCGGCCGCCGTTTGCGCTTCGTGCCTGCCGACAATCCCTCGCGCCGTTCGGGCGCTGCCCAGCCGTCGGTGGCGTCACCGGGCGTCGCCACCGCGGCCATACCTGTACTTGCATTCGCTGGCCAGCACAAAAGCTGGTTCGGGAGCCGAACTGGTACGCTCCGTTTGCGCCGAGGCCGATGTGCGGGGAACCACATTGGTGCTCGAGGCCGCCAACCAAGAGCTGGTCGGTTATTACTCCAAGCTCGGGTTCCGCACCAAGTTCGATCTGGACGTCCGCGGACAGGCACTCAAGTCCCACGTTTTTGGCAGGGTTTACCCGGCGCGGATGTTCCGAGCCCCGGCCGGAAAATCTCGGGACACCTGATGGGAAAGATCCCGTTGCGCCGTCTACTGGACGCCGTTGGCGTGCTCTGCTGCGAAACTGCTCTACTGGCTTTCTTCTGGTGCTCCGGCGGCCTGCTCGGGACGGTGCCCTTTAGGCATTTCGCGGCCTGGGCGCGCGCTGCCGGTGGCGAGGAGGTGTTGACCGCGCTCTTCCGGGTGCTCGGCTTGGGCATCTCGACCTGGCTTGCACTAGGCACGGTCGTGTACGCGGTCGCCGTACTCACCGGGCGGCGCCGTTGGCTACGCGCTCTGCGCGCAGTCACCTTGCCCGCAGTGCGCAGGGTCATGGACGGCTTGGTCGCTGCGACCATGGCGGCCTCGACTCTTGGCACAGCGGCGGGCATCGCCGGTGCCACGGGGCCGCCGAAGCCCGTACCGGTCGTCGCAGCGGTGGCACCGCTTACGCCCGCCCCGAGCGCCGGCGCGCTCGATGGTCCCCGCCCACCGACGACAGCGGCCGCGTACGGTTTCTCCACAGCGACGCCGGCCACGGGGCGGCACCTGCCTCACCCAGGGCGGGGCCGTGACCTCCCACCGCCCAAGCCTCCTGCCGTCGCGGCAACCGGGAGGGCGCCCAGTTTGGCCAATGGCTTTGCCGGTTTGGCCGCCGGCACCAAGGTAATCGTCGTCCAGCCCGGGGACTGCCTGTCCGTGCTCGCTGAGCGCCACCTCGGTGACTGGCGCCTGGACAGTGAGATCGCCCGGCTCAACTACGGGCGGCGGCAGCCCGACGGCTTGTCGCTTGTGAACGAGAACTGGATCTATCCGGGGTGGGTGCTCGTGATGCCGGCCGACGCGGCTGGGGCCCTGGTGGTTGGCGCGCCAGACGGTGGCGCCACGGGCCAGCCCACAGAACACCGCCCCACAGAACACCGCCCCGCAGAACACCGCCCCACAGAACACCGTGAGCGCCACGCTGACGTTGGCGATCGGTCTCCCCGCCAAACCGCCCATGGGCAGGACGATGGCCACGTGCCGCCAGAGCGCCCAACAACCGAGAAAGGCCGCGGTACCGAGACAGACCGTAATGGCGCACCAAAGGGTGTGCGCCTGCCGGCTCATCGGCGCGCGCTTGGCGAGCCGGCTGAGCACCGCCCAGAACAGCTCAGTGGTGCCCACGGGCATGGTTACGCTGGCGACGACCGTGGCCGCGTGCCGCCCGGGCAGGCCAAGCACGCCGACGACCTCCCGCGTCGGGCGCAGGCAGGGAGGCCAACCGCCCCGCGGCGGCCGGCAGGAGCTCCTTCGAGGCATAGGGACGAGCACGGAGTGGCAACGGGGGAGGCGGCCGTGGCCGTGGCCGTGATCGGGGGCCTCGTCGCCGGGGGCGTGGTGTGGCGCCTCGGCCGGACGCGGCGCGAGCAGGGCCACGCCCGGCCCCGCGGACGCGCTTTCGCGCGCAACCGCCCCGACGTGGAGGCCGCGGAGCGGCGGGCGCGAGCCGTAGCCGGAGAGGACGCCGTGCAATGGGTCGACCTGGGTGTGCGTTATTTGAGCGGCCTCGTCGAACAGATGTCCTCGGACGGGCACCGTTGCGTCCCGACGTTGGTCCTTGCGCGGGCCGCGGAGGCACGCCTGGAGGTGGTTGTCTCGCCGATGCCCCAGGGACGCCTCGGCTGGTTCTCGCCTTCCTGCGACGGCAATGCGCTCGTCTTGGACCAGGACATCGACCTGGAAGACCTAGCGGCTCTGGCGGAAGGGCGCTGGGCTGCCTGGCCCGCGCTCGTGAGCGTGGGTGAGGTGGGCGGCTCGAACTTGCTGGTCAACTTGGAGGCGGCGAGAGCGTTGTCAATCGAAGGCCCGGACCATGTGGTCGAGGCGGTGCTGGCCAGCTTCGTGCTGCAGCTCGCGTGCCAGCCCTGGTCCGACGAGATGTTGAGTGCGGTACACGTCGTCGTGCCGCCGGCCAATGGTGAGTTGCCTCCGGGCGCTCACCGCGTAGGCAAGGAGGCCGCCCTGGAGCTGGCCGAGCAGCTGGACGGTATCGCTCACGCCCGGCGGGAGCTGGCTGGAGAGCTCCCCCTCTCGACCCTACGAGCCTTGGCGTGCGAAGCGCTGCCCAGCGTGGCCGTCGCCTTCAGAGGAACCCCTGAGAACGCGCTGCGCTGCCTCGCGGAGGCCGCCGTCGCCGACAGCAGTGGGGTGGCCCTCGCAGGTGCGGGACCGTTCCCGGACGCGCGCTGGCGGCTGGTCTTAGGCCCAGCGGGCGACGCCACCCTGTACGGCTGGGCCGGAGACGACCCGTTCACTTACCAACTCAAAACGAGTTGCCAGGCGAGGGAGGTTGCATTGCTGAGCGAGGCGTTGGGGGCCACCACGGACCACTGCGGCGTGCCGGGAGTTGAGGTTGATGGCGAGTTCGCGCCCGACAGGGCCGACCACCGGGCGCTCACTGACGTCGTTCCCAGTAGCGTTGCCGACGCTGCTGGCCTGGTGGTTGGGAACGTCGAAGTACGCGTACTGGGCCCGGTCGACGTGGTCGGTGGCGACCCAGAAGCACTCGAGCGCACCCGCCGGGCGGCGCCGTTGGCGCTGCTTGCCTACCTGGCCACGCACCCGCGCCCGGTCAGCGCGGACGAGCTGGCCAGGCACTTGTGGCCGCTGGACACGAGCCGGGACGACTTCGGCGGGCCACAGCGCAAGACCGTGATGAACGTGATCTCGCGCGCCCGCGCGATGCTCGGCTACGGTGCTGGCTCCCGGGAACGTATCGCGCACTCTCCAATGGGTTACCGCCTGGCCGGGGACGTCAGCTTGGACTGGTCGCGCTTTCAAGCCTTAGTGCAGCGGGCCAAGCACGAGTGCGACCAAACCGCGGCAGCAACCCTGCGCGCGGCGCTGGAGCTGGTACGGGGCGAGCCCTTCGCAGGCAACTTGTCGAGCCAGTTCTTTGAGTGGGTAGCCAGCGAGCACCTCGACCTGATAATCGCGGCCAAGATCGTTGACGTCGCCAACGACCTGGCCGAGCGGGCGCTGGCCGCGGGTGACCTGGACGGAGTCAACTGGGCCGTCGAAAAGGGCTTGTTGCTCGAGCCGACGCGCGAGGAGCTGTACCGGGTTTGGATGCACGCCCAGGGTCGCGCCGGTCGGCCCGCCATGGTGGACGAGATCTACCGGCGGCTGAAGGTGCTGCTCCGCCAGCGGGTCCACGCTCTACAGGAGCCGCAAGAGGAGACTTACCAGGTGTGGAAGACCTACGTGGTGGCCGAGGCAGCAAGGGCGCGCTGATCCGTGATGGCATCCCGGCGGGCGCAGCGAGCTGCCTGCGCTCGCCGGGATGTCTCCTTGCACCCGGTGGATGGGCCGGGGCTGGCCTAGAAGCTGTCAGGAAGTTTTAGTTTTCCCATTCGATCATCGGGATGCCACCTCCTTCGAACACTTGTGTCCTCCAAAAAGGCACGCCGGCCGGCCGGCTGGTGATCATCACGTTGAGCGCCCCCATGGCCGCGCTCAAGCCCCGCTCGTCCGTAATCGGCTTCTGCCGAGCTCCGCTCAACTATCTTCTTTGCTACAACCTAAGTCCTCTTCTGCCGTCGCCTAACAAGCAGGTCAGGCGTTGTTTCTCAAAGGATGTCCATCAGCGTGAGCCCGGTCGCCAGGGTGCGGCTTATGGTCGTCGTCGCTTTGCTGGCTGGCGGGGTAGTTTCTTTATACCTCTGGCAGCTCGTGCCCCTAAAGGGAGTTGGCGGGAACCATCTCGACACGGTGCCGCTGGTCGTCGCCGGGAGCTGGTGGGCCAACTCGGTCGCGATCCCCGTCAGGAACCGGCGCGTCAGCTTCGCGTTGAACTTAGGCCCTCTGCCGATCCTGTTCGCAATCGCCGATTTGGCGCCCCTATGGGGCCTGGTAGCCGTGGTCGTAGGTGTGCTCGCGGGCAAAGTCCAAAAGCGCAAACCGCTCGACCGCGCGTTGGTGACGTGCCTTTCGGGAGCCCTCGCGATGTGCGGGGCAATATGGGTCTTCCACCATACGCTTGGGCATCTCTCGCCTGCTTCCCCCCAGGGGTGGTTGGTAGATCTGCTCGCCACTGCCGTCATGGTGTTCGGCGACCTGGTCCTGTTGCTGGCCGCGGTGGCCGCTTGCACCTGGCGCTGGCGTGCGCCGCCGCTCGGCACCGCCGTGCTGCATTCTGCGCTGATCGTGGGCCTCTGCTCCGTCGGGGGCATTGTGGCAATCGCAGTGGCCAAGGCGGGCACGTGGGACCTGGTGCTCTTCGGCGCTGTCTTTGTGGCCGCCGACCTGGGTTGGCGCCGCGCTGCGCGCGCTGCTCAGCGGCATGCCTCGAACGAACGCCTCTACCGCTTCACCCAACGCCTCGCCTTGGCCGAGGGCGGGGCCGAGGACCTCGTCACCGCGGTGCTCGAGGGGGCGCGGTCGCTCTTGTCGACCAGCCGGGCGGCGTTGGTTGCGCCGCTCGCACCACCGTTGGACGACCTCGTGCTGCGCTGCTCGCTCGGTGGCGACGCTCCGGTCGAAGTGGAGCACGGCGTCCGCCGCAGCCAGCTGGCGAGCTTGGTCGCGGCGCGCGGTGCGTTGGTGGTTGCCCGGGGTACCCGGCTCGCTGAGCTCTTGGACAGCGCGCATCCCGGGTTCCGCGAGGCTGTGGTCGCTCCGTTGGCGCCGGGCAACCCACAGACGGGCTACCTATTGATTGCCGACCGCGAGTTCACCCACGAGGGCTTCCGCGCGAGCGACATCGACCTGCTCCAGACCATGGCGATGAACACAGCGCTGGCGCTCGCCAAGGGTGACCTCATCGATCGGCTGCGCAACGAGGCGGCAGTCCGAGAGTACGAGGCGCTCCACGACGCGCTCACAGGGCTGCCCAATCGCGCGATGCTCGTGCAGCGCCTCGACGAGGCCCTACGTGCGGCCGGCCCTTCGCACCAGGTCGGTGTTGTGCTCGTTGACCTGGACGGTTTCAAACAACTCAACGACCTGCTCGGCCATCACAACGGAGATGCGGTACTGAGCGAGGTCGCCAAGCGGCTAGGCCCTCTCGCCGACGCTGCCACGATGGTCGCCCGAGTCGGCGGCGACGAGTTCGCCGTCGTCGTGGACGGCGCCACCGAGGCGCAGGACTTCGCTGGGCGCGCACATGATGTGCTCGCCGCCATGGCCGCGCCGATGCAGGTCAGCGGCCTTGAGCTGATCATCCGGGCCAGCGTGGGGGTTGCTGGGACGCCGAGCCCCTCGACCGAGGCGCACGCCTTGGTCCATGAGGCGGAGCTGGCCACGTACCGGGCCAAGTCCCAGGGCGGCGGAGTCCGCTCGTACGAACCCGAGGACGGCCTGTCGAGCCCGCGCCGCCTGACCATGGCCAGTGAGTTGCGCAAGGCGATCGAGCACGGTGAGCTCGATCTTCACTACCAGATCGTGTTCGACGTGCGCACGGGGTTGGCCTTAGGCTGCGAGGCGTTGGCCCGATGGTCGCACGAACAGCTCGGCGTCGTACCGCCGGAGCAGTTCATCCGGGTGGCCGAGCGGGCGGGCCTGATCGACCCGCTCACCTGGTGGGCGATCGAGCGGTCCCTGGAACAGGTCAAGCTGTGGCGCCAGAGCGTGCCCGACCTGAGCGTCTCGGTCAACCTTTCCGCGTTGTCGCTGCTCAGGGGTGGCATGGCGAGGCGTGTTGGGCAGGCCCTCGACCGCGTGGGTCTCGACCCGTCGGCATTGCGCCTGGAACTGACCGAAAGCTCGATGATGGCCGATATGGGCAAGAAGGCGCTCGGCGAAATCCGGGCCCTCGGGGTGGCGCTGTCGGTAGATGATTTCGGCACCGGCTACTCGTCGCTCAGCCGCCTGCGGGGGCTGCCCTTTGACGAGGTCAAGATCGACCGGAGCTTCGTCTCGGAGATGTGCCGGGTGAGCGCTGACGAGGCCGTTGTGCGTTCAGTCATCGAGCTGGCCCGCGGCCTAGGCAAGTTGGCGATCGCAGAGGGTGTCGAAGACCGCGCCACCCTGGAGCGCCTTGCGCTGCTGGGTTGCCATGGCGCCCAGGGTTACTACCTGGCCCCGCCCGTGCCGCCAGACGAGTGTGGCGTCCTGTTGCGGGCACGCGCGACCGGTCAGGCCCGCTGAGCAAGCCGGAGCCGTTCACGAGCCCCGGAAGGGGGTTGAGGGCTCGTGAACGGCCGGTCAGGGGCGAGGGTACCCCTGGTTTGCCCCGCATCCTGCGAGACGCGAAAATACGCTACCGGAAAGTGGTTTCCACTGGGCGACATTCTTGTTGCACAACGGTTAACGCTGGCAGGCTTTTTTGTAAACTCCGAGAGGGCTGATTTTGTCCGGTCTAGAAATAAGTCAGGCGGAACCGAGGTACCGCCCCAACGGTTAGTGGGACGATGCGCAACTCCTTTGGCGGTTTGCCCTACGTGCACGGGCCCGTGCCCAAGGTCCTGGCCGGGCTGCTGGCGAGCCTCCTTTTGGCGACGGGTGCTACCGCATGCGGCCCCGCAAGCGGGCGCTCCTCGTCTCGCTTGGGCGCGGGGCGAGCGCCAACGGTCGGAGCTGAGCCTGCTTTGGCCGCTCCGGGCCCGCACCGCGCGGCCTCGGCTCGGTTGGCAAGCGCGACCAACAAACGGCGGCGCCGCCGTGAGCACCTGGTGCGTCCTTTCCAGGGTGCGCTGCTCGAGATCGGGGACTCGCTCGGCATAGACCTCGGCTGGGGGATCGACAACGAGTTGACGGGCACGGGCCACTCGCTACTGACCGAAGCAGTCGGCGATACTGGCCTGGCGGAGCCCTGGTACTACGACTGGCCTGGGCACCTGGCGACGTACCTGTCGGATTACCGCCCAGGCCTTGTGGTCGTGTTCCTCGGGGCGAACGACTGGGAAAACCTCTACGCGAGCGGCGTCTACGCGCCCTTCGGTTCGAAGACTTGGCAAACGGTGTACGGAGAACGAGTGGCCGACATAATTGATGAGTCCACGAAGGCGGGTGCCCGTGTGCTCTGGGTGGGCATGCCTCCAATGGCCGACCCTTCCTTCAATAGCGCCATGGGCCACCTGAACGCTGTCTACCAGGTGCAAGCATCAGAGCACGGCGCGGGCGTGGCGTACATGTCATCGACCACTGTGCTTGGTACTGCCGAGGGGGAGTACTACCCCGGCCCGCCGGACGATCCCTGGCGTACACCCGATGGCGTCCACATCACCACCCAGGGGGCTGACGTCCTGGCTTTGGCCGTGCGCAAACGCCTGGAGGCCTTGGGCTGGCTAGCTCACAAGCAACACAGAGCAACGACGCCGGTTGCTCGCGGGCGGGGGACCGCTCGTAGGCAACCGGACGGGCGCGTCCCATGAGCCAAAGGAGAGGGGTGCCTCGTTGCCCGCAAGGTTGGGAGAGAGATCGGTCTCTCGGGTATCTGCTCGGCTGAAGCCCGAGGTAACTGAGAGGAGGAGGGAGCCAAGCAGAGGGGGTTGCCCGACCGATCTCTCACCCACTCGTGGCATTCTGGCGAGTGCCGTTCAACAGCTCCTGAACCGCAGTTAGGCGTCTGCTGAGACGGCGTCGGACGCCGCCACGGCGACAAGCAACGCCTCTGCGAGGGCACGTGCCGACGCTGGGTCGAGCTCGACCGCAACCCGGGCGGCCGGCCCGAGGTCAGGGTTGAGAAAGTCGATGTTGACGGCGTGCTCGGCGGGGGCGTGCACGGGGTGGTCGTAGTAGACCGAGGCAGTCGTCACGGCGAACCAGCCCGTTGGCCCCTTTGCGCTGCTCGACTGGAGGTCGACGTGCTCAGTCTGGTAAGTGCACATTGCGACAACGCTCAAGAAGCCAGGTAGCGGGCGAAGAAAGCGGCGATCTTCTTGTAGCCGTCGACAGCTGCCTCGGGGCGGTAAGCGGGCCGGTCGACATCAAAAAAGGCGTGGCCGGCACCCGGGTAGGAGTAGAACTCGTGCACCTTGCCGTGCGCCTGTAACTCCTTGTCGAGGGTCGCGACGTCTTCGGGAGTTGGGAACTTGTCGTCGTCCCCGAACAGGCCCAACAGCGGGCACTGCAAGTCCTTGGCTCGGTCGAGCAGAGGGGGCATGCTGAGCCCAGACGCCGGCGGCGGCCCGGTCACGACGGCTCCGGGATAACAGGCGACGGCTGCATCTAGAGGCAAGGAGACCGCCGCCAGGAAGCTTTGCCGCCCGCCCGAGCAATGCCCGATCGTTGCCACCTTGCCGTTGGCATTGGGGAGGCCCTGGATGTGTTGGACGGCACCCCTTACGTCGCCTACCAAACGCTCGTCGGGCACCCCGCCTCGGGCGCGCACGGTGGCAGCGGCGTCGTCCGGTGCGGCATGAGGTGCCTCCCGAGAGTAGAGGTTGGGCAGGAGAGCGATGTAGCCCTCGGCGGCAAAGCGGCGGGCGATCTCGTTGGTGCTCCGGTCATAGCCGGGCATGTGGTGGATGAGGACGACCGCGCCGCGGCGGCCCTCGGCCAAGGGCTGGGCCAGGTACGCCTCGAGCTCATCGCCACCGGCCCCAGCGATCGCGATGGTCTCCGCTTTCATGTCGAAGGTCATTGGCGGAAGGCTAACGCACCCCGCTCGCCAAAGGGCGCCCGGCTCGCAGCCTGCCGGGCGCCCTGGCTAGTACCGTCGGCCTGAAGGAGGAGATCAGGCTGCCGACGGGGACGGCCCTGACCCACCGCCGCCGCTGGAGCCACCAGGAGGCGAGGGCCTCGCGGCTGGGCCGCGGAAGCGGGCAAAGCCCCCGAAGAAAGTGCCCGGGCCGGCGGTCGCGGCTCCTGACCCGCCTGGCACCCAGCTCTTGTTGTTTGCCTGGAGCTGGGTCATATCCGAAACCCGTTCGGCCGTGATGGTGGAACCACTGGCGGTCGCTTCGACGGTGACGTCGTCACCTACAGCAATGGCGGTGATACCGCTCGAGTTGGCATCAACGACCGTATTAGCGGTGACGTCGTAAGTCTGGCTGAAGCCGTCCGCGCTCTTGACCGTTATCGACGTCGAGCTGACGGCTTGAGCCGTCCCGTACTGCGTGTCGATCGTCTCGTACTGCCCGTTGGGGCCTTTTATGGTGAACGAGCCGTGCACCACCGCGCCGGGGCCAGACGCCATTGGGCCAAGGAGCCCTGGCCCTAAACCGAAGGCGCGCTTGAGAGGTCCGGGTGCGTTCCCCGGGACGGTGGTCGCCGCCGGGTCGGTGGTCGCCGCCGGGTCGGTGGTAGCGGGAGGAGAAGTGGTAGTGGTGGCCGAGTCAGCTCCGTCCGAGGCGGCCGTCGCTGACGCCAAGGCCGGGCTGCTGGGCCCTGGACCTGCCAGGGCAGTCACCACTGCGACACCTGTGCCCGTACCGAGCACGAGGGCGAGACCGGCTGCGGTCTTGGTCAGGCGCGAGCGACGTGAGGAGCGCCGCCGCGGCTCGGGTGGTGGCGGCGGGGGGGTGAAGGGGTACAAGTTGCTGTCCTGGTCGTCAGTGCTCATAGTGCGTCATCTCCTTGGCGCGCTGGCTCCTCTTCTAGACAATTGTGCGGCGCGCAGATGAGGGTGAGCTGAGCCCCCGCTGAGTACACGCCAGGTAACAGGCAGCGGCCCGGCGCTCAGAGCTCACCAGTCGCGCAGTACCATCCCGGTCCTCGGCTTGGGCGAAAAGAACGTGGTCTTGGGCGGCATCCGGGCACCCCCATGAGCTGTGGCGGCGATTTGGGCCACGGTCGCAGGCCGGCAGAACACGGCTGCCTCTGCCTCGCCGGCCGATACAGACTCCATGGCCTGGGCCACGTCGTGCTGGTACTCGATAGCGACCGCGGGGATGGTCGCCAAGGTCGCATCGACGCGGCTCGAGTCAAGCTCGAATGCGGCGCCGGCGGTCCCGGGCCGCGGCCGGGCGAGGAAAGCGCCGGTGGACGTGACCAGGCCGACCGCGCCCATCCGGCTCATCTCCCTCAGCAGGGCCTCGCCACGCGAACTGGTCGGTGTGACGTCGTAGTCGGGCTTGAAAGCCTCGACGACGTCGGCCCCTGCTGTGCAGACCAAGCGGTGTATGGCCTGGACATGTAGCTGGTCGACGGCTAACTCGACGACCAAGGCCATCAAGGCGGCTGGGCCGCCACTGGCATCAATCGCGCTAGCCCGGCCCAGGTGGCCCGCGGCCGTCCGTTCAGCAAGGTAAGCGAGCGCCGTTTCGTAACGGTGGTGGCCGTCGGCGACGAGCAGGGGACCACCGCCCACGGCCTTGGCCACGGCTTCGTGTACAGCCGGGTCGGTGATCGGCCACAGCTCGTGTACGCAACCATCGTCGTCGACCGCACGCGAGGCGGCAGCGCGACCCGCGCTCGCTGCAGCAGCGGCTTCACTGATCGCGAGGTTGACCGCCTCGCTGAGCCCCGGTGCGGTGCACAGGCACCAGATCGGCGAAGTGTTTGCGTTGGTGGCCCTTATGAGCTCGAGGCGGTCCGACTTGGCTTTGGGGGTCGTCTGCTCATGTGGGAGGATGCCCGTGCCGGGCGGTCCCAACACGAGGGCGCCGATCACCCCGACGGTTTGCCAGGTGGCGTC
>Ga0335074_10013622_pt1 | contig 11429 bp, 8 predicted proteins | sample Lox_Sample_23_FD_206715 | JGI IMG/M metagenome (GOLD analysis project Ga0335074, IMG submission 206715) | Soil microbial communities from Loxahatchee National Wildlife Refuge, Florida, United States - Lox_Sample_2.3 | ecosystem: Environmental > Terrestrial > Soil > Wetlands | place: USA: Florida...
ACGCCGGCGCCACGCAAGGCGCCTCGCTCCGATCGACACAAAAGCCGAGCACCTAACAGCAGGAAGAGAGATCCTTCGGGCCAAAAACCGGCGCCCGGAATGGCGAGCATTTCCGGCCGCCGGGCGATCTTAGTCGATGAGGTGACGCGGGCAGAAACAGCCCGCGCTCAGACTTCGTCGATTAATTCAGGCAGCGTTTTTTTGTGCTTGGGGGGCTTGTCGCGCTTTTCGATGATGACACGTTCGGGCGGAGGCAGGCCTATGCCCAGCCGCGCGCGGCGGCGCGCTTCCTTGGGAATCTTGAGCTGAGGTTTCTTGCGGCGAGCCATTGTGAACACAAGGATAGCAGAAGCGGCCGAAGTGAAGCAGCCTGACCGCTGCCCGAGGGGGCGGCAGCGATCAGGCAAACGAGGGTTACGTTAGAACGTCAGCTTGAGGGCGAATTGGATTTCGCGCTGTGACGTTGTGGTGGCACTGATGGCTCCCGATTCGCCGGGCAAACCGCTTGGGGCGATGGTGGCAGCGAATGGAAGGCCGGTCACCACGTCGAGATTCGACGGCAAGCCAAAGTTGGTGTGATTCAAGACGTTGAAGAATTCCGCGCGAAACTCGGCGTTGAGCGTCTCGGTAATTTTCGTCTCCTTGATGATCGATGCGTCGAGCTCGAAAAGATCGGGACCCTCGACCGAGCTCCGACCCACGTCACCAAGGGTTCCGAACGGCTGAACGGCGTAGCAGCTCGAGTTGAACCAGTCGTACCACTCGCCGAGAACCTGGTCCTTGCCGCCGGGGCACGTGCCCGAGTAATTGGGACGGTCGCCCTGGATCGCGCCGAGATCCGCCACATCCGCCGCTTCCTGGATGGTGACCGGCAGGCCGGTGGCGGCGGTGAGGATCGAAGTGAGCTCCCAACCCGAAACGAGCCGATTTCCCTTGAAAGGCAGGGTGTAGAGGCCATTTGCCGTCAGATTGTGACGAATATCGAAGCTGCAAAGACCGTAGTCGTACTTCTTGTCGTACGGATCAGCCTGCTCGTAAATACCCTGCTGAAGGCCCGAAGAAACGGAGCCATCCGTCAAGCACTTGGAGTAGGTGTAAGAAACCTGGTACTGGAAGTTCTTGCTGAACTGATGATTCACGGCAACCTGCAACGAGTTGTAGTTGGAATTCATATCGGGCATGGCCGTGTTGAGCGAGCCGAAGTACGGCGCATCGCTGACCGGGTTAAGCGGGGCCGGGGTCTTCGGATTCTGCGCGAAACTGACAGAGTTGGCGAAAATCGAAGTGGCGGGGTTGGAGCAGTTTGACGTGAAATTTCCCCCCGTTTCGTCGGCCGCGGAGTTGGCGCAGAGTGGAGGATTCAGGTCGACCTCGGTAAAGAGGTGGCGTCCCTGGGATCCGATGTAACCGATCGAGAGAACCGTGCCCGGCGTAATCTGGCGCTGGATGGTGAGGTTGTACTGCATCTGGTACGGCGCCGACGAGGCCTGATAACCGACACCGGCGAATTCCGTGACCGGTCCCGTTACGCCCCCCGGAGTGACGCCCACGAAAGGATTGGGGAACGTGGGCGGCGGGAAGAACAAGAGAGCGCTCGCGTACGGCGGCGCCAGGTAGTAAGCCGAGGCGTAGAGCGCGGGGAAAATCTGGTCGTGGAAAACGCCGAATCCGGCGCGGATCGAAGTCTTGTGATCTCCGAAGGGATCGTAGGCCACGCCAATGCGCGGATCGAAGTTCTGGGCATTCGGATTGGAAGCGAAGACGTGCGACACGGGCGTAAACCCGTTGCCGTAGGGCGTGCCGGCAGCGTTGGTGAAGTAATCGCGAGTGTCGGGGAATGGCGGATTGACGATCGTCGTCAGCGGCCCGCCGGTCGGGTTCGTCGCGAAGTCGTAACGAATGCCGAGGTTAAAAGTCAGGCGTGACGTGGCCTTCCAGTCGTCCTCGAAGTACGGAGCGTAATCGATTTCCCGGAAGTTGCGATCGGAATCGGCGTGGCCCGGATAGGTGCCCAAGAAACTCGATGGCTGGCCGAGAAGGAAGCTCTCTTCCGTGCCGAATCCCCAAGTCCCTCCGTAGACGAACGGAGCCGAAAGGTTGGATTGCACTCTCCTGATGTCCACGCCGAGCTTGAAGGAATGTGCGCCGCGCGTCCAGACGAGGTCATCGCCACCACCGAATCTATTCTGCGCGATGTCGTACGGGAGAGCGGTATTCGCACCGATCGGAGCGCAGTTCGGACAGCCGGGGGATATCGTGCCGTCCGGGAAGCCGGCGAAAAACTGCAGAGCCGGGTTGGGCGCGGTCGACGTGCTGGCTTCTTCGAAGGTCCGGGTGTAGTTGAATCGGATCTCGTTGACGGCATTGTCGGAAATGATGTGGCGTTCCTGCAACGTGAAATATTGGTTGGCCGATTTATCGACTTCCGGCCAATCCGGAAGGACGATCGAACCGCCGAAGGGATTCGTGAGCTGCGAGCGGTCCGAGACATAGCGCCCGAAGATGGAGTCCGCCGACGACATGTTGTAGTCGACCCGCCCCAGGAAATAATTTTCGCTCTGCACCACCGAGCCGCTGTCCGTATAGTTTGCAAAGCCGCCTTGATCAGGAGCGCCCGGGTTGGGAGCCGGGTACAAACTGAGGACGTCCTGCAGCCTGGAAGCGGCGGCTGCCATCTGACTGCCGGCGCCGCAACCGAAGCCAACGAAGGTGTAGGGACCACCGGTCGCCGGAGCAGGAGCGGACGGCGTCCCGCAAGGAGTAAAGGGCGCGGTCACTTGACTGCTGGGCAGATAGCCGTCGGCAACGTAAGGCTCAGGAACAAGTGCGTTGTTGGTCTGGCCGAGCGACGCTCGCAAGCCCTCGTAGTTTCCGAAGAAGAACAGCTTGTCTTTCTCGATTGGGCCGCCCAGGCTGCCGCCGAACTGATTTTGGCGGAACTCCGGTTTCTGGACCGGAGTGGGATCAATGGTGCCGTTACTGGCGAAGTCGAAGAAGTTGCGCGCATCCAGCGCGCTATTGCGAAGAAATTCGTACGCGGAGCCATGGTAGCCATTCGTGCCGGACTTGCTGGCCATGTTGATGGCCGCGCCGTTGCCCGGGAATTCGGCGCTATAAGTATTCGTGAGCACCTGGAATTCCTGGAGGCCTTCGGTGCCGAGCGTGGTGCCGGTCGCCGGAGCGCCGGGGCCGTGCTCCCAGAAATCCGTGATGTCCTCGTTGTCGAGCAAGAAGGCCTGGCCCTCGGGACGCGAACCGGCGACGGTGAAAACTTGCTGGTTGCCATAGAAGGAGCCCGAAGCGCCGCCGCCACCAACTCCCTGGCGACCGCCATTGGAGCTGTTGTTGATGATCTGCACGCCCGGCGCGAGCCCGATAAGCTGCGTGTAGTTGCGCCCGTTGAGCGGTAGCTGGTTCACCTGTTGAGAGCTGACCAGGCTGGAAACAGCCGCGGATTGAGTATCCACTTGCGAAACCTCGCCCGCCACGGTGACCGTCTCGGAGACCTTGCCGACCGGCAGAGCGAAATCGACGACAGGAGTGGCGCCGACGGCCAGAGTAATATCTTTGTGGACTACCGTCTGGAAGCCAGCGAGGCTGGCCTCAAGATCGTAGGCGCCAGCCGGCAAAAGAGGCACAAGATATCGGCCCTGGGCGTCTGTTGTGGTGGTCTGCGCGACATTCGTTCCCTCGTTGGTGATGGTGACCTTGGCGCCGACGAGAACCGCGCCGCTGCTATCCGTGACTGTGCCGGTAAGAGTGCCGGTTTGAGTCTGGGCTAATAGAGATGGCGACGCTGAGAGCAAAAGGAGCGCGCCGACGGCGCATGAGAACACACACGTAGCTATGCTGCGGAGCTTGTGCTGCATTTTCCCCACCCTCCGTGATTGGCCCTGTAGCGCTTGCCTGTAGAAAAAGCCTGAAGAAAAATCGTACTGCGCCTACTGGCCCTGGATCGCTCGTCCCACCCGGATCGAGTCGACTTAAGTTTTGTACTACTGTGACGCGACGACTGTCAAGATTGAACGCAGGTGTCGGCCTTCGAAATTCGATGGGCTGTGCGCATGCTTCAAACGCGAATATTTGCGGATTCCCTCGGAAAACACTTGCGTTGCATGGTGCCGGCATGGTTGAAGCTCCCGGCCGGCTCTATAATTTGCAGGTGAAGAGCCCGGCACAGAATGGCGGAGTATGACGCCCGAACCTGTTACTCAGCGCGCGGCGGCAAGTAAAGAATCCGGCAAGCTTTCGCTGCCCGGGACCGTGAGCACGGGGCGCGGGCACGCGCACATCATCAAACTCAAGCTGCGCGACATGAGCCAGTTGTTCAATTCGATGGACCCTTCGCCATTTATCGAGAGGGACCTCGACGACGACGCGGAAGAGTTCATCGTGAGCTGGGCGCAGGAATTTCCGTCGAGCGAGCCGATACGATTGCGCATTTACCTCGACCAGTGGCCGGATGAGGATCCCAAGGAGCTGATCAGGACGGCGGTCCACAACCACTTTGCGCATCGCGCCCAAATCTGCCGGCTGGAATTCAAGAGACTGCTGAAGCAGGGGCGCACGAGCCTTCTAATCGGGCTGGTATTTTTGGCGGCGTGCTTGCTGATCAGCAAGCTATTGCTGGGAGGCGAGGCCGGCACATGGGCCGCCGTCCTGCGGGAGAGCCTGACGATTGCGGGATGGGTCGCGATGTGGCGGCCGATGCAGATTTATCTCTACGACTGGTGGCCACTGCTGCAGCGCATCCGAATCTATACGAAGCTGAGCCACATGCCGGTGGAACTCGTGCAAAAGGGAAAAAGCTGAAACCAGGTTGGCGGAAGCGTGTGGGAGTCGAACCCACCATTCTGGCCGCGAAGGACAGAATCAATGGCTTTGAAGGCCACGAGGGTCACCGGACCCCTTTCGCCTCCGATGCAGCGGCGATGGAGATGCATCGGCGGGTGATTATACCGGAGCGTGCGGGAATGCGCTAAGCGACGGCCGTGTTTTCAATTTCAGGTTTCCGAATTTCGGCTTTCACGCTTTGGGCGCGGAGCCGACGCGTTTGCGGGCTAGCTCGAGCAGCTTGGGATCGGTGCAAACTTCGTAGTAGGGGCGGGTGCCTTGCGCGCCGACCTTGGCGCCGGGGAGCAATTGGCGGACGAAACCTTTGCGGATGACGATTGGTTCAAGGGATTCTCCGAGGGGTACTTCGCCGAAATAGAGCTGGACGCGTTCCTTGCCCCACGGCAGCGGAAAGTTGCCGGCCATCGGAGCGAGCGAAATCTCGGCGCTCAGTTTCTGAAAGCCCTCTTCATTCAGCTCGATTCCGTTCAAGTTGTAGCGGACGAGCAATTCCTCACCTTCGTCCTCGACGGAATCTTCCATCAGCGTTTGCAGCAGGTAGACATTGAAGGGCGCGGAATTCGATTTGAAGAGGCGCTTGGCCATTTTCGAGCAGCTCGAAAGGCGGTCGGAAAGATTCAGCGCGCGGGAGATCATGATGCGCGAGTCGGCATCCATCCAAAGGGACGGAGCGGAATCTTGAAACGCGACGCCGACGCCTAATTCGAGAGGCGGGAGGCCGGTGGTTCTCGCGCGAACGTTGTAGGCCTGCGTGACGGCGAGTATCTCGCGCGCGAGAACGCAGGCGCGCGCGACCGCCCGGCGGCTGGCGCGGGTCGATTCGGTCTCGTAGATGGCGAGGATGATGGCGTCGCCCTCGATGAAAACTTTGGCGGCGCCATAGTGCTCGAGCATGCGTTTCACAGGCTCGTGCAGGGCCATGCTGAAATGCGAGGCCGGGTTCATGCCGCGCGCGAGCAGGTCTTTGGTGATGCCGGTGGAACCTCGAACGTCCGCTTTGATGACGACGTGATTGATGATGGGATCGTCGGCGGGCTGGCCCTCGTCCGGGTGCAGAAATTCGTAGAGGCTTTTATTGGCGCGCGAAAGCTCGCGCGAGCGTTCGGAGCGAACGAGGTTGATGTGCTCGATCCAGGCTGCGACCTGCTGATAATTGCGGCGATCGCGGCGCAGGCGCATGAAATCCTCGGCAAACTGGAGGCCGACCGAAAGCGTTTCGTCGTGGCTGCGGCGGCGAATCGCGCGGGACGACTCTTCGAGACGCTTCATGGAAATCTTGCGGGCCGGCAATTGCTCGAGGATCAACTCGACGCGCTTGGCCTCGTCGCGGCTCACCAGCGCTTTTTTCATCTGCTGCAAGTGAATCGGGGGCGAATAGTCGGACGCGATTTTGCGGAGCTCGTAGCCCGCGAGAACGTGAACGAGCATGTCGCGCTCCTCGAGGCGATGTACCCACTCTTCGAGCAAGCGCGCGCATGCTTCGGGCGCGCCCGAAGCCCCGCCAGCGCCGGCGTGCGCGAATTGGGCGTCAAACAGGCGGCGCGCGTTGGCGGGCTCGTTGAGGTAATCGCCCAAGCGGCCCTGCAGTTCGCCAGTGAGGAAATCCATGCGCTGTTTGGCAGTCTCGATTTGCGGCGCGAGATCGGCGAGATTTTTTTCGAGCGACGCGGCTTTGCGCCGGAGATCCTCGAGTTCCTTTTGGGCCTCCGAGGACGCGCCCTGCTTGCGCTTGAACAGCCACGGGAAGGATTCGTCGCCCTCGCCGGCGCGAGAGGCTACCTCTTCCTGTTCGTTTTCGATGCGCGCGAGCTCGGAACGGAGCAGACGCGCTTGTTCGACCAAGCGCTCGTGCGCCTTGCGGGCCTTGGCCAATTCCTCGGAATTGTCGCCGGAGAGAACGTACTCGCGCACAAAATCGAGCAGGAGGGCGTCGAACACGTCGAAGCGGTCCGGGTCGTTGATGAAATTTCCGAGCAGAACGTAATGCTCGAGGAAAAGATGATCGTCGTTGCCGCCCTCGGCGAACAACAGGCGATTGTGGAGGAGCTCGTAAGTCTCGCCGAAATCCTCGCCGAAAAGGGCGCGCCGGGTTTTCGCGATGGTGTTTTCCTCGACCTCACGCCAGATGCGGCAAAGTGTGCTGCCGACTTCGCGGATTACGTTTTTGCGGTCGGCCTGGAGCTCCGAGATTTTGGCGCGCATCACGTGCGCCTGCTCGCTGTGCTCGAAGACTTCGCCGCGGCCGCGAATCCATTCCTTGCATTCGAGCAGGATGCTCGAGAACTGGTTGCTGGTCTCCTGGCCGATAAATTTCAGCAGCGCGAGGCGGTGAAGAATATCGGTGTCGATCGACTGCTGGAATTTCGCGCGCGTCACCGATTGCTGCAAGACTTCCGTGAGAAGCTTGCGGAAGGCAGCATGTTCGGGCTGGCCGGCGCGGGGCTTGCGCTCGCGTTCCCAATCCTGCTTGTAGAGAAGGGTTATGTTGACGGTCTGGCGGAGCAGGTCCAGCAGGTACTTTCGCGTAAACTCGACGAACTTCGGGCTGAGGAAAACGTCATAATGGATGTTGTCGATGCCAACCGCCAGCCTCGGGAGCCGGATTTCGGCGGAATAAGGCTCGAGCCTTATCGGCGCCGGAACGGCGGATGTGACGATTCGGGTCTCTGTCATTCGGGGCCTGCTGGCAGACGAGCTTTTACTTTATCCGAGGCGAAAAGCAGGAGCAATGGAGCGAGGCGTAAGGGTTAACGCCGAGTACTTGGGGGACTATCTTCCGAGTGCCGAAGATGAGATTGCCGCTGCGCCGGCGCTCGTCGATTCCAGTGCGGATTACGGCCCGTGCCTCTATCTGGGTCCTTCGGGCCAGCGGTGCGATCGCCGGGCGGTCGAGGGAGGATTCTGCACCCTGCATGAGGCCGGAGCGACGCCTCCGGCGTCGAGCAAGCCCACCGCAAAGCGGATGGCCGCCATAATCGGTGCGCTTGCCGCGCTACTACCCTGGCTGACCGACTTCATCCGCGCGATTATTCACCTCTTTCGTTAGCGCCGGCCTACCGGTGGATCCAACCGAAACCGAATCGAAGATGTAGCTCGAAGACGGGCGATTGCGGGTAAAATGTCGAGCCATGTCAAAGCTAATGCAAGGCAAGACCGCAATCGTCCTAGGAGTCTGGAACAAGTGGAGCATCGCGTACGCGATCGCGCAGGCCTTTGTCCGCGAAGGCGCCAACCTGCTGCTGACGTATCAAAATGAACGCGCGAAAGTGACAGTCGAGGAGCTCGGCAAGGAGCTGGGAGCCACGGCCTTTTTTCCGTGCGAGGTCCAGCAACAGGCGGACATCGACCAGCTTGCGGGGTCGATTCAAGCCGCAGGGCACAAGCTCGACGTGGTAGTGCACAGCCTGGCGGCCGCGAAGCATGAGGATCTGAACCAGCCCTTCGTCGATACTTCGCGCGAGGGATTTCAGCTCGCGCTCGACGTAAGCGCGTATTCGTTGGTCGCGATTTCGAAGGCGCTGTCGCCGTTGATGACCGGCGGCGGCGCGATCATGACGCTGACGTACCTCGGCTCGACGCGAGTGGTGACGAACTACAACATTATGGGAGTAGCGAAGGCGGCGCTCGAGGCCGAGGTCCGTTACCTTGCAAGCGAGCTCGGGCCGCGCAAGATTCGCGTGAACGCAATCTCGGCCGGCGCGATCAAGACGATCTCCGCGCGCGGCGTAAAGGATTTGGGAAAGATGCTGGAGATTTCGGCGCAGCGCGCGCCACTGCGGCGGAATACCGATATTGCCGAAGTGGCTGATACGGCGGTATTTCTCGGAAGCGATCTGGGGCGCGGCGTAACCGGGAACGTGATTTACGTTGATGCGGGATTTCATATCATGGGGCTGTAAGAGGACGCTCCGTGGGCGACGCGCGGCACGCACTACTTGCTGGGGGTGAGAGGCAGCAAGATATTCGAGGGATCGTCGATCGAGATGCGGCGCTCGTCTTCGGCGATGTGTTCAAGGTGAATGCGGACGACCGGCCAGTCCGTGCGAAGCGTGAGCTTGTTGGGCCATTCGACGATGACGACGGCGCGTTCGGTGAAGACATCCTCGAGACCTAGCGTTTCGAGATCGTGGAAGTCGCCGATGCGGTAGAGGTCGACGTGGTAGACGCGCACGCCGCGATCGTATTTGTGGACCAGCGTGAACGTGGGGCTGGTGACTTCGTCTTCATCGGCTGCGCCCAGACCGCTGGCGATTCCTTTCGTCAGCGTGGTCTTCCCCGCCCCGAGTTCACCCGAAAGCAGAATTAAAGCTGGCGGCTTTAGGGCCGCAGCCAACTCGCGGCCACGCTCGATCGTCTCTTCCGAGGAGTGGGTGATGATTTCGCGCTTAGGCACGGGAGCATTCGGCGTAGAACTGCGCGTAGGCGCGCGGAATCGCGCGGACTAGATCGGAAGCCATCAGCGGCGCGCCGTTGTGGTCCGCGTAGGCGATGTCGCCGGCCAAGCCGTGGAGATACACGCCGAAGGCGACGAGCTCCGCGAAGTCGGCGATGCCCGCGCCCTGCGCGTACTGCGCGATGAGGCCCGCGAGCATGCCTGTCAGCACGTCGCCCGTGCCGCCTGTACCCATGCCTGGATTGCCCGTCGAGTTGATGTATGCCGAGCCATCGGGGGCAGCGATCACCGTGTGATGTCCTTTGAGAACGACGACGGCGTTCCAATTCGCTGCGGATTTCAGCGCGATTTCGATGCGATTCGATTGAATTGCGCCGGCTTTGAGGCCGGTCAGGCGCGACATTTCGCCCGGATGCGGCGTCATCACAAGCAGGCCCTGACGATTCTTCAGCTCGGCCGTGCAGCCGTCGAAGGCGTTGAGGCCGTCTGCATCGAGAATGACGGGGACTTCGGAATGATTCTTTAGCACGGCGCGGACAAACGATTGCGTTTCGTCCTGCGTCGTAAGCCCCGGACCGATCGCCAGGGCGCGTTTGCCTTTCAGGATCGACGCGAAGAGGTTTCCTTCGAGCGAGCGTTCAGAGATCGTCCCGGCGCGGGTGGCAGCAAGCGGCTCCGTCATCACCTCGGGCGTGTGCGCGGCGATGATCGGCAGCACCGGCTCGGGTGTTGCGACGGTGACGAGACCGGCGCCCGCACGCAGCGCGGCCCACGAGGCGAGGACAGCAGCGCCGCTTTTGCCGACCGATCCGGCGACGATCAGCGCGTGACCGTAATCGCCCTTGTGGCCGTCGGGCTTTCGCGGATCAGCAAAGCGATCGAACTCCGCCGGTTCGCTCCAGAGCAGATTTCCCTTCCCGGTTTCCTGAATCAACTCGCGGGGCGAGCCGATGTCGCGAACGATAAGTTCACCGACATGCCGCGGTCCCTCGCCAAGAAGCAAGCCCGGCTTCGGTGCGGTGAAGGTCACCGTATATTGCGCGACGATTGCCGCGCCATCGACAGCGCCGGTGTCGGCGTTTAGTGCGGATGGAATATCCACCGCGACGACGCAGTGGGCCTTGAAATTGACTTCGTCGATGACCTCTCGCAAGACTCCCGTGACCGCGCCGCGAGCACCCGTGCCTAGCAGTGCATCCACGAGGATTAGATTCTCCCAGGATTTCGGTCCCAACTTTTTGTAATCGGATGAAGTGCGGATGACCCCGAGTGGACCCGAGGCTTTCTTCCAACGATTCAGATTGGTCGCCGCGTCACCCTTCACTTCGCGTGGATCGCCGACGAGATACGCCTGGACATTCGCGCCCATTTTCAGCAGGTGGCGCGCCGCGACGAAACCGTCGCCGCCATTGTTGCCTTTGCCGCAGAGAACGACGATCGGGCGCCGCTTGAAATCCGAAAATCGTGCCACGATAAAATCAGCGACGCTCTTGCCAGCATTCTCCATGAGCGTAAGGCTCGGAACGCGGTGGCGTTTCGTCGTCAGGCGATCGACTTCCCGCATTTCGGCGGCAGTAAGGATTTTCATGGTTGATATTCAAATCGCACGGACGACTGCACGAAACCGGTGCGAAGCTTCAGTATAAACAAAACGCAGCGGCCAGCGCCTAACCCATTCGGGCAACGACGACGGTCATATCGTCCGCTTGCTCGGGCGTGCCGGCCCACTGTTCGGAGGCGGCAATGATGTTCTCGGCGAGGCGGCCGGCGGCCAGCTCGCGCTGGCGCAACACCTCGGCCCTGAGCCGCTGCAATCCAAACTCTTCGCCGTAGACGTTTTCGGGCTCGGTGATCCCGTCGCTGAATACTACGAGGACGCTGCCGGGCGATACCGCGACAGTCCGTTCCGTGTAACCGGGATTTTCAAATAGGCCTACGACAGTGCCACCCTCCTCGAGCAGCTGGACTTGGTCGTTCGAGCGGCCGCAAACGAGCATCGGCGCGAGATGGCCGGCGTTCGTGTAAGTGAGCGTGTGCGCCTCGGAGTCGTAGACGGCATAGAAGAGGGTCGCGTAGCGGTCGTCGGACGTGTTCATGAAGAGATGCGAGTTGACGCGCGAGACGATCTCGGCGGTGCATCCGTGACCATCGGAGACCGCCATGCTGCGTAAGGCCGCCTGGA
>Ga0335074_10013623_pt1 | contig 11429 bp, 14 predicted proteins | sample Lox_Sample_23_FD_206715 | JGI IMG/M metagenome (GOLD analysis project Ga0335074, IMG submission 206715) | Soil microbial communities from Loxahatchee National Wildlife Refuge, Florida, United States - Lox_Sample_2.3 | ecosystem: Environmental > Terrestrial > Soil > Wetlands | place: USA...
AATTGGCTTGGAGTCGAGCGTGCGAATGAGGCCGTCGTAATGGTCGATCACTTTGGCGATGCTGAGCTGCGTAAGCGGTGTTGGATCGGCCCGCAGCTGCGCAACGGTACCCTCGGTACCGGGCCAGCCCGGCGCCAAAACGCGGAAGCCGCGGGCCGAGAAGCGGTCGATCCAGCAATCCCAGCTCGTGTGGTTAAGAAACAATCCGTGAATGAGCACGATTGTTCCGTTAGGCGCAGCGCCGGATGCGGTCATCGGTGTTCTCCCTCGAATGGTTACCAGAAGTAAACCTCGTCCAGGACCGTCGCACCAGATACGATCCATACAATAACCCGCACGTTTTATCATCGCAGGGTTGACAGATCGCATTATGGACTCTATAGTCCAGAAATGGCTCGAAGAAAGGAATTTGACCCCCGCCAGGCATTGCGCGCGGCGGTCGACGTGTTCTGGGAATCCGGTTACGAGAAGACGTCGCTCGAGGACCTCATGAACAAAATGGGCGTGGGACGCCAGAGCTTATACGACACTTTCGGTAACAAGCGTTCGCTCTATTTGCAGGCGCTTGACGAATATCGCAGGATGACCCAAGCCGACACGAAGCATCTTTTCGATTCCGGGCTCGGTGTGCGCGATTGTTTCCGGGCCATTCTCTTTGGCATTGCCGGCGAGTCGCGGGCAAAGCTTGAACGGGGCTGTATGATGATCAATGCGAATGTCGAGCGCGCGCGTACCGACAAAGTGCTCAACGCACTTGTCAAGCGGAATGCAACCGAGGTGCAAGAAATCTTTTCGACGGCCGTGCGGGCCGGACAGCTGTCCGGTGAAATCCCTAAGGACAAAGACCCGGCGGCTTTAGCCACGTTTATCTTCTCCACGGTTCACGGCATGCGGCATCTCGGCCGGACCACAGCCGATCGCGCGTCGCTCGAACAGATCGCCACGGTAGCCCTTGGGGCGCTCGAATAAAATGGCAGGCAATTTCGCTACGCTACTGCGCAATTATCGATTCGCGGCCGGCCTCTCGCAAGAAGAGCTCGCTGAAGCGGCGCGCATCAGCACGGGTGCTGTCGGAGCCTACGAACGCGGCGTGCGGCAAACGCCGCACCGCGTCACGCTTGACCGCTTGGCGGACGCGTTGGGATTGACGGAGGCCGACCGCGCTCATTTCATGACGTCGGCGCGGCGCAAGTTGAGCCGTTCGCAACGGCCGGACGACACCGGGGTGGTTGGATTGTGGCGAAAGCTACTAGACATTCAATCGGATGAGCATTTTAGCGTCACGGCCGATGCCGCGATCGAATTGTTGCGTGCGATCGACGACCCCCTCGAACTCGCAACCTGCTGGACGCTGCTGTCTGAACGCTTGGAGCGCGCGGGTCAACGCGAGCGCGCGCGAGCAGCGCGCAACTGCGCACAGGCCCTCTCTTTCGAGAACGACATTTCAAACATAAAGTCGGCATAGGCGTTACGCCTCGCGCGAGGTACGAATCGGTCCCTCGACTACGCTTCGCTACGCTCGGGATGACAAGGGTTAGCCTTGCTACGCTCGGGATGACAAGGGTTAGCCTTGCTACGCTCGGGATGACAAGGGTTAGCTTTGCTACGCTCGGGATGACAATTCGCGGGCGAGTGCTCGGGCTTTTTCTTTCACCTTGTCGCGAATCTCACGCACGCGGTCGGGCGGCTGACCTTTCGGATCGGGTAATCCCCAGTCGTCATCGATGCGGGGCACGCCTTGAACGTCGCATCCCATGGTGATAATGCGGTCGGCACGAGCGGCCAGTTTGGGGTCGATCAATTTCGGTCGAGCCGACGAGATATCGATGCCGTCTTCGGCCATTGCGGCGATCATGCCGGCATTCGGTGCGTCGGCCGCCTCGGTTCCCGCTGACGCGACTTCGACTTGGTCGCCGGAAAAGTGCCGGAGATAGGCTTCGGCCATTTGGCTGCGACCGGTATTGTGACGACAGACGAAAAGTACGAACGGCTTACGCGAGCGCATACGATTCCTCATCGATCCAGCGGAAGAGCAGCGTGGCACAGATCGCGCCAACCAGTTGCGCCACGATGAATCCCGGAGCATCCTGCGGACGGATGCCCGCAAACGTGTCGGAAAGTGTCCGGGCGATCGTAACCGCGGGATTCGCGAACGACGTCGAGGATGTGAACCAATAGGCGGCGACGATGTACGATCCGACGGCGAAAGGTACGAACGCCGACTTGAAGCGGACGCATCCCCATATGACGAGCAAGAGCCCGAAGGTGGCGATGAATTCGGCGAACCACTGCGCAGGCCCGCTGCGAGCGCGATGCGACGCAAAGAAGAGCGGAAGACCGAACATCGTATTCGCGGCAGCAACCCCTGCGATTGCTCCGGCGATTTGCGCCGCGATATAGAGCGGCAGCTCGCTCCATCGCAAGCCGCCGCGCATCGCATCCGCGAGTGACACGGCCGGATTGAAGTGCGCGCCGGAGATCGGGCCCAATGCTGCAATGAGACACATCAGGACCGCGCCGGTCGCGATCGTGTTCGCCAAGAAGAAAGGCGGTGCCGAGCGCTTCAGCGGAAAGCCGCCTACTTAGGCTTGGCATCGAGGATCTTTTCCATGGCGACGACATCGACGTAGCGACCGTCGAGCATCCCATGATCTTTAAATACGCCAACCTCGACGAAGCCGCGCTTGAGATAGAGGCGTTTGCCGTGCTCGTTGGCGTTTAGCGCGTGCAAGACAATCTTGTGAAATCCTGCGGTACGAGCGAGCCGCTCAAGAGCCTCCAGGAGCCGCAAACCGATGCCGCGTCCGCGGTGCGTGCGCGCTACATAGACTGAAAGATCGGCGATGGCGGCGTGGGCACACCGATGGGAGAATCGGTTGAGCGACGCCCAGCCCACAACGTCGCCATTGTCGGCGGCCACGGCAACCGTGTAGCGCGAATCGTGCTGACGCCACCAATCGGAAATGTCCTCGAGGGTTCGCGGATCGGTCTCGAGTGTAGCGACTCGATCCTCGATGCCCTCGTTATAGATGGTACGGATGGCCTCAAGGTCGGCGTCGTTCGCTCGTCTGATCGCAAGTGAGTCGATCATCGAATCAAGCGCTGCAGCATTGCGTGGCTGCGTTGTCGCGCTCTGCGGTATCGTCGTGGACGGTGTAGATTTCCCAGCGCCGCCCGTCGGGGTCGGTTACCCACACCTTGGTCTGATTCGCGTAACAACACGTGTCTTCGCGTTGGACGGCGTCAGCTAGGCCGGCGGCTTCCAAGCGCGCGATAGCCGTCTCGACGTGTTGCGTCGTCTCGACGTAGATGCCGAAGTGCGCATCGAGCGTCGGCGTGACCGAGTCACGCAGGTCGAGCGCGAGTTCGAGCCCCGGTTCGTCGCTGATGAAGAGGGCGTAGTCGGCGAGGTTCTTGGACGGCTTCGTGTTGAGCAGCGTCGAGTAAAACGACACGCTTTTGTTGAGGTCCGTGGTAGCGAGGTTCAGGTGCGTTTTCATGCGGGTACTTTCTGCGCAAAGACGCTTTGCAGCGCAGCGGATACGCGCGCGTTCGCATCAGGCGCTAAGCGGTAATACACCCAGGTGCCGCGGCGCTCGCAGTTCACAAGTCCCGCTTCGCGGAGGATGCGCAAATGATGTGAGACGGTGGGCTGATTGAGCGGAAGGGCGTCGGTGAAATCGCAGACGCAGACCTCGTCCTCGGCTGCGGCCAGTGTGGCGAGCATCGTCAGACGATATGGGTCGGCGATCGCCTTCATTAATGTGGCTTGCGGCTCGAAGTCGTCGGTCGCCACGTGGGCCGGCGGGCAGCACCGCGGTATTGACATGCTTCGATATTAGGCTTAAATCGAAAAATGTCAATATAAGGCAGCGCCGTCGCACGCGCCATAAGCGTGTCTCGGTTCATAGGGGTGTGGCTTTGAAATCGTCCCCTCGACTACGCTTCGCTACGCTCGGGATGACAAGGTGTGCGCTTCGCTACGCACGGGATGACAGTTACTAGCGGCCTTCGAGTTCGGCGAACCGGCGGTCGCTGCGCGCCATCCAGTAGTGAATACCTTTGAGCTCGCCATCCATCGACGTGAAGCGTGACTCGAGTCGCTCGAATCGTGCGTCGACCTCGGCGAAACGGGCGTCAACCTGCGCGAAACGGGCGTCAACCCGCGCGAAACCTTGCGTTACCGCGCCGTGCAGTTCGACGAGGGCGGTCATGAGTTCGGCGTTGCTCGGTTCGCGATCCATGGCAGGAACGATAGCTTGCGCTTGTTGCGAAACCGTTTCCTGCGTGTGGTCCCTCGACTACGCTCGGGATGACAAAACAATTGTTGCGTTGCCGGCGAGGGCGGCGGCGATGGATTGCGGGCCGCAGATGTACGATGCGCTCGCGCCCGATTCGACGGCGGCGATCGCGGCTTGCATCTTGGGCTTCATGCCGCCTTCGCACGCCGGCGTTTCCACAAACGCGCGAGCTTCGTCGAGTGAAAGGCGATCGATGCCGCTCGACGGATCCTTGGGATCGCGGCGCACGCGTTCGACATTGGTAATCATCACGAAGGCGCGCGCACGCACCGCGCCGGCGATTGCCGCCGCCGCAAGGTCGGCGTTGACGTTATACGCGTGCGCTTCGTCGGGTGCGACGGCGAGCGGCGCCACAACCGGCAGATAATTCGCGGCGAGGAGAAGATTGATCAGCGATGGGTCGCAGGCGGTGACGTCGCCGACGTAGCCGAGATCTTCACCATGCGAACCGTGCGCGGTTTGCGCGACCAGCGTGTCGGCGTCTTCGCCGCTGATGCCGACGGCTTTTGCTCCGAGTGCGGCGCAGGCGCGAACCAGACGTTTGTTGATCGTAGCGCAGAGCACCGCTTCGGTCACTTCGAGCGTCGTCTCGTCGGTGACGCGCAGTCCGTCGACGCGACGAGTCGGCACGTTGCGCTGCGCCAGCCATCGGTCGATCTCCGGTCCGCCGCCGTGGACGAGCACGACGGGGGTGCCGTCGCGATGGAGCTGGACCAAGTCTGCGAGAAGAAGGTCGCCGTTCCCCATCGCGTTTCCGCCGTACTTGACTACGATTGGTCCCATCTTAGATGAACAAGTCCTCTGCTCGCGCGAGGTACGGATCGGTCCCTCGACTACGCTTCGCTACGCTCGGGATGACAAGGAGCGCCCCTACGCTCAGCATGACAAGGTTGGGATCGGTCCCTCGACTACGCTTCGCTACGCTCGGGATGACAAGGAGCGCCCCTACGCTCAGCATGACAAGGTTGGGATCGGTCCCTCGACTACGGGGCTTCGCCCCTACGCTCGGGATGACAAGGGGCGCCCCTACGCTCGGGATGACAAAGGCCGCCCCTGCGCTCGGGATGACAAGGGGGAGGGGGCTTGAATAATTATGCTCCATATGTATAAATATACAGGATATGTCTTCCGTAGCGCCAGCCCAGAGCAATACGCTCCGTGGGCGCAACATTCTCGAGATCACCGACTTCTCGCCCGGCGAGTTGGCGGCGCTGATTTCGCTGGCTCGCTACCTTAAAGCCGTTCCGCGCACCGAGGTACGGACGCTGCTGCGTGGCCGCACGCTCATGCTCCTCTTCGAGAAGCCCAGCCTGCGGACGCGCGTTTCCTTTGAAGTAGCGATGCAGCAGCTCGGCGGCGAGACGCTCTTTGCCGCCGGCAACGAGTTTATGATCGGCAGCCGTGAGACGCCCGAGGACGCCGCGCGCGTCCTTTCGCGCTACGTCGACGCGATCGTGGTGCGCACGCACGAGCATGCGCCGCTGGTGCGCTTCGCGCACTCGGCGACCGTGCCGGTGATCAACGGCCTCTCGGCGGTGGCGCACCCGTGCCAGGCACTGGCCGACGTGCTGACCATCGAAGAGCGTTTCGGCACGCTCGAAGGCCTGACGATCGCCTACGTCGGCGACGGCAAGAACAACGTGGCGACCTCGCTCGCGCAAGCCGCGGTGATGCTCGGGGCGGTCGTGCACTTCGGCTCGCCGCCGACGCATCGCCCGACCGAAGCGACGCTGACGCTGCTCAACAAACTCGGTGAACCCTCGGGCGGCAGCGCGCGCGCCTTCACCAACCCGGTGCGCGCGGTGCGCGGCGCCGACGTCATCTACACCGACGTCTGGACCTCGATGGGGGAGGAGCGCTATCGCGAACGCAACGACGCGATGCTGCGCCCCTATTCCGTGACCGAGGAACTCTTCTCGTACGCGCAGCCGCACGCGGTCTTCATGCACTGCCTGCCGGCGCATCGCGGGGAGGAAGTCAGCGAAGCGGTGATCGATGGGCTACGCAGCGCCGTGCTCGACGAGGCCGAGAACCGGCTGCACGCGCAGAAGGCCTTGCTCGTCGCGCTCTTAACCGATGCGAAAGGGATGTTCTGATATGAAGGATCGTCGCCAACGGGCGATTCTCACGCTGGTCGCAACGCGTCCGGTGCATTCACAAGACGAATTGGTTGCGCTGCTCGACGCGCAGGGATTCGCTGCTACGCAAGCGACTGTGTCGCGTGATATCAAAGAGCTGGGGCTGGTCAAAGTGCCGATCAAAGCCAACGGCGATGACGACGCGCTCTTCAAGTACGTGGTGCCCAACGCGACGGTGAACTACGTGAGCCGTCTGCATCGCGTGGTCGCGGAGCTGGCGATGACCATCGAAGGCGCGGTCAATACGATCGTGATCAAGACGCCGCCGGGCAGCGCGATGATGATTGCCTCGGCGGTCGATGAGGCGGGTTGGCCGGAAATTTTAGGGACGCTTGGCGGCGACGACACGGTGATGATCGTGGTGCGCAGCGCCGAAGAGATGCCCGTGATCAAACAACGTTTCTTAGATTTGAAGGGAAGTAGCGCCGCGTGAGCCGCATCGTTCTAGCCTATTCCGGTGGTCTCGATACCTCGGTCTTGCTCAAAAAATTGATTCTCGCCGGCAACGAGGTCATCGCGATGACCGCCGATCTCGGTGAATCCGACGGCGTAGCCGGCGAAGGTGCGGCGGCTGAACTCGAAAAGGTCAAGGCGAAGGCGCTCGCCCTTGGTGCGTATGACGCGGTCGTGATCGACGCCCGCGAACGCTTCGTCAAAGATTACGTGCAACCGGCACTGGCGGCCAACGCGCTCTACGAAGGCGTCTATCCGCTGTCGGCCGCGCTCTCGCGTCCGCTCATCGGTGCGCTGCTCGTCGAAGTCGCGCATCAGTACGACGCCGACGCCGTTGCGCACGGCTGCACCGGCAAAGGCAACGATCAAGTGCGCATCGAGCTGGCCGTGCGTTCGCTCGATCCTTCGCTGACGGTGCGGGCACCGCTGCGTGAGTCGCCGCTCTCGCGACCCGATGCGATGGCGTTCGCGACCGAACACGGCATTCCGATTTCGCATTCGTCTGCGAAGCCATATTCGATCGACGCCAACTTGTGGGGCCGCTCGATCGAAGCCGGCGTGCTGGAAGATCCCTGGACCGCGCCGCCGGAGGATGCGTTTGCGTGGACCGCCTCGGCGAGCGCACAACCTTCGCAGCCGGATGAGATCGTCGTGCATTTTGAAAACGGAGTTCCGTTCATTGATGACGGCGGTCCCTCGACTACGCTTCGCTACGCTCGGGATGACAAGATGATCGCGAAGCTCAATGCAATCGCGGGGAAGCATGGCATTGGGCGGATCGATTTGGTCGAGGATCGCGTCATCGGCGTGAAATCGCGCGAAGTCTACGAGGCGCCGGCCGCGACCGTGCTGATTGCCGCGCATAAAGCGCTCGAGCGGCTCGTGCTCACGCGCGACGAGTTGCGCTTCAAAGCCGGCTGCGATCAGAAGTACTCGGAACTGGTCTACGACGGGCTGTGGATGTCGCCGCTGCGCGATGCGCTCGACGCCTTCAACGCGTCGTTTGCCTCGCGTGTAACCGGCGACGTGCGCCTGCGTCTCTTTCACGGGGCGGTAACCGCGGCGGGTGTGCGCTCGCCGTTCGCCCTCTACAACGAGTCGCTCGCGACCTACAGCAATGCCGACAAGTTCGATCATCAAGCTGCGGACGGGTTTATCCGGTTGTATGGTTTACCGCTCGATCAGTTGGCTGCGATACGGTCCCTCGACTACGCGTCCCTCGACTCCGCTTCGCTACGCTCGGGATGACAAAATCGTCGCTTCAGTGGGGCGGGCGGTTCAACGCGGCGCCTGACGCTGCGCTGCTCGCCTTTGGTTCGTCGCTCGCCGACGACCTCGTGCTCGCGCCGTTCGACGTGCAAACGTCGCAAGCGCACGTCGATGCGCTGGCCGGCGGCAAGATCATCGATGCGCCGACCGCCGCTGCGCTCCACGCGGCGCTGAAGAAAGTCGCAGCCGAGATCGACGCCGGAACGTTCGCCGCGTACGCGCAGGCAAGCGGCGCGGAAGACGTGCACGGCGCAATCGATGCGCGCGTGCGCGAACTCGAACCGCAGGCCGGTGCGCTGCTGCACGCCGGACGCAGCCGCAACGACCAAGTCGCGACGACGCTCGCACTCTACGCGCACGACCGTGCGCGCCAGGGCGCGCAACGCGCGCGCTCGATCGCGCGCCACCTGCTTGCGCGCGCCTCCGAAGAACTCAATGCCGAAACGCTGCTTGCCGCGACCACGCACATGCAGCCCGCACAGCCGGTGCTCTTGGCGTTTTGGCTGCAGGCAGCCGCCGAACCATTCGTGCGCGCGATGCGCCGGTTCACCGCCGCCGCGACCTTTGCCAAAGAGGCGTGTCCGCTGGGCTCGGGCGCCGTCGCCGGCTCGACGCTGCCGCTGGACCGCGCCGCGGCGTGCAAGCGCTTGGGATTCGATCATCCCGCGCGCAATGCGATGGATGCGATCGGGACGCGCGATGCGGTGCTCGACGTCGCGCAGGCGTGTGCGCGCGCGTTGACCGATGCCTCGCGGGTCGCGGCCGAAATCGTGCTGTGGGCGACGCCGGGCTTCGGGTACGTGCGCTTGGGCGATGCATCCTCGACCGGATCGAGCTTGATGCCGCAAAAGCGTAATCCCGACGTGTTCGAATTGGTGCGCGGCTGCGCGAGCGAAGTCGCCGGGCTGTACTTCGGCGCGCTCACTTCCACCGTCGGCATGCCGCTCTCGTATCACCGCGACTTACAGGAAACCAAACGTCTAGCGATCGCGGCGTCGGAACGCACGCTCGCCGCGCTCGACGCCTTCGAACGCGCGCTGCGCGACACGTCGTTCAATCGTGCCGCGATGAACGCGCACGCCGGCGACGGCTATACCGTAGCGACCGATCTTGCCGATGCGCTGATCGCGGCGGGCGTCAGCGCGCGCGATGCACACGCGCTGGTGGGCGCGACGGTCCGTGCGGCGGAAGAAGTGGGACGTCCGTTGGATGCGCGCGATCTTAGCGCGCTCGCGCGCGAGGCCGGCCTTAAGAACCTTAATGCGCCGCTCGACCCGGCAGCGAGCGTCGACGCAAAAAAGACGGACGGATCGACCTCGCCGCACGCGGTGCGCGCGGGCCTGGCCTCGCTCGCCGCCGAACTAGATGCGCCATGACGCGCGTGCATGTATGGGGCGCCAGCGGGTACGGCGCGGCGGAAGCGATTCGTTTACTCGATGCGCATCCGTTCTTTGAACTCGGCGCGCTCGAAAGCCGTAGCCACGCAGGCGCGGCGCTTGGCGATCACTTTCCGCTCTTGCGTACGACGCCGTACGTGTTTTCCGGCGAAGGTGCGGTGCTCGCGGCGATTCGCCCCGGCGATTGCGTCATTGCCGCCGGCGCGCACGGAGAAGCGCTCGCGCACGTTCCGGCGTTCATCGAGCGCGGCGCGCGGGTGGTCGATCTTTCGGCCGACTATCGATTTGATGACGGTGCGGCGTATGGGCTTTCCGAGTGGGAGCACAATGTCATCGCCGACGCGAAGCTGGTTGCCAATCCCGGCTGCTATCCGACGGCAACGCTGCTAGCACTCCTACCGATGACGGCGCTCAAAGCGCGGCCGGTGCAGTTGATCGTCGACGCCAAGAGCGGCATCACCGGCGCCGGGCGAAAGCCCGCGACCGGATCGCTCTACGCCGAAGTTGCCGGCGACATTCGTGCCTACGGCATCGACGGGCACCGGCACCAACCGGAGATCGAGCGCAGTTTGCATGCCTTCGGCATCGACGTGCCATTGGTATTCACGCCGCACGTCGTGCCGCTCGCGCGCGGCATGCTGGCGGATTCGTACGCGGTGTTCAACGCGCCGCTCGACGAACACGCCGTGCGCGCGACCTACCAGGCAGTGTACGCGGGGAGTCCGTTCATCCGTATCGTCGAGGGCGAGCGCGTGCCGAGCGTCGCGGCGGTTACCGGGACCAACGATGCCGAGATTCGCATCGACGTGCTTGGAAACACCGTGCGCGCGATTTGCGCGATCGACAACCTGGGCAAAGGCGCGGCCGGTCAAGCCGTGCAAAATTTGAACCTTATGCTGGGCTATCCCGAGGAGACCGGATTGCATGCTCGCGCAATTGTCGCAGGATGACGAGATTCGGCTCGTAGCCGTACGCGGCGGCATCGGTGCCGTGCCGGGCGTGCGCTCCGCGGGTGTCCACGCCGGGATCAAGCCGCGCAAACGCGATCTCGCGGTCATAGCCTTCGATGCGCCGCAAGTGTGCGCGCAGGTCATTACGACCAACGAGATCAAGGCCGCGCCGGTGCTCGTCAGTTCCGAGCACATCGCGAACGAGGGCCTCTTTCGCGCAATCGTCTGCAACTCGGGCTGCGCCAATGCCTGTACGGGTGAACGCGGCGATCGCGACGCTCGCGCAACCGCGCGCCAAGCCGGCGCGCTGCTGAAGATCTCCGCCACGAGCGTCATCGTCGCGTCGACGGGCGTGATCGGCGTGCCGATGCCCATGGACCGCGTGCAGCGTGGGCTCGAGCGCGCGGTCGAGCAGCTCGAAAACGGTATCAAGTCGAGCAACGACGCCGCCGAAGCGATCATGACCACCGATCGCGTACCGAAACTCGCCGCGTACGAATTCTATATCGGTGAGAAGAAATACGTCGTCGGCGGCATCGCGAAAGGCTCGGGCATGATAGCGCCCAACATGGCGACGATGCTCGCCTTCGTGGCGACCAACTTCCCGATGTCCGCGGATGCATTGCAGCGCGAGCTGCGTGAAGCCGCCGACGCGACGTTCAATATGATCTCGGTCGACGGCTGCATGTCGACCAACGACGCGCTCTACGCCTTTGCGCCGGCCGGCGAGAAAGCGCCGCCTGCGGCGTTCGTGCGCGCGCTGCATCAGGTGTGCAACGACCTCGCGCTTGCGATGGTAGCCGACGGCGAAGGGGCTACCAAGACGCTCACCGTCCACGTGCGCGGGGCGAAAGACCTTCTCCAAGCGCGCACGATCGGTCGCGCGGTGATCAACAGCAATCTCGTGCGCACCGCACTCTA
>Ga0335074_10013624_pt1 | contig 11429 bp, 8 predicted proteins | sample Lox_Sample_23_FD_206715 | JGI IMG/M metagenome (GOLD analysis project Ga0335074, IMG submission 206715) | Soil microbial communities from Loxahatchee National Wildlife Refuge, Florida, United States - Lox_Sample_2.3 | ecosystem: Environmental > Terrestrial > Soil > Wetlands | place: USA: Florida...
CCACCTGCCCGAATGGGAACTAACAACTCTGGCCGTCTGCCTGATTTGCAGTCTCTCCGCCCTGGGCCAGACGGTGCATTTCCGGCCACATACGCAAGAGGTCTCAGTCGAAGAGCTCGCTGGTGGCGGTGACCGCGACAGCGCGCGTCACCCACGTCTTGAGCTGTGAAAGGTCGGTGCAAGCAGAGATCCGGGAACGCTGCTCGGCAGTCACTTCCAGGCCGCGGGCCTGGAGAACAAGCTAGACCGCCTCAGCCTCTCCCTCAGCCCGGCCTTCGGCCATCCCTTCGGCTTTGCCGCGGCCGAAGTGCTCCTTGGCGAACGGGCTGTGCACCGGCCAAGCCGTGGCTGACACGAGTTCCTCCAGAATGTGACGTATCGCAGCCGAAGACATGCTGATAGTACGTCGGCCCTGCGTCAGGGCTCAGTAACGCAAGCCCGCCGATGAAAGCCTCAGCCACGCCCCGTTTGCGCCCGTGCATTAGCCACCGACAGGGTCGACCTGCCGCGGATCGGCGATGGCACGAACCTGCGCAGGCCCCACAGCCCAGGAGCAAAAGATGTAACCCGGCAAGCTCGTCTGCTGTGCCTGCTGTGCCGGGTCCGCGGGGAGCCCCTCATGATCGACGTGGCTTTGCTGTAGTCGGGTGTACAGCAACGCCACATTCATACCTGGAGACGTGGCGGGGGAGCCAGGCTGAGGTGCCTGGCGTGAACTGATGTGGCCAATGTGACGGGCGTGGCGGCAGGTCCGGGCCGCGCCCCGGCCGCCGGGGCACACACGGCGCCTCAGACCCGGCGGCCCAGGCCACCCGGCAAGATCATCCCCAACAATCTCGTCGTACACCCTCGCGGCGCGAACGTGAGCGATCTGGTCTGAAGCCGTCCGGCTTCTTCTGGCTTGACCTGATTGTTGACTGGTCAGCCGGCGGGGACGGCGTTGGCGCGGACCACGTCGGAGTAGAACCGCGCGCTTGACTTCGGGGTTCGGCGCTGGCTGCCGAAGTCAACGAACACGATGCCGAACCGCTTCTGGTAGCCCGAATCCCACTCGAAGTTGTCCAGCAGCGACCACACGTAGTAACCGGCCAGGCCGGCGCCGTCCCGGATCGCACGGGCGGCAGCGGCGAGATGCTGCTGCAGATAGCTAACCCGCTCGACGTCGTCTACGCCGCCTTCGGGATCCACGTAATCCTCGGCCGCACAGCCGTTTTCGGTGATGTACAGCGGCAGGCCCAGCGCGTCCTTGGACAGGCGCATCAGCAGCTCATAGAGGCCCTCGGGGTCCACAAGCCAGCCCATCGCCGTCCGGTCCAGCTTCTCGGGCTGGTACGCGACCACGCCGGGCATGTCTGCCCGCAGCCGGTCCTCGCCCAGCCGCAGGTCATCAGCATCTCCGGCGCGGAGGAAGACCGGGGAATAGTAGTTGACGCCGAGGAAGTCGATCGGCTGGCTGATCGTGGTCATGTCGCCCTCGGCGATCAGGCCCTCCGGAGGGACCAGCGCGGCGGAGGCATCCGCGGGATACCGGCCGTGCAGCAGCGGGTCGAGGTAGAGCGTGTTGCTGTCGGCGTCAACGATCCGGCGGGCCCGCTCCAGTGCCTCGCCCTCGCCGAGCACCCGTACCGGGTGCATGTCGAGCGTGATTCCCACGTCGGCCGCACCCGCGGCCCGCAGTGCCTGAACTGCCAGGCCGTGCGCGAGCAGCAGATGGTGCGTCGCCGCGGCGGCGGCGTCGTTGTCGGTCAGGCCGGGAGCGTGCCTGCCACTGCGGTAACCGTGATCGGCGACGACCTGAGGCTCGTTCAATGTGATCCATCGGGAGACCCGATCGCCGAGCGCGTCAGCGACGATCGCTGCGTACTCGGCGAACCGTGCGGCCGTGTCGCGGGCAGCCCAGCCCCCTTCGTCCTGGAGTTCTTGCGGCAGGTCCCAGTGAAAAAGGGTCGCAGCGGCGGAGATCTGGTGCGCGGCGAGCTCGTCGAGCAGGGCACGGTAGTAATCCAGACCTTGCTGGTTCACCTGACCGCGGCCGCCCGGCTGGACTCTCGGCCAGGAAACCGAAAACCGGTAGGCGTTAAGGCCTAGCGAGGCCAGCAGCGCGACGTCCTCGCGGTACCGGTGGTAGGAGTCGCAGGCGATGTCTCCGGTGTCGCCGTGGCGGACCTTCCCCGGAGTGTGGCTGAACGTGTCCCAGACCGACAGGCCCCGGCCATCGGCGCGGGCCGCCCCCTCGACTTGATAGGCAGCTGTCGCCGCACCCCAGACGAAGTCACTCGGGAAGGTCAGCACACCATCCGAAGCCGAGGTCATCGGCCCGCCTCCTCTTAGCGGATTGTCACACCCGCGTTGCGGTACGTCTTGACCGGCCTTAGCCGCGAGGTTAGCGTAAGCGCTTAGATTCGCGATGTAAACGCTTACATAGGTTGTGGACAAGCTGCAATCGAGGATCTGGTTACGTGGCAACGCTCTACGACGTGGCGCGGCTCGCGGGAGTCTCCACCGCGACGGTCTCTCGCGTCCTGCATGGTCAGGACCGGGTCCGCGAGTCCACAAGGGCCCGGGTGCTGGGCGCGATCGAAGAGCTTGGCTACGTCCCGGACAGTGCCGCGCAGAGCCTGTCCCGCCGCCGCAAGGACGTCATCGGACTGGTCTGTATCGAGCGGCCGTGGAAAGCGTCCGAACTCGAAGACGGCAGCATGCTGTACTACGACAAGATCCTGCGCGGAGTTGAGGCCCGCATCCGCGACGAGGATCTGTCGCTGCTGATCACATTCCTGCGGGAGAACACCGCGCAGGTCATCCGGCGGCTCGAAGCGCTGTCCGGCAAGGTCGCCGGGATGCTGATAGGCGAGGACATCTTCCCGCGCGACGTCCTGGAGCGGCTGGCCAGCCGGATCCCGCTCGGGGTGATCGCCGGCCCGCCGGCCGGGGCTGGGGTGGATACCGTCACGTCGGACAACCGGTCCGGATCCGCGGCCCTCACCAGGCACCTGATCGACGTCCACAGCTACCGGCGGCTGTACGTCGTCGACGGCCCGCGGAACTCGCCCGACGCACACCAGCGCCGGCTCGGCGTTGAGCAGGTGCTGCGCAGCCACCCGGACTGCGACCTCGTCGGGTCCTACCGAGGCAGCTACAGCGCGGAAAGCGGCGTCGCGGCGGCCGAGCAGTTGCTGGAAACGAGCCGCGGGACGCTGCCTGACGCGATCATTGCGATGAACGACCAGATGGCAATCGGCGTACTCCGGTCGCTGACCCGAGCCGGGGTCAAGGTGCCGCACGACGTCGCCCTGGTCGGGTTCGACGACATTTTCCCTTCGAGCCTGACAGATCCGCCGCTGACCACCGTCAACCAGCCCATGCGACTGCTAGGGGAGCGCGCCTGCACCCGGCTGATCGACCGGATAACCGACCCTGGCCTGCCGCCCCAGGTCGACGTACTGCCGACCGAGCTGATCATCCGGGAGAGTTGCGGGTGCCCGCCAGGCACCTCTGTCCGCAAGCCCGCGGAGAGAGAGGAATAAGACGTGGCATTCCTTCTGCGCCGCCTGGCCTTCTACGTGGTGGCAGCCTGGGTGGCGCTCACAGCCAACTTCTTCATCCCGCGCGCGATGCCCGGCAACGCCGTCCAGGCCATCCTGGACAAGTTCCCCGCCCTGCAGCCCTCCGCCTACAAGGCGCTGGAGGCGATGCTGGGCGTCGGTCACCCAGGCTCGCTGCTGCACCAGTACTGGGCCTACCTGGTGAACGTCGGGCACTTCAACTTCGGCACCGACGTCTCGCAGTACCCGTCAAGCGTGTCGACTGTCCTCGGCGAGGCAATCCCGTGGACGCTCACCCTGGTCGGCACCGCGACCGTGATCGCCTTCCTGCTCGGCACCTTACTGGGCATCCTGGCCGGCTGGCGGTATGGCGGCTGGCTCGACGGGATGCTGCCCGGGCTGATGTTCCTGCAGGCGATCCCCTACTTCTTCCTCGCGCTGATCCTTATCGAGCTGCTCGGGGTCAAGGCTCACGTGTTCCCGGTGGCCCAGGGATACTCCGGCGGCCTCATCCCCGGCTGGCACTGGGCCTTCATCGGCAGCGCGGTTTACCACTCACTGCTGCCCGCGCTGACGATCGTGCTCACCTCTGTCGCCGGGTGGATGCTGCAGATGCGCAACGTCATGATCACCACGGTTGGCGAGGACTACGTGATCGCGGCGCAGGCGAAAGGGCTGCACAACCGCCGCGTCATCTTCACCTACGCTGCGCGCAACGCGCTGCTGCCGCAGCTTCAGGGCTTCGGGCTGGCCCTCGGCTTCGTGGTGTCCGGCGCGCTGGTGATGGAGATCGTCTTCTCCTACCCCGGCATCGGCCTGCTGCTGCTCAGCGCGGTCACCTCGGACGACTACCCGATGATGCAGGCGATCTTCCTGCTGATCACGTTCGCCGTGCTGCTGGCCAACCTCATCGTCGACGTCATCATCGTGGTCGCCGATCCGCGGGCACGGGCGGCGGAGGCTACCCGATGAGCTCGACGCTGACGATCGCTGCGCAGCCCACCCCGGCCGCGATCGAGAAGCTGCCTGGCCGCTGGCGGCGGCTGCCGGTCAGGGCTAAGGCCGGCGCGATCTTGCTCGGCGTGTTCGTCCTGGCGGCGATCATCGGCCCGGTGGTGGAACCGTACGACCCGTCCTACCAGAACCCGTCGCAGGCCCTGTCGATGAACCCGCCGAGCGCCGCCCACCTGCTCGGCACCACGCAATCCGGCCAGGACGTGCTCTCTCAGCTCCTCACCGGGATACGGCTCACGCTGGAACTCGCGGTCATCGTCGGGGTGGTGGCCACCGCGCTGGCGGTGATCGTCGGGGTGACCGCCGCGTTCCTCGGCGGGGTCTGGGACGAGCTGCTGTCGCTGGTCTCCAACGTGTTCCTGGTGATCCCGGCGCTGCCGCTGCTGGTGATCCTGCTCGGCTACCTGCCGAGAAACGGCCAGACGCCGGTGATCATCGTGCTCAGCGTGCTCGGCTGGCCGTGGGGGGCGCGGGTGATCCGGGCGCAGACCCTGGCCATCCGCAACCGCGATTTCATCGCGGCGGCCAGGGAAACAGGGGAGCATACCTGGCGGATCCTGGCCTTCGAGATCGTTCCTAACGAGGTCAGCCTCATCGCGGCCAGCTTCGTGAACACCGTGCTCTATGCGATAGGGGCGTCGGTCTTGCTCTCGTTCATCGGCCTGACCGACCTGAACAGCTGGTCGCTCGGCACGATGCTCTACTGGGCGCAAAGCCAGCAGGCGCTGCAGCTCGGTGCCTGGTGGTGGTTCGTGCCGCCGGGCCTGGCGGTAGCGCTGATGGGTACCGCATTAGTCCTGCTGAACACCGGCATTGATGAGCTGGGCAATCCGCGGCTGCGCGACGCCACCAGGACCAGCCGGGTAGCAGGCCGCCGGATTCCGCCGACAGACCCCACCCCCGTCATTGGTGACCACAGCCAGGCTCGCGAGCCAAGGCGCGCGTACGTCGCCGCGTTCCTGCACTCGTTCTCGCGCAGCTCCCTGCTCGACCGTGGCGACGTCCAGCGATGAGCGCGCCGATGAATCCGCCGGTCACCGGTCAGCCGGTCCTGGAGATTAGCGACTTCTCTGTCGTCTACCGCACCCCGCACGGCGACGTCCGGGCGGTGGACCGGATCAGCCTGGCCCTGCACGCAGGGGAGGTCATCGGCCTGGCCGGGGAGAGCGGCTCGGGCAAATCGACGCTCGCTTACGGCGCATGCCGCCTGCTGCGGCCACCCGCGCTCATTACTGGCGGGACGGTCCGGTACCACGGCCGCCGGCTGGCCGAGCAGGCGTCGGGAGTGGACGTGCTGCGGCTGCGAGCGGATCAGCTGCGCCGGCTGCGCTGGCGTGAGATCGCTATCGTGTTCCAGTCGGCGATGAACGCGCTCAACCCGGTGCTGTCAGTGCGCGACCAGCTGACCGACGTGATCCGTGCGCACCTGGAGTTCTCCCGGGCCGAGGCGGACGGCAAGGCTGCGTCCCTGCTCGACCTGGTCGGCATCCCCCGGGCCCGGCTGCGGAGCTACCCGCACGAGCTGTCCGGCGGCATGCGGCAGCGAGTGATGATCGCCATGGCGCTGGCGACCGATCCTGAAGTAGTGATCATGGACGAGCCGACGACTGCGCTCGACGTGGTCGTGCAGCGCGACATCCTGAGCCAGATCGTGGAGCTGAAGGAGGAGCTCGGCTTCGCGATCCTGTTCATCACCCACGACCTGTCCCTGCTACTCGAGCTGGCCGACCGGATCGCGGTCATGTACGCCGGCCAGCTGCTGGAGTCGGGCAGCTCGGCCGAGATCCAGCGCGAGCCGGCCCACCCCTACACCCGCGGGCTGGTGAACTCGTTCCCGTCGCTTCGGGGCCCGCGCCGCGAGCTGGCCGGCATTCCCGGTTCTCCGCCAGATCTGCGCAACCTCCCGTCGGGCTGCCCGTTCCTGCCCCGCTGCTCGTTCGGCATGACAGCCTGCGCGCAGATCGACATGAGCCTGGTCCAGGTCACCACGTCCGCCGATCCCGGGCACGTCACAGCATGCCCGTTCGTGCTGCCGGGAACGCCCAGCCCCGCCCTGCCCGAACCCACGGCGGCGAACCCATGACCATGGCTCCCGACCTGGCTTCTGCCGCCGCAGCGCGCGGCCCGCTCGTCATGGAAGCGATCTCGCTGAGCAAGGACTTCCGGCTCGGCCGCGGCCATGTCCTGCACGCGGTCCGCGATATCTCGTTCGGCCTGTACAGCGGCGCGGTCGTCGCGCTGGTCGGGGAGAGCGGTTCAGGCAAGTCGACCGCCGCGCGGTTGCTGGCCGGCCAGGAGCGGCTCACCAGCGGCACGATCACGCTGGACGGCGAGCCGGTCAGCGTCACCACGCAGCACGCGTTCCGCCAGTACAAGAGCCGGGTTCAGTACGTCTTCCAGGATCCGTTCGCCGCCCTGAACCCGATCCACACCGTGCGCTACCACCTGGAGCGGCCCGTCCGACTGCACAGGCAGGGCGCAGACGTCAGCGCGGAAGTCCGGGCGCTGCTGGACCAGGTCAGGCTCACGCCGGCCGACCAGTTCCTGGCCAAATACCCGCACGAGCTGTCCGGCGGCCAGCGGCAGCGGGTGTCGTTCGCGCGGGCGCTGGCGGCTCAGCCGAGCGTGCTGCTCGCGGACGAGCCGGTGTCCATGCTGGATGTCTCCATTCGCCTGGAGATCCTCAGCCTGCTGGGCGACCTGCGCACGCGACTGCAGCTGGCTTTGCTGTACATCACCCACGACATCGCGTCAGCCCGCTACTTCGCCGACGAGATCCTCGTCATGTACGCCGGCCAGATCGTCGAGCGCGGGCCCGCCGAGGAGGTCACCCAGCAGCCTCGGCACCCGTACACCCAGCTTCTGGTCAACTCGGCCCCTGACCCCGACAACCTCGGCAGCAGCCTGCGGCGGCCTCCGGCAAACCGGGCAGCCGGATCACCACCCGCCTGGGGAGGCGCGTCCGCAGCCGCGGACGCCGGCTGTCCTTTCAGTCCCCGGTGCGCGCTCGCCAACGATCACTGCCGCCAGGAGAACCCGGCCCTCACACAGCTATCCGCCGCCAGGGCGGCGGCGTGCTGGCACCTTGACCAGTCCTTACCCGAAAAGCGAGCTAGCCCCTAACCGCCCAGCCGAGAGGAGAGGCACCGCAGATGATGAGGAGATTGCCAGACCACAGACTGCCAAATCACAGACAATTTGTTGCATTAGCGACCGCTGTCCTGCTAGGTATCGGCGTCGCTGCCTGCGGGTCGGGTTCGTCGCCGCCGTCGGGTTCGTCGTCATCAACGACAGGCGCGACATTGGTGATGGAGAGCTCACCCGAGACCAGCATCACTCAGGCGTTCAACCCCTTCGTCACCACGCAGGCGGCCTACGGCATGGGCTCCGACGGGCTCATCTACGAGCCGCTGATGCAGTTCGACCTGGCCGCGCCGCCCACTAACTACCCATGGCTGGCCACGTCGTACGCCTGGTCTGACGGCGGCAAGGCGATCACGTTCACGATCCGCCAGGGCGTGAAATGGAACAACGGCACGCCGCTCACCCCGGCCGACGTCGTCTTCACGTTCGACATGCTGAAAGCCAATGCCGCAGTCAACCTGGACGGCCTGCAGATCTCCAGCGTGACCTCATCAGGCAACGACGTCACGATCACGTTCCCGGCGTCCCAGTACGCCAACCTGCAGAACATCGCGGGCACAGCGATCGTGCCGAAGGCCATCTGGTCCACGGCGGGCAACCCGGCGACGTACACCGACGCCAACCCGGTGGGCACCGGGCCGTACATGCTCGCGAACTTCACCCCGCAGGGCTTCACGCTGAAGAAGAACCCCTACTACTGGCAGGCCTCGAAGGTGAAGGTGCCGAAGGTCTACTTCCCGGTCTACACGTCCAACACCGGCGCGCTCAGCGCGCTCTACACCAACCAGATCGACTGGACCGGGAACTTCATCCCCGGCCTGCAGAAGGACTTCGTCGCGACCTCACCGTCCACCCACCACTACTGGGAGGCACCAGGCTCCAGCAACGCCTTGTTCCCGAGCCTGAGCCAGTGGCCGACAAACCAGCTGGCCGTCCGGCAGGCGATCAGCCTGGCGATCAACCGCGGCCTGATCGCCGACGAGGGCGAGGCCGGGCTGGAAAGCCCGGTGCTGAACTCGACCGGCCTCACGCTGCCCACCTTCTCGGCCTGGGGCGGGCCGGTCACGTCCATGAAGAACGCGGCCACGGCCAACGCCTCCGCAGCCGAGAAGGTCCTGGAGAATGCCGGATACACCAAGGGCAGCAACGGCTATTTCGAGAAGAACGGCCAGACGGTCGCGCTCACGATCGTTGACCCGGCCGCCTACACCGACTACGCCGCTGACGACGCACTGATCGCCCAGGAACTGAAAGCGGTGGGCATCGACGCCTCGTTCCAGGGACTCGCCGTGACGACCTGGGACTCCGACATCGCCGACGGTGACTTCCAGCTCACCCTGCACTGGGCCAACGCCGGGCTCACCCCGTTCAACATGTACGACGGCTGGCTGGACAGCTCGCTGGCCACCGGCAGCACCGCCACTGGTGACTTCGAGCGGCTCAACAGCCCAGCGGTGAACGCCGACCTGGCTGCGCTGGCCGCGGCGCCAACCACAGCGGCGCAGACGCAGGCTCTGGTGCCGCTGGAGACCTACGTCGCCGACAACCTGCCGGTCATCCCGACCACCACGGCCTCGGACTGGTTCGAGTACAACTCGCAGCACTACACCGGCTGGCCGACCCAGTCGGACCCGTACGAGTCAGGCCAGCCGTCGGGCCAGAACAACGGCAACAGCACCGGCACCGACGAGGTGGTGATCCTGCACCTGACACCGGTGTCCTGAACCCTGAGTCTGCGGTACGCAGCGAGAAGGCCGGCCCGCCCCCCGGGGCGGGCCGGCCCGTTCCTCTTTCCCTATTTCCGATTTCGGTCACCCTTCGGCCGTTCCGGTCCACACCGCGCACCTTGGCTCCCTTCCACAACCCGCTTCGCAGCCCGATGCCGTGCCCGAAACCAGTCGCCGAATGACGTGGATGGGCCATTCATGCTGCTCAGGCGACATGGGTGGCACACCCATGTCGCTGCGGCCGGGGTGTCGCCGGCGTTACATCGCCTGCTTTGTATAAGATCCAGCTGAAGACGGGGAAAGAGGACTGGCCGGTGGTGGAGAAAAGACGATGGACAGTCCGGGACCTGCGCCGGGACAACCAGGCCGGTCTGCTGTGGGCGCTGTTCTCCAGCCAGCCATGCAGTCGCCAGGATCTCAGCGATGCCACCGGGCTTAGCGTCGCCTCTGTCAGCAACGTCGTCCGTGACCTGATCAGCGACGGCATTGTCACGGAAGCCGGGTCGGTGGACTCCGACGGCGGGCGCCCGCGCGTCCTGCTCCGGATGGACCCCGGTTACGGGCATCTCGTCGGGATCGACGTCGGCGAGACTCGAGTCCGGGTCGAGCTTTTCGACCTGACGATGGCGGTACGAGCCAAGGCCGACTACCCCCTCGACCCCAGCGAGCACGGTGTCGACCTCGTGGTCGACCGCATTTCAGCGGGCCTGGCGAACGTGCTCAGCCACGCCGACGTCGATCCCGCCGACGTCATCGGCGGCGGGATCGCGGTCCCTGGCATGGTCGAGCAGGGCAGCACCGCGCACGGTAGCGAGGTGCTCGTCTACGGGCAGACCTACGGCTGGGACGCGGTCCCGCTTGAACGGCTGCTCCGGCCGGCCGCCCGTTTCCCGCTGTACATCGACAACGGTGCCAAGACAATGGGGCAGGCCGAGCTGTGGTTCGGCGCTGGGCGCGGAGTCCGGCAGGCCGTGGTGTGCCTGATCGGCTCCGGCCTCGGCGCCAGCATCATCACCGGTGCATCTCGCAGCCGGGAAGACAGCTCGGTTTCCGTCGAATGGGGTCACACCACGATCAATATGGGCGGCCGGCCTTGCCGCTGCGGGTCGCTCGGCTGCCTGGAGGCTTACGTCGGCGCCGAGGCCATCCTGGACCGGTACGGACTCCCGCTGCCCGGCGAGGACGAGGAGTCCGCGCTGGCGGCGCTGGCCGAGTCGGCCGACGCCCGGGCCGCGGAGGTCCTGGGGGAAACGGCAGCCACCCTCGGCGCCGGCATCGCGAACCTGATCAACCTCTTCGGCCCTGAGCGCGTCATCCTCGGCGGCTGGGCCGGGCTGCTGCTGGGCGAGCGTCTGCTCCCGGCCATCCGCGAGGCTGCCAGGCAGCACTCGCTCACCCACCGGTTCGCCCAGACGTCGATCGAGCTCGGCCGCCTCGGCCCCGACGCCGTCGCTCTCGGCGCCGCGACGCTCCCGATGATGCACTTCCTCAACGGCACCCTGGCTCTGCGGGCACGCACCCCCGACGACCGGGTGGCGGGATAGCGCACCTGGCCCCTGGCCCGGCGGCAAGAACCCCGACCGGGTGGCGACGGCGGGAGGCCGCGCCCGCCTGACCGGTCAGTGAACAAAGGCGCGGTCTGCGAGCTAGCCGCAGCCGCGTACAGCCCGGACCGAGGTATCGGACGCCAGCGGTCCCGCCCTTCGTGGAGACTTTTTCGACTATAGGGGCCTCAAGCAAATCCGAAAAGATTGCCCTCGCTAGCCTCGGCCGACGCCTGGTCATCGAACACACAGCGCAGCTCCCGACCACGAAGCGTAACGCCACGGTGCGATAACGCAAGACCCCCGGCAGCCAAGGAGGACGCCCACGGCCGACACCATCACTGCAACAAGCCCAACGCCGCTCCGGCCGGGCATACCAGCCCGGTTGGCGAGGAACCACACCCACCCGGAGGTCCCACCATCCAAAAAGCCCCCGGCCGCCCACCCCTCATGGC
>Ga0335074_10013625_pt1 | contig 11429 bp, 6 predicted proteins | sample Lox_Sample_23_FD_206715 | JGI IMG/M metagenome (GOLD analysis project Ga0335074, IMG submission 206715) | Soil microbial communities from Loxahatchee National Wildlife Refuge, Florida, United States - Lox_Sample_2.3 | ecosystem: Environmental > Terrestrial > Soil > Wetlands | place: USA: Florida...
CAGCGTGAACGCGGTCGGCTTGCCGAACCGGTTCACGGCGGAACTGCTGAGCACCCGCCACACCCGGCCCCTGGACGAATCGCCCCCGCGGGCACCCGCAGACTCCGAGGTCAGCCGCGTCACCCGCTGCACGATCGCGTTGCCGTACGGGTTGTCCGGCCCGATCGGCAGGCCGGTCACGTCGACCTCCTCGACCGCGTTCGCCTGCCCGTCCACGGACATGTCGAGCCGCGCGCTGAACAGGTGCTGATGCACCGGGGCGCCAAGGCCGGGCGCCACCTCGGTGGAGTACGGATGGTCGCCGCCCGGATGGCCGGCCGTGAACACGACCCCGGTCATCTTGACCTCGCACTCGATCGTGCCGTCCAGGTAGAAGTACCAGTAGAAGCCGTAGTCGTAGTTGCCGACCGTGGTGAAGTACGACACGACGAGCCGGCGCTGCCTGCGCGACTGCGCCGAGCCGTTGAAAATGTCGGTGTGCTTCCAGAGAATGCCGAAGTCCTCTTCGTGGATGCAGATGGCGTTGTGCACCACGGCGGGCTCGCCGGTCTCGCCGCAGATCACCGCGTCGAGGTAGGTGATCTCGCCGAGGCAGTCGCAACCGCGCTCGAGCGAGTTGACCCACTTCCCGACCAGGTACTCGCCGGTGTCGAAGTATGCCTGCCAGTAGCGGAACCGCGGATCGCCGTACGGCACCACCATCTCGGGCACCGAAGCCCGGTAGATCACCGGCCGCCCCGCCAGCTCGATCTGGTGCAGGGTGAGCCCCTCACGCGCGTCGAAGCCCACCCGCAGCGACCAGCCCTGCCAGCGCAGCAGGTTGCCTTCCAGCGTGAAGCTCGGCCCCTCTGGCTGGGTGATCTCGATCGGACGCAAGGTCGTCCGCTCCGGCCCGCGCACCGCCGGATCGTCGTAGTCGCCTGATTCGGCCGGCACCGGTAGCGAGAACTCGTCGATGACGCGCAGGACCTTCTTCTCGATCAGGTCCACGTGCGCGGTCACGCCGTCGATCGGGTGCGCCCAGGCCAGGTCGTGCTCCCTGGCTTGCAGGAAGCCGAGCACGCGCACCATGCGCCGCTCGTCGTCCTCGGCCGGCGCACGGTACGCGCCCGCCGTGATCGGGCAGATCCGGATCTTGGTCATATCGGTCAGCCCGCGCCGTGCCATGGCCTCTTGCCAGCCAGGATCGGCGTGCACGATCTCCTCGACCAGGTGGTACTCGGAGTCGACGATCGGCAGCTGCCCCTCCGCCGCGGTGTCCACCGTGCGCGCGCTGATCACGTCGCGCCGCCCGAGGGACACCACCACGTCGGTGGACTCGCCGGTCTTCAGGTTGATGAGGAAGGCGCGCAGCCGCCGGTCGACAGGCGCGCGCGCCAGCACCTCGCCCTTGGGCGGTTCCTCAAGGCCGTAGTAGGCGAAGCTGACCGGGTCCGCCAGCAGCCCCGCTGCCGCCATGATCTCCCGCCCGGCCAGGTATTCCTCGGCGGTGGCCGGGTCGAGAGCGTGCGGGATTGCGTTACTCATCGGCGATGATCGAGCCGACCCGGTCGCCCAGGCCGGGGTCGCGCCTGACCAGCCAGATCGAGTAGACGATGGACGCCACGATGAGGCCAAGCCCCACCCACGGGAACCAGTTGTAGGGGTCGGGCTGACCAGGCTTGAACAGGTAGTAGATGGGAATGGCGATCGCGACTACGCCGAGGGCCGGCAGCACTACGTGCTTGATGATGTTGAACTCGGCCGGCCGGTACTTACGGTAGTAGAACGGCAGCGCCACGTTGGCCGCGACGTACACGAACAGGATCAGGATCGTGCCCATCGTGCTGGATTCGAAGAAGAAGTTCAGCGCGTCCAGGCTGTTGCCGCTCCCGCCGATCCAGTGGCCGAGCGCCCAGACGAGGGTGATGGCCCCGGCGATGCCGACGAAGGCGATGATGGCGTGGATCGGCGTTCGCCTGACCGGGTCCACCTTGCCGATCCAGCGCGGCAGCAGGCCCTCGCGACCGGCGTTGAAGATCAGCCGGCACTGGGAGTTCACCGCGGCGATGAGCACGCCCAGGGTGGAGGTCAGCCCGGCCATGTACGCGATGAAGGCCAGCCATGGCCCGATGCTGTGGGCGACGCTGATGAACGGGATGGAGGCGCTCGTGAGCGCCGTGGCGTTGTAGCCGAAGCCGCTGACCGTGGCGTAGGAGACCAGCAGGTACGTGGCCGCCATCAGGGCGATCGACAGGAATACCGCTCGGGGCACGTTGCGCCGGGGATTGTTGGTCTCCTCGGCCAGCGCCGCCGAGTTCTCCCAGCCGATGAATAGGTACACGGCCAGCGGGAAGGCGAGGCCCAGGCCGCTGAAACCGTTGAGGACGTGGCTGGGCTGGAACGGCACGCCGTTCAGGTGGCCGCCGTGCTTGATCAGCGAGGCGACCGACACGACCAGCAGCACCAGTAGCTCGAAGCCGAAGAAGAAGCCGGCCAGCTTGGTCGACACGGCCACGCCGCGGAACATCATGAACATGGCGCCAGCGGTGAAGATCGCCGAGAAAATAATCCACGGGATGTTCACGTTCGTGTAGTAGTCGATCATCATCGACAGGAACCCGCCGGAGATGACCAGCACCGACGAGATCGCGATGATGTACCCGGCTCCGGCGACCAGCGCAGTGGTCACCGCGCTGGTACCGCCGAAGGACTTGCCCACGAACGTGATGAAGCCGCCGGTGCTCGGGTGCGCCCGGGAGAACTGTGACAGCGTGTTGCCGAGCAGGGCGATGGCCACGATGGCGACGATGAGGACCAGCGGCGAGCCGAGGCCAGCCGCGAGCACGATCCCCGCGAAGCCGAAGTAGAAGCTGTACGCCGGGCCGATGTTCGCCATCGTCGAGGCGGATATGTCGACCAGCCCGAGCGCGCCGCGATGCAGGCGCTCCGCCGATTCAGGTGCCTTAGTTTCCGAGAACGGGACAGATGCCGCTTCGCTCATAGCCGCCTCCGGTGTGATCTGACGAGGATTTACCGAAGCGCGGCCCGCCGTAAACACAAGTCACATCAGCCACCACATTATGGGACGACTCGGACCTACCTTGAGGCTAGGTAACGATCTGGCTGTCGTCCTTTCATTGTCACTACATAAGGAGTGAGCATGGTCCAGGCAGCCACCCCGTAAAGGATCGGAATGAACTCCGGCCAGGCATACTCAGCGAAAGGCACCGATACCGCCGGCCAGCGGTCACAGGTCATGGTGGCGGCGGAGGGCATCTGCCGGACCTTCGGCGGCGGGCACACGGCCGTTCACGCGCTGCGCGGGGTGTCGTTCACGATAGACCACGGGCAGCTCGTTGCCTTGCGCGGCCGGTCCGGCTCCGGCAAGACCACCCTGCTGAACATCATCGGCGGCCTGGACGACCCGACGGAGGGCCGGGTGTGGGTGGACGGCCGCGAGGTGAACCAGATGTCCGAGCGGGAGCGGCTGGCGATGCGGCGAGACCGGGTCGCCTTCATCTTCCAGTCCTTCGGGCTCGTGCCGATGCTGTCCGCGGCGGAGAACGTCGGGATTCCGCTGCGCATCGCGGGCCTGCGGCCCAGCGAGCGCCGGGAGCGGGTCGCGGCCATGCTCGAGCTGACCGGGATGGCCAGCCACGCCGCCCACCGCCCAGACGAGCTTTCCGGCGGCCAGCAGCAGCGGGTGGCGATCGCCCGGGCGCTGGCCGGCCGGCCGGGCCTGCTGATCGCGGACGAGCCGACCAGCCAGCTCGACCTGGAGACCGGCAGGCAGATCATGGAGCTGCTGCTCAGCGTGGTGCGTTCCGAGGGGATCACCGCCCTCGTCGCCACCCACGACGAGGCGCTGATCGACCTGGCCGACAAGGTCATCGTGCTGGAAGACGGGTCCGTCGCCGGCGTCGAGGGCGGATTAGGTGCGATCGGTGGGTGGTCTCGGGGTTTCCTTCCTCGTCCGCCGGGCCAGGTCTTCGTGGCTGCCGCTGGCCTGTGTCGCGGTCACGGTCCTGGTCACCACCGGGCTCGCGGCGATCCTCTGGACCTTCGCGGCCGGGGTGATCCCGCCCGGGGCGCTGAACATCCTCGCCGCCCCGCAGGGCCGGGTGACCGGGCTCACCGGCGTGGTGGCCGAGGCCGGGGAAGCCGCCAGCGACTCACAGCTGATCCGCGCCACGCTGTACAAGGCCTGGCCGGGCGTCGGTTTCCAGCTGGAAAGCGCACTGTGGACTAACCCGTACGGGCTCCCGTCGCAGTCCACTGGCACGAACTACGCGCAGATCCAGCTCGCCTCGCTGGACGCGATCAGCGCCCGGGCCACGCTGACCGCCGGTACGTGGCCCGGGCCGCCGCGCCACGGCGGTCCGGTGCCTGTGGCTCTCCCGGCCGCCGTGGCCAGCCAGCTGCACCTGACCGTCGGGTCGGTGCTGACGGGCACCACTGTCGCCGGCGGGGCACCGACCTCGATGCAGGTCACCGGGCTGTTCCGGCCGACGGACCCGGCGTCGCCTTACTGGGCGCTCGACCTGCTGCCGGTCTCAGGGATCAGCGTCCAGGGCTACACCATCGGCCATGCGGGGAACGCAGGGCCGATCAGCGTCGGCGGCACCCGCGTCAGCTACGGCCCCGCGGTGGTGAACCCGGCCGCGTTCGGCGGGGCGCTCGCTCCGGGCTATGCCTCGTGGATGGTCCTCCCGCAGGCGCAGGCGATGTCCCGCGAGAACATCGGCGCGCTCAGCGCGAACACTAACGCGGCCTTTTCGCAGCTTACCCAGCTCCCCCCTGAGGGACTGCAGGTGACCTCGGGCCTGCCGGGGCTCCTGGACGGCATAGCCAGCACCATCGTGCTGGCCCGGTCGCTGTTCGCGATCGCCGCGCTTGAGTTGCTGCTGGTAGCCGGGGTGGGACTGGTGCTGGCCGCACGGCTGCTCGCCAGCCTGCGCGAGGAGGAGTCCGCGCTGCTGCGGGCGCGTGGCGCCACCAGGTGGCAGGTGGCGCGGCCCGTGCTGACCGAGGCGGTGGTGCTCGGCGCCGCGGCCGGCCTGGCGGGAGTGCTGGCCGGCAGCCGCCTGGCCAGCGTGCTGGCCGGGCTGGGCAGCCTGAGCCTGGAAGGCAATCCGGGCATCAGCCCGCTGGCCTGGCTGTCGGCTCTCGCCGTGCTGGTGGTATGCGTCGCGGTGATGGCCTGGCCGGCGCTGCGCGCGCAGAGCCCCGATGCGGCAAGGCGGCTCCGTGGCCGGCAGGCCCGGCTCGCGGGGATCGCCTGGGCGGGCGGCGATCTGGCCCTCGTGGCGCTGGCCGCGGTCGCGGTATGGGAACTACGCGGGTATTCGGCGGTCGCGCATCCGCCCATGGGATCGCTCGGAATCGATCCCGTGGTCGCCGTCGCTCCCGCGCTCGCGCTGGCCGGGGTGGCGCTGATCCCGCTCCGCGGGCTACCGCTGCTGGCGAGGCTGGCCGACAAGGCGACCGACCGCGAACGGCGGCTAGGCGCCGCCCTGGTGAGCTGGCAGATCGCCAGGCGCCCGATCCGCCAGGCGGGCCCGGTCCTGCTCGTCGTCATCGCGACGGCGACCACCACACTGGCGCTGGGCGGGTACGCGAGCTGGCGGCAGTCGGCCGCGGACCAGGCCGCCTTCGCGGTCGGCTCGGATGTGCGGGTGGACGCCCCAAGCCCGCTGCCGCCGGGCGCGGCCGGGGCGATCACCGGGGCACCGGGCGTCACCGCCGCGACGCCGGCGAGCATCACTGACACCGGCAGCGCGGGTCAGCTGATCGCCCTAGACGCGAACACGGCGGGTAAGACGATCCTGCTCCGCCCCGATCTGTCGGCGCTTCCGCTGGGCTCGCTGTGGCAGCGCATCACCCCGCAGCGGCTGCCCGGACTGGTGCTCCCCGGCCAGCAGGACCGGCTCGAGATCCTCGCGGCCCTCCGGACCGGCCCGCACGGCAGCTCAGCCCAGGCACGGGAGGCCCTTGGCTCAGCCACCGCCACAGCAGTGATCCAAGACGCCGGCGGCACCACTGACGAGCTATCCGCCGCCGCGCCCCTGCCCTTCGACGGCCTGCCGCACGCCCTGGTCTTCATGCTGCCGAGTCCGCGGCAGGCCAGCTACCCGCTGCGGCTGGTCGGGCTCACGCTGACCTACACCTTGCCGCCGTACGATCCGGCGAGCCCGACGTCGGCCCCGACCGCCAGCCTCACCATCGACTCCCTCGCCGTGGCCGCCACGACCAGCGGCCCGTTCGGCAGGCCGTTCAGCCACGCTGCCGCCCTGGCGCCGTGGCAGCAGAAGGGATTCTCGCAGTACGTCCCGACAGGGCCGCCGAGCCCCACCGGGGGGAATCCACCATCGGGCGGGGCACCACCATCGATCGTGGACTGGCATGGCTCCGCCCGGAGCGCCCAGCAGCTCACGTTCAACACCGGACACGATCCGTCGGTGACGGTCATGAACAATGAGGGCCTCGCTCCCTCACTCATCACAGGGCGGGTCACGATCGCGGCGCCACCGCCGTCCCAGGTCGTCCCGGCCATCGCCACCGCCGGTTACCTGGCGGCCAGCCGGCTCGGCATCGGGTCGACCGTCCCGGTTTCGCTCAACGGGGTCCCGGTGACGGTCCTGATCGTGGCGTCGGTAGCCAGGTTCCCGACTGTCTTCGGGCAGAACCGGGCGCTGGTCACCGACCTCGCTGCGGTCAGCGACCTGCTCGTCGCCAGCCAGGCGATGCCCTTGCCGGTGACCCGCTGGTGGCTGCGCACCACCGACGGCCAGGCGCCGCGCCTGCCGGCCGGCCTCGGCCTGTCAGTCACCGACCGCGCCAGCCAGCAGGCGGCCCTGCTCGGCAACCAGCTGCTGAAGGCCCCCAGGGAAGTCATGGTGGCGATGGGGGTGGCGGCGGTGCTGCTCGGCGTGCTCGGGTTCTCGGTCAGCGTCGCGGCCAGCCTCCGCTCGCGGCGGACGCAGAGCGCCGTGTTCGCCGCGCTGGGGGTGGGCAAGAACGCCCAGGCCGGCCAGCTGTGCCTGGAGCAGTTCGCGCTCAGCGTCCCGGCCGCGGCCGCGGGCCTGCTCGCCGGGATCGGCCTGGCCCAGCTGATCGTGCCCGCGATCACCCTGACCGTGGATGCGGCGGCGCCGGTGCCGCCGGCCCTGGCGATAGTGCCACTCGGCCCGGCGGTTGCCCTGGCCCTCGTCACCGCGACCGCCCCGGCCGTCGCCGCTGCCCTGTCGGTCCTGCGCAGGCCCGACCCGGCGGCACGGTTGCGGGCGGAGGCCGGATGATGAGGGTCGGATGAGGACGCTGTGGCAACGGCTGCGCGCGGCCTGGGTGACGTTGACCGGCACCGGGGCCGCCGCCAGTGTCGCCTTCGGCTTGCTCGTGTTCGCCTCCGTGCTGGCCAGCCTGGCGATCCCGCGGGAGAGCGCGGGGTTGCGCACCGCGGCGCTGCAGCGCGTGATCGCGGCTTCACAGCCCGGCGACCAGGCCGTCACCGCGACGGCGGTCATGGTAGACCCCGTGGCCGGCGTACCCATCCAGTTTCTGGCCCCCGATATCGCCGCGAGCGGTGCCTCCTTGCGGTCGCGGCTGGTCGCGGCCGGGGTGCCGATAGCCAGCGACCCGCCAGCGTGGTCAGGCCTGGCCACAGACTACATACAGATCACCGGGGCGGCCCAGGCCGCCGGGTACGGGACGCCGCAGTTCGAGCTGGCCTACCGCACCCCGCTGGTCCGCTACAGCCGCATCGTAGCCGGACGGCTTCCGGCCGGCAGCGCGGCGTCCGGGGTGTTGCAGACCGCGGTGACCAGCGCCACCGCGGCCAGGTTCGGGCTGCGGGTCGGCTCCCGGCTGCACGCGGGGCCGGAGCAACTGGTGGTCACGGGGATCATCCAGCCAGTGCTCCCGGCTTCCGCCTTCTGGAGCGCGAATCCCCTGGCGGCCAGGCCTGTGCTGACGCCCGCCACGTCGGCTGGGCCGTCATACTGGACCGGGACGCTTTTCATCGGCCCCGGGGCGCTCCAGGGGATCGAGTCCATTCTCAACGCCGTCATGAACGCGACCTGGTGGTATCCGGCCGCGCTCGGCCGGCTCACGGCAGGTCAGGCGGGCGGGCTGGAGGCGGGTCTCGGCGGCCTGGCCTCCTCCGGGGCAACGGTGATCACTCCCGAGAGCCCGGTCTCGGCGACGATCACCTCTCAGATTCCCTCGATCCTGTCGCCGTTCATCGCCGGGGAAACCGCCGCCGCTCCCGTGCTCGAGCTGCTGTACGTCAGCCTGGCCGCGCTGGGGGCGGTGGTGGTGCTGCTCGGCGCCCGGCTAGTGGCGCAGCGCCGCGCCGCGGAGTTCACGCTCATGCGAGCGCGGGGCGCGGCGCTGTACCAGCTCGGCTGGCTGGTGTTCCGCTCCAGCGTGGTCATCGCCGTGGTCGCCGGGGCGGCGGCCGCGGCGCTCGCCATCGGCCTGACTCCCGGTGACAGCGACGCGGTGGCCTGGTGGCTGGCTGGCGTCACGATCGTCGTGACTATCGCCGGCCCGGTGCTGATCAGCGTGATCCCGCAGCGCGTGGCGGCGCCGGTCGCCGGCAGGACACGGCGCCGGGCAGGCGGCCGCAGGTCTGCCACCCGGCGGATCATCGTCGAGGCGGTGCTGGTCGCCGCGGCCATCGGCGGTCTTATCGTGCTCAGGAACGAGGGCCTGACCTCAGGGAACAGCGGCGTGTACCAGAGCGCGGCGCCGGTGCTCATCGCGATCCCCGTGGCTGTCGTCGTGCTGCGCTGCTATCCCTTCCTGGTCCGCGAGCTGGCCAGGATCGCAGGCCTGTCGCGCGGGGTGGTCGGGTTCGTCGGCCTGGCGCGAGCCACCCGTACCCCGCCCGGCGCCGTCTTGCCGTCGTTCGCCCTGGTGCTGGTGCTGGCCATGGTGGCGTTCCCCGACATGATCAGCACCTCGGTAACCAATAGCCAGGTGGCCGCGTCCTGGCAGCAAGTCGGCGCCGACGCGATCATCCTGGCCCCGCGCGATTCGGTGATCCCGCCGACGCTGCAGAGCCAGATCGCCGCCATGCCAGGCGTCGTCTCCACCGCGGGCGCGGACGTCGACGACGCGACGACGCCGGCCGGGTACGAGTTTCCCGTGGTGTTCGTCAACCCGGCCCAGTATGCGGCCGTGGTCGACCAGGCGCCCGGTACACGCTTCCCGGTGGCGGCGCTGTCGGGGAATGGCCAGACCGTCCCTGCGGTCGCCACGGGGGCCGCCGCCCAGGTTGTCGGCACGGCGCCGACCGACCTCACCGTGGGGTCCAGCACCGTCACGGTCGAGCTCGCCGGACGCATCGGCGGCGTCCCGGGGGTGACGGGGAACGAAGTCGTGGTCGTGCCGCAGCGGGCCGAGCCCGGCCCGCTCGCATCGAATCTCCTGCTGGTCGCCGGGCCGGGGCTGAACGGGGCGCAGCTGACCGCGGCCGTCAGCCGCGCGCTGCCTGGCGCGTCGGTGACGCTGCGCGCCACGGCCCTCGCCGCGCTGACCACGGCGCCGGTGCCGCAGACGGCGCAGACGGCGCTCACGCAGGGACTGGCTGCCGCCGCCGGATTCGGCGCGCTGGTCCTGCTGCTGTCGCTGCTGCTCACCGCTGAGACCCGCGAGCTAACGCTGGCGGCCCTGGCGACGATGGGACTGCGGCGCTGGCAGGCCCAGCTGCTGCTGGCGGCCGAGACGCTTCCCCCGGTCGTGGCCGCGGCGATCGGCGGCGTCGCCTGCGCCTGGCTGCTCGTGCCACTGGTCGGGCCATCGCTGAACCTCGCGGCGTTCAGCGGAACCGGGTCGGCTATCACGGTGACTCCCGCGGTATTGCCGCTGGTCGCCTCCGCGGTCGGGCTGGTGCTCGCCGCGCTGCTCCTGCTGGCCGTGCAGGCCGTGATCACCTACCATCGCGGCAGCGCCAGGGCGCTGCGGATCGCTGACTGAAGGAGGTCCAGGCACATGACCGAGCCCGCCGCCCGTCTCTCGCATGACGAGCCCCCCACCGCCGCGGACGGGATGATCGTCTGTGACCGGCTGGTCCGGATCTTCTCCGGCGACGGCATCGAAGTGCAGGCGCTGCAAGGGCTGGACCTGCTGATCGCCGACGGGGAGCTGACCGCGGTGATCGGCGCGGCGGGCAGCGGCAAGTCCACGCTGATGAACATCCTCGCCGGACTGGACACGCCGACGGCGGGGGCGGTGTGGGTAGCAGGCCACAACCTGGGCGCGATGACCGCCAAGGAGCGGCTGGCCTACCGGCGGAGCGTCGCCGGCTTCATCTGGCAGCAGACGTCCCGGAACCTGCTGCCCTACATGACCGCCCGGCAGAACGTGCTGCTGCCGATGCGGCTGAGCTCGCTCGGTCGCAGGGACCGGCTGCGCCGCGCTGCTCTCCTGCTCGACACCCTCGGCATCGCGTACTGCGCCGACCGCACCCCGGATCGCATGTCCGGCGGCGAGCAGCAGCGCGCCGCGATCGCCACGGCGCTGGCGAACCAGCCGAAGGTGCTGCTGGCCGACGAGCCCACCGGCGAGCTGGACTCCTCGACCGCCCAGGAGGTGTTCTCCGCCCTGCAGACCGCCAACACCGAGCTCGGCGTCACCGTGCTGGTGGTCACCCACGATCCGGCCGTGTCGTCGAAGGTTCGCCGGACGATCGCGATCAGGGACGGCAAGACCAGCAGCGAGACGATCCGCCACGCGGCCACCGACGAGCTGGGCGAGACCACCCTGCACGCGCGCGAGTACGCGACGCTGGACCGGGCCGGCCGGGTTCAGCTCCCGCGCGACATGGTCAGACGCCTAGGCATGCGGAGCCGCGTCGAACTGCAGGAGGAGCCCGACCACATCGGCGTCTGGCCGGACCAAGCCCCCGATCAGGACCGGGAGTAGCGGCCAGATCGCGAGTTCCCTGGCGGCATCAACGGAGGTCACCAGGCGCATCCGCCAGGGTGAGGGCGGAGAGGATCCCCGGGAGGCGGCTAAGGTTGATGGACGGGGCGGCGAGGTCCATGGCTCCCAGCGCGGCGGCCTGGGCGGAGCCGGGGGGACGATCAGGAGGTCCACGGGGTCGCCGTTGCCGAAGGCGGTGACCAGGCCAGCAGGCTGACCAGGAAACCAGTCGAGCGGGACCGCCCGGCCTGCGCCGCCCAGCCATCGCGGCTGGCTATCCCAGCCCCCGGGGCCGAGCATGAGCCGGGTGACCAGACCGCGACGGTCGTCGATGGCGCGGATCAGCCCGGGCAGCTCCGCCACAGGGTCGGCCGATCGCGGCCACCAGCCGCCGGCGAGCAGCGTGCGGCGCGACGACACCGGCCCCAGGCGCAACCGCGGGACTGATAGTGCCGAGCCGGCGAACGACGCCTTATTTCTGGCGGTATTCCACATAGGCTGGTGGTCCTCCGTCCGGGAGC
>Ga0335074_10013627_pt1 | contig 11428 bp, 10 predicted proteins | sample Lox_Sample_23_FD_206715 | JGI IMG/M metagenome (GOLD analysis project Ga0335074, IMG submission 206715) | Soil microbial communities from Loxahatchee National Wildlife Refuge, Florida, United States - Lox_Sample_2.3 | ecosystem: Environmental > Terrestrial > Soil > Wetlands | place: USA...
CCCTTTTACTCTCTTTGATGGAACTCAGAGACCGGCAATCCAGCTGTATATAGTCCTGTCCCTGAAGCCTTATCTACCATTCGAGTGTCTGCCGGTGCGCCGCCAACTCTAGCTGGACCCGTCCGACGCACTGATGTGTATGCTTCTGCGGATGTGTACAGTAAGTCTGAGGACCCCCGTATTTCCACGAACGGCATTTGTGTTGCTGTTTAATGGAAACAAGAGCTTTCTTGCTTTTTTAGGGGAGAAGTCCGAGATCTTGCGTTACTGCCAATGGGCTCTATACCAAATCCACCATGATACTCCATCTAAGAAGAGTTCATGATATCAAGGTGTCAATATCACTGACTAACAAGCACTAATCTAGATAACCCAACCTTCATCCGGCTGTCTTTGCTTCAACTCATATGCCTCCGTCCTCCGGGGATGTAGCGCAGACTCCAGAACCGAGAAGCACGGGGGGTCTTGCGAGTGTATTCAAAAGCTTGACCGGTAATCGATCAAGCAAGGCCTCTCTCCCAAATGCCCACTCTCATCCCTCAGCAACCACTGCGAGTCTGCAGATCGCGCAACAATTAAATATCTCAAATTCCTCAAGGGGCGGCGTCTACGGTGGCCCTTTAGAATTCGAGCATCTATATGGGCAGTTGAAAGCTGGGAAATCCTTTGCCGAGAGGCGCTCTGCTGCGGATACTTTACGTCTTGCTCTTGCGGACTATTCACTAAGTGGAGTATGTCTTGTTAATTGTCTGACTATCACTCGCTGATTTTTGTATATAACAGGTCACCAAAATTTGGTATGCAGGAAAGGATTTGATAGAATCTAAGAACCCTACTGAGATTCGTATTGCCGGCTACGAACTGCTTACAGCCTGCGTTAAACATGGCTCCTCTACTGATCTGGAGCGGAAAGAATACTTCGATACTCTCACTACCCGTTTCGACCCTGATGATTTTCATCTTCAATTAGCTGCCATCGTGGAACTCGCTAAGCATGGAAAAGATCTCTCTGGCTTCCACTATGATGCAATACCATTACTCACAAAATGGCTACGTTTGGCTTGGGACGCAGTTGAAGAAGCTCGAATACGGTCAAAGCAAGCACCGAGTAAGGCTGGCCAGGTTAAGGCGCCTCTTGGGGAAGAGACCAACCTCCACCAGCTCTTCAATTTCATTGTCGATGTCATCAAGTTCAGCTCTATTGTCTCCACCGAGGATGAGACTGGACAACTCATAGATGGCGCCATCTACGTTGCACTACATGCTAGATATCCAGATGAGATTCGGGACTCTGTGCGAGTTTTAGACCACATAGTTATTTACAGCACCATTCCGTCCGAGAAACTTCGAGAATGTATAAAAGTACTCTGCTCTATACACTGCATCATACCTGAGGCTCGTAAAGATGCCTGGCACACGGTTCGTAATCTCTGCAGGTCACATAATGGGAACACCACTGTCATTATTCTGTTGGACATTCTTCGGCATTCTAGTGGGTCGGTCACTCAAGGCAGTGCAAGCAGTATTCGCGAAATCCGTGGCTCCTTGTTGATTCTGGAGAAAGTCATTTCCAAGGCCATTTCCAAGGGTGAAGGGTCAGGTTTCCCGACGGTACCTTTTGCTCTCTTGATGGATGCCCTTACCGCAGTTCTGGCGATTGACCATGCGAAGGTGGAATCCGAAGTCTTGCACCTCATTCTATCTCTATTCAACAGCGACGAAGACAAATCCAAGGTTGATCTTCTAGAAGAAGACTGGACGACAATGTTTGAGATCGCTGCTAAATGCTCCTTACGAGCCTCCGAGACTTCTGACGGCAGGCCAATTCACGGTCGTCCTCGCGCGTTGAGTCCAGCACCTAGCGAGGCTTCAGGTGAAAGTGCTGCAAATATTGCCACGACCATAGCGCAAACGCTTTTCAGACTCATCGTTAGGATTGAAAAACTCATGAACACACCAAGAGCGAATGATTTTCTGCAGAAGGAGAGCTGCATCGCGTTCTTTTCACGTGTTCATGCTCATCTTCCTGAATCCTGTACAGAACTCGTCATCGATTATTATGCTGAATATCGACTGTGCTATCCTTCAGACCCGGAGTGGCATCAAAATGTCAACTTTCTACTAGATGCATTCTTCTCGAACCGTTCTCGATCAACTGAGGTCCGTCTAAAGGCTCTCAAGGCTGTCACTGATGTATACGAAATGATTGAGTTAATGGGCGAATATGAAGACCCCGACTGCCTATATAAGTTTGTCTCCGGCATTCTTGAGAGCCTTCCCGAAGAAAGGGAGGTCACGGTCCTTCATCACGTCGTCTCTTTCGGCGTAGCTGTCGCTGACACTGCGGAGCCAATCATATTCGAATACATCGTCAAGCAACTGCACCAAAGTATATCAAGTGATCAACTACATTCTCCTATCTCCCCTCCTGGATCGCGAATTGGCATAATGGGGTCTTCACAATCTCCAGATACCAGTGAAGCGAGAGTGTTGCAAGCAACCCCAGCAAGTATTGTATGCAGAGGTATTGTGCAGATTTTTATGAGGTCTATGGACAGCTCCAGCACTAAGGCTTTACGGGTTTTTGATGAGATTCTCTGGATTGCCAAGTCCAATTCATGCGACACGGATGCACGACTCTCTGCACTCAAGATGCTTTTCCGGCTTAGGGCTGACTGGGCAAATCGAATCTTTCTCTCTCCATTTACAGAATCTGAGGGACTTGCTTCATCGATTTACCGAACCCAAGCGTCATTATCAAGGAAGCAGGCAGCAGATGAAGCAACACAAAATCGGATGACTCGAGGCGACGAATCAGGAAGCATACGTCCAACACGTAACGCCTCTTCTGTACAGCTACACACCATTTCTGGAGCTGCTAGTTTAAGAAATGTAAACAGTATCAGTCGAACTATTCAGCGGCATCAATTATGGATGCACCCAGATCCAGAAGCTCTACCAGAACTTGCATCTGGCAAAGCAAGCACTTTGCTGGTATCTGTTATTGATGATAGTGGACATGGAGACGCGTCGATATCCAAGGATCGTAAAGCCCTCAAACTAAGCGCCTGGTTAGAGACAGTGATGGCTCTTATACAACAAGGCTGCGACTGGGAAGTTTACAGCTACATTTTGGTATACCTCCCATCGCAATTGACAAACCAGGCGCTCTTTAGGGGGGCAATACCGCAGATCAAGCAGCTCAGAAATGTAATATGCCAGCAGATCAAGAACAATAGTTTCCATGAGCCGCCGGCATCCTCAGGCCTAAGGAAAGCGGATGTAGCGATATGCTTGTTTCAAACATTGAATATGGTAATGAGTTATCACCAGCACTTCCAGAGGAACGAAGAGGACGAGATCGTGAAGACGTTCGTCCAAGGTATGAATGAGTGGGACAAAGCTGCGAAATGCTGTATACACGCCTTATCTATCTGTTGTCACGAGCTGCCTAATTCTACCAGATCTGTGCTTGTCAGTATTCTACGGAGGATGTCTCAGATCATTACACAATCTCATGTTGCTGTTCATATTCTCGAGTTTCTTGCTTGTCTAGCTCGACTGCCTGGACTCTATTCTAACTTCGGAGAGGACCAGTATCGGACAGTCTTTGGTATTTGCTTTCGGTATCTCCAATATGCGCGTGAGAAGACACAGGACTCAAGGTCTGCTAGTAGGATCAGTAACCCCACTAGTCGACCCGTAAGTGCCCAGCTGGAAAGCCCTAAGGGTTTGGCACACATGAGTGCAGCAGATAGTAATCTAGTTCCCAACGCGTCTGACGACCTGCCTCAATACGTCTACGCTTTGGCTTATCATGTCATCATCTTTTGGTTCTTGTCATTACGACTTACGGAACGTGGAAATCAGGTCAGCTGGATTATGAAGAATCTAGTCTGGACGGATGATATGGGAAAGCAAGTGGTAGATGAGCAAGCGCATGTCACTATTAACTTTATGCGGCGGACTGCATATGCGGATGTTGACGAGTCAGCCTCTGATCCAAACTTTACAGAAGACCGATTTGGAGAGATTCTCAAAAGACGATGGATCGTTGGTGATAGCATTGTCACAGTTGAACAAGCAATACGTGGTGGCTGGGCCCAGGTCACAAAGCGGCAACCATCAGGCACTTCTCATTACATGGTGTGTGAGAAGTTTGACCGACCTCCGGCTCATCAAGTCATCAAATCTCCGGATGCTCTCCGAGAGTTGGGCGATGCAGATCCCAATGTTGTCCAACCAAGTCATCTACTTGTACAACTGGCAGCACCAATGCCCCTCACTGACGAAGCGTTACGTCCGATTCCCTTGCCTAGTGATGCAAAGATGAAACGGGTAATAAGTGTGTTCGATCGAATTCCCACAGTGGACTGCCACAAGGTTGGCGTTATTTACGTTGGGGAGAACCAAACTCAAGAGACCGAAATTCTCGCCAATGTAATGGGTAGCAGCGATTATACAGACTTTCTTTCTGAACTTGGCACCCTTACCAAGCTCAAGGGCGCCACGTTCAATACGCAAGGCCTAGACCGGCAATACAATACAGATGGTGAATACACTTTTTGTTGGCGAGATCGTGTCACGGAGATAGTTTTCCATGTTACGACACTTATGCCTACAAATCTTGAGCATGATCCTCAGTGTAGCAATAAGAAGAGGCACATCGGAAACGACTTTGTAAACATTATTTTCAACAACTCTGGGAATCCATTCCGGTTCGACACATTTCCTTCGGAGTTCAATTATGTCAACATAGTTATCACCCCAGAATCGCGAGCTTCGTTTGTTGCAACACGCCTGCGGTCTGGCTCACACGCCGATTCTGCCTTTTATAAGGTCCGAGTCATGAGCAAGCAGGGGTTCCCTGAGATATCGCCAGCTGCCGAAATGAAGATTGTGAGCCTGAAAGCCCTGCCAGGCTTCATTCGTCTACTCGCCTTGAACGCTTCCGTGTTCTCCTTGGTGTGGTACAACCGCGCAGGTGGCGAACATATATCGTCGTGGCGCAGTCGTCTGCGAGAAATTGTACGATTACGTGATATGTATGCTTCTAAACATGCTGGACATAACCCGCCAGTGTCACCCGCGAGTATTGGTCAAGGAAACGGAATGGGCTCACCTGACTCGGGCAGCCGAAATGTCAGAGACAGTCTTAACAGTCTTCGGCGGTCGTCCGCTGCCACGTTCCTGACCAATAACAGTGAAATGAACGATCGATCATCAAAAGCCTTATCGATGGCGGATACCGAGGTCGGCACGGTGTCTTTGGAAGAAAGCATGGTCGAGTCACTCGACTTTTCCAAATGGGCGTAAATACGGGAGGTTTTCGATAAGAATGGCGTTAGGTTCGAGTAAGGTATACCACAAAAGTTTTGCTTTTACGCATTTTGGTTACAGGGACTCAGATGCCGCGCGGCATTGGCACTTCACGGCGTTTAGAATGAGGCTAGGTTCAGGCCGATGTGTTTTATATGTTGATAGTACATATCTCCTTATTTAGGCACCGGCTCCTTGAAGCGTACATTAGTCATCAAAGGGAGTGCCTAACTAAGATGTACGACACGTTACAGGGTTGAGCTCGCCCTTTTGATGCAGAATCTACCTTGAGTCATAAACTTGATTTCTGTCTGATCCCTTGTACGCAAGCCTTAACCGTAGTGGCTCTGTGTTAACGTGGGAGCCTGGAATCGGCGACTCATTGTGGCGACCGAAATGCAGGTACCAGCCAGTGAAATGCACAGGCCCGCTAGGCGTCAGTGCAGGGAAGAGGTGCCTCAGCCTTGCCAACATATAAACTCCCATTTAACCTGAGATTGAGCTTCTGGTTTCTACATTATACATTACTCCAAATAACAAGATGTAATTCGTACTTGATTCCATCAAAGAATCTATAATCAGCAAGTGGACCCCACACAGGCAATTGACAATCAGCAAAGAACAATCCCAACCCACCAGTTTGTCTCTCTCTCTTGAAAGACTCAATCCCTCTACTAGAAAAGAGCACCTGAGGATCAACAATACCGAATAGCTTGTACCTTAGCCTCAGCAAATACCACTATGGTTGCATCAAATACAATCGCCGAGCACAAGAAGCTCGCAGTCACTCTCGGGACATACGGCAACAACACTCCTTCCTGCATGAATATATCTCATGGCGGTACTAATGGTGCGGCCACTATCAGTTTTGAGAGGACTCTCCGAGTACCTGATAATCAAGTTGTCAATAATTTACCTCCTAGTCTTGGGCAATTTCCACTCTTCTCAGTTGCAGACTACAAGCACCGGATGCCAGAGGGGATGGCAAGGAAAGGGGGTATCTTCTTACCCATGTATCAACGTGAAGGTTTGTCTTGTAGTTTTTTTCTTCTTGAATTATTCTTGCCATGAAGTTCTTGAAATGCTAATATAATACATAGCCATGTGGATCAAATTCTCAGCCAAAGAACCATTCGCTCTCAAGATTTATGTTGGTGGTGTTAATGCCATATCAGGTGTACCAATCAAGGAGAGCCCGGAAGCTGTATTGAAGCGCTTGCAGCTATCAGATAAGGTAAGGCAAGACTACGTCGTATTACCTGAGCAGCCATGGCTTGATGGAATTGCCTCGGACGACGGACGTATCAAGCAGTTCGTGGCCATGCCAAAGGGCAGCGGCTATAGCGTGGAAGCACAAGTCACCGGCGAGGAAAAGATTGACGGGATGCAATTCGAGCTTATACCCGTCAAACGAGGATGTCCGGAGTCTTTGAATGTTAAGGTCTACGAACAACCATCGTCATACACCACTAAGAATAAACTCCTGAACCTCCACGAAAGAAGACTTAGCGACATGAGTACCATGATGGATATGAAGAAAGCGATTGAGGCAGAGTTCGGCCTTGCTGTACTGGATCAAGACTTACGTCTAATAATACCAAATCACTCGCGCTACCCACCAGATGTCAACAACGACCAACTAACATTCGCCGAAATATGGCTCCCAGAGGTAGGTTCTCGTTCTTTACTATAAGCATATGAAGCTAACATTCAATAGTCAGCTGTCCTCGAAGTTCGCAAGAAGGTGGCATGGACAACCAATAATCTTTTGTCTCGCCGGGATCGGGGGGAAGTTTCTCAGCTTTCTGTGTACGCGACTGGATATTGTGGTGCTGCGGCCATGCTGAGCGACGCTGTACCCATGTGCCCTGGTGCATCCATGCATTTGTCGCTAAGTAAGTTCCCTGAAGTATAGATATACCGTAAAAATGCTAACAACAGGGACTAAAAAGAGTCACATGGACTGCCTCCGCCCGCGCCACTAGCTTCATCTCCAGCTAGTTCTGCTAAGTTAAAGGAAAGTGGTAGCCCAATAGCGGCAAGGAAACGGAGAAGCGTAGAACCAAGCACGGCGCCAGGCCAGGCCGCTGAGGCGGCTTCCCTTGTACAGGTTCAAGCTATGTCTCTCGCGGCGGGTGGGCTCATCAAGCAGTCCATCAATGCGGACACTTATCCGGCCTCAATCTGGGACCCCGAATCAACCATCATGTTCAACATCCAACTTCTCAATTCAGAATCTTTCATGGCGGTCACTGGCCGTGCCCCACCCAGCTCGCCAATCGATGCGAAAACCTACCAGCAACACGGTTATCCATTTTTTGATATCTGGAATGAAGAGTTGAGTGGTGTAAAGGGAAACTTTGGGGTGGTGAAGAGTGTGGGAGAGATAGATGAGAGCAAGGCGAAGGCGAAGAAAGAGGACTTTTGGGGGAAGCTGACCGGCATTGGCACTAAGGGTGCAGAGGGTAAAAAAGACGAAGAGTTTAAGAGAGATGAGCCGCTCAAGTTCCCGGTTGTCATGCTGGATATGTCGCTCACAAAGACCTTCAAACCGATCAAGCAGATGGAAGAGGAAGCAATGCGGTTAAAAGCAAATAATTAACCGTTTCCAAACCGGGATGGGTCTGGAATTGCAGTCGCACAGACATTGTCTTGGATGACAATACTGCTAGAGATACTGTACTGATAATAATGTATGCGATTTCGGCAAAAACTGTATTCAAAACTTTGATATCCCAATACGAGTTTGCTCATGGCTTGCAATAATCATGGAGCTGAGAGAGAATTTAGGTCGTTCCTCGAAAAATAAGAGTCGATGCTGTGGAGCAGATTAGCAGGTACGATAAGACAGTGACCGGAATATGATTCTTAGTATGAGTTCCATGGAACAACCACACATCATCGAAAGGAAGAGTCACCAAGACAAAAAGTTGTGCCTATCAACTACTTTGCAAATGTGGTGATGGAATTAGCGCAGACTAGCACTCGCCTTCGCCTCCCTGAACGAACCAAGTTGGTGTCCACAACTCAGGGGGCTCGTCGTCCACTGGAATAACCTAGGCACACCCAACATGGCACCTTCCCGTGTCTGTTGTAATGTAACCAACGACATCTGGTGGAACCTGCGTCTGTTGGTGGTGGACAAAAGTTCGGCAAGGGAGATTTGAAGAAAAGCAAATATGAAACGCCCGTCTTTCGTTGGATGCCTGTATAAATGAGTCCATTCCTGCGCGTTGACATTGGTGGATTTTATGCAACCATCAATTTGATGTTCAATGATGTCCTAAAAATCCATCATATAAGTCTGAAGGAGGTTATGATCGTCGAGAAAGGGGATAGTGCGATTAAAGATCGTCGTTTACAGCCATACATATAACCTATAATTAACCTGGTCGCCTTATTATGGGGAAACCAGCTTTCGAGCCGAAATTGTCCAGCTTGAAGGGGCCAACTTTCCAATCTCTACAATAATTAGGAGTACAGTACGTCAGGCAAAATGTGTCTAATCAGTCCTTGAAAAGGCACTTTTAATACCAACCCTCGGTCAGTAATTTCACGTACAGGACCTACTCACATCGCAATGTTCTTAGTAGCCACGTTCTGAATTTGTTTGATCAGCCACAAAGACGCGCGGGCTTTTGGCAGTCGCCGATACTTTAGCGCAAATTAATCAGAGCTGGGGCTCTCTTCAAGACGCAATTCCAAGGAGGAAAGAAGTGCCGTGGACACCGGCCTGGCACAGTCAGACATTTCCCCCGACACGCTCGCTGCTCGTATTCAATTCACTCCCTTACCTGAATTCACACTACCACTCATAAGCGGCGTGCCATTCCGCGATAGTCAACCTGGCAGACATCGACAATACACCATAAACCTGCCTACGAGCCGCTCTACCCCTCGGAATGGCTCCGTGAGTGTTCCTTTCCAGAAAACCTATTCTTGCACCTTTGCGCTCTACTAACGCGATATCTCCAAATAAGATTTAACTTTGGGAAAGCCTTGCGTTCGGTCTGGCATGAACTGACAAGTTATGATCGTCGTACGTGTCTTCTTTACCCGTTCTTGCAAATATACGACTAAGATAGCCTTGCGATACAGATTCCGAATATGATTCTCCTTATCGAACTGGCCAACATGTCCCTCTTGGTCAGAATCGTCATGCGCCATTAACGTCAGTTGCGACTGATGCTTCCGAGTCCCGCGTTGAGGTATCTTCTCCCTATTTCGAAGATGCTTCCACCTCGGCCTTAAACAGTACTGCATACACTGGATCGCCCACAACAGATACCCAGAGCCCAGTTCCTCCCTCAGTATCTCCTTATTCTCCTGGAATGAGATCAGTAGCGGCTTCACGACAGAACACAAGTGAGAACTTCGAAAATGTTACCCCTGGTGAGATTCCAATGCAAGCTTTTCAGGAAGGCCTACCACCTCCTCCACCCTGTTCATATTCTTGGAGAAGAATTGATAAATGGGCTGAAGAAAACTACGAAGAGCTGTTCGATCAGCTTGGGGAGGGAGCTACGAACAATGACCTCAATGAACTGGAGCATCAGCTGGACTGCTCGTTGCCGTTAGAAGTTCGTGAATCGCTCCAGATTCATGACGGGCAAGAGCAGGGAGGTCGACCTACAGGAATCATTTTCGGATCTATGCTCCTTGACTGCGAAGAAATTGTACATGAGTGGCGGAACTGGAGGGTTGTAAATCAGGAATATCTCACAGAGCCGGTCAACTTTAAGCCATCTACACCATTAAAAGCATTAGGCGGTAGCTCATCCTCCTCTTCTAAAACTCCTGCGAATGCATCACGAAATCCTCTTTGGCGACAAGAATTGCTTGCTCGTCAAGATTCTCAGCCTCCAAACGCGATTCAAAAGGCTTACGCCCATCCTGGATGGATTCCTCTAGTGCGAGATTGGGGTGGAAATAACCTTGCTGTTGATCTGGCCCCTGGTCCAAGGGGGAAATGGGGTCAAGTCATCCTATTTGGTCGTGATTACGATTGCAAGTACGTTGTGGCTCGGTCATGGTCAGATCTTCTGGCACGGGTTGCAGATGACTTAAATAGTGGGAAATGGTTTATTGATGAAGATACCAATGAATTAAAGTTGAGGGAGTTCAAGGCATCAAATGTCGAACCAAGCTATTTCGATATTCTACGATGGAGAGCTGATCAGAAATATGGACGCAGAGGTGTACGCCGGAGATCAGGAGCAGGCCCAGCTAATGCAGCGTCTAGCGGGTCTCCCACAGGTTCTCCTTACGCAAGTCCATCAGCTCAAGTCGGTGCTGAGCCCAGAGGACGATCTATGCAGCGATTTAGCGGGGCCTCGCCTGTGGCCAGTCCGAATCGACCGACTTACGGGACTTCAAGTCCACTTGCTCGAGTCAGAGAAGAAACTACGCCCTTGAAGGTCCAAACCAACGGCAATTCAAGTATGGATGATAAACTGGTTGAGCTAGTAACAGCAACCCCGCGGCCAAGTGAGGAAGAAAGGCGATTGAAGACTCTGGAGACATTGTTAGAGCCTATCAAAACGGACGACGAGGCCGAAGAAACAAAGGCTGCCGATACGAACCTCGAGGGACTTGATATGATGAATGGCAGCACAAATAAACAAACTACCGTCGAGGATGATAATGGTATGAAAGCAATCAACATTTGATTAGGAGCGACTAGACTTTGAGGTCCAAGTCGTTCATGGCGTTAGAGGAGTGCATTGGGATCCATCGTACAGCATTCAGGGCGTCTCACCCACAAACATAGTCACAGTCAGGCGTCCTACGTAGTAGTTTAGATGGTAATCACGCCTGCATGGCAGCACATGGCGGGTTTGATATTTTTGAGGAAAGCGAAGCATATTATGTTGCAGGATTGTATTTATGAGGGTACCATTCCTGCTCGAAGCAAGAAGGGAGAAGTAGATGACAGATGGGTGCGCTGGGGATATGTAAATACATACCTCGCTTTGGGTGCATCGGTGAGGAGTGAGGCGTATACACAAATATAGAAATATTGATTTAGTAAATATCCCAGCTGAAAAACAAACATTCATATATGAATGCGTGTCTAAGGTTCACAAGTGGCGTTCAGAGCATGGATGAC
>Ga0335074_10013628_pt1 | contig 11427 bp, 7 predicted proteins | sample Lox_Sample_23_FD_206715 | JGI IMG/M metagenome (GOLD analysis project Ga0335074, IMG submission 206715) | Soil microbial communities from Loxahatchee National Wildlife Refuge, Florida, United States - Lox_Sample_2.3 | ecosystem: Environmental > Terrestrial > Soil > Wetlands | place: USA: Florida...
TGGGGTTCTTCGACACGCATGCGGTGGGGCGGCTGGTGACGCGGCTGACCTCTGACGTGGACGCGATCAACGACATGTTCACCGACGGCATTCTGGCCATCGTGAACGACTTTTTTACGCTGACCATCATGGCCGGAGTGATGCTGGCGATCAAGTGGTGGCTGGCGCTGCTGGCCTTTGCGGTGCTGCCCATCATCCTGGTGGTGACGCGCATCTTTCGCGACCACGTGCGCGAGAGTTACCGGCGCGTGAGAGCGGCCATTGCCCGCATCAATAGTTTCACCCAAGAACACATCAGCGGCATGAGCGTGGTGCAGCTCTTCAACCGGGAGGAACGCGCCTACAAGGACTTTGAGGGCGTCAACAGGCAGCACATGATCGCATTCAAGGACACGATCTTTGCCTACGCGCTCTATTACCCGGCCGTCGAGTTGCTGTCGTCGATTGCCATCGCCCTGGTGATCTGGCGAGGGGGATTCGGCGTGCTCACCGGGACGGTGACGATCGGCATGCTGGCGAGCTTCAACATGTACTCGCAGCGTTTCTGGCGGCCGATTCAGGATTTGAGCGACAAGTACAACATCCTGCAGGCGGCGATGGCGGCGTGCGAGCGCATCTTCAAGCTGATGGATACGGCCCCGGAGATTGTGAGCCCGGCGAATGCCAAGATCGGCGACGGGTCGAATCGGATCGTGTTCGATCACGTATGGTTTACCTATCAGAAGCTGACTGAGGAACAACAGGCCGCGGTGGATCGAGCTCAGAAACTTGCTCCAGCGAACGAAGAGTCAGGGCACGACTGGGAAACCGACCCAGTGGGTGGGACGCGTGCTGCAGATTCGCAAAATGGGGGCGGGGCTTTAGCCCCTGCCATAATTTCAAATGCCGCCGCGCTCAACGCTATCGACGGCATTGAATGGATCCTGAAAGACGTTTCATTCACGATCGAGCCGGGGCAGACGGTGGCGATTGTGGGTCACACCGGCGCGGGCAAGACCACGCTGACCAGTTTGATGATGCGCTTTTACGAGGTAACGGCGGGGCGCATTTTGTTGGATGGAGTCGAACTGCGCGAGCACGATCTAGACCGGCTGCGCGGCCATTTTGCCGTGGTGCTGCAGGACCCCTTTCTGCTTACCGGCACCATCGCCGACAACATTCGCATGGGCAACGACGAGATCGGCGAATCCGAAATGCGCCGGGCCGCCCGCGACGTGAATGTGCTGGACTTTATCGAGAGTCTGCCGGCGAAGTTCAACGAGCCGGTGCGGGAGCGCGGCAACTCGCTATCAACGGGGCAGAAGCAACTTATCAATTTCGCGCGGGCACTGGCTTACAATCCGCGCATCCTGATTCTGGACGAGGCGACCTCGAGCGTGGATACCGATACTGAGCTGCGTATCCGTTCGGCGCTGGAGCGGATGGTGGAGGGACGGACGAGCGTGCTGATCGCCCACCGGTTGTCAACGGTGCAAAGGGCGGAATCCATCCTGGTGATGCACAAAGGGCAGCTGCGCGAGATGGGGTCGCACCAGGAGTTGCTGGCCGCACGCGGACTTTACTGGAAGCTCTACCAGTTGCAGTACAAGGATCAGGAAGTTGGCGCGGGCGCATCGGCAATTGGAGAACCCTCGACGGCGCCGGCGTGAAGGCAGGGGACAAGGGACTGAGGGACTAGGGGACTAAGGGAACAACACGCGGTCTTGCGGTCGAAAGCTAATCGGAGAGTGGACCAGATTCGTCGCGGCCCTGCGGGGCGCGAGCAATTCTTAGGGGCGCAATCCCAGGGTTCCGCTCCGCTTCAGCCTGGGCTATTTTCGTGTCTTCCCCGCGGGAAGACGGCGGTTCTCCCGCCAGTCCACGTGTGAGCGAAACTGCTGGAGCGACCGGGTACATTCATGCGATCGCTCCGCTCCGGGCTCTCCCGGCAAGTCGCTTTGACGTTATGATGGACAAGAGAGCCTGTTTTTTCTGACTTCCTCACGTCCACGCATTGCAGGAAATGATGAGCGATAACCGAGTTCCAAAAGTTGAACTGTTCGACACCAGCCTTCGCGATGGGCTGCAGCAGCCGAACCTTGAAATCTCAGTGCCCAACGCGATGATGCTGCTGGAGCGCATGGGGGCGTTCGGCTTTAAATATGCCGAAATCGGCTTTGCCGGAGCCAACAAGCTGGTGAGCGACATTTGCAACGCGGTGAGCGGCATCGACACCGGCGGCATGAAGCTGGCCCTGTTCGGCCGTACCCGCGGCCGCGGGACGAAGGTCGAAGAGTGGCCAGACGTTCGATTCATTCTCAGTCAGCGCAAGCGCATCCCGGTGGCTGTGGTGGTGGTGAAGTCGCGGCTGCTGGATGTGGTGCACTCGCTCGAGATCACTCCCGAAGAGAATTTGCTGATGGCCTGGGAGACGGTGGAATGCCTGCATGGCAACGGTCTCGAGGTGATCGTTGACCTGGAGCACGGGATGGATGCATATTGCGGCCGGCGCGAGATGGGCGCGCTTTGCGACCCCGACTTTGCCAAGCGCAGCCGCGATTACTTCCGCGAGTTGACTGGCCAGTGCGTGCGGCAAAGAGCGAGCCGCATCGTGGTGTGCGACACCAATGGCGGTTCGAGTCCCGAAGAAGTGGCGGAAGTGATCGGGGGGCTGGTGAAGGATTTCCCGCAGGCCAGCATCGGTTTCCACGGCCACACGGATCGCGGTTTAGGCGAGGCCAACACGCGTGCGGCGATTTTGGCCGGCGCCATGCACGTGCAGGGCACGCTGTTGGGCACAGGCGAGCGTTGCGGCAATGTGAACCTGACCACGGTGATCGGGGCCATGCAGGTGCGCGGCGAGGCGGAGTTTGTACCACGGGAATCGCTGGCCGGACTCACCGGGCTGGCGCACTCGGCCTATGGTGCGTTTGCTCTTGATCCGCCGCACGGTGCGCCGATTGTGGGGCCGGGCGCGTTCGGCACGTGGGCCGGCATGCACGGGTCGAGTGAGAACAAGAATCCCGGTGCGTATCTCTGGTGCAACCCCGCCGACGTGGGCGCCGTTCCCACGATTGGCGTAAACGGGCAATCGGGCCGCGCGAATATCGTTCTGCTGTCGAAGGATCTGGGCGTACCGCTCGACTCAAAACAGGCGCAGACGCTGTTGGACGCCAACCAGGCGATGATTGAGGGCGGCGGATTCACGGCCAGCGAGGTCTCGTTCAAGCTGGCCTGCATGCGGACGCTGGGCACATTGCCCGATTGGTTCAGCGTGAGAAGCTGGCGCGTATTTGACGAGTGCGACGATGTGGGCGACCACTACGCTCTGGCGTTCATGACGCTGATGCTGGCTGATGCAAAGGTGACCACAACGCGCGCCGAAGGCGCCGGCCCGGTTGACGCTCTTACCAAAGCTCTGCGGCTCGAACTCGAAAAACGATTCCCGGCGTTGGCAGAGATGCGCCTGGGTACGTTCACGGTGGCCGCTCTGGATGTGTCGGCGCACGACTCGGCCGCACATGTGCGGGTGACGGTGAGTTTTCACGCCGATGGCTACGATCCGTGGATCACCGCTGGCGTGAGCAGCGACATGAACCAGGCGGCGCTGATGGCGATTGTGGATGGATTCCACCACTGGCTGCTGACGCGCGGAACGAAAGTGAAGGGCCTTAGCGGTGAATCAGGCATGGCCTCCCCGGTCCCCAAATGCGAGGGACCGGGGGCACCCGCTACTTCTGAGTTAGAAATATCAAAATCTCATTCATGACTTGCGGCCCTTCATCGGTGCCAAAAAGATACTGGGCGTGAGCTGAACCTTCGAGCACGATCAGCTTCTTAGGTTGCGGAGTTTTCGTGAAATGCGCTTTGATGCCGGGCAGCCGCAGGCCGTCGCCGCTGGTGTCGTCGCGGGCCACGAGAAAAAGCTTTCGGCCTTTCAGTTGTTCGGGGTGCGAGCCACCTTCAGAGCCGAGGAATACCACGCGGTCAAATTCGCCGGGATTGGCTTGAGCGTCGGCATCGCCCACGGCGTCGCCGCCCAGGCTGCCGCCAATCGCGGAGACGCTGCGGAAGCCTTTCGAATGCAGATATCGGACAGCGGCGAGCACGTCGGCGGCATTATCTGGGTAAGCGCCTTCTGCGCTGGTTGAGCCGTCAGGTTTTTTCTTGTCGCCGCGAAACTGAACTGCGAGCACGGTGAATCCATTTGCGGCTAGAATTCGCGCTTGGGGCGCCCAGCTCTCTTTGCCGAATCGCCCGCCGTGGGCGAGCACGACGCCGCGCGCGCCGCTTCCATAAAGATCGGCCTGGACGAAGGACTGGCCGCCGGGCAGCGGAATGGTGATGGTTTGCTGGGCGGCAGCCGGCAGCGAGAGCAGCAGGAATGCGATTGCGGTGAGAAATAGCCTCAAGGTGCACCTTGTGTTACGCGCGAATCTGATTTTGCTGAAACTCTTCGAACAGGGTCATTTTACCTGCCGGGTAGTATGTTCACGAATGTGCGGCGTGGCAGTTCGGCGCGCCAAAAAATACCGAAAGGCGAGACTTGTATCCGGAGTGTGACCTAAGGCACACTGGTTTTCATCGCCCCGGGTAAGAATTAACTCGTATGGCCGGCGAGCTCAAGTGCTCAAAAGGCCTGGGAGGATTCGCATTTATGAGTGATCTGGCTCCGCTGGCTGAGGCCGTTGCCGTTGACCCACTTGTCGGCCACCCGCCCGACTATCACGTCTTTCACAAGTTCATTACCCGCTGCAAGAACCTGCCGGCCATCACCACGGCAGTGGTGTGGCCGCTCTCTGACGTTGCGCTGCGCGGCGCGGTTGAGGCTGCGATAGCCGACCTGATTGAGCCGACCCTGATCGGTCCCGGAGACCGGATGAAGGCGCTTGCGCAGAAGATCGGCGTGGATATCAGCCCTTATCCGATTCTGGAGGCCGAGACTGAAGACAAGGCAGCCGAGATTGGCGTATCGATCTGCCGTTCGGGAATTGCGCTGGCCCTGATGAAGGGCAGCCTGCACACCGACGAGCTGCTGAAACCGGCCATGGCGCGCGACACCGGTCTGCGCACCACGCGGCGCATCTCGCACGTGTTCATTATGGATACGCCGGCCTACGCGCGCACACTGCTGATCACCGATGCGGCCATCAACATCACGCCCGAGTTGGAAGACAAGGTGGACATCGTGCAGAACGCCATCGACCTGGCTCACGCACTGGGTATTCCCGAGCCCAAGGTGGCCATGCTCTCTGCGGTTGAGACCGTGAATCCCAAGATCAAGTCGACACTGGACGCCGCGGCGCTGTGCAAGATGGCCGATCGCGGCCAGATTACGGGCGGCATCCTTGACGGGCCGCTGGCCTTCGATACGGCGGTGAGTACCAAGGCGGCGAGCATCAAGAAGCTGGTCTCGCCGGTCACCGGCCAGGCCGACATCCTGGTGGTACCCGACTTGGAGAGCGGCAACATGCTGGCCAAGCAGCTTGAGTATCTTGGCGGCGCGCAACTGGCGGGCATCGTGCTCGGCGCACGGGTGCCGACCATCCTCACCAGCCGGGCCGACTCGGCTGAGACTCGATTGGTGAGCTGCGCAGTGGCCGTGCTGCTGCATTACGCAGCCCATCCAACCATGAAGGTATAGCTCTCTATCCAAAAGGCAAGATGCAAGGGCGGGCGCCGGCAACTTCCGGCGCCCGTTCTGCATTCACTGGATTTTAAGAATTTTCTGCAGCCGTGACGCAGGATTGCCCGGAACCTGTGGGCGTTGGCGCGCATCAAAGCTGTGAAACGAGACGCGGTGACTTTCTCTCTCAAGGCGACAATCGCTCGCCACTCGCCGCGTAATTGAAAGGAGATCGCATGCCTACGCACACACCCTCGCGAACTGAAGCAGCGAAGGCCAGCAATCCCGATGGATTCGCGCCGGAAAAGGTGAAGGAGCTGGAGAGCGCGCTGAACGCGCTGCTGGCGGACTTCTTCGCGCTGTACATCAAGACCAAGAACTTCCATTGGCACATGAGCGGGCCGCATTTCCGCGATTATCATCTCCTGCTCGACGAACAGGCTGACCAGATCTTCAAGGTCACCGATGACATTGCGGAGCGGGTGCGCAAGGTTGGCGGGCAAACGATTCGCTCCATTGGCCAGATTGCAAAGCTGCAGCGGATTGCCGACAACGACTATGAATTCGTGCCCGCGCACGGCATGCTGGAGGAGCTGTATGCCGACAACCAGGCGCTGGCGGGGAATCTGCGCAAGGCGCACCAGGTTGCGTCGGATGCGAACGACTACGCGACCACCAGCCTGATCGAGGTATGGATCGACGAAGCCGAAAGGCGCGCCTGGTTCCTGTTCGAGTCGACGCGATAACAGACGATGCGCGGGGCTCGGCGCGGCCCTGGGATGTGCGGGCGCTGACGATGGGCAGTGTCCGCCAGTTTTTTTGAGGGATGCGCGCTGTCGCAGTGAGCCGGTATATTCGTTGGCATGAAGACTCTTCCCCTGTGGTTCCCCGCAGCTTTGGTTCTGAGCGCGGTCGCCGCCATGGCCAGCGCGCAATCCTCAGGCATGCCGCCCATGGCGGGTATGGAACCTGTTCCGCCGCCTGAGCAGCTCCCTGCGCCGATACACATGACCGGCATCGGCAACTCGCACATCACCATCAAAGCTGCTCCCGAGGCCCAGGCATGGTTCGACCAGGGACTGAGCCTGCTGCACGACTTCTGGGAGTACGAATCGATGAAGGCCTTCGAGCAGGCCATCCGCACCGATCCCAATTGCGCCATGTGCTACTGGGGTCTGGCCCAGGCTGAGCAGTTCCGCGGCAACGACGAGAAGGCCTATGCGACGAAGGCGCTGGAACAGGCGAAACGGCTGGAGGGCAAGGGAAGCAAAACCGACCGGCTTTACATTGAGGCCGCGGTTGCCGAATCAAAAGAGGAGGGCGGAGACCATGAGGCGTCGATTGCCATATATCGCGAGCTGGTGAAGAAGGAGCCGAAGGACGTTGAGGCGCGTATTTATCTTGCCAATGCACTGGGTGACGGATTTGAAGACGATGGAAATCCCAAACCGGGCGAAAAGGAGAAGATCGCAATTCTCGAAGGCGTGTTGAAAGATGCGCCCGACGATTCTGCGGCGAATCACTACTGGATTCACGCGATGGAGCCGAGCAACCATCCCGAGCGCGCCATTGCGAGCGCAGCGCGGCTGGCGAGCCTTGCGCCCAACAGCGGCCACATGGTTCACATGCCGGGGCATATCTACTATCGCGTGGGCGACTACGCCAGCGCCGATCACTGGTTTGCCGCCTCAACCGAAACCGATGAACGCTACATGCGCGAGCAGCACGTGAGTGTGGATGACGACTGGAATTACGTTCACAACATGATGTACGGCATTGCCAACCTGATGGAGCAGGGAAGGCTGAACGACGCCAACACGCTCTCAGACCGCTTGGCGGGAGCGCGCGGGCATTTATCGGATTCGCTCTATGTGTGGAATGCGCGCGATCAGATTTCGCGACTAAGCCTGCGGCTGCCGGTCGCGCTGCGCATTGGCGACTGGAAGACGGTGCTGGCCATGCTTGACGACGCGAAGATTGCCGATAGCGAGAACACTGAGCACCTGAGGTTTCTGCGCGAAGAGCTGCGCGACTTTGCCGCCGGGATGCAGGCGATCGACGATGGCGATGTGGCCGCGGCACAGAGCGCATCCGAGCGGATGGATGCCGGCCTGTGGCGCGAACAGCAGGACACAAAGGCTGAAGACGACAAAAAGGCCGCTGAAAAAAAGGCAGATGCGAAAGCAGCCAAGACGGACGCCGGCAAACCGGTGACGACGGCGATCAGTCCCGATGCGGATACCGAGCCGCTGATGATGGCCCTCAACATAGCGTCAATGGAGCTGCGCGCGGGGCTGCTGCTGGCGCAGGACAAAACCGCTGAGGCGAAGAAACTTTACGCGCAGGCTGTTTCGGCCGAGAAGGAGCTCGGCTACCACGAACCGCCGTTTTACATCCGCCCGGTTGCTGAAACCGAGGCTGAAGCGCTGATGCGCGCCAAGGATTACGCGGGCGCGAAGGCGGCGTACCAGGCTGCGCTGATTGAGCGGCCGGCTTCGGGATTCGAACTTTACGGCATTGCGCATGCCGACGAGCTGGCCGGCAACAAAGCGGCGGCACAGACCGAGTACCAGGCATTCCTGAAAGCATGGCCCGTTGCCGATGCGTCGCTTTCGCAGGTGGTTCACGCGCGCCAGGAGCTTGGGAATTCGCCGTCTTCGGCCGCGAGATAGACCGCGCGAGTAGGTGTCGGCGCGAGGGTCTGCGAGACTGGGAGCATGGGTCTGAATTCGACGACATTGGATTCGCCGGCGTGGGGCTCGACTGCCCTGATCTTCGATCTTGATGGAACGCTCACCGACTCGAAGCCCGGCATATTGGGCTGCCTGCGCAAGGTCATTGAGGAACGGGGCATGAGCGATGGGGGGCCGCTCGACCGCTTCATCGGCCCTCCGGTGGAGGAGTGGGTGAGGGAACTGATGCCCGGCGGCACCGATGAGGAACATGCGGCCCTGGCACGCGACTATCGCGCCTGTTACGATCGCGAAGGCTGGTCAAACAACTCAGTCTTTCCCGGCGTAAGCGAGATGCTGGCCGCACTGCATGCGGCCGGCTTTCCGCTCTACGTGTGCACGTCGAAGCATCGCCATTTTGCGATTCGCATTCTTGAGGCGTTTGAGCTGGCGCAGTTCTTCGCGGGCATCTACGGCGACAAGCTTGAGTATGCGAGCCACACCAAGGCCGATCTGCTGGCGCGCGTCCTCAGCGAGCAGGCGATCGATTGCGGCAAAGCGTGGATGATCGGCGACCGCAGCTTCGATATCGAGGCGGCGCACGCGAATGAACTACGATGCATCGCCGCCGGATGGGGTTATGGCTCGGCAGAGGAGTGGGCCGGCGCCGACGCAATCGCACTCACGCCCCAGGGCATTCCGGATCTCGTTACCAGGGAACAAGCGATCCGGAATTAGAGCGGCTCCAGAATTCATTTGCCCCCTTGAGATTGGTGAGAGGTGGCATTTTCTTGAGGAAAATGCCGCTCAGTAGCCGTGGCTCCTGGGTATAGCAATTCTGGAACCGCTCAATCCCCTTAATTTCCTGTGGGTCGATGCAGAGGTCTGAAGGCCTCTGCTCCCGCCAATTCTCAGGCGCTGGGGAGACACAGCGAAGAGAGATGCTGCGCGATCAGAGAAATCTGTGGAAATTTTGGGATGTGAACGATCTCTCGCATGAAATCAGAGACTTGGGAATTGTTAAATCTTGTAGAAATAAAGATTTCAAAAATATATTTGACAATCATATTATGCGTCAACTAATCTGATGACGGTGACTATCGTCGCCAAGGAGGTTTTTTATGCGTCATATCCTCGCTTCCACTGTGTTGCTTTCATCCCTGCTCATCCCCGCCGCGGCCTTCGCCAGCCAGCCAACCGATGATCCCGCTGCCACAACCGCGCCCCGGCGCGTTTCAACCGGTGTAATCGGGCCCTATCTCGAGAACTCGTTGACTCTCATCCCACCGTCGGATATTTCAGCATTCAGCCTACCGGCAAATGCGCAAGTTGGCGTCTCCTTCGTGGTGGATGAGGAGGGCGTGCCTGAGAACATCCAGGTGACCAAGAGCCTCAACCCTATCTGGGATTCGCAAGTTGTTGAAGCAGTCAGCAAGCTGCACTATCGCCCTGCCCGCATCGACGACGAGAAGATCCCGGTCGACATGAACATGACCGTGGTTATCACCAAGTAGCCCTCCCCACAACCCCAAGACAATTCCCAGGCGTCTCACCTTATGCCGTAGGTGTATCTTGTGCATTGGTTGGGGCGCCTGAGTTTCTTTGAGATTACCGCTCCCCATCTTCGCGCTTGTCGTAGCTCGGGAACCGGAAGTTGTCGATGGTGAACTCGATGCGCAGTTGACGCACCAAGCTGTAACGGGTGAACGTGATGGGAGCGCCGGGACAGATTTGCAGGGCCGCCGGTGAGCCTTCATCTCTGTTGTATTCCAGAAAATTCAACGGGGTCACAACAGTCGGGGCAATGACAAGCTCCGAAGGTTCATCGATTAGATTCCCGATCCAGGTGCTTCTTAGGAGAGGCTGAGGCAGGAATTCATTAATCACTGATTTATTCCGTTCGCACGGTCCATTTGTCCAAGCTGTTTCGACATATGTGAGTTCGGGATCGCGCAACGCTGAGCGGCAGTTGAGGCCGACAATTTGCAATGATGCTTTGCCGCCAACCGTATAGGGGCTTCCCGGATTGATGATGGAAGAACAGACACCTAGCCCGTTGACTGCAATATCACCGAGAGATGCCTGAGCAGTTACAACCTGTGCACGGTGCGCCTGGTCGAGGGCAAGCTCCACATGCAGCGTGACCGATTGGGACTGGACACTATAGAAAACCTCGCGGCTCACGTTGAAGGTGAGGTCCGTGTCCTTTTCCACATTGAAATATAGATTGCTAACGGGCCGCCAGCCTGAGTTCCAGATTGTGCGGCCGCTGCTTTCCACCGTCACTCTCGCGCCATTGCTCACCCACAGGTCTCCCGGCATGATTCCTGCGACGTGAAGCGGAATCTGAATGAGGAGCTCCTTTCGGTTGAGCGCCGGGTGAGCCGTCTCAAGCAGCATGGGGTTTTCTCGCAGCGTGAACTGAACTCCGGTATTGCTGTTGGGATAGGCGTGGCTGACCATTGTATCGCTCGCGAAAAACTCCTGGCTGAGGAAAAGCAGAACCGGAAGCATGAGCAAGAGGATTCGCCCCATGGCGATCTTTCGCCGCGCATACGCAAGCAGAACAGCCGTCGAGCAAACCACCAGCAGCAATGGAACGTCGGGAATGTCGGTTTGCCCGACCGGCGAATGGACTACGCCTTTCTGCAGCAGAGCTGAAAACGCTGAAATCACAATCAGGAGGGCAACCAGGACACCGAGCAGCGTAAGCGTCATCCGCGCAAAGTTGCGGATGACGGCGGCAATTGCGGCAATTGGCAGAATGAGAACCACAGTGATCAGCAGCCAGTCGTAGAGCAGCGAGCCGATGTGAGTTGCCGGATGAAGGCCCGCTTCCTCAAGCAGCCCCCACTGCGCGGCGGCGAGGGGCAGGTAAACAAAACAAGCAACAAACAGCGTCTTTGCCGCGAGCAATTTATTCCACTCGTAGGGCCGTGTAATCCAGAACTGGCGGTCGCCCACCAGCCGCTCCTCATGTACGACGCGTACGATCAACAGCCACCAACTGATCGAGATCAGCATCGGAAGAAACGTTTCTGCGGTCCCGGGAATGAGATAGCCGCCGGCATACGAGGCTCTAAAGCTGGCGTCCCGCCATTGCTTCGGCCCCATCCAGATAAGTACAGCCAGCAGTGCCAGCGAAATTGC
>Ga0335074_10013631_pt1 | contig 11425 bp, 11 predicted proteins | sample Lox_Sample_23_FD_206715 | JGI IMG/M metagenome (GOLD analysis project Ga0335074, IMG submission 206715) | Soil microbial communities from Loxahatchee National Wildlife Refuge, Florida, United States - Lox_Sample_2.3 | ecosystem: Environmental > Terrestrial > Soil > Wetlands | place: USA...
ATTGTCGCAGCCGGCGGCCGGCGACGCAACTGCTACGCCGCCCAGTGCTACGCCGCCCAGTGCTACGCCGCCCAGTGCTACGCCGCCCGGGCTGTGGCGCAGCGGCGGCGCAGCGCTGCGGTCAGCGCGTCGGCGTCTGCATCAGCCAGGTCAAAACGGCAGACAAAGCGGGCAAGCGTCGCGCTCCGGCGATAGAACTGGAAGCCATCGCGTTCGAGCGCATCCATGACCGCGCTCGCAATTTCGAGAAACAATTCGTTGGCCTCTACCGGCGCCGCCAGGCGCAACCCCGGCAGGTCGGCGATGCCGGAAGCGATGCGCGCCGCCGCCGCATTCGATTGCTGCGCCATGCCGAGCCACAGCCCGTCCTCGATATAGGCCAGGAGTTGCGCCGAGGCGAAGCGCATCTTCGACCAGACTTGCCCGGCGCGGCGCAGCTGCACGGCAAGGCCGTCCGCCAGTTCCGGCGCGAACACGACGATGGCGTCGCACATGGCGCCGCCGTTTTTCGTCGCGCCGAACGACAGGATGTCGATGCCGGCGCGCCAACTCATCGCGGCGGGGCTGCACCCGAGCCGCGCCAACGCATTGGCGAAGCGCGCCCCGTCCATATGCACACGCAGGCCGTAACGCTGCGCGACGTCGCGGATCGCGCCGAGATCGGCGAGCGAGTAGACGGCGCCGAGATCCGACGCCTGCGTCACGTTAACCGCGGCCGGCTGTCCCCGGTGGAGCGCGCCCGGCTGCACCGCCGCCAGCGTCTCTTCCAAAGCATGCGGATCGATCTTGCCATGGTCGCCGGCGACCGGCACGAGCTTCAGACCGCCGCCGAAAAACCCGGCGGCGTTCGCCTCCGAGGTGTTGATGTGCGCCGCGGCGCTGCAATAGACGAGGCCCCACGACGGCGCCATCGCAGCCAACGACAGCGCGTTGGCGGCAGTGCCGGTCGCCACCGGGAAAACCCGCACTTGCGTCTCGAACAATTCCGAAAAGCGGTCCTGCAATCGCGCCGTCCACGCGTCGGCGCCATAGCCGAGCGCGGTGCCGCTGTTGGCGCGAACGAGCGCGTCGAGTATCGCCGGCGCCGCACACCCGGTATTATCGCTGCGGAAGTCGATCATCGCGCGCCCCCGATCGGCCAAAGCCTATGCATACCGTTCGCGCCATCCTATCGGCAGGAGGACGAATTGAGCCTGCAAATTTCCGAGCCGTTCCGCCCGCCGACCGTCGACAGCCTGGCGGTGCGCATCGTCGTCGATTCATTCTTCGACCAGTTCATGCCGAAGCAGACCCATCCGATGGCGCAGGTCGAGCATGTCAGCCGCATCCGCGGCCGCGAGAATTCAACGCTGGCCGGGGAGTGGGGCCTGTCCCTGCATCTCCAGTCGCGCAATGGCCGAGCGACCGGCCAATACCTGCTCGATTTCGGCTACACGCCGGAAATCCTGCTGCGCAACTTCGACCTGCTCGGCATCGACGCGGCCGGCCTCGACGGCCTCATTCTGAGCCATGCGCATCGCGACCATTACGGCGGCATGGTCGGCTTTGTCGAGCAGCATCGGGCGCAGATGCGCGACGACCTCAAGCTGTTCACCGGCGGCGATTTGACGTTCCGCGAAAAATGGATGGGCGCGCCCAAAGGAGAGGAGCCCCGCTCGTGGGGCGCACTCGACAAGGCAGCGCTGGAACGTGCGCATGTTGAGACAATCGGCTGCGCCGAGCCGCGTGCGCTCCGCGGACCGTTCACGTCGGGACAGATCGCGCGGCAATCGTTCGAGCGCGTGCTGCCCAATACGCTCGTCGAACCGACGCCGGAAGACCATTACAGCGACGACGAGAGGCGCGGCCGGCTCGTCCCCGACCGCCATCCCGACGAGCACGCCACCTGCTATGTCGTGCAGGGGCGCGGCCTCGTCGTCATCTCGTCATGCGGCCATTGCGGCCTGATCAACACGATCCGCGCGGCGATGGCGGCGTCCAATGTCGAGAAGCTGCACGCCGTCATCGGCGGCTTTCACCTCGGCGTCGCGCCCGCGGACTACATCGAGCATACGATCTCCGAGCTGCGGGCGCTCGATCCGGATGTCGTGCTGCCGATGCATTGCAGCGGCCGCGTCTTTATCGCCGGGGTGGCGCGCGCGATGCCCGACAGATTGATCTACGCCAATACCGGCAGCCGGTTCACGTTCGGCGTCTAAGGCGTGCTAGGGTGAGCGGGGACAGCGGGGGATCGCGGCATGGCGTTGATGGCCGGCAAGCAGGGGCTCGTCATGGGGGTGGCAAACGAGCGCTCGCTCGCCTGGGGCATCGCGCGTGCGCTCAACGAGCATGGTGCCCGGCTCGCCTTCACCTACCAGGGCACGGCATTGGGCAAGCGGGTGCGGCCGCTTGCCGACAGCCTCGGCAGCGATGTCGTCGCCGAAGCCGACGTGACCGACGAAGCCTCGCTCGACGCGCTGTTCGCCACGATCGCCGACCTCTGGGGCCGGCTCGATTTCGTCGTGCATGCCGTCGCGTTTTCCGACAAAGGCGAACTGACCGGCCAATACCTCAATACGACGCGCGCCAATTTCCTGAAAACGCTCGACATCTCGTGCTTTTCGTTCACCGACATCTGCCGGCGCGCGGCGGCGCTGATGCCGCAGGGCGGCAGCCTCGTGACGCTGACCTACGCCGGCGCTGAGCGGGTGATGCCGCATTACAACGTCATGGGCGTTGCGAAGGCGGCGCTCGAAGCCAGCGTCAGATACCTGGCGGTCGATCTCGGCGGCCTGGGCATCCGCGTCAACGCGATCTCGGCGGGGCCGGTGCGCACGCTGGCGTCGTCGGCGATCGGCGATTTTCCCTATATTCTGAAGTGGAACCGGCTTAATTCGCCGCTCCAGCGCAACACGACGATCGAGGATGTCGGCGGCGCCGGCGTTTATTTGCTGAGCGATCTGTCGGCCGGCGTCACCGGCGAAGTACACCATGTCGACAGCGGCTATCACGTCGTCGGCATGAAGCGCGTCGACGCCCCCGACATCTCGGTGGTCTGACATTCGGGTCTCGAAATGGTATCAAAGGCGCCGGATCAAATTTGAGCGTCATGGCCGGACTTGATCCGGCCATCCACGTCTGGCGGCGACGAGCTCGTGGATGACCGGGTCCAGCCCGGTCATGACGAAGAACGAGATGGCTGGGAACAGCTTCGGCACGATCTTCCGTTTTACCAGCTGGGGCGAGAGCCACGGGCCGGCGATCGGCGTCGTCATTGACGGCGTGCCGTCGCGCCTGCCGCTCGGCGAACCCGATATCCAGCACTGGCTCGACAAGCGCCGGCCGGGCCAGTCGCGCTATACGACGCAGCGTCAGGAGCCGGACCAGGTCAGAATCCTCTCCGGCACGTTCGAAGGCGAGACGACCGGCACGCCGATCTCGCTGTTGATCGAAAATGTCGATCAGCGCTCGCGCGACTACCGCAACATCGCCGACCGTTTCCGTCCGGGCCACGCCGACTACACGTACTGGAAGAAATACGGTATCCGCGACTATCGCGGCGGCGGCCGCGCCTCGGCGCGCGAAACGGCTTCGCGCGTCGCCGCCGGCGCGATCGCCCGCAAAATCCTCGGCGCCGGCGTCGCGATCCGCGGCGCGCTGGTGCAGATCGGTCCGCATGCGATCGACCGCGCCGCATGGGATTGGAACGCGGTGGAGGACAACCCGTTCTGGTGCCCCGACCGTGCGGTGGCGGCGCACTGGGCCGAGTTTCTCGATGCGACGCGCAAATCCGGCTCGTCCGCCGGCGCCGTCATCGAGATCATCGCCGCGGGCGTGCCGGCCGGCCTCGGCGATCCCGTCTACGACAAGCTCGACGGCGATCTGGCGCGCGCGATGATGACGATCAACGCCGTCAAGGGCGTCGAGATCGGCGCCGGCTTTGGCGCCGTCGCGCTGTCGGGCGAACAGAACGGCGACGAGATGCGCATGAAGGGTGGGCGCGTCGAATTCCTGTCGAACAACGCCGGCGGCATATTGGGCGGCATCTCGACCGGGCAGGACATCGTCTGCCGCTTTGCCGTCAAGCCGACCAGTTCGATCCTGCACCCGATGCGCACGGTTGACAGCGACGGCAACGAGGTCGAGATCCAGACGACCGGCCGCCACGACCCCTGCGTCGGCATCCGCGCCGTGCCGGTCGGCGAAGCGATGATGGCCTGCGTCCTGGCTGACCACCTGCTGCGTTACCGCGCCCTGGGCGGGGACGTGTAGCGCCGGACTCCCTCTCCCCGCGCGAGCGGGGAGAGGGTTGAGGTGAGGAGCGCGCGAGGATTTAGTGCAGCGGCGAGAACGACGCCGGCACGACCAGCATGTTGATCTGCTTCAGCAATTGGCCCGGCGTGCCGCCGCGCGGCGGCCAGATGCCGTCGCGCCGCGCCTTGTCGCGGATGTCGAAGCGGCTCTGCGCGTCCTTGTAGGCCCAGATGTGGCACCAGATGTTGAGGTCGCCCAGTTCCGACGAGCCGGCGAACGCCAGCGGCGACAGCTTGGTGCGCGCGTCGATCGCCTTTGACCAGTTCTCGATCGTGCCGGCGATCGCGCCCGGTTTGTACGTGTAATAGCGGATTTCGTAGAGGCCGCCCAATTGCGCCGGCTCGAATTTCGGCGAGAACGGCGCCGGCACAAAGATCTGGCTCGTCTGGTCGACGATGAACTCGCGGATGTTGGGCGGCCAGCCCTCGACCTTTGTGGCGCGCGCCTTGGTGCGGGCTTCCAGGCTGTCATACGGCCAGACGTGGATGATCTGGTTGAGCGGGCCGACTTCGGTGTGCCAGAAGGCGCCGAGCGGCGAGACTTTCGTGCGGTTCGCCAGACCGGCGGCGAAGCGCTCTTCGGCCTGCGCGACGGTGCCGGGCTGCAGCGTATAGGTGCGAAACTCGACAATCATGGCGACTCCTTTCGGGGATGCCCAGGGTTGACTGACAGACCCGACGCTAGACCCGCCGCGGCGGTACGGCAAGGCTCAGCCGAGGAGGCGATGCGTATGGCGGGCGATGACGAGATCCTCGTCCGTCGGGATGACCCAGGCGGAGACGCGGCTGCCGGCCCGGTTGATGCGCGGGCCGCCGGCGGCGTTGGCGGCATCGTCGAACTCGATGCCGAGCCAGGCGGCGGCCGCGCAGATGCGGCGGCGGATCGGGGCGGCATTCTCGCCGATGCCCGCGGTGAAGACGAGGCCGTCGAGGCCGCCGAGCGCACCGGCAAGCGAGCCCAACTCGCGGCCCGCGCGGTAGACGAACAGGTCGATCGCCTCAGCGGCGCGCGGGTCGTCGCTCGCCAGCAGATCGCGCATGTCGTCGCTGATGCCGGAGACGCCGCGAAGGCCGCTGTCATTGTACAGCAGGTCGCTCAACGCAGCGGGCGTCATGCCCTTCTGCTGCAGCAGGTAGAGGATGACGCCGGGGTCGAGGGAGCCGCAGCGCCTTGCCATCATCAGCCCGTCGAGGGCCGTAAAGCTCATCGTCGTCGCGACGCTCCGGCGCGCGCGCATGGCGCACATGCTGGCGCCGGCGCCGAGATGGGCGACGACAATCCGTCCCTCGGCAGCCTGCGCGCCGAGATAGTGCGGCAGCACGCCCGCGATATACTCGTAAGACAGGCCGTGGAACCCGTAGCGCAATACGCCCTCTTTCGACAATGCACGCGGCAGCGCGAAGGCGCGGGCGACCGCCGGCTGGCTGCGATGAAAAGCGGTATCGAAACAGGCGACCTGCGGCCAGTCCGGGTGCGCGGCGGCGATCGCCTCGATCGCCGCCAGGTGATGCGGCTGGTGCAACGGCGCCAACGGCACGAGGCGGCGCAGTTCCGCGATGACCGCCGCGTCGATCCGCACCGGCGCGGCATAGCGCGCGCCGCCATGCACGACGCGATGCCCGACGGCGGCGATCGCCGTCGCGGCAAAGTGCTGCGCGATCCACGCCAGCAAGGCCTGCAGCGCCGCCGCGTGATCGCCTTTCCCCGCCAGCTGCCGCTCGGCCAGACGGGCGCCGCCGCCGTCCACGGCGGCAAATTGGATCCGATGCCCGATCCCCGCCAATTCGCCGGCGCACAGCAGGTTTTCGCGCGTCGGCGCCGCAGCAGCCGCAAACAGCGCGAATTTGACGCTCGACGATCCTGCGTTCAGCACCAGAATCGCGCCGTTCACGACTGCCTCCCGATCGCCGCAGGCAGCGGCGTGCTGAGGGTAATATGATGAACAGGTGAGGCCTCGGCGAGGCGACACGTGCATCAGTTTCACATCGTCCGCAGCCCGCAGGCCGCGATCGGCGGCCGGGGGCGGTTCACGTGCGGCGGCGGGGCGGCCCGGTGACCGTCGCCGATTCGCTCGCGCTGCGGCGCAACCAGGTCGGCCGCGGCATTCTTTACATGGTGGCCTCGACCGTCATGTTCGCCGGCGGCAACGCCGTCGTCAAATGGGAGGTCGCGCAATACCCGGTCGGCGAAGTCGCCTTTTTCCGTGCTTTTTTTGCCTTTTCGACTGTCGCGCTGATGGTGCTGCCGCGTAGCGGCTGGAGCGTCCTGCGCACCCGGCGCTACCGCGAACATCTGCAGCGCGGAGTGTCGCAATTCGGCTCGATGCTGTGCTGGTTCATGGCGGTGCGAGTCCTCTCGCTCGGCTCGGCGACGGCGATCGGATTTGCCGCACCGCTGTTCACGACATTGCTGTCGATCGTCGTGCTGAAGGAACAGGTCGGCTTGCATCGCTGGTCGGCGCTCGTCGTTGGGTTTATCGGGGTGTTGATCGTCACCCATCCCGGCGTCGGCATGATGACGACAGGCGCCTTGTTCGGGCTCGGCAACGCCGTCCTGATCTCGACCGTCGCAGTCGCGATCCGCCGCATGAGCGTCAGCGAGTCGCCCGAGACGCTGACATTCTACCAGATGAGCGTCATCACGCTGTGCACGCTGTTCCTGCTGCCGCTCGGCTTCACGCCGCCCGCCTGGCAGGACGCGCTGGCGCTGGCGCTCGCCGGGATCGGCAACGGCATCGCGCAGTTCTGGTGGACCCGCTCCTTGTCGCTGGCGCCGCCCTCGGCGGTCGTGCCGTTCAACTATCTGTCACTGGTGTGGGCGACGATCCTCGGCTTTGCCGTGTGGGGCGACCGCCCCGGCGAGAACCTGCTGTTCGGCTCGACGATCGTCGTCGCTTCCGGCCTCTACATCCTGTGGCGCGAGACCCTGCGCCGGCAGCGGCCGGCCGAGCCGGCGAGCGCACCCGCCGCATTGCCGCTGCGCCCGGAAGCGCCGACCGAGCCCGGCCTGCGGTGACGATGCCGCGGCGCTTGCGGCGCGCCGCCGGCGCGGCCATTTGCCCGCTATGGACAACGGCCTCCTGGTCCTCGGCATCGAGACGAGCTGCGACGAAACGGCGGTCGCAATCGTCGGCGATCGGCCGCAGCCGCTGATCCGCGCCAATCTGATCCGCTCGCAGCTCGCCGAGCACGCCCCCTATGGCGGCGTCGTGCCGGAGATTGCCGCGCGGGCGCACCTCGACCAGATCGACGACCTGATTCGCCGCGCCCTCGCCGCGGCGGAGACGCGGATCGAGCAACTGCACGCCATCGCCGCCGCCGCCGGTCCCGGGCTGATCGGCGGCCTGATCGTCGGCTCGATGGCGGCCAAGGGCCTCGCCTGGGCTGCGGCGAAGCCGTTCATCGCGGTCAACCATCTGGAAGCCCACGCGCTGGCGGCGCGGCTCGCGCCGGGTGTCGAATTCCCATACCTGCTGCTGCTCGTCTCGGGCGGCCACACGCAGCTTCTGGCATGCGCCGGGGTCGGCCGCCACCGCCAGCTCGGGACGAGCCGCGACGATGCCGCTGGCGAAGCCTTCGATAAAAGCGCCAAGCTGTTGGGTCTCGGGTTTCCCGGCGGGCCGGCGATCGAACGCGCGGCGGAGAATGGCAATGCCCGCCGGTTTGCGCTGCCGCGCCCGCTGAAAGGCCGGCCGGGCTGTGATTTCTCGTTCTCCGGGTTGAAGACGGCAGTGCGCCAGATCGCGGCCGACATGGACGCGCGCGCCGGGCCACTGGGGCCGCAGGATGTCGCCGACCTGGCCGCTTCCGTCGAACTGGCAATCTGCGATACGCTTGTCGACCGCACCGCCAAGTCGATCGCATGGTTTCGCCGCCACTATCCGGCGGGCACCAGCCTTGTCGCCGCCGGCGGGGTCGCGGCCAACCGCCGCCTGCGCCACCGTCTGGCAGCGCTGGCCGACGATTGCGGTCTCGCCTTCGTCGCGCCGCCGCCGGATCTGTGCACAGACAACGGCGCGATGATCGCGTGGGCCGGCCTCGAACGGCTGCGGCTCGGCCTCGTCGACGGCCTGGACGCACCGGTGCGCCCGCGCTGGCCGCTCGACGGCGGCGCCACCGCTCCCTGAGCGCCAGCGTTGCGATCGCACAGCGGCTGGACGCGACGGCTGCACGCACGGTCTATTTAGTCCCCGTAATGTCACCTCCGCGCGGGAGCTTGCGCATGCCGTGGATGCCGGATGATGCCGAACGGCACACACACAAAGCGACCACCCGGGCGCTGAAAGAGCTTTGGGCGAAAGTCGCCAATGACTGCCTCGAACGCACCGGTAATGAAGGCCGCGCGATCAGGGAAGCGAATGCCGTTGTCGCGCGGCAGGCGGAAACCGGCCGCTAACGGGCGTGTTCCCGGCAGATCGGCAACGGTTTCCGGGCCTTGCCTGAGACGCTCGCGGGCGTCGGCGGTCCACGAGAGGGTATGATATGCAGCGCCTGGCGATCGTAGGCGGCGGCGCGTGGGGCACGGCGCTGGCGTGTATCGCGGCGCGTGCCGGTGCGGCGGTGACGCTGTGGGCGCGCGACCCCGTCGTCGTCGCGGCAATCAACGAGGGCCGCGAGAACCCGCTCTATCTGCCCGGCATTGCTCTCGATCCGGCGATCGCCGCAACGACCGACATGGCCGCCGCGCTCGCCGGCGCCGAAGCGGCGCTGATCGCCGTGCCGGCGCAGTTTCTGCGCGGCGTTGTCGCGATGTTCGTGGCGCACCTGCCTGCCGGCCTGCCGCTGCTCTTGTGCGCCAAGGGCATCGAGGCGGAATCGCTCAAAACAATGTCGGAAATCGCTGCCGAGGTCGCGCCTGCGTCGCCGGTCGCCGTGTTGTCGGGGCCGAGCTTTGCCAGCGAGGTCGCGAGAGGCCTGCCGACCGCGGTCGCCATCGCCGCCGGCGACCCCGCCCTCGCGCGCGCTTTTGTCGCCGCTCTCGGCAGCGGCCGTTTCCGGCCTTATTCGTCGCCCGATCCGATCGGCGCCGAGATCGGCGGCGCGGTCAAGAACGTGCTGGCAATCGCCTGCGGCATCATCGAGGGAAAGGGCCTGGGCGACAACGCGCGGTCGGCGCTGATCACCCGCGGTCTGGCGGAGATGGTACGGCTCGGCCTCGCCAAGGGCGCCGCCGCCGAGACCTTTCGCGGCCTGTCGGGCCTCGGTGACCTGGTGCTGACCTGCACCGCCGGGCAGTCGCGCAACTATGCGCTGGGCGCGGCCCTGGGTCGCGGCCACGCGCTCGGCGCGGCGCTCGGCGCCCGCCGATCGGTCGTCGAAGGCGTTGCCACCGCCGCCGCCGTCGCGCGGCTGGCCGCCCGGCTGCACATCGAGATGCCGATCGCCGCCGCCGTCGATGGCGTGCTGCATCGCGGCACGGTAATTGATATGATGATTGATGAACTGCTGAGCCGGCCCTATCGCAGCGAATAGGTGTTTGCCATCGGGTCGGAGCAGCGCCGCGACGGCAGCGTCGGGGCTTTTCCGACGACCGGCGGAGCCAATATCATGCAACGGCGGGCATCCCACCATCGCGGCCCATGGCTTGGGTAGACATGAGCGATAACGGAAGACGCGGCGAGGAAGGACCGGGTACCGGCGTCATCGTCAAGGCGAAGCCGAAGACGAAAAAGCCGTCAATGTACAAAGTATTGATGCTGAACGACGACTACACGCCGATGGAGTTCGTCGTGCATATCCTCGAGCGGTTTTTCAACAAGAACCGGCAGGAGGCGACCCGCATCATGCTGCACGTGCATCGCCGCGGGGTCGGCATCTGCGGCGTCTACACGTACGAGGTCGCCGAGACCAAAGTGACGCAGGTGATGGATTTCGCCCGGCAGCACCAACATCCGCTGCAGTGCACATTGGAAAAAGACTAGCCACTCATCGGCAGGAAGGGTGCGGCCGTGCTTTCACGCAATCTCGAGAAATCCCTGCACCGGGCTCTGGCCCACGCCAACGAACGGCGGCACGAATACGCGACGCTCGAGCATCTGCTGCTGGCGCTGACCGAGGACCAGGACGCGATCGCCGTGTTGCGCGCCTGCAGCGTCGATCTCGACCGGCTGCGCCGCGAGGTCCTGAATTATGTCGATAACGAACTGACCAACCTTGTCTCCAACCACAGCGAGGATGCGAAGCCGACCGCGAGCTTTCAGCGCGTCCTGCAGCGCGCCGCGATCCACGTCCAATCCTCCGGTCGCGAGGAGGTGACCGGCGCCAACGTGCTCGTCGCGATGTTCGCCGAGCGCGAAAGCCACGCCGTCTATTTCCTGCAAGAGCAGGACATGACGCGGTTCGACGCCGTCAACTATATCTCGCACGGCATCGCGAAGGCGCCCGGCCGCTCCGAGACACGCCGCGTGCAGGGCGCCGAGGAGGAAGAGCGCAGCGGCGACAAAGGCTCAAAGCGCAGCCATGACGCGCTCGACGCCTACTGCGTCAACCTGAACAAGAAGGCCAAGGGCGGCAAGATCGACCCGCTGATCGGCCGCGAGGCGGAGGTCGAACGGACGATCCAGATCCTTTGCCGGCGGTCGAAAAACAACCCGCTCTACGTCGGCGAGCCGGGCGTCGGCAAGACGGCGATCGCCGAGGGGCTGGCGCGCCGCATCGTCAGCCGCGAAGTGCCGGAGGTTCTGCTCGGCGCGACGATCTATGCGCTCGACATGGGCGCGCTGTTGGCCGGCACGCGCTATCGCGGCGATTTCGAGGAGCGGCTGAAGGCGGTGCTCGCCGAACTCGAAGCGCACCCCGGCACGATCCTGTTCATCGACGAGATCCACACTGTAATCGGCGCCGGCGCTACCTCGGGCGGCGCGATGGATGCCTCCAACCTGTTGAAGCCGGCCTTGGCGAGCGGCACGATCCGCTGCATCGGCTCGACGACCTACAAGGAATACCGCAACTATTTCGAAAAGGACCGCGCCCTCGTCCGCCGCTTCCAGAAGATCGACGTCAACGAGCCGACGATCGAGGATTCGATCAAAATCCTGCGCGGCCTCAAACCCTATTACGAGCGCCACCACAAGGTCCGCTACACCGCCGACGCGATCAAGGCGGCGGTCGAGCTGTCGCATCGCTACATCGGT
>Ga0335074_10013632_pt1 | contig 11425 bp, 11 predicted proteins | sample Lox_Sample_23_FD_206715 | JGI IMG/M metagenome (GOLD analysis project Ga0335074, IMG submission 206715) | Soil microbial communities from Loxahatchee National Wildlife Refuge, Florida, United States - Lox_Sample_2.3 | ecosystem: Environmental > Terrestrial > Soil > Wetlands | place: USA...
CTGCCGGCGTTGACCGCGGCGGAGGCGCGGCGGCTGTCGGATTTGGGCTTGAAGATCGTTGCGGTCTGGGAGTCGCATTCGGCAAATCCCGTCTATTTTTCTTATGCCCGCGGCTATTGGGACGCGGTAACGGCGGCGCACGAGGCGGCGGCGGTCGGCCAGCCGGCCGGCAGCGCCATTTATTTCGGCGTCGATTTCAACGCGCAGGGCTGGCAGCTTGCCGCCGTCGACCAGTATTTCCGCGGCGTCGACGCCGGGCTGGCGGCGGCCGGCGGCGGCTGGCCGCGCTACGAGGTCGGCGTTTACGGCTCCGGCGCGGTATGCAGCATTGTGAAGGGGTCGGGGCTGGCGCACTACGCCTGGCTGTCGAACTCGACCGCCTGGGCCGGCGTCCGCAGTTATCAAGGCTGGAACATCCGGCAGGGCACGCGGTTTGCGACGCTGTCGTTTGATCACGACGCCGACGAGGCGTGGGGCGATTTCGGCGGCTTCCAGGTTGATGGCAGCCCGGTGCTGGCCAAGCCTGCGGTCGCGGTCGCGGATATTGCCGCGCCGCCGGCCGCCGCGCCGCCGCGGCAACAGGAATGGGTGATTGCGGCCCTCGGCCGCTGGCTGTCGCCCTAAGCACCGCGCGGGCTTCGCGCAGGCGGTCCGGCGCGCCATATTGACGGCATGCAGAACACCCGCCTCGCCGCCCTCGACCACGATCTCGGCCCGGAAGTCGACCTGCTGCGCAGCACGGTGCGTGATTTCGCCGCCGACCGGATTGCGCCGATCGCCGCCAATATCGACCGCGACGACCGCTTCCCGATCGAGCTGTGGCCCGCTATGGGCGCGCTCGGGCTGCACGGCATCACGGTCGAAGAGGAGTACGGCGGCGCCGGCATGGGGTATGTCGCGCATTGCGTCGCGATGGAGGAACTGAGTCGCGCCTCGGCCTCGGTCGGCCTCAGCTACGGCGCCCATTCCAATCTCTGCGTCAACCAGATCCGGCGCAACGGCTCGGAGGCGCAGAAAAAGAAATACCTGCCGAAGCTGATTTCCGGCGAGCACGTCGGCGCCCTGGCGATGTCGGAGCCCGGCGCCGGCTCCGATGTCGTCTCGATGCGCCTGCGCGCCGACCGCAAAGGCGACCGCTACATCCTCAACGGCACGAAATTGTGGATCACGAACGGGCATGTCGCCGATACGCTCGTCGTCTACGCCAAGACCCGGCCCGACGCCGGCCCGCGCGGCATCACCGCGTTCCTGATCGAGAAGGGCATGACGGGGTTTCGGCCGGCGCAGAAGCTCGACAAGCTCGGCATGCGGGGCTCGCCGACCTCGGAACTGGTGTTCGAAGATTGCGTAGTGCCGGCCGAGAGCGTGCTGGGGGAGGTGAACGAGGGCGTGCGGGTGCTGATGAGCGGCCTCGACTTTGAGCGCGCCGTGCTCGCCGCTGGGCCCTTGGGGATCATGCAGGCCTGCCTCGATGTCGTCATCCCCTACATCCACGACCGCCGGCAATTCGGCCAACCGATCGGCGAATTCCAGCTGATCCAGGGGAAAGTCGCGGACATGTATGCCCAGGCGAGCGCCTGCCGCGCCTATGTTTATGCCGTCGCGCGCGCCTGCGATCGCGGCCGCACGACGCGCAAGGACGCTGCCGGCGCGATCCTCTACGCCGCCGAGGCGGCAACGCGGATGGCGTTGGACGCGGTGCAGATATTGGGCGGCAACGGCTACATCAACGATTATCCGACCGGCCGCCTGCTGCGCGACGCCAAGCTCTACGAGATCGGTGCCGGCACCAGCGAAATCCGCCGCATGCTGATCGGCCGCGAAATCTTCGAGGAAACGACGTAACTGTTAAGGGCCTCTTTGACTAGTCGGTCATGACGCGATACTACACATCCAGGTCGCGGGCAAAGCGGGCGTTTTTCTGGATATAGTCGAAGCGCAGCTCGGGACGGCGGCCCATCAGCGTTTCGACAAGCTGCGCGGTGCGGCGGCGGCCTTCCTCGGCGGTTTCGAGCGCAGCCGGATCGGCCGGCTCCGGCAATTTGACGCGCAACAGCGTGCGCTGCGACGGGTCCATCGTCGTCGCCTTGAGATATTTCGCCGGCATCTCGCCCAAACCCTTGAAGCGGCTGATCTCGACCTTGCCGCGCGCGCCGTCAAAGACGGCGGCGAGCAGTTCCTCGCGGTGGGCGTCGTCGCGGGCGTACAGCGTCGTGCCGCCCTGGGTCAGGCGGTAGAGCGGTGGCAGCGCGAGGAACAGGTGGCCGGCATCGACCAGTTGCGGCATCTCGCGGAAGAAGAACGTCATCAGCAGCGAGGCGATGTGGGCGCCGTCGACATCGGCATCGGTCATGATGATCACGCGTTCGTAGCGCAGCCCGTCTTCGCGGTAATGAGCGCCGCTGCCGCAGCCCAAGGCCAGCACGAGGTCGGACAGTTCCTGGTTGGCCCGCATCTTGTCGGAAGATGCGCTGGCCACGTTGAGGATCTTGCCTCGGAGCGGCAGGATCGCCTGGGTTTCGCGGTCGCGCGCCTGTTTCGCCGAGCCGCCGGCGCTGTCGCCTTCGACGAGAAAAATCTCGGTGCCGGCGGCGGTGTCGCGGGCGCAGTCGGCGAGCTTTCCGGGCAGGCGCAATTTGCGCGTCGCCGTTTTGCGCGCCATCTCCTTCTGCTGCCGCCGGCGCGCCCGTTCCTCGGCGCGCTCGGCGATGTGGTCGAGCAGCGTGCGGCTCATCGCCGGATCGGCCGACAGCCAATGGTCGAAATGGTCGCGCACCGCCAGTTCGACGAGCCGGCTCGCCTCGACCGAGGCGAGCCGCTCTTTCGTCTGGCCCTGGAATTGCGGGTTCTTCATGAAGACGGACAGCAATATCGCGGCACCGGACGCAACATCCTCGGCGGTTGCCGGCGCGAGCCGCCGATTGCCGATGAGATCGCCATATGCCTTGACGCCGCGGACGAGCGCGTTGCGCAGCCCCGCCTCGTGCGTGCCGCCCTCCGGCGTCGGGATCGTGTTGCAATAGGAGTGGCAGAACCCGTCATCCTCGTCCACCGGCCACACGATGGCCCATTCGACATTGCCGGCGTCGTCCGGAAAACCGGCCTGGCCGAGAAACGGCTTCGCGGTCAGCAACCCGCGCCCTTCGAGGCTGGCGGACAGGAAATCGCCGAGGCCGCCCGGGAAATGCAGCCGCGCCTCTTCCGGGACGCCCTCGGGACGTGGCACGGCCGGATCGCATTTCCAACGGATCTCGACGCCGCGGAACAGATACGCCTTCGAGCGCGCCATGCGGTAAAGCTGCGCCGGGCGGAATTGCGCGTCGCCGAAAATCTCCGGGTCGGGATGAAAGCACAGCGTCGTGCCGCGCCGGTTGTGCACCGGCCCGGCTTCCTCTACCGGCCCTTCGGGTATGCCGCGGCGGTAGGATTGCCACCACAACCGGCGATCGCGCGCGACTTCGACCTCCAGTTCGTCCGACAAGGCGTTGACAACCGAAATGCCGACGCCGTGCAATCCACCCGAGGTTTTGTAGGCATTGCCGCCGAACTTGCCGCCGGCATGCAGCATCGTCAGGATGATTTCGAGCGCCGATTTACCGGGGAACCGCGGGTGCGGGTCGACCGGGATGCCGCGGCCGTTGTCGCGCACCGTCACCCGCCCGTCGGCGGCGAGCTCCAGTTCGATGCGCGTCGCAAATCCGGCGACGGCCTCGTCCATCGCATTGTCGAGCGCCTCGGCGGCAAGGTGGTGCAACGCCCGCTCGTCGGTGCCGCCGATATACATGCCGGGCCGCCGGCGCACCGGCTCCAGCCCTTCAAGGACCTCGATATCCTTGGCGGAATAACTGTCGCCGCCGGGGTTTGCGGGCGACGCGAAGCCGTCGAACAAGTCTGCCATCGTTCCGATTATAGGAGGGCTTGCATGCGGCGCAAGCAGGATGCAGTATACCGGAAAATCCGGATAACAACATCTGGGAAAGGCAAATCTTCCTCTTGGATCGCAAGGCCGTTTGCCGGGAACCGAATGCGCCTAACCGGGATTTACGACGGTGATGATCACCTCGACGATGACCAACGAGCGCAAGATCTGGGAAGCCGCGCTGCTGCTGGTGCGGCGCCACGGCAGCGATGCCGTCGCGATCGCCGAGCGCGAGGCGGAACGGCTCAAAAGCGGCGACGATGAATTGACCTGCGTCGTCTGGTGCTGGATTGCCCGTTCGACGGCGGAGTTGCTGCGGCCCTCACCCGACGCCGGCGAACGGGTGCATTAAGCGACGGTCTGCCTCTTCACGAGCCGCCGCCGCGGCGCGATATAAGTTGCGGCGACAATGCGGCGAGGCAGAGACATGGCAGAAGGGTTTGCGGGCCGCGCAGGCGGACGCGGCGCAGCAGAAAATAAACCGGAGCGTGAACCCAAGCTCGCGCTCGACGAGGGCGAATGGCGGCGGCGCTTGTCAGCCGCGCAATATCGCGTATTGCGCGAGCACGACACCGAGCGCGCCGGCAGCAGCCCGCTCGATAAAAACTACGATCCCGGCGTCTACCACTGCGCCGGCTGCGGCCAACCGCTGTTCGACGCCGCGACCAAATTCAACAGCGGCAGCGGCTGGCCGAGCTTTTTCGCGCCGCTCACCGGCGCCATCGAGACCGCGTCAGATCGCAGCCACTTCATGGTGCGCACCGAGGTGCATTGCAGCCGTTGCGGCGGCCATCTCGGGCATGTCTTTGACGACGGGCCGAAGCCGACCGGTCTGCGCTATTGCATGAACGGCGTGTCGCTCGACTTCCGCAAGGACGAGACCCCGCCGCCCGCGCGCCGCGAGGATACGCAGCCTTAGCAGTCAAGCCCGGCCGTAGGTATCCTCGATGCGGACGATGTCGTCTTCGCCGAGATAGCTGCCGGACTGCACTTCGATGACGTGCAGCGGGATCTTGCCGGGATTCTCCAGCCGGTGCGGCGTGCCGAGCGGAATATAGGTCGATTCGTTCTCGGTCAGGATCATTTCCTCGTCGCCGCGCGTGATGCGCGCCGTGCCCTGTACGACGACCCAGTGCTCGGCGCGATGATGGTGAAGTTGCAGCGACAGCTTCGCGCCCGGCTTGACGACGATGTGCTTGACCTGGGCGCGGTGGCCGTTGTGCAGCGAACGGTAGCTGCCCCAGGGACGGTGCACAGTGGGCAATGCGTCGGCTTCGTCGCGATGTTCGGCCAACAGACGGCCGACCAGCCGCTTCACGTCCTGCGTGCGATTGCGCGGCGCGACCATGATCGCATCATCGGTCGCGACGACAACCAGATCTGCGACGCCGATCGCCGCGATGAGGCCCGCCTCCGAGCGCAAATAGCAATTGCCGGTGTCTTCGGCGACGACATTGCCGACCAGCGCATTGCCGCTCGGATCCTTGTCGCCGATCTCCCACAGCGCATCCCATGAACCGAGATCGCTCCAGCCCACGGCGACGGGCACGACGGCGGCGCGCTCGGTATGCTCCATGACCGCGTAGTCGATTGAATCAGACGGGCAATCGGTGAATGCCGCCTTGTCGAGGCGGATGAAGTCGGCGTCGGCGCGCGCGCCGAGCAGCGCCCGCTCGCAGGCTTCGAACATCGCCGGGCATAGCCGCTTGATCTCGTCGAGGTAGAGCGCCGCCGGGAACAAAAAAATGCCGCTGTTCCAGAAATAATCGCCGGAGGCGACATAGCGCTCGGCGGCGGCCGGATCGGGCTTCTCTACAAAGCCGGCGACGGCAAACGCGCCCGCGCTTTCGGCCAGCGACGCACCCTTCGCGATATATCCGTAGCCGGTTTCGCCGCGCGTCGGCGTGATGCCGAACGTCGCGAGGCGACCGGCCCGCGCGGCCGCCGCGCCCCGCTCGACCGCCGCACGAAAGCCGGCCGCATCGCCGATCGCATGGTCGGACGGCATGACCAGCATCAATGCGTCCGGTTCGGCCCGCGCGAGCCGCAGCGCGGCGATCGTCGCGGCCGGCGCGGTGTTGCGGCCGACCGGCTCCAGCAGCAGCGCCGCCGGCGCGACGCCAATCGCCCGCATCTGCTCCGCGATGATGAAGCGATGCTCCTCATTGGCGATGATCAGCGGCGCGGCAAAGCCGCCGTCGCGCGCAACGCGCAGCGCGGTTTCCTGCAACAGGCTGTTCTCACCGGTCAGCGTCAGGAGCTGCTTCGGATAGAGCGCGCGCGACATCGGCCACAGCCGCGTGCCGCTGCCGCCCGACAGGATCACGGGGTGGATCATGCCGCGATCATCCGTTCGATGTCTTACCTAAGCGTTGCCGCGCGCCTCGCGCCAGAGGCCGAGTTTTTCCTGCACCGGGCGATCGGAAAAGCTGAACAGCACCGCTTCGCCCTGGGCATGATGCGTGTACGCCGCCCACCCCGGTACGACGAAGATGTCGCGCGGCTGCCAGCGCAAGACCGCGTCGCCGACCCGCGTCTCCCCCTCGCCCTCGACGCAGACGTAGACCGAGGCGTCGGTCGCGCGATAGGGCCGGCTCGCAAATCCCCGCGGCAGCAATTGGATCGCCGTGCCGATCGTCGGCATCGCCCAGTCGCCGGTCGCCGGGTTGACGTAGCGCATCTTGTGCCCGTGATACGGGTCGGGCGCGTCGTTCTGTGCCAGCGCCGCCAGCGCCTCACGGCTTCGTTCGTACGGATAGTTGAAGACCGGCGAGGTCTTGACTCCGGGCCGCCAATCGATCGGCAACAAATTGTGGCCGTAGCGCGCCAAGCTGTCGCCTTCGGGTCGCGTCACCGGCTGCATGTCGGCCGCACCCGGTTCGGCGAAGCTGGCGCCGAGCAGCTTGACGATCTGGATGTCGAGCCCGTCGAGCCACACCGTCGGCTCGGTCGAATCGTTGCCGTGATCGTGCCAGGTCCATGACGGCGTGATGACAAAATCGCCGGGCTGCATCGTCGTGCGCTCGCCGTCGACGGCAGTGTAGGCGTCGTGCCCCTCGATGATGAAGCGGAGCGCCGATTGCGTGTGGCGGTGCGCCGGCGCAACCTCGCCCGGCAGGATCAGCTGCAGCCCGGCGAACAGCCCGCCGGTGATCGTCGCTTCGCCCGGATAGCCCGGGTTTTCCAGGATCAGCACGCGACGGGTCGCCTCCATCGCGCTGATCAGCCCGCCCGCCTGCATCAGGTGCGGCCGCACGTCGACGTCGTAATGCCAGATGTGCGGCCGGCATCGGGAGACCGGCTCGGGTGTCACCAGATGGTGCAATTTCTCCCACAGCGGCGCGAGGTTATAAGGCGCGATCCGGTCGTAAAACGCCTGCCGCTCAGGAGTGCGCGCCGGAGCCCGTTCGGTCGCCATCGCGCCGGTCCGCTATTCCGCCGCGGCGCGGCGCGGCTCGCCGAGCGCAAAGCCGATCGTCGCGAGATCGCCGAGCAGCGCCTGCGATTGCGCCTGCGGCAACGGCACCATCGGCGGGCGCACCGCTGCCCATTCCGGGTCGTTGCGAAAATGCGCGACGATGCGCTTCAAGGCCGGCACCATCGGGTAGGCCTGGATCGTCTTGCGCACGAGCGTGATCTGGGCTTGCAGCGCATCGGCTTCCGGCATCTGCCAGTTCTCGCAGACTTTGCGGATGCCGCTCACATTGACGTTGCCGGTGGCCGTAATGCAGCCGGCCGCACCCTTGCGCAGCCCGTCGAGCAGAAACACTTCGGAGCCGGGAAAGACGGCAAACCCGGGATAGCGATCGAGCAACGCCGCAGTATTGTTCCAGTCGCCGGAACTGTCCTTGAGGCCGACGACGGTGTCGGGATAGTCGCGGATCAGCCGCCCGACGAGATCGACGGAGAGGCCGAGCACGGTCTGCGGCGGGATGTGGTAGAGAAAGATCTTCAGCGCCGGCGAGGCGACCCGCTCGATGACGGCGGCGAAGAACGCGAACAGCCCGTCGTCATCCATGCCCTTGTAATAGAAGGGCGGCAGCATCAATACACCACCGACGCCATGGGCCACGGCGTGCCGTGCCAGCGCCGCCGATTCGGTTATCGAGCAGGCGCCGGTGCCGGGCATCAGCTTCGCCGGCGGGATGCCGGCAGCGACGAGGCGGTCGAGCAACTCCATGCGCTCGCCGGCCGCCAGCGAATTGGCTTCGCTCGTCGTGCCGAAGATCGCGAGGCCATCGGCGCCCTGATCGAGCAGCCGCCGGCAGAACGCGACAAAGCGGCCGGCATCGGGGTCGCCGACTCGGTTGAACGGGGTCAACACCGGCACCAGCACCCCGGCAAAAGGTCGCGACGCCATGGACATGCTCCTTGCGCGCGCAAGATTGCGGCAGAGCGTTCTATAAGCTCCCGCGCATCCACCGCGTCAATGCTCCAGTGGAGCCGGCGTGCGGCCGCTGGCCCGTCCGCTTGCGGAATAGCGGAATTCCAGAAAGCGTCAACCTTCTGGTAACCCTCTTTCTCATAGGCTTTTCCCGGACGTTATCGCAGGACCGAGATGCCGGAACCGTCAGCCGCTTTGAGCAGCCGCTATCTTGCCGCCGCCCTGCGGACGCTCCACGACGCCTGCCACGAAACCGGCCGCGACGATGACGGCCGGCGGTGCCCGACCTGCTGCCTGCGCGACTTATGCGAACTCAGCCGCCGCAAGATCGAACCGTCGAATTTCCCGCATATCTGAGGACGGCTGCAGGGCGCCCGCCCGCCTGAGCGCGTCGCGCATGCGGCCGCTTGTATGCCGCGCCCGGCTCGCCTAAAGTCCGCGCCGGTCCACGCGCAACGGGCAACAGGAGGGGGGCAGAATGGCGGAAGCACCGGTCCCGGCACAGAAAGCGCCCTACAAGATCGATGTCGAGCAAGGTCAGCGCTACGTCTGGTGCGCCTGCGGACGCAGCGCCAAGCAGCCGTTCTGCGACGGCTCGCATAAGGCCGTCGGCCTAGCGCCGATGGCGTTCATCGCCGAGAAAACCGGCCCGGTCTGGCTGTGTGGCTGCAAGGCGAGCGGCGGAAAACCATTCTGCGACGGCACGCACAAGAACCTCTGACCGGCGGATTGCAGCATTGCGTTTGCGATCGGGCCGCTGTCGCCGGCCGCGAGCGGCGGCGGCCCGTGGGGGGGCCGCCGGGGTGGTGGGGGTGGTTGGGGGGTTTGGGTGTAGTTTGGTTTTATGGCGTTGTTCGGCTGTAGTTGGGTTTCCTCGGTGAACCCGTTTTCCTCGGGATCGAGCGGTTCGGCGGCAACCTGCCCGACGGCGACGATCCTTGCTCCGCTTGCCCACACCGCGGTATTCGCACCCGGCCGCGAGCGCACGCCGATCGGCGTCGCGTTCTACGGCATCCTCGACGATGTCTCGGCCAAATGCGACTTCGCGGGCGGCGCGGTTCATGTCGCGCTCGACGTGATCGTCATCGGCGAACGCGGTCCCGCGGCATCCGGCGGCACGGCGGTCAATTTCAACTACTTTGTCGCGGTGACCGGACCCGGCGAAGCGCTCCTCAGCAAGCGCACATTACCAGTTACAGTGGCGATCCCGCCCGATAAAAAGCGGGCCGGCGTCACCGACCATATCGACGAGGCGATCCCGCTCGCCGGCCTCAATCCGGCACAGCTGACAATCGACCTCGGGTTCCAGCAGAGCCCCGACGTCGTCGACTTCTACCGCCACTTCCGCGGCGACTGACGCTCCCTATTGCTCCCTATTCCGCCGCCATCTTCAGCGGACGCACCGAGGCCTGCATCTCGCGATCATAGGCATCGCGCCAACCGAGCTGCGCGTCGGTAACGAAATCGCCGCTGCGGACCGCGTACATGATCGCCGGATCATCGACGCCCGGCGGCACCGTGCCGTTCTTCGCGAGCGCGCGCGAAGCTTGCAGCAGGCGGCGGCGGGTCGCCATGATCATCTTGTCGGAGGGCGCCAGGTGTTCGAACTGGTGGTCGGTGATCGGCCCCATGCTCTCCGTGATCGCCTGGTCCTGCTGGTGGATGCCTGCGATGCCGCTGTAGTTGCCGCCGACGCGCTGCGCGTCGCGATCGATCAGCCAATCGTTTTCGGCCCGCCCCTTGAGCCGCCAGCGGCCGAGCCAGTCGGTCGTATTCGGCAGGTGATCGAAATTCCGCGCAAATCCGGGCAGCATGCGGCCCTGCTTGTCCGGCCCGACCGAGGCCGGATGGCGCCGCCACACGAGACTGACAAACATCGTGTGATGGTCGTCCATCGGCACCCAGGCGCGGTTGTGCAGGTGTTCGGTGAACTTGCCCTGCGGCGTCTGGGTCCAGAACGGCATCATGAAGTTGGCAAAGCGCCAATAGGTCCGGCCGGGGCCAGCCGGGCGGTAGGCACCGTACATCATGCCGCATTCGGTTTCGGCGACGTGATAGTCGGGGGCGCGATCGCCGATCGTATAACGCAGCAGGCTGTCTTCGGGGACCTGCGCCGGGTCGACCGCACCGGCGTGCAGGAAGCCGAAATGCGACGTGTCGATCTCGCCTTCAAGCCCTTGCAGCCAGTTGCATTCGCGCTGCGCGAAGACGATGTTGACCTCGCTCTCCGGCAGCAGCGTCGCTTCGATCTGCGGCAGCGGCGGCGGCGCTGCCTGCCGCTCTCCCATATAGACCCAGACGAGGCCGTTGCGCTCGACGGTCCTGTACGCCTTCGCCTTGACGCGGTTCTTGAAGGCGGCGTCGGTCAGGTTCGGGGTATCGACGCAGTTGCCGTCGACGTCGTACTTCCAGCCGTGATAGGTGCAGCGAAGGCCGTTTTCCTCGTTGCGGCCGAGGAACAGCGAGGCGCAGCGGTGCGGGCAGCGGTGGTCCATGATGCCGACGCGCCCTGCCGAATCGCGGAACGCGATCAGCCGCTCGCCGAGCAGCAGCAACCGCACCGGGTCGCCGTCGGTCTTCAACTCCGACGACATCGCCGCCGGCAACCAGTACTGCCGCATGAACTGGCCCATTACCGTGCCAGGCCCGACACGGGTCAGGTCTTCGCTGTCCTTCAGGCGCATCGCGCTGTCTCCTTATGACCAGTACGCAAAGCCGAGGCCGGTGCCGGTGCCGGCGGGCGTGCGATAACCGGGTTCGTAAAGCGACCATTTAAGATCGAGGTGTTCGACCGCGCCGGCAACGGCGATCCAGTTGCGGATCTCCGAGCTGCCCGAGTTGAGCCTGGCCCGCGGCGTCGCCTGGATGCCGGCGCCGTCCTTTTTCTTCAGCATGTCGAGAAAGCCGCGGTCGAGCGCCTCATCGACGACGAAATGCGACAGACCGCCCGAGCCGATGATGCCGACGCGCAGATCCTTCGGGTAGCTCGCGACAGCGGCGCGGATCGCCTGACCGAGCTTATAGCAGCGCTGCGGCGTCGGCTGGTTCGGCGGGTAGTAGGTGTTGATCGCGACCGGCACGACCGGAACCATCGGCTCCTGCATGACGCGCCGGTGCACAAA
>Ga0335074_10013633_pt1 | contig 11424 bp, 9 predicted proteins | sample Lox_Sample_23_FD_206715 | JGI IMG/M metagenome (GOLD analysis project Ga0335074, IMG submission 206715) | Soil microbial communities from Loxahatchee National Wildlife Refuge, Florida, United States - Lox_Sample_2.3 | ecosystem: Environmental > Terrestrial > Soil > Wetlands | place: USA: Florida...
CATCGTCGCGGCGTTCGATCAGCTCGCCGTTTGCTAGCGCGAACTGTCCCTTGGGCACCACGACGGTCGTCTGCGTCGCCTGCTTCTCGTCCGGATAGTCGAGCGATGGAAACCAATACCGCGCGTTCTCATCTTGGCTCTGCGTCCACGCATGCCGTAACTTATCGGGATATTCGAGCGTCGGCTCGACGAAGAACAGGCCGTGCCGCGGCCCGACCGTCCGATACTTGACGCGAAAGGACGCGCGCTCGTCGGGCTGCAACGGCGGATCGAAGACGATCTCGAGCTTGTCGTCACGGAGCGTGAACGCAAGTGACTTTCCGTCGCGCTCGACCGATTCGACTGCGAGGTCGACCGCGTCCAGCGCGAGGCGTTCGACCGGTTCGTCGAATGGACGAACGACGGTGGTGCAAATGCCGTCGAGCGTGCGGCGTTCGAGATCGGGCACGAGATACAACTCGATGCGTTCGACGTCGACCGTTTTGTCCGGCCCATATTGCAAGCGGGCGCCGGGGAGCGCAAAGGCACGGTGCGTCCCGGAATCATCGCGGAAAGTCATGAATGATTTGCGTTTCGCCCGTCGGCCTGGGTCAACCCCCCGGTTACGCCGATTACGGCGCCAGTGATAAAATCGCGTTCGGGCGCGATTAAGAACCGCACGACATCGGCAACGTCCTCGAAGCTGCCCGGGCGTCCGCGCGGGATCGGACTCTGCGCAGCCATCGCGTCCGCTCGGCTTTGGCGCTTGTCGCGGATATCGCCCGGCTCGATGACGTTGACCGTTACGCCGAACTGCGCTTCCTCGATCGCGAGCGCACGCGCAAAAGCGACCAGCGCGCTTTTCGACGCTTGATAGAAGCTGAAACCGCGATACGGACGCGTCTCACTCGAGCCGTTCCCGCCGAAGACAACGATTCTTCCGAAGCGCGACTCTCGCATCGACGGCAGCACTGCTTGCGCGGCCAGCACGGCACTGCGAATGTTTGCATCGAAGACGTTGGTGTAGTCGTCGATCGTGAGGTTGACAAAGCGCTTCACCATGAGCTCACCGACGCCGTGCACGAGCGTATCGAACGGCCCCTCCGCCTCGACGAGCCGGTGCAGCGCGGCCGCAACAACGCTCGCATCGCCACCGAAATCGACCTGAGTCGCGCTCGCGCGCGCCCCCGCGTTCTCGACGGCTTTGAGTGTGGACGCCGGGTCGCTCTTGCGATAGGTGATTGCCACGTGCGCAAACCCATAAGCGGCAAGCGACGCCGCGATACCCGAGGAGAGGCCGCTGCCGCCGCCGGTCACGAGCGCCCGGCGCGTGCGCGGCGTCACCGCAAAGCTCGCATCTGCTCGAGGATACGCGTAAAGCTCGCGGTATCGACCGCGCCGGGCACCATAAATTCGTCTTCGAACAAAAAGCTGGGCACGCCGCTGATGCCGCGCTCGTAGGCGCCATTCAGTTCGCGTCGCACCTCGTCGACGCCATCGTCGCTTTGCAGATACGCTGTCAGTTGGTCGCGGTCCAAACCAACGCGAGCACCTTGCTCGGCAAGGACTGCGCGATCGCTCACGTCGAGCCCGTCGGTAAAGTACGCGCGGAAGAGCAACATCTCGAGATCGCGGTCGAGGTTACTCTGCCGCGCATACGCAATCGCGCGATGCGCGTCGAAGGTGTTCCCCCGGATCGCGCGATCCCAGTTGAAGGTCAAACCTTCGCGGGCGCCCTCGCTCGTGATACGCTCGAGCGTAGCGTCGACTTCGCCGCCGAACTTCGCCGCATATACCTCGCGGACGGGAACGCCGGGAGTCGGCGCATCCGGATCGAGTTGAAACGGATGCAGCCGAATCGTTACCTCGCCGTCGAATTGCGCGAGCGCGCGATTGAAGCGGGTGACTCCGATGTAGCACCACGGGCAGACGACGTCGCTCCAGATGTCGATGCGCACCCGCGGTGCTTCACCTTCTACACGCGGAATTCCCAGCTCGTCGAGAACGAGGCGCCGCTACGCGTGGTACCGCTCACGCGCACCGTATGGGTGCCCGGATACAGCGGCCGGCGGGGCGTGTATTGGAATCCGTTGGCATTGAAATACACCGCCGACGAGACGTCGGTACCGTCGACGCTCACGCGGATCGAGTTCCGATCCATCGGCTGCGTGAAGGTCGCCGAGATCGGCGTCGTTGGGCTGGTGCGCCCTTCGGGCGAGCGATCGGTCAGATACGCGGCGGGATTCATTGGGCGCGGCGCGGGCCGGTTGTAACCGCCGCCACCGCCGCCGCGGGGGCCACCGCCACCGTTGATCGTGACCGTCGACGTATTGTTATTCCAATCGACCGACGCACCTAGTGCCTGTGCGACGAAACGCAGCGGCACGAGCGTGCGTGATCCTTGAACGAACGGCGCTTGATCCAGCGTTTGCGGCTGCCCGTCGACCGTTGCCTGAGTCGAGCCTATTTGCAATGACACCGTTCGGCCGTCACCCGTCGCATTGATTTGACCATTCTGATAGACAACGCTCGCTCCGAGCTGCTCGAAGACGCCGCGCAGCGGAACGAAGACGCGGCCGGCCTGCTCGACCGGCGGCTGATCGAAACTCATGGTGGTACCGTTGACGATTACGGTGACGCCAACACTCTGCTGCGCGAGCACCGGCGCGGCGAACGCGCCCGTCGCAAGAACTATCGAGGCCGCGCAAGCGGCGAGGTATACTGTTATACGCATGGCTGGGGTTTACCCAACCATGCGTGTGTCTTACACCGTCGCGGTAGCGCCTTGAAGCTCGGCTGCGACCGCCTTACGATCGGCGCGGCGTTCGAACCATCCCATCCACGTGTTATAGATCATCGGCACGAGGAAGAGCGTGAGGATCAGCGAGCTGAGCAAACCACCGATGATGACCGTACCAATCGCTTGCCTCCATTCGCCGCCTTCCGCAAAACCAAGCGCGAGCGGCAGCATGCCGAAAATCATGGCGGCCGTTGTCATGATGATCGGCCGGAAGCGCGTCGCCGCGGCCTGAAGGACCGCGTCGCGTACGCGCATGCCGCGCTTGCAAAGCGTATTCGAATAGTCGACCAGCAAAATTCCGTTTTTTGCTACCAGCCCGAAGAGCATCACGATGCCGAGCATCGAGATGATATTGAGCGACTGTCCCTGCTCGGGCTCGAGCCGTCCCATCAGCGCGAGGAAGATCAGCGCTCCGATGATTGCCATAGGGACCGAGAACATCACGATCAACGGTTCGAGGAACGAGCCGTAAAGAATGACCATCAGCATATACACGAGCATGAACGACAGAATCAGCGCAATGCCCATGTTCGTGAACGTCTCTTGCATGAACTGTGTATCGCCCTGCGCGAGTGATGTCACGCCTTGCGGTAAGAAGCCCGGCTGCTTGAGCTTGTCCTCGAGCGGACCGGTCACCGCGCCGAGCGAGTAGCCGGGCAACACGTCGCCGAGTACGTTGACTATGCGCTGACGGTTGAGACGTTCGATCTTGGTGGGCGCAACGGTCCACGTGAAGGTCGCAACCGACGAGATTGGGACGAGCGTACCGTCATTGGCGCGGACATTGACCTTCATCAACTGCTCGACGTCAGTACGCTGATCGCGCTGGAATTGAACGCGCACGTCGACGAGGCCGGTTGGCGTACGCACCTTCGTTGCTACCGCACCATCGACCGCGATACGCGCCACCGTCGCGACATCGGACGGATTGATGCCCAGCAGTGAGCACTTTCCTGAGTCTACGTCCACGTTGAGGCGCGGCGCGCCGTTCTCGGCGCTGGTCTGAACGTTTACCGATCCGGGGGTAGCGCGAAGTACACTGGCGACCTTTTCCGCGGCGCCCGCGATCTCGTCCTCGGGGCCGGAGAGTGAATAGAATATCTGCGCTCCCGAACCGTTGCCCGTATCGCCCGCAACTTCCATAACGCCGCCGGGTACAAGGTACGCTAACTTACGAATCTTATCGGTCGTCTTATTCGTGTCGCCGCGCCGGTTGTCGAGCATCTGGACGTTGAGCTCGGCGTAGTTTCCGCCTTGCGACGTACCCCACCCCGACGGCTTACGTCCGACGATCGAGTCGACGGACTTGATTCCATCGATCTTGAGGATCGCCGTCTCCAACTGCGTCACGAAGTGGTCGGTCGTCGCAATCGGCGTACCCGAGGGGTAGGTGACGGTCATGTTGATATGCCCGGTCTGCGTCGACGGCACGAAGTCGAAATTGATCGGTCCTAGCGCGACCATTGCGCCGGCGAGAAGCACCGGCATCGCGAACGTCGCGATCGTCAGGGGCGCGGACGTGCCCACCTTGCGTGCGTAATCGAGCACGGGGCGAAACAAGCCGTACCGGACCGGCCGGCTGCCGGCTTTGCGAAGTGCCAGACCTATGCCGTGGGCGAGCACGACCAGAGCCAGGATGACTGCGTCGAGCGTGACGGTTGTCATGCCCGCACCCATCGCCAGCGTGAGCGCGTTGAGCAGCAGCACGGTGCAGGTGAAAAGTACGAACATCCCGTGCTCCAGCGCAAAGGGTAGAAGCTTCGAGCGATATGTCTCGAGCAGCGCATCGTAGCGATGCACGAACAGATTCAGAATTAAAACGGCCAGGATCAGAACGCCGATGACCTTGAGCAGGATGATCTGGAAAAGGCTGCCGACCGCGAACGCAGCGATAGCCGCCACCAGGAATCCGATATTCACGAAGACACGGTCGAGCACGGCTAGCCACTTCGGCGCGGCTTCGGAGCGTTGCTTCACGCTCCACCGTGCGGCGAGCAACGGCGTCAGCGTGAACGAGACGAAGAGCGAGAACAGCGTCGCGATGACGATGACCGCGCCGAATTCCTTGAGGTACGCACCGACGATGCCGGGAAGGAACGCCACCGGTAAAAATACGACGACGTCCACCATCGTGATGGCGACCGCGGCGTTGCCGATTTCCGTGCGGCCGTTGATCGCCGCACTCATAGGATCTTCGCCAAGGTCGCGGTGTCGCGTGATGTTTTCTAGGACGACAATCGAGTCGTCGACGAGGATACCGATGATCAGCGAGAGACCCATCATCGACATCGTGTCGATGTGGAAGCCCAGCGCTTTCATCACGATGAACGTCGAGAGGATCGACGTCGGGATCGAGATCAGCACGACGAGCGAATTACGCCACGCGTGCAAGAACAACAGCATCACGATGGAGGTGAGGACGATACCCTCGAGCAGCGATTGGCCGACGCCCGCGAGTGACTTCGCGGTATAGTCGGCCGGTGCGCTAATCTCGTGGAAGGTCAGCTGAGGAAACTGCGCCTCGATATCCTTCATACGATCGCGGGCGATGGCCGTCGAGGTCAATTCGTCGGCGTTGATGTCGCGATCGATTTCGATGTAAACGCGCGGCAAGCCGTTGTAGTGTGAGATCCGGCGCATCTCGACGTGCCCGTCTTCGACTTGCGCGACGTCCCCGATCTTGAGCGACTTGACCGGATACTGCAGCACGGTCGCCGGCGAAAGCGGGATCGCGGCGAGGTCGCTTGCACGGTCGATGTAGGCGTGAATCGCGACCGTCGCTTCCCGCGTCGGTTGCGTCATGATGCCGCCCGGGACGTTGTTATTGTTGACTTGAACGGCGTTGAAAATGTCCTCTAGCGTCGCGCCGGTGCCGGCCAGTGCGACCGGATCGGGGAAGACGTGGAACTCACGATCCGCGGTTCCATAGACGCCAACCGCCGCAACGTTTGGAATTGCGGCGACGAGCGGTTTGATCTGATTGTTCACGAGATCGGCGATCTGCGTCGACGAAAGCGATTTCGAATTGACTTCGTAGCTCAGCAGCGGCTCGCTCGCGCCGTTCTTGTACACGCCCGGCGGATCGAGGTCGGTCGGCATATAGACGCGCGCGGTATCGACGCGGCGTTGCACATCGACGGCGGCAAGATCGAGGTCCGTCCCGAGCTTGAACTGCACGATCACCGCGGCCGTACCTTCTTGTGCAGTCGCGCTCAGCAGATCGAGATGATCGATCCCGTCGAGCTGATCCTCAATCGGCTTGATGACCAGCTTTTCCATGTCTTGCGGCGACGCGCCCGGATATGACGCGTCCACCTCGACGATGGGAAACGTGGTTCCCGGCGGATTATTGCTACGCCCGAGTTCGAAATACGAAATCGTTCCAAACACAACCAGCGCCACGAAAACCATGATTGTGATCACGGGGCGGCTGAGGGCGAAACGCGTTAACCACACGATGAAGTCTCCGGGAAGAGCATACGCCTACCATTACGACCGGGCACCCTCCGGTGTTTCGGCCCCTTACGATAGATAAGAGGCCTCTTTGGAACGGACGGGACGCGCAGCGCCACGAAGGTGACACCATGAAACCCACGGCAACCTTGATGCTGGCCTTGATTCTGCTTGCGGCGGGCGCAAAGCCGGTCCTCGTCATGACGCCGGATTCGATGATGGATCCGCAGCCGAAGTTGTCGTTAGCGACGTGGGCGGATGCACCCGGGCGCAGGAAGGTAGTGCTGCACGCACCCGGAGCGACGCTGCGCGGTTATATCTACGCTGGAGGACGGCCGGGAGCGCCGGCGCTGCTCGTCTTCGCCGGCAGCGGCAACCTCATTCGCCGGCATGACGGGGCGCAGCGTGATCTCGCGCGCTACGCGTCCGCACTCATCATCTATGACTATCGCGGCTATGGCTACAGCGGCGGTACCGCGCATTATGCCGATCTTCTAGCCGATGCATTGCGCGAGTATGACGCGCAGTCCGCAAAGCGCATCGTCGTTCTTGGCTACTCGATGGGCACGGCAATCGCTGAATACGTTGCTCTGCATCGTCTCGTGACCGCGCTCATCCTCGCGGCACCGTGGACAGACGTCGTCGCAACGGCCGAATATCAGGATTCCGCGCACGTTTATCGTGTGACGCCCCAGGCGGCAACGGATTTCGACGAGATTGCGATGGTGCGGCGCATCCATAGTCCGCTCTTGGTCTTCCAAGGGACCAAGGATGATGCAATTCCGCCAACGCAGGGACCGGCGCTCGAACGCTACGCGACCTCAACCGAGAAAGGATTCATCCCGATCGTAGGTGCGAAGCACGATTGGCTTTTGGAAAACCCGCAATCGCAACGCGCCGTCGACGATTTCCTCTGGGCACTGAGCGTCTAATCGGCGGCCTTGACGCCGCCATAAACCAAATATGCGCCGAGCACGAGCGCCACGACGGCATACCAGGAAAAGAACTGCTCGAGATGCAGCGCTTGGTAGAATCCCGCTTGCATCGGGAGTGGCAGCCATTCGAATAGAAGGCCTTTGATCAGGGCGATCCATCCATACAGGGTAACGATGACGGCGACTCCGCCGCCGGACCAACGGTTGTGGGTGAGGACGATCCAAAGGCCAAAGAGCAGCGTGAACACGCCGGTTACCCACATGAGCGCCTGATCGGCGAAAAGCGCGGTCACGGCGTCGAGCGTCGACTGCCGGTTGACGAGCATGCCTACGGCAATAAGGACTAACCAGAGGCCCAAGAATCTAGCGAGAAATTTTGTCGACATCAGCCTATAGGATAGCGCAATTCCACCACCAAGAGACTGGATGCGGACCACGGATTAGGAGATTTGTGAGGACCGCCGGCTGACGATCAGTGTTGAGACCAAGAGCATGTCTCGTAGTCATGCATTTCGGCGGGCTTGGCGAGACGCAACGCCCACCCCGCGCCCTTTGGAACGAAGCCGCGTGAACCGAATGTCCCCTGCGGCACGGTGAAATACAAAGATCCTATCCTCAAAGGCACCAAAGTCCTTACGCTAAGGGAGAACCGCGCGCCCGCCGACGAACGACACGCGCCTCCAAATGCATACACGCGTTCCACGCCCTCCCGTACGGGCAGCGCACGATATATGCGAATCAGCGCTTCCGGGGCATTTCCGCCGACGCTAACGATGGGGAGTGGTGCGCGCCCCCAAGCATCGACGGCTATTGTCGCCGACGGCTTTGCCAACGCTGTCGGCGCCCCGCAACCGATCGTGGCGCCAATCACAGCCGCAAGCAGCGCAACTCGCCTCATCATAAGATTTGGAATTGTATTGAGGTATTGCCGCTCCCTCGCACAGTGCGCAAGACCGGATGGAATCCCAACAAAAAAGCACCCGAAATTTGGTGCTTGTGTTTTTGCCGTTTTGCGGCGTCGAAGGCAAGGAGCTAGGGACGGAGTGATCTAGGGACCACGGATCCCGTAGCGACACCGCCATCGGCCTCGCAAACGGGCAAAACTGGTGCGCAAGACTGGACTCGAACCAGCACGAGATTGCTCCCGCTAGCCCCTCAAGCTAGTGCGTCTACCAATTCCGCCACTTGCGCGCAGAGGGTTACAACTGGGGTAGTGTACGGCCTACTTCATGTTGGGGTCAAGGGCATCGCGCAGGCCGTCGCCGATGTAGTTTATCGAGAGGGTGGTAAAGAGGATGGCGAGGCCCGGGAAGACCGCCGCCCACCAGGCGATCTGCAGATTGGCCTGAGCGTCCGTGAGCATGTTGCCCCAGGACGCCGTAGGCGGCTGGATACCGAACCCGAGGTACGAGAGGATCGACTCGAGCACGATGATGTTGGCCACGTCGAGCGTCGCCTGGACGACGATCGGCGCGACGGCATTGGGCAAGAGGTGGCGGAAGATGATCCGCAGGTCGCCGTTGCCGACCGCACGCGCCGCCTCGGCGAATTCGCGCTCGCGCAAGACCAGAAACGATGCCCGCACGAGACGCGCGACCGTCGGCCACGAGAGCGCACCGATGATCAAGACGATCACCCAGAAGCTCAGCGCGGCTTTGTTTGAGCTGGCGGCCACAATGGCGGTGAGCACGAGCAGCAGCGGCAAGAGCGGAATCGACAGGAAGACGTCGGTGATGCGCATCATCACCCAGTCCACCCACCTGCCGTAGTATCCGGCCAGCGCGCCGACGATCACGCCGATGATCACCTCGAAGAGGACGGTGAAGATGCCGATTTGCAGCGAGACGCGCGCCCCGAAGAGTAAGCGTGAGAGCAAATCGCGACCGACGGCATCGGTTCCAAGCAGATGCCCGCCGCACAACGTCCCGTCCTGGAAACAGGGCGGCAAGGGCGTGCCCTGCCAGTGCACGTTATCGATCGCGTTGGGATCGAATGGCGCAAGCAGGGGCGCCAAAATCGCGGAGAGTGCGATGATGCCCAGCACAACGATGCCGGCGATCGCGAGTTTGTGACGGCGAAAGCGCGTCCAAAAGGTGACCTTCGAATAGACGATCTCTTCGTCGTCAAAAGGTTGTGCGTTTGCCGGAACGGTCGCTGCCACGCCGCGCCCTAGTCGTACGCCACGCGCGGATCGAGCCACGCGTAAAGTATGTCTGCACCCAAATTCGCAAAGACGACGGCGACGGCGAGAATCAAGAGATAGCCCATCATCAGTGCGATGTCGCTCTGCTGCAGCGCGGCATAGAACATCCGCCCTGCGCCGGGCCAGGCGAAGATCGTCTCGGTGACGATCGCCCCGCCGAGAATGCCGGGAAGGGAGAGTGCGACGATGGTTACTACCGGGATCAGCGCGTTCTTGAGGCCGTGCTTAAAAAGGATGGTGCGGCGGCTCAGGCCCTTGGCCGCAGCGGTTCGAATGTAGTCGGTCTGCATGACCTCCAGCAGCGACGAGCGCATGAAGCGGCTGTATAATGCGAGGTTCAGCAGCGAGAGCACCATCACCGGCATGATCAAATGCTCGATGCGGTCGCCCAGGTCGAAGCTATCGGTCGTGCTGATGCCCGCTGAAGGCAACGCGATCTCATAGCCGCCGGGCAGCGGAATGCCGTGCACCGCGAAGAGCAGCTGCAGCATGAGCGCAAACCAAAAGACCGGCATCGACTGGCCAAAGAAAGCCAGCGTCGTGATGCAGTAGTCCCAAAGCGAGTATGGCCGCACGGCGGAGAAGATGCCGGCGCTCAGTCCGATGGCAAGTGAAACGACGAAGGACACACCCATGAGTTCGAGCGTTGCCGGAAGCCGCTCAGCGATCGCCTGTAACACCGGCTCAGAATTGCTGGTCGAATAGCCGAAGTCGCCATGCAGAATCGTGCCAAGCCACACGAAGTAACGGTACCAAAGCGGTTTATCGAGGCCGAGATTGTGTTTGAGGCGCTCGATGTCGGCAGGCGTGATGTGCGGATTCTGCAGGTACGGGGCAAGTGGCCCGCCCGGCGCATTGTTGAGGATCACGAACAGTATGATCGAGATCAGCAGCAAGAGCGGAATCGCCGCAAGCGTCCGCCGCACGACATAGGTAAACACGAACGGCCGCTAGTTACAAACCGCGGCCTGGAGACACCTTCACCTTACCTTAAGCTGCGGCTAACTTCTGCAGCCCCAGGATTTCGCGCGCCTCGTCAGGCGTAGCGACCGCCCGCCCGGCCTCCGTCGCGATGCGTGCAACGCGCGCGACCAACTCGTCATTGCGCGCCAGGCGCCCCTTCTCGAGATAGAGGTTGTCCTCCAGACCCACGCGCACGTGGCCGCCCATCGCAATCGCCGCCAGCGCCATCGACGTTTGCGCGCGGCCGATGCCGGCGACCGACCAGGTGCAGCCCGCCGGAAGATCGTCGACGAGATCGCAAAGATTTTGCACGGTCGCCTCGAGTGCGCCGGGCACACCCAACACGAAGTCCACGTGCTGCGGGAATGTCAGCAGGCCTTCCTTCGCGAGCCGGCGCGCGTTGGCAAGATGACCTTTGTCAAAAATCTCGAGTTCCGGGCGCACGCCGTGGGTGCGCATCTTGGCGAGAATGCCGCGCATGATCGGGAAGCTATTCTCGAACACGTCGTCGCCGAAGTTGACGGTACCGCAGGTCAGCGTCGCCATTTCCGGACGAAGCGCTAAGACGCTGGCGCGCTCCTCGGGTGTCATACCGATCGCGCCGCCGGTCGAGAACTGCACGATCAAGTCGCTTGCGCCGCGGATCGCGTCGTACGCTTGCTTGAACCGCGCGATTTCGTGGGTATTAGTGCCGTCGTCATTGCGACAGTGCACGTGCACGATCGATGCGCCGGCCTCGCGGATCGCGCGCGCCGTCTCGGCAAGCTTGGCCGGCGTATGCGGGAGGTGCGGTGTTTGATCGAGCGTGATTTCGGCGCCGACCGGCGCGCAAGTAATGATCAGCGGCTGCATCGCTTCTCTCATTTCAGCGCGGCAAATGGAACTCCGCCCAACACGCGCCTAGCACAATGACCACCCGCAGCGTCACCAGCGAGAGATGCACCCAACCGCGCTCGGGAAAGCGTTCCAGCGTCCACGAGAACAAGTACGCTGCAAACGTGTAGACCGGGATCCGCCAAAAGCGCCAATACCATCCACGCTGCAGTGCTACGGCAAACATTGCGAGCAGCGCGGCAATCGCGATTGCATCG
>Ga0335074_10013636_pt1 | contig 11422 bp, 19 predicted proteins | sample Lox_Sample_23_FD_206715 | JGI IMG/M metagenome (GOLD analysis project Ga0335074, IMG submission 206715) | Soil microbial communities from Loxahatchee National Wildlife Refuge, Florida, United States - Lox_Sample_2.3 | ecosystem: Environmental > Terrestrial > Soil > Wetlands | place: USA...
TTGCTGACGGTTATGGGAAGTTGGTGAGGCTAGCTTCCGGCCAGAAATGATTATGCGAAATTATCAAGTGAAATAACGAGTCAGCTCGTTTCCACTCTTCGCGATTCGGTGGATAATTAAAATCTCACGTCAACTTGAGCCTCAACGCCAGATAAAAGCAGGTTGTCAAAGCTCTTTGATTCTGCCGGAACATTTTGTTCTCGCTAGGAAAAGTTAATCGTAGGCGAACACAATTTGAAAATCGTAACCGGGGAACATCAAATCGCGAAAAGACACAGTCCGGATGCGGCTCAGGGGCTGGGTCATGTGGAATAGCCCCTCTGCTTCAAAGGCCAGAGAATAGTCTCTAGTTACTCCCTAGCTAAGCTCCAGCGAACTCTTGCCTCATACCTTGCCTTTCTAGTGATTGTGATCCCTAACTACGCAGAACCGTACCATAATATACAATAAAGACACCTGGAAGGGGTACACCACTTCCTTATTCGGTTGCTGAACCACGTTGTAAGCCTTATGCTTAGCCAATATAATTATCTAAGTTATCTACCATCTTTTGTCTATAAAAATCTTATAAAATCCTTCTGGTTTGGCTTAAGTATCTTTTAGGAAAGCTTTTAAGATTTTTATTTATTGCGACGTTGTCGTTTGAAGTTGTAATAATATAGTGCGAATAGGTGTAGAAATAGATAGAGAAATTTAGCGATAATGCACAGTGAATTCTAGGCTTTAATCACTATAATTATACGTACTTGGTCACTAAATCTTACGGCAGTGTAAGCGAGGAACATCGAAACCGACACTCAACGTCCAACTTAGCAAAACTATTGATAGATTATAGAAAAAATAGCTAAGACTTTAAAGCATTATGCAACTGTACAGTATCTAAATTATTCTTGAGTTCAAGCAGATCTTGTATTATTATTCAGTGGTAGATAGAGTCCTAAGTACCATTCTCAGTACGGCAGAAAAATCGACGTCATGGTGTCAACGTAACCGACGGAAGGATTTAGCCGACCCCTCAAAGATCCAGTGTGATTTACGGCAGGCGCTTCAATGGTCGCTTAGTGATTCAATTTAGCCATCCCCTCACTGAGAATCACTAAACGGTATCGCTGAATTGAAGTCCTTGTTAGCTCGGCGTCTATGGCACAATACACTTAATAATAGGACAGTACAGACACACATATCCAATATTTCTCGTACTCAATGTATTGATCTATACTATAAAGCCCTCTTATTTTAGTAGCTGCTTGCAAATGTACTAAGTTATAGCTAAATCCTACTGTGAGGATGGTCTCGCGGACGATAAATCTACAATAAAATTTAAGGGAAGAAGAATATAACTACATATTGCAGTTAGATCTAAAGCAAAGCTCTATATCGGTCGCTGGAGCAGTAGGAATAGCCAGAAATATTGGAGGGTAGTCTAGCTATTTCGAAAGATATGGGGGGTATTTCAGATATTTGCCGTTCTTCTATAATAGCCGAAGCTGGGTCTGCGATGTCTGCCTCAACCCCCAGCATCCAACCTCCTACCGCCTGCTTTACTTACTGGCACTAATTCATTATCTGTTATCCAGCTACAACATGTCTCAGCGAAAGAGCATATCTCCACCGCTTGAGCCCGACCTTCCGTCTTCAGGCCCCAGCACACTTTCAGGTTCGAGTCCCAGAACACCTCCAAATGACACCTTACGCTCCTCAACTCAGTCAACCATTCCTTAGACCATCACACTCACCTTCCTCAATCACCTCCTGGCTCCCCACCTACCACTCCCCGCTCACCCATCTCCAACCCTCTAACCTCCCCACCGTCTACCCTCCACTCCCCTCTACCAAGCATACACCTCCTCCACAGTTACACCAATACAATACTCTCACCCGAAGCCCTTCAATGGCTTCCCCAATTACTCAAATAGGCTGCTCACGCACGCTCCACACACCAAAAATTCATCCCTGCAGCGAAACTTACGACAACGGACGGCATTTCGTTCTCTCATTGGTTTTATACGATGCAAAGTAACGGAAAATGCGTCGACCTGCAGGCAGCGTCTTCGAAGGGCAGCAACATTATGGAAAACACGCATGGCATGGTATGGGATTATTGAGTTTGATCTAGCGGCTTGCGAGTTGAACATTCAAGCCGCCGGCGGGATTGCTGATGTGGTGTTTTTGCGAGGGGGTGAGGTGATGACGAAAGCGGTGGAAGTGATGAAGAGGTGTAGGTAATGAAGGAGTGAAGGTGGAGGAGATGATGAAAGGGATAACGGAGGGATGTCAGCTGGGGATGATGGAGTTAATGAAGAAGTATGCGCATATCGACTTAGCATCATTCTCGTAGAGAGAGGGGGGAGAGTGATAGGATGAAGATATTATTCAAGAAACGAATAAATCCCGATTTCCATATAAAGTCCGCGATGAAGAAGATACTAAGGTGCCATTTTCAGTAAAGGTAGAGCTATACAACGATTAAGATCCCCAGCATGGATTTCCGAGATACTATCTCTTAGGGGATATATCTTGACTAGTAGTGCGCTTTACTTCGTAAGAGCACACGATTCTATTCCATTCCAGGCAATATTTCAGACTAAGATATAGAACCATTCAGATACCACATACCGTATACCACACCACCCACCACGTACTACTGATGAATATTTCTAGATATCGATATCGATACCGACATGAGCTGAGCCGGCAATGATGAAAGGATGGAAATGAAAAGTAATGTTATTTAGAGGGAGAAAGAGGTAGGGCTAGGACGAGAGAGAGGGGAATGTTGCAATTGCGGGATTGAGGACCATTATCTATTACATCCATATCTCGTAGTACTTGATAACAAAATAATTTGTAAACTGCCTTTACGAGTGCATGATAGGGATGAAAGAAAGCTTTATCTTCATAACTGTCGAGCAATGTGTATATAGGTTATTCCGATTGGGCTTCCAGTCGCAAGATGCGTATGCTAGAGGGGGAAGAGCACGGCGGTGGAGAACGTTGCATTGTGGGAGATAGGATATACCTCGACAATGTTACAAACGGAAATCATTGTAGAATAAAGCTTGATTCAGGAAGAAAGCTTTCTCTGTATTTGCAGGGAATTTCGGCTAGATTTAACTTGCGTTTGCAACTGGTTTTGGGCGGTTCTTAGGAACAAACTCACCAATTTGAATATATTGAATTGCATGTAGAGATAAATCCATCCATCTCCACAAGAATAGGGGTTTGAGGAGTTGTCTCCGAAAGTTTACATAAGAGAGGCTAAAGAGTGTTCGCCTTAAGTGTGAGGCATTCACAATATTTGAGAACACAAATGAGAGAAAGGGGACGTACTATTGAGCGTTGATTTTATACGTAAAATACCATTCGTTATGAAATTCAGCAAAAATGATTCGCTACCGAAACCTGCACTACGCACATTTTTCCGATGGAAATTCCCCACCCAATTGGCGCATTAAATCATCGTCAAAAGAATTCGTTAACGACGCAGCCAACCAGAGATCCAGTAGGCTGCAAAAGCACCGATATGGAAGGGAAGGATGCATGGGGCTTGTTGAGTCTACACCGGTCGACGCTAGGCGTAGGAAACTGAGGATGATAGGGAGAGAGTTCAACACCGGCTCACGCTTGACGGGGATTTGCATTGGGCTGAAACTCTTGGAAATCAGGAATACAGTAGTGCTGGAGCAGACATTAGTTGTGTGGTAGCCGGGCAGACGTGTAGGTTGATGTGGTTCGATTTTTACTTTTGTTGTGACTAATTGCTTTACTTTGTGCCGAGGAGATTTTGAGCGACGCTGTGTCTTGGAGGACGATAATTGCAACTATGTTCTTGGCAGTGCGGTGAACGTCTATAAGATTCGTATTATGCGGCATAGAAGACAATATTACCAGGCAATACTTAGGGGCCTGGTGCTTGTACCGGCTGGACGGCACCAATAGCAGGGGAAACACCAATCCGGAGTTTCGGGGTTGGTACGACTTCTGGACGGGTGGTACAGTGCATGATGACTCGCCACAATGCAGGAATCGGTGTGCGTCATCTCCGTGGGGGGGACTCTGACCGATTTTGTTGTGAGAGGTTGGGGAGGACACAAGGCGATGCACGTGCGGTGTGAGGAATTATGAGGCTCTTTGGCAGTTACTCCTGGTTTTTGGCTTGACAAAGTATGTTAAGTGGTAGGGCAAGAAGAAGACGAGTTGAGAATAATGTGGGTACTTCTGGAGAGTCTTTTGACGAAGTCGTTGATATGGAACTTACCCCCAGTGTCATCAGCAGAGTCGTACATCCCACGGCGGCATTTGCGGAGTCTCCCATGTACAATACCCTTATTGGCTCGAAGGCAGTACCAAAACAGGACAAGCAAGTCCCAGTACCATAGTCAGAGTCGCAGCTCAAATCCGAAGAACAGAATTGATAGTCTCGATAGGGTAGTAAATCCAAAATTTAATGGATGCACAGGCAAGGGGACGCAATTCTCCATTGTTCTTCAAAGGGGGTCTGGTACCAATGAGAATTGATACGTACATTCCGGAATGGGACAAATGTCCTGCGATGCTGATGGATCTATTAAGACACTCAGAAAAGCTTATCATACCAAAGACGCTAGGGTTGCGAAAATGGGCATATCGAGCCATATTTTGCGGACACTGGAGTATTGGAGTTGGGAGAAGCCCAATTTCGAGACTGAATATGTTAGCCTATCATTTGGTTCTCGTATTCTGTTCGAAAACCTTGCTGTGGATATCAGGAACATTGGAATCAGAATTGTTCTAATGCATTATCTCGAGCGGCAACTGTTGTCTTGTGAAGTTCTAGAGAAGCTTTGGGGTGACTCGATAGGGCCTTGGCCTGAGTTCATTGACATCCGTCATGTCCGACATTGCCGCCAGCTTCAGGGTAGTGTTAGCGTGGTGCAGGTCTCAGGCCGCCAAGGTTCGCACTCTAAGGTCATGAAGGCATTGATGAGTCATCCGAAATACCTGTATCATGAGCTTAAGCTTTTGCTTACGTTGCTGGCACATTTGAATATTATTTCCTGGCCCTAGCATATCGTGACCAAAAGATGTGGGCTTAGTAGTAAGATTCCTGTGCTTGGCTTCATAATAGTATATCGTCCGCCTGGGACATTGTGAGATATCCTACCATTTCGTCGTATTCATGGTACGTTGCCTATTGCGGACTAGCTCAAATGGGCTGTATACTTCAGCATTAACCCACATACGTGACCAAGGTAGATATTACTCTGACCTTAGACTTGAAAACATCCTGCTCTGGGATACTGATGACTTGGTGCTGGTCGACTTCGAGCAGCGTGGTGTTTGGTGCGGGTTCGGATCACCTGAGTTGAATTATCTGGACTATGTCTTTATGCTTGCAACGGATTCCAATAGCCCTGATAAGGTGAAAGAAAAATGTGAGAAGCTTTTGAAGGGTCGTATTCCGCGATATAGGGCCTTGTTGTGAAGTGAGTATAGCAACCCCGAGCATGGATTCTCCATCCCATGACCTGGTCTTACCAGAAGAGAGCTAGAGGTTGCAGAAGTCTTTATACTGGAGCGCGTATTGTGGTATATATTTGAAGGGGAAAGCTGCCCTGAAGTGGCGGTTTGGCAGTCATACCAGTAAGAATCTAACTTAGAGTTTCCATCATATCGCAACACGCTGCTTGAGATGAGACACCGAATCGATGAATGCACAAACAGCGAACATGGTAAGGTAAGCTATAATGAAGGAGGAGTGCAGCGGAAAGGTAATCAATTAGTCCTGAAAGATTGTAACGGACCAGTAGTACCTGAGACTATCTAGGCAGAAGCGACGAGATGGTGGAAAAGAGAGCTGCAACAGGCAGAAACATATCTCGACAGGAAGCTTGAGGCTAAGATGAAGATTGATGATAATAATTTGGTACATCGTCCCAGCCTAGATGAGATTTTGGAGATACTCAGGGCTTCTAGCGAACATTGAATGAAGTTTTTTAGGCAGACAGCATTTTTGAAGGAGAGAGTGTCGCACGGCTGTATTCTATGTGTGCCATACTGGCGGCATCAATGCTATATCACAGCTTGAGCAACGTTGCATATAGGCTCTAGCCATGCACCGTTACGGCGGCATCATGCTGATCAAGAGCGACCCAGCGGTTCTCAGAGACCATTCAACAATTGCGCGATATCGGCCAGCCCATGCGTGACGGCCTTTCCTATGTGGATGACACATAAGAACCAGAAAGCTAATAAGGTATTTCACCAGGGCTGTTTTGCGATGATTTTTAGGGTCAAATCAGGCCTCTGGGGCTGTGTTGACGCCAAGTCGACAACCCTCGTAAGAAGAGGCAGTGCAAGTACCCCCCCAGCCGTCTTGTGGACCGGGTGCCATGACCAGAAGTAGATATTATTTTATCAAAGAAGATGGTATTTTGGCGATGAAAAGGTCCCTTTTCAAGCAGTGTGGTAGATGCATTGTTTGAGACGGGAGATTGATTCGGAAGGCTGCGAAGTATTCTTGGCACAAGCCTGGCCGCATGTAGAATAGCCTAGAAACTGCGCGTTTGTGGCGGAACGCCAAAAATTGGGCCTAACGAAGTACTCGGTGATCTCTCTTCTAAATCAACTTCACCGCTTGCCATCTCAATGCTCGACTACAATGTGCTTACCCAAAGCATATAAGAAGAATCCCCTGCCTCCCTATGGCATGCATATATTGAATTGAGCAGGCCTTGATGACGGGCTATTAGCGAATCGTCACACAGGATTATTTCCGACCGTGCGGACCGGTGTGCCGCCAGCAACCCAATCTTCGCATTACACGGGTACACCGGCCCCGGTGTAGGCCCCATAGAGCTTCGTGCCGACCACTTACAGCACGCAAAATCCCCTTTCTAGCAGCACATTCGTCCATCGTGCATTTTACGTATGCTAGAACCTTGTTTTGCTAGCAACATGATGTCTACAGTATGCACGCCCCTTAAAAGTGTCACCATGTTTGTCACACACAAAACTAAATCCGGAGCATCACAACGCACTTACCATGCTGATTTAAGAATGCGCAGGAGCGTTCCCACAAGCGCCCACGGCCAAAATCTGGATATTCAAACTCGGCGAGCAAACGGACCGGAGTGGACCTCAGAGTCGCATCGATCTCGTTCGAACAGCAAGACGTAATCAATAGGGTAGCCTCGAACCTGCAGGCTCCCAGCCAAGACATAACTAGAGCATTTGGCCAATCCAGCCCCTTCGCGCCTCCAGAAGAGAATTTTTATCTGGTAACTCAAGAACCCAATCAGACTCCACAAACTCCCTCAGACACGTATTTGCCTTCAGTTCCAGAGCACTACACCCAACACCCTGCACACGACATCATAGCAGCCGCAATGTACGGCACTACTAGCTCCTGTTTGCCTTTGCCAGATAAGACCTTCGGCTTTACCTGTACCCCGCTCCAATGGGCAAATTGCTTTGCAGGATTGGTCCCTAATCGACAATCCTTGACGAATCAACCTGGCTTGAGTAAGTGGCTTTTCTTCACAGAGAGTGTCGATGCTAATTCTCCAGCTGGTGAATATCGCGGTTCTTTGGTAAAATTTGAGAATGGACTCCCTATATCTGAGGAGATCCTCAATACCAATTCAAGCATCAATGCTTCCCCCTTTCAGCCATACTCTGATGATGCTCTAACTCAGATGTCTGCGGACATGACCCAAGTACAGGTAAGCTTATCCATACCGGACAAATATCACAAGATGTTAAGGCCTATCACAGCGTCACCACTTCTTTGCATGTGATGGCATTGCTCCGCATCCTTCATTACAATCACTATATCCTGCATTGCAACCAATGCCGGTGCAAACGAGACAGCCACTGATCAATCCCCAGACTATGACATATGGCATAGAATCCCCTTACCAAACACGGAATGTGTTGGGCCGCAATGCTTATGCCAATGTCGACGAAGGTCAACTTCATCACGCTGCCCAGGTTCATAATTCGGCTGTCTCTGATGTAGAGCTTAAAAATGAATGTTCAGAAGAGACAGAAGTGACAGAACGGATTGTTACTCGTAGAAATATTGGTCCATCACGCCGTAGAGCCTTCCAAAAACTTGAAGATCGCGAGCAAACAGCCCAGACAAGAAAAGATAAGGCTTGTCTTCGTTGCCGAATGCAGAAAGTCAGGGTAATAGAATCACCTTCACCAACATATCCCAACTTGCTAACTTAATGACTCCAGTGCTTTCCTGACCCGTCCGATCCACAAGGAGTATGTGTGACATGTCAGAATGTCACAAGCCAGAAAGTCTCAACTTTACCGTGTGTTCGGTACAAAATCACGGAGATTAGGCTATTTAAGCCTGGCCCATTGCCAGGTACGACCTGGACTGAACGATGGCTTGATAAGAAACTGAAGGATATCTCTGACTGGAATTCTTCCAATACAAGGAAAATTCTTACTACCGAGGATCTTAGCTCAGTTCCACTAGAATTGGAAGTACGTGAATTCGTGCCCCAGAAAGGAGATGTGGTAGAGCGGCATTGGCATACCGACAGCGGCCTCAGAAAGTCGGTTAACATCCCGTGTTACGCAATTGCGAATATGAACACGGCACAAATCGCCTATGTCGACTACATCAACAAAGGCGGTGCGGAATTCTTTGAAGGGTGCCTTGGAGATAAAAACGGGCTGCTTTGGAAGACATACAGTGCAGCAATTGTAGCTGCGAATGACCCGAACACCGTGAGTGGTTGTAAAACAAGCAAACAGTTCTATGCTAACAATCCGGTTCCAGTCTAAGGAAGAAGCACAGCTACTCAAAATGGTACTTCGGCTTTGGGTTGCCATACGCATTACAACGCGCCCCACACGCATTTGTGGCGAAGACACTTTAGGCATGTCTCCAGACATCTTAGACGAAACGAGTTCATTTCACGGAAACATACCGATCCCGCCGGTCATGGGTGCTCAGATAGAACTTATCTTGACCGAAGGCGTACAGATTCCATTGCGTAAATCGGTTCTAGATAAGCTCCAGAGTCTTATTGCGACCAACAAACCGAATACGTGGTTTACTAGGTACCTTTGCCTATTCATTTTGCTTCACAACTGTGCCATGATTACGAAGTATGACGCTGGCTATGCCAAAGTATACAGTCCTGAAGTAAGACATCCTCTTTACCCCCTCTTCTGGAGCAAGCGATGTGTTGCTGACTCCTCAGCGTACGTATGCGAGACCGCTCATGGTTGAAGAATGTCATACCGGTGCCAATGTTCTTCTGGCCTATTGGCATTATTGCAATAAGGGATCTAAACCTTTCGCTCCAGGCAGCAGCGGTGCCGATTTCCATGCAATATCTGAGTTGAATCCCTACCAGACTGCTTTCATCAGGCAGACAAGCCTCGATGTGCAAGCCAATGGTATTTGAATCCATCACACCATTCTAAACACGTGCCAAGGTCTGACCATCGCAGAAAAATCTTGGAAACTACTCCAGCAAACCCATGCTTATTGGGATGACTATTACTTCGTGTCCCAGCTCTTCGAGCAGGACTGGAAACCAAGAGTCAGCAGGATCATCTGATACGGCTCCCCACGCATTTCGCGCAGCACAAGCAAGTGCTTTTTGCATCTAAGAGGCCCGTGAGACGAATTGGGTTACCGATACTGCAATTGGAGGTTTTAATTGGTGTCACGAAGGCGGTGTGAAGGTGGGGGTGGGCGACAAAATCCAGGGATTTACAAAAGCGCTGGACCATCCACAAGGGCTAAAAAAGCGGCTAGAGGCCTGTACCGGGACCAATCAACTCCAACGGCTCAAACCGGCCTAAGCGACTTTAGGGATGAGGCTCTTCTCCAGGAGAAGGAGTCAGAAACGCTTGCTCTATCCCCCCAAGCAGTTGTCATTCCTATCCCCCGTCTTTTATGAATTGAAATATTATATAAAGAGCTTCGTTGCCCGAGTGACTGTCACCCACACTCCCAATCCTTTCCTCAGTACAAGATAAAGTGTTCGCTATTCGACACAAACTTACGATATATCACATCTTGATTCTCAATCCAGCCTCCAACCATCTGAATATCAATTGACTCTTGGTCAAGCAGTGCCTGGCACCATCAACCTTTATCGCACGCCCTACTGGGAGATATCCATTTATAAGTTTTCAGGAAGGTGAGTCAAAATGATCTCGAATCAAACATCTCATTAGAGCATTGCTAACGTTTAGGACAGCAGTTTCACAAACAATATGGCGCTGGCGACCCTAAATCCACACCCAGCTATTTCTTCACTGCAGTATAAGCCGTCATCCTTCCAAAGCCGTTTCGATGCCCAAGCCGACTCGCTTCCAAACGGATTTCCGATTGCATTCACAACCGACTTGGCCTGGAACGGGCCAACGCTCACGGAAGAGGCCCAATATGCTTACACGCTCACAGATGATCAAATTCTCGAGATTGAAGCTGCTCTTACTTTTTTCAAAGGTATGCGATACAATTGACGCATCGACTTATTATCAGATCTCTGACTTCACGACAGCACTCGGCCTCGATGGTGACCTCGTTACACCTGAGACGTTTCCTCTTCCTAGCCTACGACACATTCTTTACGTCTTATGCAATGAGATTCACAACGGCAAAGGTTTCTTCGTTCTGCGCGGCCTCGACCCGGCGAAGTACTCAGTCGAAGATAGCATGGTCATCTTCTTAGGCATTCAAGCCTACATTGCCGAGCAGAGAGCTCGGCAGGATGACAAAGGCAACATGATCGGTACGTATCATGTATATGCGCGTTGTACTTGCTGATGACTGTAAATTAGTTCACATAATCTCGGAGGCGCCCACGACATTGTCGCCTACGACCAATCTTCATGCGAGACACTCGAAGAAGAGTATTGTAAGCTTCGCAAACATACACCTTCTATACTTCTATATGCTAACACACAACTCAAGTCTTTCCATACCGAAGAAACAGGCGACATCATCGCGTGGCAAACCCGCAACACAGCCGCCCGCGGAGGTAGCTGCATAATCTCATCGTCACACACAATCTACAACATCCTCGCGACAACCCGCCCCGACATAATCCGCACTCTCGCAGAGCCCGACTGGCCCTTCGCATTGTAAGTCTCACCCTCCGTTACCTCCCTGTCGTCATGGCAACGCTAACCACCCACTCATTTCAGACCGCACTTCCACCGCCGCCCCATCATCTACTACCACTCCTCACACCTCTTCATAAACTTCTCCCGCACGGCCCTCCTCGGCAACGCCGCGCACCCACGCCCCTCCCACCTCCCGTCCCTCACACCCGCGCAGCGCGAATCGCTCGACGTCCTCGAGAGCATCGCGAGAGGAGTCGAGTTGAAGATCAAGACGCGGCCCGGCGATCTGCATTTCGTGAATAATCTTGCGGTCCTGCATCGTAGGGATGAGTTT
>Ga0335074_10013637_pt1 | contig 11421 bp, 11 predicted proteins | sample Lox_Sample_23_FD_206715 | JGI IMG/M metagenome (GOLD analysis project Ga0335074, IMG submission 206715) | Soil microbial communities from Loxahatchee National Wildlife Refuge, Florida, United States - Lox_Sample_2.3 | ecosystem: Environmental > Terrestrial > Soil > Wetlands | place: USA...
GGACGGCCGGTACGCCTTCGTCAGCCTGGAAGGCGACGCGCAGATCGCCGTCTTCGACCTAGCCGAGGCGAGGGCGGCTAGCTTCCGTGCGGGAGTCGGTTATGTCGGTGCGATCAACTCCGGGTACGGCCCGGTTGGCATGACGGTGTCGCCCGACGGTCGCTGGCTCTACGCCACCAGCCTGTCGGAGAGCGGTCCGAGCCAGGTCGCGACGGTGGGCTCGCTTTCAGTTATCAGCGTGGCCCGCGCAGAGTCAGATCCCGCCGAGTCGGTGCAGAGCACTGTCCCGGCCGGCTGCACGCCGGTCCGGGTGATCACCTCCGCGAACGGGAGCGTGGTCTGGGTGACGGCTCAGGGCAGCGACGCGCTGCTCGCCTTCGCCGCGGCCAGGCTGCAGGCGAGCCCAGCGCATGCGCTGCTGGCCGACGTGCAGGTCGGCGAGGCGCCGGTCGGTGTCGCACTGGCCCGGGCCGGGTCGCTGATCGTGGTCAGCGACTCGAGCCGGTACGCGGCCATCGACCCGCCACCCAGCAACCTGGCTGTCGTGAACGTGGCGGACGCCTTGGCAGGCCGGCCAGCGTTCGTTGGCTATCTGGCCGCTGGCCGCTTCCCGCGCGACGTCGCTGCGTCGGCCAACGGCAGCCTTTTGCTCGTCGCGAACTACGCATCCGGCCAGGTCGAGGCTGTCAATGCGGCCGCCCTGCCCTAGCCGGGCAGCGTCTACTTGCCGGGCAGCGTCTACTAGCCGGACGGGCTGCCTTAGCCGGGCCCACGCGACGGCGGTCGCCGCTGCCAGCATCGTCCTGGCGGGCTGTACCGTGCTCGCCGGCTGCTCGGGTACTTCCCCCTCGTCAGCGGCGCAGCGTCCGCCGCCGGTTGCGCGGCCGGCCGGCGTGGTGACGCACTCGCTGCCCGGCTGCACCACTGCGGTTCAACAGGCCAAAGCGCTGCCGGCCGCGGCCGTCACGATGGCTCCAGTCCAGGATCAGTCTGGCCTGCCGGCCAGGCCATTCGACGTCGTCGTCACGGCGAACGGGCGCTGGGCCTTCGCCTCCCTGAACGGGGTGGCAGAGATCGCCGTGTACCAGATCGGCCAGGGCCGGATGCCCGTGCTGGCGCATCTGATTAGCGTCAGCGGCATCAGCCCGTTCGGCGAGGCGCTGACACCAGGTGACCGCTACCTGCTGGTCGCCGATGGCGGCGGCGGCGCGGACGTCATCAGCGTCGCCGCTGCCGAAGCTGGCAGCGGGGCGGCCGTGCTCGGCCTCATGGACAGCGGTGGCGGGGAGGGTGCCCTGGCGGTCACCGCGTCGCCGGACGGCCGCTTCGCCTTCGTCAGCCTGGAGGGCTCCGGCCGCATCGCCGTCTACAACCTGCGGCGGGCCATCGCCGGCGGCTTCACTGCGGCGAGCTACGTCGGCGCGATCCCGACTGCCCTGTATCCGACCGACGCTGCCATCTCGCCGGACGACCGGTGGCTCTACGCCACCAGCGAGGAGGCCTCAGCCGGGACAGAGGTCGGCACCCTCGAGGTGATCAGGCTGGTGAAGGCCGAGACAGACCCGGAGGCCGCCGTCGCCGGGAGCGTCCGGGCTGGCTGCAACCCGGTCCGGGTGATCACCTCGGCCGACGGCGGCGTCGTCTGGGTCACTGCCCGCGCCAGCGATGCGCTGCTGGCGTACTCCGCCGCCGGTCTCGGGACGGATCCGCAGCATGCTCTGCTAGCCGACGTCCAGGTGGGCGAGGCGCCGGTGGACCTGGCCCTTGCCGACGGCGGCACCAGGCTGGTGGTCACGGATTCCGACCGGTTCAACGTCCCCGGCCAGTCCGCCAGCCTCGCCGTGGTCGACGTGACCGACGCGCTCGCTGGCCGTCCGGCGCTGCTGGGCTACCTCCCGGCCGGGAAGTTCCCGCGCCAGGTCACGGAAGAGCCAGATGGCCGCACTGTGCTGGTGACTAACTACAACTCCAGCCAGCTCGAGGCGGTCGACGTCGCGGACCTGCCCTGACGCTCGTGTCGCAGGGACGAGGCCAGGCTGACGGGCGGGCTGCGCAAAGCCGGCTGCGGCTCAGGGCACGCGTGCGTCGTGGTGCTGCAACGCTTCTTGTCGTTGCTCGTCGGTGAGGTCAGCGTCGCGGACAGGGGTTACCAGCGTCCAGTGCTTGCCGACCGGGCAGTACTGGAACCTAGCCATTCCGAGCTTGATGGCCTTCAGTGAGACGCCGGGGACCCAGATAGTGGTGAACAAGTGGCCGGCCCGGCACCTGACGATAGTGTCACCACCGATGCCGCTGTACCCCGCGCGCCGGGTGGCAATGGTGCTGGCGACGAGTGCGAGCACTACGACCACGATGATGACAATTGCTGGCTTCATGATTGTGGTTGTAGCAGAGATCTTCCGCACAGGGCCAGAGTCATGCGGGCCGGTGAGCCGGGACCCAGTGGGGCGGGCCGGCGCGGCGCCGTACCCGGACCGCTGACAAGCGACCGGCGTACGCTGCGAGCGTGGAGATCAGTACCGGAGCCGGCCCCGCCAGGGTTGCCCTTGACCGGCCGGAGACGGCAACGTTCCTGCTCGTCCTTACCCATGGCGCCGGCGGCGGGGTGGATACGAAAGACCTGCTGGCGGTACGCGACGTTGCCCTGCCGTTCGGCGCGGTCGTGGCGCGCGTGCTTCAGCCCTACCGGGTGCGGGGGGCGCGCGCGCCGGGCGCTCCGGGGCCGCAGGACGCGGCCTGGCTCGAGGTCGTGGCTCGTCTCCGGGACGATCACCCCGAGCTGCCGCTGGTTCAGGGTGGGCGCAGCAACGGCGCGCGGGTGGCCTGCCGGACCGCCACCGAGGCGGGCGCGCAGGGGGTGATCGCGCTGTCCTTCCCGCTGCATCCGCCCGGACATCCGGAGAAGAGCCGGGTCGACGAGCTGCGGGCAGCCGGCACGGACGTGCTCGTGGTGAACGGCGAGCGAGACCCGTTCGGGATCCCGGATGCGCAGGATGCCAGCCGGGTCGTGGTGCTGCCGGGTGAAACCCATTCCCTGACCAGGAACGTTGCCGCCGTGGGAACTGCCGTCGGAAGCTGGCTGCGAGAGTTGCTCAGCCTGTAGACGTGGTCGGGCCGTCAGGTCCGGGACGGTCAGGCAGCCGAGGCGCGGGGGTCGAGCGCGGGTACGGAGGGGGCGCTGGGGGCCAGGTCGGTGGGGCGATGCGGGGCGATGGCGGTGCCGCCAGGCAGCAGCTCGCCGGTGTCCTCGAAGATGACGATGCCGTTGCAGAGCAGGCTCCAGCCCTGCTCTGGGTGGCTAACAACAGTGCGGGCCGCCTCGCGATCCGGCCCGCTCGGGTCCGGACACCGTGGCGTGTGCGGGCACATTCTTGTGCCTCCTGTATTGCTCGTTGTGCTCTTGATCACATCCTACTGTGCCAGGTTAGTCCCTAAACACGTCATGGCCCGTTGTGATGATTTTCCGCGCCGGGGTTTGTAGCTTTCATGTAGTTACCTTTGCGCACGGATTAGCCCGCGCGGAATAAAAGCAAACAGCGATCGTCCGCAGCGGAGCGTAGCTACCAGGAGATGGCAAAGAAACGCGCCGGCGGCCGATGCCGCGCACCGAAAGTTTCGGGGCCTAGAGCGCCGCAAACTCTCCGCGAGGGCGTGCCGGTCAGACCAGCTGCGCTGTGATCAGATGTGGTCGCCGGCGGGCAGCTGGGCGATGTCGGCGCCGATGGCTGCCGCGCCCGGCCGCGCCGGGAAGCCAGTCAGCCGGTGGGTCTCACGCAGGGTCAGCAGCCGGTCGGCCTCCGCGGTCCAGCGGCGCACCGCCGTCGTGGCCTTGGCCTTGCGGAAGTAGATCCGGTCCTCATACCCGGCCGGGCCGACTTCGGCGCGCTGGGCTGCGTACGCGGCCCTGGTGGCGTCGGTCAGTGCCACGTCCAGGTCCTGCGCCAGCTGATACTGCGTGCTGCCCGGCGCTCGTGTCGCCTGCGCGCGCCGGTACTCCTGCTCCGCCGCACGCGCGCGGTCGAGCAGGTCGTTGAAGTTCGCGGCCAGCGCCACGTCGGCGAGGTAGTTAGCTTCTGCTGTGGCGCTGATCTTGATGCGACCTTTTCTCACGCCGCATAGCTTAGCGAAGGCCGAGAGCAGGCAGTTACCGAGTGCTTTATCGCTTATCCCGCTACCGAGCGAAGTAATGCCACCCTAGCCACAGCCAGCCCAGCAGGATGAGCGCACGCCCGCCTCGCGGCCGCATGACATAACCAAGCCACTGGCCTAGCGTCGGAATCCGGCTAGACGGCCGTCGGCCGAGTATCTCGAGTAGTACCAGCGCGGCGATGATCACTACGAATCCCACGATCGTGATCGCCCGCGTGCTCATGCCGCCGTCACCGCCGGACCAGGGCCCAGCCGGCCAGCAGCCAGACCACGATGGCAGCTGCCTTGATCGGGTGCGGGTCGATCAGCGGGTTGATCAGGTCGGTGAGCGAGGGGTGCGAGGGCGGGGAGTTGTCCCTCACGGCCGAGGCCTCCCACTCGAACAGCAGGGCGACGCAGATCAGCCAGTAGGAGAAGCCGGTGACGTCGATCGCGTCAGGGGGCGGGATGCGCTCGGGTGGCCGGCCGTAGGCGATGGCGCCGAGGACAGCGCCCGGCAGCAGCACGCCGAGGAGGGCCTTCGTGCTGAACGGGGCCGTCCCGGCGAGCAGCCAGGCATAGCCGACTAGGGCTGCGCCGATCATGGCGTTGCGAGCGGGGCGAGCACCGAGCGGGAGTCTCGGCTCCCACGGCAGCCTCGGCTCCACGGCGCTGCCTTCGGCTTCCAGGCCGGCGCTGATGGGGCTGGCTTGGACTGGGCTTGCCTGGATTGGGCTGGCCTGGATTGGGCTGGCCTGACTGGGGGCAGCTGGGTCCGCCACGGACGCCACGCCGGGCGCGCCCGCGTTCTCAGCTACCATCCCGGCTCCCGGCTAACCGATCTGTCGTGCCGCATCTGTGTCAGTGGCGGGGCGGGCGACGCAGCTCGGTGCAGTGCTGCGCCGGGACCGCCCTGGCGGCAGCCAGGCTAGCCACCCGCCGGGGGTGGTCAGGCCAGGCTCTCCTGCCAGCTCGCATGCAGCGCGGAGTACTCGCCATCGCCCGCGAGCAACTCGTGCGGCGAGCCATCCTCGATGATCCGGCCGTGATCCAGTACCAGCACCCGGTCGGCGATGGCGACGGTCGACAGCCGGTGCGCGATGATCATCGCGGTCCGGCCGTGCAGGATCGTCAGCAGTGCCTCTTGCACCAGACGCTCGCTGGGGATGTCCAGCAGCGATGTCGCCTCGTCCAGCACCAGCACGGCTGGCGCGGCAAGGAAGGCGCGGGCGAAGGAGATGAGCTGGCGCTGCCCGGCGGACAGCCTGCCGCCGCTCTTGCCGACCTGCTGGTCGTAGCCGTCGGGAAGTGCGGAGATGAACGGATCAGCTCCGATCGCGGTGGCCGCCGCGATGATCTCCTCCCGGCTCGCACCCGGCTTGCCCAGCTCGATGTTGTCGGCGATCGACCCGGTGAAGAGGAAGTTCTCCTGGGTGATCAGGACGACCTCATGCCGGAGCGTGCGATCGTCCAGCTCGCGCACGTCCACGCCGTCGAGCCGGACGCTGCCTTCGACCGGGTCGTAAAGCCGGGCCAGCAGCCTGGCGATCGTGGTCTTGCCTGCACCGGTGGCACCAACCAGCGCGACCGTCTGCCCGGCCGGGATCGTGAGGCTGAGGTCGGGCAGCACGACCGCCTTACGGTAGGCGAAGCGGACCGAGTCGAAGCTGACCTCGCGGCCCTCGCCCGCGCCGCGCCGGGAGGCTGGCAGCGTGACCGGGTGCTCCGGCTCGGCGACCTTCGGCGGCTCGTCCAGGACGCCAGAGATCTTCTCCAGGGCAGCCCCGGCCGACTGGAACGAGCTGTAGAACTGCGACAGGTCGATCAGCGGGTCGAAGAAGCGCTGCAGGTAGAGCAGGAACGTGACGAGCACCCCCACCAGCATCTGGTGGTCGATCACCCGGAACCCGCCGTAGAGCAGGACCGCGCCGATGGCCAGGTTGCCGACCAGGGTGACGCCTGGAAAGTAGATGGCCAGCAGCCGCTGGGAGCGGAGGTTGGCTTCGCCGTTGGCCTGGTTAAGGCTGTCGAAGATCTCCTCGTTGCGCGCCTCACGACGGAAAGCCTGGACCGCCCTGATGCCCCCGAAGGTCTCCACGAACTGCACGATGACCAGGGCGATCCTGGTGCGCGTCTGCCGGTAGGCGATCGCCGACTCGCGCCGGAACCAGATCGACAGCCAGATCAGCGGCGGGAATCCGGCCATCACCACCAGGGCCAGCCGCCAGTCCAGCAGCAGCATGCCGCCGCCGACCAGCAGCAGCGACAGCACCGCCGAGACCAGCGAGGCGAGGCTCTCGTCGAACATGTCGGAGATCGAGTCGATGTCGGAGACCTGCCGGGAGATGACGCGCCCGGACGTGTACGACTCATGGAACGAGATCGGCAGCTGCTGGAAGTGAGCGAACAGGCGGCGCCGTAGCTCGAGCACCACCTTGCCGCCAAGCTGGCCGATGCCGGCGATGTAGGAGCGGGTTGCGGCCGCCTGCACGATCACGGAAACGGCGAAGGCGACCAGAACCAGGATCATCGGCCCGGCGTTATGCGACTTCGTCAGCGCCGGGATCTTGTCGATGCCAACGCCGACGAGCCACGGACCGGCGAGCGCTGCGAGCTGCGCGGCCACGATGAGGAGGAAGATCACCAGCGACAGGCGCCGGTACGGCCGGAGGAGGTCGGCGAGCAGCCGCCTGGACCGTCGGCGCAGCAGCGTGCCGAGCTTGCCGCTGATCTCCTCTTCCTGCTCGGAGGCAACGCCGCGCCAGGCCTCCTCGACCGGTGCCGCGCTCATCGCCGTGCTCCCGTCCGCAGCCCAGATGCGCCCTCGCCGTCCGGGCCGTCGAGACCGTCGAGACCGTCTGCGCTCATCAGGTCCCGGTAGCGCGGCTCGGTGGCGAGCAGTTCCGAGTGCGTGCCCACGGCGCTGATGACGCCATCAGAGAGCAGTGCTACCCGGTCCGCAAGCAGCACCGTCGACGGCCGGTGCGCCACGACCAGTGCGGTCGAAGTAGTGAGCACCTCAGCCAGCGCGGCCGTCACCTTTGCCTCGGTGTGCACGTCGAGCGCGGACAGCGGGTCGTCCAGCAGGAGCACCTCTGGCCGGGCAAGGATCGCGCGGGCCAGTGCGACACGCTGCCGCTGGCCGCCGGAGAGCGCCATTCCCTGCTCCCCGATCCGGGTGTCGAGGCCCCACGGAAGGTCCGCGACGAACTCCGCCTGAGCAGCATCCAGCGCGGCCAGGATCTCGTCCTCGCTGGCGTCCGGAACGCCGAAGGCAACGTTCTCCCGGACGCTGGCGGAGAACAGGGTCGGATCCTCGAAGGCGCAGCCAACCCGGGTGCGTAGCTCTGGCAGCCCTAGGTCACGGACGTCGAGTCCGTCGAGCGTGATGCGGCCGCCGGTCACGTCGGCCAGGCGGGGCACCAGGTGCAGCAGCGTGGTCTTGCCGCTTCCGGTGGTGCCGACCAGCGCGACGGTCTCGCCGGGCTCGATCGCGAGGCTGACGTTGCGCAGCACCGGCGCCTGCGCTTCCGAGTAGCTGAACCGCACGTGGTCGAAGGCCAGCCGGCCTTCGCCGCGGTTCGAAAGCCACCTGGCCTGCCCGGCCCGTGCTTTCGCTTCGATGACCCGGGCGCGGGCAAGGGCGGAGTCCACCGCTCTGCGGCCGACCTCCCAGCGACCCGCGGAAACTCCGGGCCGGTCCATGCCGTCTCCGTGCTCCGCGTCCTCCCGATCGGCGATCGCGGGCTGGGTGTCGAAGATCTCGTAGATCCGCTGAGCCGCGGTGGCGGCCTCCTGGCCCGTGGCAATGATGAAGCCCATCGCCTCGATGGGCCATACCAGCAGCAGGGTCAGCGTCACGAACGCGACCAGGCCGCCCAGGCTGAGCTGATGCCAGCTGACCGCGAGCGCGCCGAGCAGGAGCAGCAGTCCGATCGCCACATTCGGGACCATGTCCAGGCTGGCCCAGAACTGGCCGCGCAGCCGTGCCTTATCGACCTGCGTCTGGTAGACGAGCTTCGCCTCAGCGAGGTGGCGGGCGGCAGCCTCGTCGCGGCGGCCGAGCGACTTCAGCACCCGGATGCCCGTCGTGGCCTCCTCCACGTACGTGGCGAGGTCGCCGGTCTGGTCCTGGAACCGGCGGGACAGAACCCGGTAGCGCTTCTCGAACCGCAGGCACAGGACCGCGACGGGCATGAAGAGAAGCCCCGTGATCAGGCCGAGCCACCAGTTCATGTCGATCAGCAGCGCGATGATCAGCAGGAAGGTCCAGGTGTTAGTGACGAAGAACACGACGCCGAACCCGGCGAACCGGCGGATCGTCGAGAGGTCGTTAACCGCGCGTGACAGCAGCTGGCCGGACTGCCAGGAGTCGTGGAAGCCCGGCTCGAGCCGCTGGAGGTGGTGGTAGAGGTCATCGCGGATGACCTTCTCCACGCCCACCACGGTGTTGGAGACGGACCAGCGACGGAAGAAGTTCAGCCCGGCCTGGATGGTGCCGAGCGCCATCGCCGCGATGCTGAGCGGCACCAGTTCCGAGCGGACGCCCTGAACCACGACACGGTCGATGACCGACTTCGTGATGAGCGGAATCATGATCTCCGACGTCACCGCGAGTATCGCGGCCAGGATCATGCAGACCAGGCTGAAGTAGTAGGGCCTGATGTACTCGCGCAGCCGCCAGAGAGCCTGTGCGGGCGTCTGCACGCGGGCAGGTTTCTGCATCTGGGCATGCGGCGGCGAGCTTGCTGAGTCGGGGGGCATTATCCGCAGGTTAACTGGCCAGCGGTAGTGCTGTCACATCAGTTTCCGGCCGGCTGGTGCGGTCTTCGTCACGTCCGGTTCTGCCGCTGGACGCTTGCTCGTCACGGTCCGGCAGCCAGAATGCCGACTCCGAGGCGTGATTGCGTTGATAGCGCGCAGGGTAGCGAAGAGCGGGTAACTCTGGCACTCTGGCCAGACGGCGGCTCGTGCTGGTGTCGGAGGTTGGCTTGGAGGGGGCCCCGTGGAGCGCACCCATTCCTGGGATCCGCCGGCGCCGCTGCAGGAGCCAGCCCCGGTTCTGGCTGCCTTCGACGCAGGGGTGGCGGCAATCTGCGAGCTCGTGTCGCGCTTTGACGGCGGCGGCTGGAGCGCCCAGACACCATGCCCGGAGTGGCGCGCCTTCGAGCTAGCTGGTCACCTCCGCTGCATCGCAGACGACTTGCACGAGTATCTGGACGAGGCGCCGATGAGCCGGTACGCGAGGCTCATGGCAACTGGCGCTCACCCGCAGACGCTGCAGCGGAAGCTCGCCCGGCAGAACGCAGCCGAGCTTGCGGCTCTCGCCGACGCACCGCCCGCCGAGCACATCGCCGCCTTCGCCGAGTCGGCGCGCGGGTACGCGGCCCGCATCCCCGCGGTCTGGGACCTGCCGCATCACCAGTACCGGGACGTCGTCGTGACAGTGGGCGGGATGGCCGGCGCGGCCACGGCCGAGTGGCACCTGCATGGGTGGGACCTGGCGCGCGCGCTCGGCACCGAGTACCGGCCTGCCGACCCGGCCAGTGTGCTCGCCGGATGGCAGGCAGGGATGCCGCACCTGCGGCTTCGCGCGCCCTCCCTCGGAGCCAGAATCGTTCGTCATACCGATCCCTGGGAAGCCCTGCTGGCAGCCTCCGGCCGGACCAGCGTAGGAGGCTGGCGGCCCGGCACCGCCCGGTCGGCCTGGACGGCCTGGCCCGCTCGGCTGCGCCGGGCGAAGGCTCCCGCCGGCCGCCGGCCAGAGCCTGCCGACCGGTCAAGCTACCCGCAGGCCTGACACCTCCGGGGATGGTCGGCGCCGCCGCGCGGCTTGCGTCCGTAGTAGCTATGCTGGCGGCCCGGCTGGCCCGGGCATGATCAGCCGAGCCAGGATCGACTGGGGCACGATCGCCCGCGCTGTATCGCGCCAGCTGGCGGAAGGGATGACCGGTGAAGCTCAACGTGACGGCAGTGCGCGAGTGCTACCCAGCGCTCGCCGACGGCTACGCGTACCTGGACGGCGCGGCCGGCACGCAGTTTCCCGCCGCCGTGATCGATGCGATCAGCCGGGCGCAGGCAGCTGGGCTCGGCAACTCCGGCGGTGCGTTCCCGGCGAGTCAGCGGGCCGACTCGATCATTGCCGAGTGTCGAGTGGCTGTCGCCGCGCTGACCGGTGGCGACCCGGCGGGCGTGGTGCTCGGGCCGAACATGACGACCCTCACCTACCGGTTCGCCCGGACGCTCGCGCGCGGCTGGAAGGCCGGAGACGAAGTTGTCGTGTCGCGGCTCGATCACGACGCGAACGTGCGGCCATGGGTGCAGGCCGCCCAGGACGCAGGGGCGACTGTGCTGTGGGCCGAGGTCGACCCGGCGACCGGCGAACTGCCCGCGGATCAGTATCGCGAGCTGATCAGCGACCGGACCCGCCTGGTCGCGGTGACCGCTGCCAGCAACATCATCGGCACGAGGCCTGAGGTCCCGGTCATCACCGCACTCGCCCGCGGAGCCGGGGCGCTGAGCTATGTCGATGGCGTGCATGCCACTCCGCACGGACCGGTCGACGTGCAGGCCCTCGGCGCGGACTTCTACGCGACGAGCGCCTATAAGTGGTCAGGCCCGCATGTCGGCGCCGTGATCGCCGACCCCGTGCTGCTGGAAGGACTCAGGCCAGACAAGCTGAAGCCGTCGCCAGACGAGGTGCCTGACCGGTTCGAGTGGGGCACGCCGTCCTACCCGAACCTGGCTGGTGTTACGGCCGCCGTCCAGCACCTGGCATCGCTGACCGACCTTGGCGGAGCGGCCAGGCCCGGTGCGGGCGGCGAGCCGGGCAGCGGTGAGGCCGACGCTGGCGGCGGTCATGACCTGCGCGCCCGGCTGCTCAGCGCGATGGCAGCGGTGGAGCAGCACGAGTCGGAGCTTTTCGGTGTGCTGCTCGCCGGGCTGGACAGCATGCCGCACGTCCGGACGTACGGTCGCGCCGCGAAGCGGACGGCAACTGCCTACTTCACGGTGGCTGGCCTGACCCCGCGGCAGGTCGCTGAGCACCTCGCCCTGCACAAGATCAACGTCTGGGACGGCGACAACTACGCCTGGGAGCTCACGGGTGTGCTGGGCATCCGCGACTCGGGCAGCGCTGTGCGGGCCGGTCTGGTGCATTACAACGACAGCACTGAAGTGGACCGGCTGCTGGAGGCCGTGGCCGAACTGGGCGGCTAGCCGCGACGAGCACCGACTGGAAGCGAACGGGCGGCGAGCCAGCCGGGTAAGCCACCGGCGGCGGGGAAGGATTCC
>Ga0335074_10013638_pt1 | contig 11421 bp, 6 predicted proteins | sample Lox_Sample_23_FD_206715 | JGI IMG/M metagenome (GOLD analysis project Ga0335074, IMG submission 206715) | Soil microbial communities from Loxahatchee National Wildlife Refuge, Florida, United States - Lox_Sample_2.3 | ecosystem: Environmental > Terrestrial > Soil > Wetlands | place: USA: Florida...
TGCTGGACCGCAACGGCCTGCGCCCCGGCCGGTACTGGGTGACCAGCGACGGCCTGGTCGTGCTGGCCAGCGAGGTCGGCGTACTCGACATCGACCCGGCCACCGTGATCAGGAAGGGCCGCCTCCAGCCCGGCCGCATCTTCCTGGCCGACACCGCTGCGGGCCGCATCGTGGAAGACGAGGAGGTCAAGGCGGCGCTGGCCGCCGAGCACCCCTACGAGTCCTGGCTGCACGCCGGCCTGGTCCACCTGGACGACCTGCCCGACCGTGCTCTTCCCCTGGCCGACCCCGCGGCCCCGGACCTGGTGACGCTGCAGCGGCTGCACGGGTACACCGAAGAGGAACTCCGGATGATCCTGGCGCCGATGGCGCGGGCCGGGTCGGAGCCGATCGGGTCGATGGGGACCGACACCCCGCCAGCGGTCCTTTCGGACCGGCCGCGCCTGGTCTTCGACTACTTCACCCAGCTGTTCGCCCAGGTGACCAACCCGCCGCTGGACGCGATCCGGGAGGAGCTCGTCACCTCGCTCGCCATGGTCACCGGTCCCGAGCAGAACCTGCTGGTCCCGGTCCCGGCCTCGTGCCGTCAGATCGCGCTGCCCTACCCGGTCATTGGCGACCAGGACCTGGCCAAGATCGTGCACATCAACGACGAGGGCACCCTGCCCGGCCTGGCCTCGCACGTGGTGGACGGCCGCTACGACCCGAGCGGCGGCGGCGAGGGCCTGCGCGCCCGGCTGGCCGGGATCTGCGCCGAGGTGTCCGCCGCCATCGACTCCGGCGCCCGCCTCATCATCCTCTCCGACCGCATGACCGGCGGGGATCCGGTTCTGGTGCCGATTCCCTCGCTGCTGCTGACCGGGGCGGTGCACCACCACCTGATCCGGGAGAAGTCGCGGACCCGCGCCGGGCTGGTGGTGCAGGCCGGGGACGTCCGCGAGTGCCATCACGTGGCGCTGCTCATCGGGTACGGCGCCGCGGCGGTCAACCCGTACCTGGCCATCGAGTCGGTCCGGGACCTGGCCCGGCGCGGGGTCCTGGATCAGATGTCCGAGAAGCGGGCCGAGGCCAACCTGCTCAAGGCGCTCGGCAAGGGCCTGCTGAAGATCATGTCCAAGATGGGCGTGTCCACCGTGGCCTCCTACACCGGCGCGCAGATCTTCGAGGCCATCGGCCTGGGCGCCGACGTGATCGACACCTGCTTCGCCGGCACCACGTCGCGGCTGTCCGGCGTGGGCTTCGACGCCCTGGCCGCCGAGGCCGCGCAGCGGACCGGACCGGCCCTGGCCGACCCGGCCGGGATGGCCCACCGTCGGCTGGCCACCGGCGGGGAGTACCAGTGGCGGCGCGACGGCGAGCCGCACCTGTTCAACCCCGAGACGGTCTTCAAGCTGCAGCACGCCACCCGCAGCCGCCGGTATGACATCTTCAAGGAGTACACCTCGCTGGTCGATGACCAGTCGCGGCGGCTGATGACGCTGCGCGGCCTGCTCCGGATCCGCGGAGTCGATATCGGGGCGGTCGAACCACCGGCCGTTCCGGTCAATGAGGTTGAAGCCGTCTCGAGCATCGTGCGGAGGTTCGCCACCGGCGCGATGTCCTACGGGTCGATCTCGGCCGAGGCGCACCAGACCCTGGCCATCGCGATGAACCGGCTGGGCGGCCGGTCGAACACCGGCGAGGGCGGCGAGGACCCGGACCGGTTCACCCCCGACCCGGACGGCGATTCGCGGCGGTCCGCGGTCAAGCAGGTCGCCAGCGGGCGGTTCGGCGTCACCAGCGAGTACCTGGTCAACGCCGACGACCTGCAGATCAAGATGGCGCAAGGCGCCAAGCCGGGGGAGGGCGGCCAGCTGCCCGGCAACAAGGTCTACCCGTGGATCGCCAAGACGCGGTACTCCACGCCGGGCGTGGGCCTGATCTCGCCGCCGCCGCACCACGACATCTACTCGATCGAGGACCTGGCCCAGCTGATCCACGACCTGAAGAACGCCAACCCCGCGGCGCGGGTGCACGTCAAGCTGGTCTCCGAGGTCGGGGTGGGCACCGTGGCCGCGGGCGTCTCCAAGGCGCACGCCGACGTGGTGCTGATCAGCGGGCACGACGGCGGGACCGGCGCCGCGCCGCTGACCTCGGTCAAGCACGCGGGCACGCCGTGGGAGCTCGGACTGGCCGAGACCCAGCAGACGCTGCTGCGCAACAAGCTGCGGGACCGGATCGTCGTGCAGGCCGACGGCCAGCTGAAGACCGGCCGCGACGTGATCATCGCCGCGCTGCTCGGCGCGGAGGAGTTCGGCTTCGCCAGCGCGCCGCTGGTCGTCTCCGGCTGCATCATGATGCGGGTCTGCCACCTGGACACCTGCCCGGTCGGCGTGGCCACCCAGAACCCCGAGCTGCGCGCCCGGTTCAGCGGCAAGCCCGAGTTCGTGGTGAACTTCTTCGAGTTCATCGCCGAGGAGGTCCGGGAGTACCTGGCCCGGCTGGGCTTCCGGTCGCTGACCGAGATCGTCGGCCGGGTCGACCTGCTCGACGCGGCGCTGGCCGTGGAGCACTGGAAGGCCTCCGGGCTGGACCTGTCGCCCGTGCTCTACGCTCCGCCGCTGCCCGAGGGCACCTCGACGCGATGTACCACCACGCAGGACCACGGCCTGGATAAGGCCCTGGACAACACGCTCATCCAGCTGGCCGAGGGAGCGCTCGAGGAGGGCCTGCCGGTCCGGCTCGAGCTTCCGATCCGGAACGTGAACCGGACCGTGGGCACCATGCTCGGCTACGAGGTGACCAGGCGCTGGGGCGGCGAGGGCCTGCCCGACAACACGATCGACATCTCGTTCGACGGGTCGGCCGGCCAGTCGTTCGGGGCGTTCCTGCCGCGTGGCATCACGCTGCGGCTGGCCGGCGACGCCAACGACTACCTGGGCAAGGGCCTGTCCGGCGGGCGGCTAGTGGTCCGTCCTCCCGCCGCGGCCCCCTTCGCCGCTGAAGAGCAGGTCATCGCCGGCAACGTGATCGGCTACGGCGCCACCGGCGGCGAGATCTTCCTGCGCGGCGTGGTCGGCGAGCGGTTCTGCGTCCGCAACTCCGGCGCGCTCGCGGTCGCCGAAGGCACCGGCGACCACGGCTGCGAGTACATGACCGGCGGCCGGGTGGTGATCCTCGGCCCGGTCGGGCGCAACTTCGCGGCCGGCATGTCCGGCGGGATCGCCTACCTGCTGGACTGCCCGGTCCACCGGGTAAACACGGAGATGGTCGACCTGGACCCGCTGGACGCCAGTGACCTGGCTTTCCTGCGTGACGTGACCGAACGCCATCACGCCGAAACGGGCTCGGCGCTGGCCGCGCGACTGCTGGCCGACTGGGATCCCGGCCGGTTCACCAAGGTCATGCCGAAGGACTACAAGCGGGTGCTGTCGGCCGCGTCGCTGGCCCAGCGCGAGGGCCGCGACGTCAACGCCGCCGTCATGGCCGCGGCGCACGGGTGAGGGGGCGGTTATGGCTGACCCGAAGGGATTCATGACCACGCCGCGGGAGACCCCGGCGCGCCGCCCGGTCGACCTCCGGCTGCTCGACTGGCGGGAGGTGTACGAGCCGTTCCCGGCCAGCCGGCTGGAACGCCAGGCCGGCCGGTGCATGGACTGCGGCATCCCGTTCTGCCATAACGGCTGCCCGCTGGGGAACCTGATCCCCGAGTGGAACGACCTGGTCTGGCGGAACGACTGGCGGGAGGCCGCGGACCGGCTGCACGCCACCAACAATTTCCCCGAGTTCACCGGGCGGCTTTGCCCAGCGCCGTGCGAAGCCGCCTGCGTGCTCGGGATCAACGCGGATCCGGTCACGATCAAGCAGGTCGAGGTGGAGATCATCGACCGGGCGTTCGCGTCCGGCTGGGTGGGGCCTCGGCCGCCGGCGGTCCGGTCCGGCCGCACGGTGGCGGTCATCGGCTCGGGTCCGGCCGGGCTCGCGGCGGCCCAGCAGCTGACCAGGGCCGGTCACGCGGTCACCGTGTTCGAGCGCGACGACGCGGCCGGGGGCCTGCTGCGCTACGGCATCCCGGAGTTCAAGCTGGAGAAGCGGCACCTGGACCGGCGGCTGGCCCAGATGCGGGCCGAAGGCACCGAGTTCCGCTGCGGCGTCGAGGCGGGCACCGACGTTTCCGCGGAAACGTTGCGCGCCCTTTATGACGCCATGGTGCTGGCCGGCGGCGCGCGAGTGCCGCGCGACCTGCCGCTGCCCGGCCGGTCGCTGGCCGGCATCCACCAGGCCATGGAGTACCTGCCGCTGGCCAATCGTTCTTTCGAAGACGCCGAGATCAGCGCCCGCGGCCGGCACGCGGTCATCATCGGCGGCGGCGATACCGGCGCCGACTGCCTGGGCACCACGCACCGGCAGGGCGCGGCGTCAGTCACCCAGCTGGAGATCCTGCCCCGGCCGCCCGCGGCCCGGCCCGGCCACCAGCCCTGGCCGACCTACCCGATGATCTACCGCGTCTCCAGCGCCCACGAGGAAGGCGGGGAGCGCGCCTACGCGCTGGCCACGCTGGAATTCCTCGGCGATCCCGGCGGACGGGTCCGGGCGCTGCGGGTGGCCGACGCGGAGGGGTTCGATCCGGTGCCCGGCACCGAACGCGAGCTGCCCTGCGACCTGGTGCTGCTCGCCATGGGCTTCACCGGAGCCGAACGGCCCGGGCTGCTCACCGAGCTCGGCGTGGACTTCGACGCCCGGGGCAACGTCGGCCGCGACGCGCGGTACGCCACCTCCGTGCCCGGTGTTTTCGCCGCCGGCGACATGGGCCGTGGCCAGTCGCTGATCGTCTGGGCCATCGCCGAGGGCCGCAGTGCCGCCGCCGCCGTCGACCGCTACCTGGGCGGTATTTCCCACCTATCCGCTCCGATTTCGCCAACCGCCCGTCCGCTTACCTGAATCCCCGGGCGAAACCGCCGCGGATGCATAATCTGAGGGGATAAATGGCCTGATGCGCCAGTAGGTCAGGGAGCGGAACACCACATGGCGATATGTGCGAACGGTCACGACTCGGTTACGGATGACTTCTGTGACGTCTGCGGTATGCGCGTCGCCGGGAGTTCTGCCTCCGGCTCGGGTCGAGTGATAGGCAGGCACCATGCCGGCGGCGCGCGCTCGGCCGGGAATCCCGATGACGCGTGCCCGTGGTGCGGGAATCCGAGTTCCGGCCAGTACTGCGCAAAGTGCGGCTTCCGGGTCCGCCGGCCGTTCACCCCGCTGGCCGAGCCCCAGTCACTGGCCGGGTCCCAGCCGCCGCCCGAGTTCCAGCCGTTGAGCGGGTCCCCGCCGCCGGCCGCCAGGTTCGAGCCTCCCGCGGGGTTCAGCCCCCCGGCCGAGCCGGTGGCGCCGCCGTCTAGGCCGGCCAGGTCGGTTGGGCCGCCGTGGGAAGTCGCCTCCGTCCCGTCCGCCACTCCGGCCCCGCCTGCCCCGTCAGACTGGTCCGCCGCCACCTCATGGTCGGCCGTTCCCGCCTCGGCCACGGACTCCGTGGCCGCCACCCCTCCCACCGTGCCGTCGGAGCCGCCCGAAGCACGTCTCCGTGCGCCTCTGGATGAGGTAGCACCACCGCCCTGGGATTCACCGGCACCGCCGGACGCGCCGTCCCCGGAAAACCTGCCGGCCTCGGCCGAACGGCCCGAATTCCTGGACTGGTTCGGGTCGCTGGGATCGTCCGAGCCACCGGAACCGCCGGAGCCGGAACTCTCCAGCCCGCCGGAGCTGCCCGACCCGCCAGAGCTCTCCGAGGCGCCGCAGCTCTCCGCCCCGCCGGAGCTCTCCGAGCCGGCGGAGCTCTCCGCGCCGCTGGAACCAGTGGAGCCGGAACTTTCCGACCGGTCGGAACTGCCCGAGCCCCGGGAGGTACCCGAGCCGCTGGAACTCTCCGAGCCGCCGAGGCTGCCCGAGCCGCTGAGGCTGCTCGACCCGCCGGCGCCTGACGAGCCTGCGGCGCCGCCCGCCCCGGCGGCGCCCGCACCGGCGGACCTGCCCAAGCCCGCCCGGGCGATCCCGGCCGCGTCGTGGGCCCCGCCCACATCCGCCCGGCCGATCCCGGCCGCCCAGCCGATCGCGCCCAGGCCCGCCCCGCCGGTCTCGCCCGTGCCGATGGCCCCGCCTACCGCGCCCATGCCGAAGTTCACCGCGACCACCTGGTTTGTCGTGGTCAGTGCAGACCGGTCTTATTACGAGCGGATGCAGATGAAGGAAGCCGTCAGGAACTCGGGTGTGCCTTTCCCCATGGTCCGCGGCGAACGGCGAATCCTGCTCGGCGGCCAGCAGATGCGGATCGGACGGCGCAGCGCGGCCCGCGGCCTGGATCCGGAGATCGACCTGTCCGGGCCGCCCGTGGACCCGGGCATCAGCCGCCTGCACGCGCTGCTGCTCCCCGCCCGGGACGGGACCTGGGCCGTGCTCGACCCGGGCTCGGCCAACGGCACGCTGCTCAACGGCCGCGAGATAGCGCCCGGAGACCTGATTCCCCTGCGTGACGGGGACCGGATCAACCTCGGAGCCTGGACCGCCATCATCGTGCACCGCGAGTAGGATCGCCGTGGCGTGAACCCCAGTCCGCCTGCTGGCCTTCACCAAAGGTAGTCCTCAAATACGGGCAAAATAGAGAACGTCATGGGAGCGTGCATGGCGGGTCGGCGATGAGCGCCACGGTGACCGGTAGCCCGCCGCAGGGGCGGGCCGCGTCGCACCGCCGCGCCTCGGCAGGACAGGGAGCGGGCATCGTGGTGCTCGCCCTGGTCATGGCGACCGGCTGCGGCCGGGGTTTGACCCGGCGGCTGGCGGAGTACCGATGACGATTTCGGTGCTGACCAGGGAGCGAGCTCCCGCCGTGGTGCAGGCGGCTGTCGCCGAACGCGACGCCATCCAGGCGAACCTGCTCGAGCTGGACGGCAGCTTCGGCAAGCGGCTGCTGGAGGGGGCCACGCTCAGCGGGCAGACCGAACGGCGCTGGGAAGTCACCGCGGCCAGCCTGGCCAGCCTGTGGCAGACCTACTCGGCCTACTCCGCGGTGATCGACCGGGCCGCCGAGGCGGTGGGCGGGCACCTCGGACCGCGGGAACTGGCCTCGATCACCAACCTGCTTACCGGGCCGTCCATTCAGCTGGTCGCCGGGCCGGCGCCCCTGGCCGGCCGGGACGTGGCCGACTCCGGCCGCGAGGAGCTGACCGTGGTCGCGGCGGTGACCCGGATGCGGCGCGCCTTCGGCCAGATCACCGAGGTGGTCTCGGCCGCCGAGCAGGTGTGGAACGAGATGACGGGCAAACTGGACGCGGTCGCCGGTGAGCTGGCCCGGGTCATGCCGCTGGCCGCGTCGCTCGCGGATGAGGCCCTGACCGGGAACCTGGCCGCCGCCGAGAGCAAGCTGGCCGGCCTGCGCGGCACGCTCAGCTCCGACCCGCTCTCGCTGTGGCAAGGCGGCTCGGGCCCCGCGGCCGGGACGGTCGACACGTCCGGCGCGGACCGGCTGCAGGACCGGGTCGCGGCCGCGGTGACCCGGGTCGACGGGCTGGTCCGGCTGCGGGACGACGCCCAGCAGCGCATCGCCGAGACCAGGGCGGCCGCGGCCGCCGCGCGCGCCGCCTACGAGGACGCCGCCGCGGCCTGGCAGCGCGCCGCGGCCAAGATCGCCCCGGCGGCGCTGCCCGCTCAGCCTCCCGGCCCGGCCGACCTGACCATCCGGCTGGCTGACCTCGACACGCTGCTGGCCGCCGGGCGGTGGACCCGGCTCGCGTCCGAACTGGACGAGACCGACCGGGACATCGCCGCGGCCACTCAGCTCTTCCATGACACCGAACGGACCGCGGTATCCGTCCTGAGCAGACGTGACGAGCTGCGCGGGCTTCTCGGTGCCTACCAGGCCAAAGCGGCCCGTATGGGTGCGATAGAAGACCCCGGCCTGACCGAACGATACGACCGTGCCCGTGGGCTGCTGTGGACCGCACCCTGTGACCTCGCGGCCGCGGCCGACGCGGTGACCGGGTACCAGCAAGCCGTCCTGGCGCTAGGAGGATAGCCGCGATGACCACGGCCACGGCCCGCCGGGTCGAGCTTGTCGACCTGGCCAACGCGATCCGGCCCAGGACCCTCACGTGACGGGCCCCGAAGGCGTCACGGGCGGCCCGCTGGCACTCGAAGGGACCTGCCCGTCCTGCGGCGCGCCGGTCGGCGCGAGGGACAGCTTCTGCGAGTCATGCGGGACCGAGCTGACCCCGCCCATGGTCAGCACCGAACCACCCGGGTACGAGGCGGAGTGCCCGGTGTGCTCGGTGGACCCGCAGGCCGCGCCCAGCGTGATCACGCCGGACGGTTACTGTGAGTCCTGCGGCCGCCGGGCGCCGACCGGCCGCGACCATTCCGAACTCGACCTCGGGCCGGTGGCCGGGGTGACCGACCGCGGCCTGCGGCATACGCGCAACGAGGACGCGATGGGGCTGGCCACGGCGGACACTTCCGGCGGCCCGGTCGCGATCGCCGTCGTCTGCGACGGAGTGTCCACCTCGCCGCGGCCGGATGAAGCGTCGCTGGCCGCCACGCAGGCTTCGGTCCGGGCCCTGCTCACCGCGGTGCGGCGCGGCGACGACCCGGTGGATGCCTCGCTGATCGCCGTTCATTCGGCCCACCACGCGCTGGCCATGATCGGCTCGCCGGGGGATGCGCCGTCCACGACGTACATTTCGGCGGTCATCGGCCGCGACGCGGTCACCGTGTGCTGGCTCGGGGACAGCCGCGCTTACTGGCTGAGCACCGGCCCGGATGTGCTCCGCCTCAGCACGGATGACTCACTGGCCGAAGAACTGGTCGCCAGGGGCGACATGAACGAGGCGCAGGCCCTGGCCACCCCCCAGGCTCACGTGATCACCCGCTGGCTCGGCGCCGACCTGCCCGAGCTCGAGCCGCATCTGGTCCGGTTCGAGCCGCCCCGGCCCGGCGTCGTGCTCGTGTGCTCCGACGGCCTGTGGAACTACCGGCCCGACGCTGGTGGCCTGGCCGAGCTCGCGCTCCCGGCGGCGTTCGCTGACCCTCTCGGTACCGCGGCCGAGCTGGTGAAGTTCGCGATCGACGCTGGGGGCATGGACAACATCACCGTGGTGCTGGTGCCGTTCCCGCTTGCGCCGTTCCCGGAAGAACCGTCTCATCAGAAAACCGTTCCCATCCGGCGGCTCGCGCCGTTATCGAGGAGAACTCCGCATGACCGAGACCGGCTTCACCGTCGACGTTGACCAGAATCAGTACCTGCCCGATGGCGGGCGCCAGGTCAGCGCCATCGTCACCGTCACCTCGGCCGCGGACGCCACCGGATTCGCCGGTCCCGGCCCGGTCGGCGCGGAGCCGGATGGCAGCGCGGAGATCATCATCGTCGACTGCTCGGGGTCGATGGAGTACCCGCACACCAAGATCGCCGAGGCGCGGGCGGCCACGGCGGCCGCGGTGGACATGGTGCGGGAAGGCGTCCTGTTCGCGGTGATCGCCGGCACCAACATGGCGTGGCCGGTATTCCCCGCGGACGGGAGCATGGCCCGCGCAGACCCCTCCTCCCGGGCCGCGGCCAAGCAGGCGGTGGCGGGCCTGCGGGCCGCCGGTGGTACGGCCATCGGCCAGTGGCTGGAGCTTGCCCGGGCGACATTCGCGCGATATCCGGCCAAGCTCCGGCACGCCATCCTGCTCACCGACGGCAAGAACCAGCATGAGACCCCGGAGCAGCTCGCCGCGGCCGTCCGCCAGTGCGAGGGCTTGTTCAGCTGCGACTGCCGCGGCGTCGGCACCGACTGGGAGGTCAGGGAGCTGCGTACGATATCGACCGGGCTGCTGGGCAGCGTCGACATCGTGCCCGATCCGTCCGGGCTGGCCGCCGACTTCGCCGCCATGATGCGCATCGCGATGGGTAAGCAGGTCGCCGACGTGGCGCTGCGGGTGTGGACCCCGCAGCACGGCACGGTCAAGTACGTCAAGCAGGTCGCGCCGACGGTCAACGACCTGACCGGCAGGCGGACGCCGTCCGGGCCCCAGTCGGGCGACTACCCCACCGGGGCCTGGGGACCGGGCGAGAGTCGCGACTACCACGTCCGGGTGGAGGTCAACCCGGCCCGGATCGGGCAGGAGATGCTCGCGGCCCGGGTGAGCCTCGTAGCCCAGTCGCCGTCCGGCACCGACGTGCTCGGCCAGGGCCTGGTCCGGGCCATCTGGACCAACGACGAGGCCCTGTCCACCAAGATCAACCAGCGGGTCGCGCACTACACCGGGCAGGCCGAACTCGCCGCCGCCATCCAGGACGGGCTGGAGGCCCGTAAGCAGGGCGATGAGGAAACCGCGACGGCTAAGCTGGGCCGGGCCGTGGCGCTAGCCCACCAGTCGGGTAACGAGGACACCGCCAGGCTGCTGGCCAAGGTGGTCGACGTCATCGACGTGGAAACCGGCACGGTCCGCCTGAAGAAGCAGGTCGAGGACGCCGACGAAATGGCTCTCGACACCCGGTCGACCAAGACGGTCCGGGCGAGGAAATAGCCTCACGCGGGGGAGCAGGGATCCAGGAGGCATCTATGGCGATCTGTCCCAACGGGCATGACTCGGCGAGCGACGACTTCTGCGACGTATGCGGCATGCGCATCGCCGGAAGCTCCAGCCCCGCGAGCGCCGCAGGAACCGGCGGCACCGGGAACCTGGGGAACGGCAGCTACGGCCCCCCGCTGGGCGGCCCTTCCGGATCTGCGGCGGGCGCCGGCGAGCCGTGCCCGAGGTGCGGCACGCCTAGGGTCGGCCAGTTCTGCGAAGGGTGCGGCTACAAGTTCGGCACGGCCCAGCCGCCCTGGCCCCCGGCCCCGCCCGCGCCGCCGCCCGCGCCGCCGCCCGCGCCCGGCCTCTCTCCCTCTGGCCTCTCTCCCTCCGGCCTCTCTCCCTCCGGCCTTTCTCCGTCCCAGCCCCTGTCCTCGCCATGGCCGCCGCCTTCGGCCCAGCCACAGCCTTCCCCCCAGCCCCCGCCCTGGCCCCCGGCCCCGCCCGGACCTCCGCCGTCTGGATTTGCCCCAACGTCCACCCCTCTGATTCCGTCTGCACCTTCCGCCCAATCCGTCCCATCGGCCCGGTCCGTCCCCTCAGCCCCGTCGGTTCCTTCGGTCCCGACCGCCGCACCGGTGGCGCCTACCCGGGCGGTGGCCCCGTCCTCGTACGCTCCGATCACCTGGACCGCCGTCGTGTCCTCCGACCGCGCCTACCACGAGAGCGTCCAGGCCGCGAGCGGGCCCGACGCAGCGTCCGTGCCGTTTCCCGGCTACTACGCCGAACGGCGGTTCCGGCTCAGCGGCAGCCAGCTGCGGATCGGGCGGCGCAGCGTCTCCCGCGGCATCGACCCGGAGATCGACCTGACCGGCCCGCCTGCCGATCCGGGCATCAGCC